>Ga0180218_1000780_pt1 | contig 24104 bp, 25 predicted proteins | sample eDN3rd37CKraftBY_FD_151334 | JGI IMG/M metagenome (GOLD analysis project Ga0180218, IMG submission 151334) | Enriched backyard soil microbial communities from Emeryville, California, USA - eDNA 3rd pass 37_C Kraft BY (version 2) (version 2) | ecosystem: Environmental > Terrestrial > Soil >...
TGCCGCCGCCGGTGTGTTCCAGCCGCGCCATCACCAGGGAGAGTTCGTATTCCGGCGTCATCGGATTCCAGTCGCTCGCCCAGAGGTCTGCGCCGAAGACGGCGTAGCCTTTGCGATCGAGGTAGCTGAGCAGCGCCGGCGAAGAGCCGAAACCCGGAAAGCGGAAGAACGGCGCCGCCTTGTGGGGCGCGGCCGCTTTCTCGACGGCCCTGATGCCGCGCTCGATGTTGTCGACAGCGGCGCCATACGAAATGCTCGCGAGCGTCATCGGATGGGTCATGCTGTGATGGGCGACCGTGTGACCTTCGGCCGCGATGCGGCGGACGAAATCGGGGTGAGCTGCCGCGTTGCGGCCGATCAGGAAAAAAGTCGCCTTCACGCATTCGCGCGCGAGCGCCTTCAACACCATCGCGGTGGTCGCAGGGCTCGGGCCGTCGTCGAATGTAAGCACCACCTCGCGCGGCTTAAGCGCCAGCGTGCCGGGAAAATGTTTCTTCCCGTAATGGCCGGGCGCTACCGGCAGGACGCGCGCGGTGCCGAGCGCGGCGGGGTTGCCGGGGCAGTTTTCCGCCGCGGCCGCGTGGGTCAAAGCCGCGATCAGAACCGCGGCAAGAAAACAGCGTGCGATGAACATGAAAGGCGAGAGCTCGAATCCCGTGGGGGCCGGCGCTTGGGTAGGACTAAGCCCGCCGCCGATCAATGATGATAAAGGCTTGCGCAGAACGCTTTGCCCGGCAGGAATAATTTGTCGCATTTTAACGAAAATCTTGACGCTTAGTGGCGCAGTTTGGCGCGCCATTCGGCTAAGTCCTTGGCTTCACAAGGTTCATAGTTGATTTACCGTTGTTCTGATCACTTCGGAAAACAGAGCAAAATTAAGCGCTTGCCGACGTCTTTCTGCTGAAATGCCCGAAATTACGGGTGGCGGACCATGCAGGAATTCTGGCAGCGGCATCAGTGGGGCGATCGTTGGCTAATGGCCGTCGGCGGCTTGATGGCGCTTGCGGCGATTGTGCTCGTCGCCGTCGCCATTCTGGTCGCGCATCGGGTCGATAGCGACAGTATCGAGCGCGAAGTCGCCACCGTTCGCAACGGTGTTGCATCGAAAATGACGCGCATGCGCAACGACCTGCGCGCACTGTCGCGCTGGGACGAAACCGTGCCGCAAGGCGTGTCGCGCAGCGACGCTTCCTGGATGCATCGCAATTTCGGCCGCCGCCTGCATGAGACGAGCGGTTACGATCAAACTTATGTGCTCAACGGCGAGAATGAACCGGTCTATGCCTCGATCAACGGCAGGCTGGTCGATACGAACATCTTCGAAGTCGTCGGCGAGAATATCCGCCCGATCATCGCCGAGGTGAGGGAAACCTACAAACTGCGGCGGCTGAACGATGTGATCCATATGGCGGAGGCCGATATCACGCCTTCGCCCGAACCGGTGTCGCGGGTCGTCTTTACGCGCATCGATCAGCGTCCGGCGCTGGTCGGCGTTGTCGGCGTTGCCCGCGATAAAGGGGCCGACAGCGATACCCCCGCGATCGCCATCAATGTGCGCTTTGCCGGGGGCCGTTTTCTGTCGGATCTTGGCAGCAACTATTCAGCCGATAACATCGCAATACGCGACAGCCAGGCACAAGACGGCGAAGCAGGCTTGCCGCTGCCGCTTTATGGCAATGACAACAACAGCCGTCCGGCATGGCTGGTCTGGGCACCGAAAACGCCGGGCACCGCGATGTTGCGGCAGCTCCTGCCGGCGCTGGTCGGCATTGTCCTGTTCCTGGGTTTCATGGGCGCGATGGTGCTTCGGCAGGCGCGGCTCGCCAGCGAAGAATTGAAGAACAGCGAGCGGCGCGCGAAAGAACTTGCCTTCCGCGATACGCTGACGGGTCTTGGCAACCGGGCGCAGCTCCTCGAGGTTCTCGCCGAGAGCATTGAGACGTTGAAGCCCGACCGCAAGCTCGCGCTGCTGTTCATCGATATCGACGGCTTCAAGGATATCAACGACACGCTCGGCCATCACGTCGGCGACGAGTTGTTGACCGTCGCAGCCTGGCGCCTTGCGGCGATCAAGAACAGCCTCGCGGCGGTGCGCCTCGGCGGCGATGAATTTGCGCTGCTCCTGCCGCTCGATAGCCACGACGAGATCGGCGTCATCTCACGTCACATCCTCGAAAATCTGCGACAGCAAACGCCGGCCGGCGATCACGTGCTGACCGTTTCGGCTTCGATCGGCGTCGCGATCGCTCCGGAACATGCGAGCGATCCCGAGACGCTGCTGCGGCGCGCCGACATCGCGCTTTACCGCGCGCGCACCGAAGGGCGCGGCACGTTGCGGATGTTCGATCCGGGTTATGAAGATGCGCTGCATAAACGCGGCAAGATGGAGCGCGAGCTTGCAGCGGCGCTCGCCAATGAAGAACTCGTGCTTCGCTATCAGCCCCAGCTTTCCGCCGACGGCGAGCGGGTGGTGGGCGTTGAAGCGCTGGTGCGCTGGGACCATCCCGAACGCGGCGTGGTGCCGCCCAACGAATTCGTGCCGACAGCCGAGCATTCCGGCCTGATCGTCCGCCTCGACGAGTGGGTGCTGCGCCGCGCCTGCCAGGAAGCCCAGCGCTGGCCGGACGTCTCGCTCGCGGTGAATTTGTCGCCGTCGAATTTTCATAGTTCGGACATGGTCGCGCGGCTGACGCGCGTGCTCGACGAGACGGGGTTCAATCCGCGGCGGCTCGAAATCGAGATCACCGAAGGCACGCTGCTCAATGCGACGCCGGAAGTGCTCGGCCAGCTCGCGGAGATGCGGCAGATGGGCATCCGGATCGTCCTCGACGATTTCGGCACGGGCTATTCCTCGCTCGGCTATCTTCGCAGCTTCCCCGTCGACAAGATCAAGATCGACAAATCGTTCGTGCAGAATCTCGGTGTCACGGAAGAGTCGGCGGCCATCATCGAATGCGTCGCGCGCCTTGGCCGCGCCATCGGCCTCACGGTCACCGCCGAGGGTGTCGAAACCAAGGAGCAGCATCGCTTCGTGCGCGCTGCGGGCTGTCATCAGCTGCAAGGCTTCCTGTTCTCGAAGGCCATCCCTGCCGATGCGTTTGGTGAAATGCTGAACCCGTCGAAACGCGAAAAACTGATCCGGCTTGCATCCTCGAACGTCTAGAATTCGTTCCGCTGCAATCCGCTTTGAGCGCAGAGCCATCCGGCCTGACACCGGCTCCCACTTTGCGGGATCATGCGCTAGGTTAGCCGGATGCAGCCGAATGTTGTCAGCAAAAAAGCCTTCGTGCCGAGGGATCCCGATTGGGACGCCAAGGTGCGGCGGAGTTTCGAGCGCCAGACCTTCATGGAGACGGTCGGCGGCAAGCTGATCGCGCTTTCGCCCGGCCGCTGCGAGGTGGAGATCGCGTTCCGGCCGGACCTTTGCCAGCAGAACGGCTATCTGCATGGCGGTCTCATCACGGCGATTGCCGCGAATGCCACCGGCTATGCCGCGTTCTCGTTGATGCCGCCGAACTCCTCGGTGCTTGGCGCCGAATACAAGATCAACCTCCTGAGCCCGGCGGCAGGCGAGCGCTTCGTTGCCATCGGGCAGGTGCTGAAGCCGGGCAAGGCGCTTACCGTCGTCGAGTGCGATATCGAAGCGATCCGGGGCAGCGAGAGGAAGCTGATCGGCAAGATGCTGGCGACGATGATGTGCCTTGAGGGTGTGCCTGACGAAATCCGGAGCCGGCGATGAAGAACAGCTGGCAGGGGCTTAATTTCGATCTCGGCGAAACCGCGAACATGCTGCGCGATACGGTGCGCGCATTTTCGGATTCGGAAATTGCGCCGCGCGCCGCCGAGATCGATCGCAGCAACAAATTCCCGCGCGATCTGTGGCCCAAGCTCGGCGCGCTCGGACTGCTGGGCATCACCGTCGAGGAAGAGGATGGCGGGGCAGGGCTCGGCTATCTCGAGCATTGCGTTGCGATGGAAGAAGTAAGCCGCGGCTCCGCTGCCGTCGGGCTTTCCTACGGCGCCCACTCGAATCTCGCGGTCAATCAGATCCGGCGTAACGGGAGCGCCGCGCAGAAAGAGAAATATCTCCCGAAGCTGATTTCCGGCGAGCATGTCGGGGCGCTTGCGATGTCGGAACCCGGCGCGGGCTCGGATGTCGTCGGCATGAAGACGCGCGCCGATAAAAAAGGCGACCGCTATGTGCTGAACGGCTCGAAGATGTGGATCACCAACGGGCCCGAGGCCGAGACGCTGATCGTTTACGCCAAGACCGACCCCAAGGCCGGCCCGCGCGGGATTTCGGCGTTCATCGTCGAGAAGGGCATGAAGGGTTTTTCGACCGCGCAGAAGCTCGACAAGCTCGGGATGCGCGGCTCCGATACGTGCGAGCTGGTGTTTCAGGATTGCGAGGTGCCGGAGGAGAACGTCGTCGGCAAGCCGAACGAGGGCGTGAAGGTCCTGATGTCGGGGCTCGACTACGAGCGCGCGGTGCTCGCGGCGGGCCCGCTGGGCATCATGCAAGCGGCGCTCGATATCGTGATTCCGTATGTCCACGAGCGCAAGCAATTCGGCGAGCCGATCGGCACCTTTCAACTGGTGCAGGCCAAGGTTGCCGACATGTATGTGCAGATGAATGCCGCGCGCGCCTATGTTTATACGGTTGCGCGGGCCTGCGATCGCGGCGAGACGACGCGTGAAGACGCGGCCGGCGCCATCTTGTTCGCGGCAGAGAATGCAACGAAGCTCGCGCTGGACGCCGTGCAGCTTCTGGGCGGCAACGGCTATATCAACGAATTTCCCGCGGGACGCCTGCTGCGCGACGCCAAGCTTTATGAAATCGGCGCGGGGACGAGCGAGATCCGGCGGCTTTTGATCGGGCGCGAGATTTTCGAGAAGACGAAATAGACGCTCATGCGAAACCTGATGGCGATATGCCTGCTGCTGTGCTGCACGGCGGGGCTGCGGGCGCAGGACAGGCAAGCCAGCGACAGCGAAGCCAGGCTCATCCGCGATTGCGCCGCGCAGCATGTCGAAGACGGCGAGGGTGAAAGCGCTTGCGCCTTCAAGCTCGTTGCCGATCCATGCATCGAAAAGGGCGGCTCCAACCTTGGCACGGCGAATTGTTACCGGATGGAGGAAGCGATCTGGGACCGGCTTCTCAACGAGAATTACAAGAGCCTGATGGATTCCATTGAAGACAGGCAGGATCAGGACAAGCTGAAAGACATGCAGCGCGCCTGGATTGCCTATCGCGACACGACCTGCGATTTCTATTGGCACAAGATTCACGGCTCGATGGCCGTGCCGATGGGCGCGGCCTGCCGGTTGCGCGAGACGGCGCGGCGCGCGCTGCTCCTGAAATTCATTCAGGGACTCTGATGGCGGAATCGTCCAGCGCCTTGGTGCTGTTTTCGGGCGGGCAGGATTCGACCGTGTGTCTTGCCTGGGCACTCGACCGCTTCGAGCGGGTCGAGACGGTCGGGTTCGATTACGGCCAGCGGCACCGCGTCGAACTCGACGTGCGGCCGAAGATCCGCGCCGGAATCATCGGCATCAAGTCCGAATGGCGAAAGCGGCTCGGCGAGGATCATGTGGTCAAGCTCGATGCGCTGGCCTCGATCTCGGATACGGCGCTGACGCGCGAAGTCGCGATCGAGATCGGCGAGAACGGCCTGCCGACGACATTCGTGCCGGGGCGCAACCTGATTTTCCTCACCTTCGCCGGCGCGCTCGCCTATCGCCGCGGCATGTCGCGCCTCGTCGGCGGCATGTGCGAGACCGATTATTCCGGCTACCCCGATTGCCGAAATGACACGGTGCAGGCGATGGCCCGCGCGCTCACGCTCGGCATGGATAAGGAATTCTTGATCGAAACACCGCTGATGCGGATCGATAAAGCCGAAACCTTCGCTCTTGCACATAAAATAGGTGGGGATGCGCTCATTCGCCTGATCGTCGAGGACACCCATAGCTGCTATCTCGGCGACCGCTTGCATCGCCACGACTGGGGCTATGGCTGCGGCGAATGCCCGGCCTGTCAATTGCGTGCACGGGGATGGGAACAGTGGAACGCTTCGAGGAAAACGTAGCGACCGACGGCCGCCGCCTCGCCGAGGGGCTGCTGTTCCTTGTGCTGTTCTGCCTAATGGTTCCGCTGGCGGATTATATGACGATGCATGTCGGACACTCATGCGATCCGCAGGGGCCGTGCAAAATTCCGGTCGGGCCCGGCCTGTTCGCGACGACGGGTTCCTTGCTGATCGGCGCCGCCTTTGTGCTGCGGGATTTCGTTCAGCGGCGTTTTGGGCTGCTGATTTCAGCCTGCACGGTGATGATGGGCGCGGCGCTTGCCGGCTATCTTGCGCCGCCGCCGCTGGTGGTCGCGTCGGGCGCCGCGATGCTGATTGCGGGTTTCGTGGATCTTGCGATCTACACCGCGCTGTCGCGCTGGCATTTCGTTTATGCGGTGGCGATTTCATGCGTCGCCAGCGCCGCCGTCGACTCGGTGGTGTTCCTGTGGTTTGCCCTGGGCTCGCTCGAGCTCGTGGCGGGGCAGACAGCCGCCAAAGTTTTCGTCGTGCTCGCGGCGCTGCCGTTCGCGCGTTGGATGTGGAAGCGCGACCAGCGAATCGGACTCGCCGCCGCCTGATTGCCGCGCATCGTGATTGGCGCATAAATCCCGATTGATCTAAAGATAAGGCTCAATCCCATCGGCGGGCCGCGTCGTGCGCCTTATTCGGCGGCGGCCGTCTTTCGCCGAAAACATGATCGGAAATTGAGCAATGCAGATGCAAATCGTCGAAGCGAACGGAGCGCGTATTCCGCAAGTCGGGCTGGGAACGTGGGAGCTGCGCGGCGATGTTTGCACGGCGTTGGTGAAAGACGCACTCAAGCTTGGCTATAGCCATATCGACACGGCCGAAATGTATGAGAACGAAGCGGCGGTCGGCGAGGGCATCCGGGCGAGCGGCGTCTCGCGCGACGAGCTCTTCGTCACCACCAAGGTCTGGTACACGCATTTCGAACCGGCGGCCTTGCTGATGTCGGCGAAGGAGAGCCTTGCCAAGCTCAAGCTCGATCATGTCGATCTTCTGCTGCTGCACTGGCCGAACCCGGCGGTGCCGCTCGAAGAGACGATCGGCGCTCTGAATGACGCAAAAGCGCGGGGGCTGACGCGGCACATCGGCGTCGCCAATTTCACCGTCGATCTCGTGCGGCAGGCGGTCGAGCTTTCGAAGGCGCCGCTCGTCACCAATCAGATCGAAATTCATCCCTATCTCGACCAGAGCAAGGTGATGGCGGTGTGCGAACATTTCGGTATTTCGCTCACGGCCTATAGCCCGGTCGCGAAAGGGGCGGTGACGCGCGACCAGATGCTGCAGCAGATCGCGGCGGCGCACGGCAAAAGTCCGGCGCAGGTGGCGCTGCGCTATCTCGTGCAGCAAGGGATCATCGTTATTCCGCGCACCAGCAAGCCAGGGCGGCTCGCGGAAAACGCCGATCTCTTCAGCTTCGCGCTATCGGATGCGGAGATGCGGTCGATCGGGCGGCTTGCTCATGCGAAGAACCGGCTGGTGCAGCCGTCGTGGTCGCCGGCTTGGGATTAAGTGCAATTGGGATTAAGCGCAATTGGGATTAATTCCGGTGGAGACAGGAATAGACGCGGATCATCTCGCGCGGCGCGGCGGGGAAGTAGGGGCGGCCTTCGGCGCTTTCGGTTGCCGCCGCGCAGGATAGCCAGAAATAATTTCCGATCGGATCGACGACGAGGCGCTGCGGCGTCAGGTTCGGCGCGAGCAGCACCGAGAGATACGGCGTTGTCGAGAACCAGCCGAGCGGCTGGAGCCGTTCCGGCACGCGTGCCGCGGAGACAAAGCGCGGATCGCCAAGCGACGGGTCGGCGCCGCTGCCGGTCGCGAGCTTCGTAATTGCTGTCTTGTACTGCGCCCAGGCCGAGACGAATTTCGCCGTTTCGACCGCGTGTATCAGGAGCAGGAGCGAAAACGCGCCGGTGATGAGTTGCAAAACGATCCGGCTATCGCGCGCCGCGATGAGATATTTCCGCAGCGGCTGCGGATAGGCGAGGCGGCCTTCGGCGATGATCACATAACTGGCGGCAAGCAGCGCAAAGACAGGCGCGCCCAAAAGCACGATGGTGCGCAAATAATAGCGGTTCTCGGCGTGAACCGAATGATCGAAGCCGAGCCAGTAGGCCGCGAGCATTAGCGTGACGAAAGCTGCCGCGAAAAAGTGGGGGCGCGTGCCCTCAAAGCGGGCGATGACCGCAAAAGAAACAAGATAAAGAATGAGCGCCGCGTAGAGCAGCAGCATCAGATTGCCGATGAAGACATTGATGCCGAAAACATCGAAGGCGGCGCGCGACAGCGCCGAAGCGATGTAGCTGTCGGGATGGATCGTCAGCTTGACGAAAATCCAGACGGCAAGCGCGACCGCAACCGCGGCAAGGCCGCGCCGGAAAGCGAAGTCGTGCGTGCCGCGCAGGAACAGCGTCATCAGAATGACGGTTGCGTAGATCAGCGCGCCTTCATGCGAGAACACGAGCGCGAGCATGAGCCCGAACAAGAGGAGCGTGCCGGCAACATTGCGCCGGGCATAATGGGCAAGCGCCAATACCGGCCAGAACAGCGCATGCGCGAACCACATTTCGGTCGGCGTGCCGAAGACGAGCGGGCACAGGCAGGCAGTAGAGAAACAGGCGTAAGTGAAGATCACGCGGCCTTTTGAGCGGTCGGCTGCATAGGTAATGAGAAGACCCGCAAGCTGCGCCGAAAAGAACAGCAGTCCGTAGATGAAGATCGCGCCGTAAGGATCGCCGGTGAGGCGGACATAGGCTTCGGCCGGCGCCATCGCGACGAAGTAAACCGTGCTGCGCGCGGCGATGTTGTGCCAGTGAAACGCCCAGGCGTCGTGGATCGCGACGGCATAAGAGAAGATCGAGCCGTCGCCGTACATCTGCAGGCGGAAAGTAACGCCAACAAGAATAAAGAGCGTGGCAACGGCGAATCCCGCGGCGATCGCCGCGATGCGCAGAAGATTGAGACGGCTTTGCTGGAGATCAGCCATAACGGCTAGTTGTGCCCGCTATGGATTACCCAGCGCGCGGCGGGGCCGAATTGGCGGATGACCGTCACCACCAGCACCGCGGCCGTGGTCGCGATCAATGCCCATGGGCTGATGAACCAGCCGAGATAGCCAAGGGCGAAGAAGAAGGCACGCTGGCCGCGATTGAAGTGGCGGCCGGCGATGGTCACCATGCGGGCGAGACGTTCGACCGCCGCTTTCGTGCCGCGCTTGTCCTTGTGGTCACGCGGCGGCGTCGAGCCGAGCAGGATCGCGGCGTAATTGAACAGGCGATACGACCAGGCGAATTTGAAAAAGGCATAGATGAAAATGACGAGGAGGCCGCCGGTCTTGATTTCGAGCAGGCCCGCCGAAGGTTTTTCGGCGAACGGCAACTGGGTATACATCTGCGCGACATCGGGCGCCGAGCGCAACAGCGCGAGCGCGCCGCCGACCGCGAGCAGCGAGGTGGAAGCGAAGAAGGCGGTGCCGTTCTGAAGCGAGGCCATGATCTGGCCGTCCATGATCCGGTTATCGCGCTGGACCATCTCCTGCATCCAGCCTGAACGATACCGGTTCATGCTCGCATTGAGGCCGCCGGCGCCGACCGGTGTCATTTCCATCATGACGCTGTAGCCGGCCCAGGCCAGCACGAACCAGGCAATTGCGAACCAGTCGAGCAGGGACAGAACGTACATCGCGGCTCTCTTCGAGAATCGAGCCGCGATGTTGCCATCACTCCTGCGGCAATCCTAGGAGGGGCGGGCCGCCTGCGAGGCTATCAGGCGGCCTGATCCTGCAGAAAGGCGCTGACGATCATGCGCTGGAATTCGCGGCGGTATTCCGTCGGGGGTACCGGCAGCCGCGCGACCTTGGCAGGCTCGCGCAGAAAGGTGTCGAGCGTTTCGTCATCGACGAGCGGCAGCGCCGGACTGGTTGCGGGGCTTGCGATTTCTGCGGTCGGGTTTTCGAGTTGCGTTTCCGCCATGACGTTACTCCTTGCGCGGTGAGTTTGGGGTCTCGCTGGCAAATTTCTTCGGCTCGCCGAGGGAGGCGGCAGGGCCCGTCGCGGGCCTGGCGATATAGCCGGACATCAGGATGAGGCCGCTCTCGCGATCGCGCAGCGCGAACAGGAAAGGGCGGTCGACGACGAGCCGCTCCGGCTCGCGCGGCTTCAGCGAGGCGGTTTCCATGATGACGCCGGTCGCGGCCGCGGCTTCAGTGCCTTCCTCGTCAACCTTCATGAAGGTCTTCTGGACGATGCGGGAGATTTCCTGCGGCAGCATCGCGAGGTTCTCGAAGGCGGTGACGGAATCCATGCCGTGCTTGAGGCCGAGCGCTTTCAACGGCTCGAGCAGTTCCTCGCTGGCTTCCAGGGTGAAGCGGGGAAGCGAGAGCGAAACTTCCCGCGAGGTGAAGCCGCTGCCGTTCAGCCAACCGGCGACAGGCGCGAAATCCTGCAATTGCAGCGAGCGCGCGGTGTTGGTCAACACCACCATTGCAAAGCGTCCGCCGCGATAGGGCATCTCGATGGCGGCAAAATCGCCGTCGCGCTTGAAGTTGTAGCGTTCCTGCGCATGCATCATCGGAACTTGCGTTTCGCCCGCGACCATATGGAAGGTCTGCGGCCTGGTGAGATCCTTGCTGAAGGACCGCGGCCACAGGCCCTTGAAATAGAGTGCGTTCACCGCGACGAGGCCGGGCGGCAGCGGCTGTTCGGCGAGAATGCCGGGAATAAGGTTTTGGGTTTTCCCGGCGACCCAGCGGTTGATGCGCCTGATGTTTTCGACATCGGAAAGCGGCGCCGTGGAAACCTCGGCGCCCGTTGCACGCATTTCTTTCATCGCCTTGTCGTAGGGTTTTGCTTGCGGGTCGAACATCACGACATTGGCGAGATCGAATTTCGTATCGTCCGCCTGCTTTTCAGGCGCCTGCGTGATCGTCGCGCGCAGCGCGGCAAGATCGGACGCCGCGTCATGACCGAGGGCGGGCTTGAAGCCGAGCGTGTCCCAGATGGCGCCGCGCATTTTCATGTCGGCGCCGATATCAATGAGCGCCATGACGCCCGCGACGCTTGCCGGCGAGATGACGATGTTCGGGTCGTTACGCGGCTGTTTCGCCATCTCGGCGGCGAGGTTCGCGGAGAGCCGCATCTGCGCGCCGAGCACGCGCTCGGGCGAGAGCGGTTGCGCCGTGCTCGGCACGCTCATCGCATGAACCAGTGCCAGAACCACCGCTGCGATCAATGCCAGTCGCATTTTCATCCCCATTCCAGCCGGAGCATCCGCATCGACCATGGCTCAATCTTGACCATGCAGGGGCAAAGGTGCGACGGGAAGAGCAGTTAATTTCCCAGAAAAGGCAAGGAGTAATGCGATGTCGCAGAAAATCACGCGGGGATATAAGTCGATGGTGGAAGCCGCCAAGCGTGACATCGAAACGATTCCGACCGAGGAAGCGATCAAGATGGTTGGCCGCGACGACGTCGTGTTCGTCGATATCCGCGATCCGCGCGAATTGGAGCGCGAGGGCAAAATGCCGGGCGCCTTCCATGCGCCGCGCGGCATGCTCGAATTCTGGATTGATCAGGACTCGCCGTATCACAAGCCGATCTTCAATCAGGACAAGAAGTACGTGTTCTTCTGCGCCGGCGCGCTGCGCTCGGCGCTCGCGGCGAAGATGGCAAAGGATATGGGGCTTTCGCCAGTCGCGGAAATCGCCGGCGGCTTCGGTGCCTGGAAAAAAGCGGGCGGCCCTGTCGAGTACGGCGAAAAGAAATAGCCGGATGACAAAGGTCGATGACAAAGGTCTACGACTGCTTCCCGTTTTTCAACGAACTGGACGTTCTTGAAATTCGCCTGAATGAACTAGATCCCGTCGTGGATCATTTCGTGCTGTGCGAAGCGACGGTCACCCATCGGGGACAGCCGAAGCCGCTTGTCTTTCAGGAAAACCGCGAGCGGTTTGCGCGCTTTCTGCCCAAGATCATTCATGTCGTCGTCGATGACATGCCGCAGGGAAAATTTCGGGAAGCCGATTTCTGGGTGAAAGAAAAATTTCAGCGCATGGCGCTGATGCGCGGTCTTACGTCGGCACGTGACGAGGATTTCGTGATCCTGTCCGATCTCGACGAAATTCCATCCGCCAAAGCCGTTGCGGCAGGCATCGCGCGCAATGACCGGTCGGTGACGGTGTTCGATCTGGTGTACTGCTGCTTCTTCGTTAATCTCATCAACACGAGAATCTGGCAAAGAGCGCGAATGGCGCGCTTCGGCGATATTCGTTCGCTACAGATGCTCCGTTCGGGCGGCCCCCAATGGCATCCTGAGCCGAACCAGCGAGGACTGTGGCGGCGAATACGGCATCTCCGGCGCACGATGCTCGCGACGCGCTTGCCGCGATCCTGGGTGATAATTGAGGATGCGGGTTGGCACTTCACTTCGCTGAACGGCCTCGCTGCTGTCTATGAGAAGTTTAACTCGTATGCGCATGTCCGCGACGACGTATCGGAGCTGGGCCTGGCGAGGCGCATCCTGCGGCTGCTGGAGGGGAAGGGGGAAGACGGCGCGCATCTCGTGCCGTTCGACGAGCGCTTCCCGGATTATCTGCGGGCCAATCGCGAGCGGTTCAAGCATTTGATCGCCGATGAGAATACGGTTGTGGAATTCCGCCAGACGATCGAGCGGTTGGAAAAGCAGCAGGCAGCCGCCTCGCTTAACCCATATGCGAAGCAATGATCGCTTCGCCCATGCGGCCGAGCCGGGCGGCGGGGCCTTCCTGACCCATGCTCTGCGCGCAGACGCGCGCCCCTTCGATCAGCAGGAATAATTCGTCGGCAAGCATATCGGGCTTCGACGCGCCTGCGTCCTTGCAAAGTTTTACGAGGCGGGCGCGCTCGCCCTGCTTGTGCTTTTCGATCTCGCAGCGGGCAGGGTGATGCTTCTCGGGCAGTTCGACCGCGGCATTGGCGATCGCGCAGCCGCGCTCCTTCGGATTGTTGATGTGATCGCCCATCAGCTTCAGCCAGCCGACGAGCTGCTTTTTCGCGTCGTTCGGATAGCGCTTGGCAAGCTCGCCCCAGACCGCTTCCGAGCAAGCGGCGAGGCGGCGAATATATTCGGCGATCAATTCGTCCTTCGACTCGAAATGCCGGTAGAGCGTCATCTTGTTGGTGCCGGCGGCTTCGGCGATGGCTTCGACACCGACGGCGCGAATGCCGAGCCGATAGAAAAGATCGCTCGCCGCGGCGAGAATGCGCTCGCGCGGCGGCAGGGCTTCGGCTTTGGCGTTAGCAACAGGCATGGCGACGACTCTCTGACGATCACGCTCTGGTGACCGGGGATCAGGCGCGGGCGGCTTGACAGGGGTGTTACCGGTCAGTAACTACATAGGCAATGTTACCGATCGGTACCATACCTCGAAGCGAAAGTCACGGACTTTCAGAGGGGGCACCGGCCGGCCATCCGGATTTCAGGAGATCAGCCATGAGCGTATCCACCACCAATGCCAGCGTCCGTATCCCGCAGGTTGAGCCCGAAGAGGGCTATGAGAGCCTGTTTTCGTCCTATCGCCTCGGCTCCCTCGAGTTAAAGAACCGCATGGTGCTAGCCCCGATGACCCGCAGCCGGGCCATTGAGGGCAATGTGCCCAATCCGCTCGCCGAGACCTATTACGCTCAGCGCGCCGGAGCGGGCCTGATCGTGACCGAGGCGACGCAAGTCTCGCCGCGTGCCCAGGGTTATATCCGCACTCCCGGCATCCATAGCGAGGCGCAGGTCGCGGGCTGGAAAAAGATCACCGGCGCCGTGCACAAGGCCGGGGGCAAGATCTTCGTCCAGCTCTGGCATGTCGGCCGCATCTCGCATCCCGATTTCCATAACGGCGAATTGCCGGTCGCGCCCTCGGCGATCGATCCGGCCATCGACGTCTATACCGCGAGCGGCCCCAAGAAGACCGTGACGCCCCATGCGTTAACGGTCGCCGAGATCAAAGGCGTCGTCGATGATTTCCGGCGGGCTGCCGAGAACGCCAGGCGGGCCGGCTTCGACGGTGTCGAAATCCACGGCGCCAACGGCTATCTGCTCGACCAGTTTACCCGCGACGGCTCGAACCATCGGACCGACGCTTATGGCGGCAGCATCGAGAACCGCGTCCGCTTCCCGCTCGAAGTGACCGATGCCGTGATCGGCGTGTGGGGCAAAGAGCGGGTGGGCTATCGTATCTCGCCGAACAGCCCGTTCAATTCGATGCAGGATTCCGACCCGGTGACGACCTTTTCGTACCTTGCCGGCGAGCTTGCCAAGCGGGGCATCGGCTATCTGCACGCCGTCGATCCGGTGACGGACGGCGCCGGGCGGATTTCGCCGCTCCTGCGGGGCATTTTCAAGGGGACGTACATCGTCAACGGCGGCTTCGATGCCGAGAGCGCGGAGGCCGAGCTTGACCGCAAGGCGGCCGATCTCGTCGCCTTCGGCGTGCCGTTCCTCGCCAACCCGGATCTGCCGGAGCGCTATCGCCGAAAGACGAAGCTCAACACGGCGGACCAGGCCACGTTCTATCAAGGCGAGGCGAAGGGCTACGTCGATTATCCTGTGCTTGTGTGACGCGCGTCACACATTCGCAACGGATTTTTAAACGTGAGAGCGTATCGCCCTGAAATCGCCTCTAAACCATTCGACTTCTGCCCTCACGGAACAAACAAAAGTCATGCTCGCCCGGCATAACGGGCGGGCGTGAAGTTGAAAGTAAAACCCGATATCGAAAGACACCGCCATGAAGAATAAAAACAGCAAATGGAATTGCGAACTCTCCCTCGACCAGCTGATCAACGATCCGCTGGTGGCGACGGTGATGGCGGCGGACCGTGTCGATGCGCATGAGCTCCATGAGACTCTGAGCGAGCATGCACGGAGCTTCGTTCGCCCGCGCGTCGCGTCCCGCATCAAGGGATTCTTCGCCCAGGCTGAGTGCTGCCTTTAAAGCCGCGCAAGCCTGGCTTTCCAGACGCCGGAAAAACTTTCCGTGAATTGACGTTCTTCGAATCCTCCTGACAGATTGACGCAGTTCAATCAGGAGGATTCGATGGACTTTCTGCGCCCGTATTCTTCCCAAATTCTGAGCATCCTGCGGATTTTCGTGGGGCTGCTGCTGTTGCAGTATGGCCTCGCCAAGGTGTTCGGGATGTTTGGCGTACCGATGTTCGCCAATATCCCGGTGTTCTCGCTGATCTGGTTCGCCGGCATGATCGAGCTGATCGGCGGCACCCTGTTGGCGGCGGGGCTGTTCACGCGGTTCGCGGCGTTTATCCTGTCGGGCGAAATGGCCTTTGCCTATTTCATCGGTCATTTTCCGAGAGCATTTCTGCCGATCGTGAATGGCGGCGGCTTCGCCATCGTGCTGTGTTTCGCCTGCCTTTATCTCGCGGCGGCCGGCGGCGGCGCCTGGAGCCTCGATCGCTCGTTGCGCAAGGCCGACTGACAGACCGGCTGACCTAAAGTTTTGTTGCCTCCAGCAGCCTCCCTCGGCCATTGTCGCCGGGGGAGGCTGCGATGTCTTTAACGCTCGTCATCGGCAACAAGAATTACTCGTCGTGGTCGTTGCGGCCGTGGCTCGCGCTCGCGCATCACAAGATCCCGTTCGAGGAAGTCGTCATCAATATCTACGCCGACGACACCAAGGCGCGCATCCGCGAGCATTCGCCGGCCGGCAAGGTGCCGATTTTAAAGGACGGCAAGACGCTGGTGTGGGATTCGCTGGCGATCCTCGAATATCTCGCAGAAAAATTTCCCGAGCTGAACCTGTGGCCGAAGGATCCGGCGGCGAGGGCGCATGCGCGCTCGATCTCGGCGGAGATGCATTCGAGCTTTCAGGGGTTGCGGCAGGCGACGCCCATGAACCTCAAGCGTGTGCCGCGGCCGGTCGCGCTGTCGGAGGCCGCGCATGTCGATGTCGAGCGTGTGCAGGCGATCTGGAACGATTGCCGCGGGCGCTACGGCAAGCAGGGGCATTTCCTGTTCGGCGAATTCTCGATCGCCGACTGCATGTATGCGCCGGTCGCGACGCGCTTCAAAAGCTATGAAGTGCCGATCGACCTCGTGAGCAGCGCCTATATCGACACAATTTACGAATTGCCGGCATTCGGGCAGTGGCTCGACGCCGCGCTCAAGGAAAGCTGGGTTTCGCATTACGATTCGATTTGAGTCGCGTGGTAAGCCGGTTTGAATGGAGGCACACGAGCGATGGCGGACGATGCGAAGGTTCGGACTGGCCAATGCCATTGCGGCGCGGTGCGTTTCGAGGCGACGCTCAGCGACGGCTTCAACTCGATCCGCCGATGCACCTGTTCCTATTGCCGGATGCGCGGCGCGGTCGCCGTTACGGCGGAAGGGGGCGGCATCAAGATCCTGCAGGGCGAGGATGCGCTGACGAGTTACCGCTTTCATACTGGAGCGGCGCAGCACTTCTTCTGTTCTCGCTGCGGAATCTACACGCATCATCAAAGGCGATCGGACCCGAGCCGCTATGGCGTGAACGTGGCTTGCCTTGATGGCGTCAGCCCATTCGATTTCCCCGAGGTACCCGTCGTGGATGGCGTCAATCACCCGAACGACACCGGCAAGCCGGTGCGCCGGGCGGGCACGCTTCGCTTCATTCCGGCTGACGAACGCGGCGGCGCGTAAAACCGATTGACTCTTTTTCACGAAGGCGAATCGCGGTTCGCGCGCGATTCGGTTCCTGACTCGACTCTTTGCCCGACTCACTGCAGCTTCCGCACCACGAAAGAGATACGTCCTCCGCCGCAATGGAGGATGTTTCTGCGCCCCCCGATCCGCAATCGGGAAGCCTGATTATGGCGGTGAGGAGTAGAGATGGCCCTCTCTACTCCTCGCGTGGCGCCTTCCGTTTCGCGTCTTTCCGCGACCCCCGCAGCGCCAAGCGATTTCGAGCCTTAAGGCGGCACTTTGTTTCGCAGCAGAGCGCGATCCCGAAAATCACTTCACTCTGTTCGGCATCATGTTCTAGATAGCCTATGGCCATTCTTGAAAGCTCCGCCGACCCGCAATCAAAGGAATTCAGGGCGAATGCCGCGCATATGCGCGCGCTGGTCGAGGAGTTGGACAAGCGCCGCGTGGAAGCTTCGCTCGGCGGCAGCGAGAAGGCGCGCGAGCGCCATGTGAAGCGCGGCAAGCTCCTGCCGCGCGAGCGGGTGGCGCGGCTCATCGATCCCGGCTCGCCGTTTCTCGAACTGTCGCCGCTCGCGGCGAACGGCCTCTATGGCGAAGCGATCCACGGCGCGGGCATCATCACCGGCATCGGCCGCATCGAAGGCCGCGAATGCGTGATCGTCGCGAACGACTCGACGATCAAGGGCGGCACTTACTATCCGATGACGGTAAAGAAGCATCTGCGCGCGCAGGAGATCGCGGGCGAGAACCGGCTGCCCTGCGTCTATCTCGTCGATAGCGGCGGCGCGAACCTGCCGCACCAGACGGAAGTTTTTCCCGACCGCGAGCATTTCGGCCGCATCTTCTACAATCAGGCGCGGCTCTCCGCCGCCGGCATCGCGCAGATCGCGGTGGTGATGGGAAGCTGCACGGCAGGCGGCGCCTACGTGCCCGCGATGTCGGATGAGACGATCATTGTCAAAGGGCAGGGCACGATCTTTCTCGGCGGTCCGCCGCTGGTGAAGGCCGCGACCGGCGAAGTGGTGAGCGCGGAAGCGCTCGGCGGCGCGGATGTGCACACGAAAAAATCGGGCGTTGCCGATCATTACGCAAACGACGACACGCATGCGCTTTCGATCGCGCGTTCGATCGTGGCGAATCTGAACCAGCCGAAGCGCGTCGATCTCGAATACGAAGACCCGATCGAGCCGAAATATGCGGCGGACGAACTCGACGGCATCGTGCCGCGGGATCTGCGGCAGCAATACGATGCGCGCGAGATCATCGCGCGGCTCGTCGATGCTTCCGACTTCGACGAGTTCAAGACGCTGTTCGGGCCGACGCTGGTGACGGGCTTCGCGCGGCTCTCCGGCATTCCCGTCGCGATCCTCGCGAACAACGGTATTCTATATTCGGAGAGCGCGCAGAAAGCGGCGCACTTCATCGAGCTTGCCTGCCAGCGCCGCACGCCGCTCGTGTTCCTGCAGAATATTTCCGGCTTCATGGTCGGCGAGCAATACGAAGCGGGCGGCATCGCCAAGGACGGGGCGAAGATGGTGACGGCGGTGGCCTGCGCCAATGTGCCGAAGTTCACCGTGATCGTCGGCGGCTCGTTCGGCGCGGGCAATTACGGCATGTGCGGGCGGGCCTATTCGCCGCGCTTCCTGTTTTCGTGGCCGAATGCGCGCATCTCGGTGATGGGCGGCGAGCAGGCGGCCTCGGTCCTGGCGACGGTCAAACGCGACAACCTGGCCGCTGAAAATAAAGAGTGGCCGAAGGAAGAAGAGGAAAAGTTCAAGCAGCCGCTACGCGAGCAATTCGAGCGCGAGGGCAATCCTTATTTTGCCACGGCGCGGTTGTGGGATGACGGCATCATCGCGCCTTCCGAAACGCGGCGCGTGCTGTCGCTGGCGATTTCAGCGGCGCTCAATGCGCCGATCGACCCGGCGAAGTTCGGCGTATTCAGGATGTGAGGCGGCGTGTCGGACGATTGGCTCGATAAATTCCGCGACGACCGGCAGAAGCCGAAGCCGGATCCGGATTCGTCCGGGCCTGGCTGGCTCGAACGGTTTCGCGACGATTCGAACGAAAGCTCGCCGCGCCGCGGGGCGCCGGCCGACCGGCCGCCGCCGCGCAACGCGCCGCATCAAGCGCCGCGCCGTGATCCGGGGCGCGATTTCCGTCAAGGTTCCGGCAGCGAGCCGCGCAACGCACCGCCCGCTCAACCGGCGCCGCTGCCGCGACAGCGGCCGATGCCGCGTAACGCTCCGCCGCCGGGCGCACCGCGTGAGGGCGGCGCCGCGAAAGGCGCCGCGCCGAAAGCCATGCCGCAGCCGCGTTCGCGGCCTTCGGAAGCCGCGCGGCAACCGCAAGCGCACGGCTTGTGGGGCCGCCCGCAGGATATTTTGATCTTCGTATCCCTGATGGCGCTTTCGCTGGCGCTCGGGCTCTCCACGACAGCGCTCGCGTTGCCGCGCCTGATGGAGATCGCATCGCCGCTCGAAATTCTGCTGCCTGATATTCTGGTGATCGCGGTCACCGGCGGCTTCGTTTATCTCATCGCCGGGTTGCGCCAGTCCTGGGCGATATGGCTGCTGATTGTTTTCTGTATCGCGCGCTTCATTCTTTACGTCCCGACCTTCTTCCACATCGATTCCGTTACGGTCCGGATGCTGACGGCGATGTACTTTATTCTTCAGGCGGCGGCGTTCTGGTTTGTCTTCACGCCGGCGGCGAAACGCTGGTTGCGCGCGGCAAGGAAATAACTTCTATTTCGTCTCGAACGTGCATCTCCAACCTGCATCTCCAACCTCGAGGGGGCCGATATGCGAAGGAAGTTTCTGCTGGCAGGCGCGACGCTTGCCGTGACGTTCAGCGCGTTCCTCGTGTTCTCGGATTACGCCCGCGCGCAGGCGCCGACACCGCCGCGCACGGTGCTGCGCGAAGACCTGAACGGTCTCGATGGCCAGGAGGTCATCATGCAGGAAGCGGTGATCGCGCCCGGCGGCTCGATCCCGTGGCATAAGCATCCTGACGGTCACGAGATCAGCTATCTCGTCGAAGGCACCGCGAAGCTCGAGATCGAAGGGCAGGGCGTGCGCGAATTGAAGCCCGGCGAGGGCTTTCATATTCAGCCGGGTACGGTGCATCGCGCCTTCAACGACTCGAATGCCCCGGCCAAGGTTGTCGTCGTGCGCGTGAACGCCAAGGGCAAGCCGATCGCGGTGCCGGTGCAGAAATAGCGATCGGAATTATTTGCTGAACTTGTCCCACTGCTCGCGTGCGGCCGAAGAAGTGCGGCGCGCGAAGGCGCTGGCGACGTCCCAGTTCACCATCGGGCGGGCTTCGCTGCCCGCGGCGGGAGGCTCGGTGGAGACCGTGGCGTACATGGAGTCATGGATGTAAGCGAGGCCAACAGTTGCGGCAGCCCCGAGGATCATTCCGAACAGGAGGCGCATCGATCTGGCTCCCTCACGCATAAGTTACGGCAAGTTGGGCATGGAATACGGCAGATCGGCGTCCGCGCCGCAAGCGGTATTTGAACGCCCATTTGACAAGCAATGGCGAGCCGGGCAAAGCCTTTCCGCCATGACGGGGGATTTGAGATCGCTCATGCGTGGCAGGCTCATTCAATTCGCAGCCGGGATCATGGCGCTGGCGCTGTTTTGCGCCGGCGGCGCTCCTGTTTCCGCGCAGACCGGCTTCCGCACGCTTACCTGTCAGTTCACGAGCGGCACCAGCGCGCGTTTCGACAACGACTGGGATGTCAAAGGCGCGAGCGACCGCGTCGAATTCAGTTTCGAGGGCATCGACACCTCGAAGGCAAAGGCAAAGATCGTCAGCCCATTCGGCATGAGCGATGTGCTTTTGTTTCGCGGCAACAATTCGCTGAACTTTCTCGAGATCATGCCGGACGGCAATCAGGCATTCACCACCGTGTTCTTCAGCCACTTGCGGTCCGGCAAGGATCGCTCGGGCAGCGGTTGGTACCCGGCGGCGCATTCGCGGCACATGATGATCGGGCGCAACCCCGTGGTCTCGCATTACCGAGGCTATTGCCAGCCGAGCTGATTGGCGCGGCATGCAAAATCGCTTCGAGTCAAGTGCGTTGATCGGGTTCCAGCGCGCCCCCCATGACAGGCGGCGCAAGGCCATGCTAGAGCCGCGCGGCTGCACAGGACGCAGCGGCAACCGAACCAATTGCGCATGAGTTTTCCGGAAACCGGTCCTGAGAGGACCGGAGCGGCTACCCCGCAAGGTAGCGAAGAACACGGCAAGACAGGCGTCTGGACGCTTGCGCTCGGCTCGATCGGTGTCGTGTTCGGCGACATCGGCACGAGCCCGCTCTACGCCTTTCGCGAAGCGGTGCTGGCGGCGGCCGGCGGGCCGGAGAACGTCATTACACCCGCCGTTGTATTCGGCGTGCTTTCCCTGATTTTGTGGGCGCTGATCGTCGTCGTGACGATGAAATACGTGCTGATCCTGCTGCGCGCCGACAACAACGGCGAGGGCGGCACGCTGTCGCTCACGGCGCTCGCTTTCCGCGCCATGGGGCATCGCGCGGCATGGGTGATCGGCATCGGCATCGTCGGCGCCGCCATGTTCTACGGCGACTCGGTGATTACGCCGGCGATCTCGGTGCTGTCGGCGATCGAGGGGCTCGCGGTCTCGCATCCGGGTTTTGAGCATTACGTCATTCCGGCGACGGTGTTCATTCTCGTCGCGCTATTTGCCGTGCAGTCGCACGGCACGGCGAAAGTGTCCTCGCTGTTCGGCCCGATCATGGCGGTGTGGTTCGCGGCGATCGCGTTCTTTGGCGCGGTGCACATCTTCGACAATGTCGCGATCTTCGCCGCGATCAATCCGTGGTACGGCATCGATTTCCTCATTCATCACAAATTCATCGGGCTGGTTACGCTCGGCGCGGTGTTTCTCGCCGTCACCGGCGGCGAAGCGCTCTACGCCGATCTCGGCCATTTCGGCCGCAAGCCGATTCAACTCGCGTGGTTCTGTTTCGTGCTGCCGGCGCTCGTCATAAATTATTTCGGGCAGGGCGCGCTTATTCTTTCCCACCCGTCGGCGATCCAGAATCCGTTCTACCGGCTGGTGCCTGACGCGTTTCAATTGCCGATGGTCGCGCTTGCGACCGTCGCGACGGTGATCGCGAGCCAGGCGGTGATTACCGGCGCCTATTCGCTGACGCGGCAGGCGATTCAGCTGGGGCTTTTGCCGCGCCTTGAAATCCGCCACACCTCGGCGGAATTCTCGGGGCAGATTTACATTCCGCGCGTCAATTTCGCGCTGCTCGCCGGCGTGCTGCTGCTCGTGGGCCTGTTCCGCACCTCCAGCAATCTTGCCTCGGCTTACGGCGTAGCCGTCACGACCTCGATGGTGGTCGATGGCGTGCTGGGCCTTGTCGTGATCTGGGTGCTGTGGGGCTGGCGCTGGTGGGCAACGCTCCTGATGGCGCCGTTCATTCTCGTCGATACGACGTTCCTGACCGCGAACCTTCTCAAGCTGTTCGAGGGCGCGTGGGCGCCGATCCTGTTCGGCAGCGGGCTTGTGCTCATCATTCTCACCTGGCGGCGCGGCACGCGCATCCTGCTCGACAAAACGCGGCGGACGGAAATTCCGCTGAACGACCTCGTGAAAAGCCTCGAGAAAAAGCCGCCGCATATCGTCAAGGGCACGGCGATCTTCTTCACCGCCAATCCGGACTATGCGCCGACGGCGCTCTTGCACAATCTCAAGCACAATAAAGTGCTGCACGATCAGAACATCATTCTCAACATCAATACCGCCGACACGCCGCGCGTGACGCCGGAGGAGAGAGTGGTGATCGAAGGCGTCTCGCCGCACTTCTTTATCGTGAAACTCACTTTCGGCTACATGGAAACGCCGAACGTGCCAAAGGCGCTGACGCAGGCGAAAAAGCTCGGCTGGCACTACGACATCATGTCGACGTCGTTCTTTCTGTCGCGCCGGTCGCTCAAGCCCGCGGCGCATTCGGGCATGCCGAGCTGGCAGGATCATCTTTTCATCGGGCTTGCGCAGGCCGCGAACGACGCGACGACCTATTTCCAGGTTCCGTCCGAGCGGGTCGTCGAGATCGGCACGCAAGTTACGGTGTAACGGAAACAGCGGAAACCGCGGCTTCGCGGGGGATTGCCAAGACGCTGATGCGGGTCTAGAAGCCGCGCCCTTCATTCTCGGTGCTCCGGGGTCATGCATGACAAGCCATGAATTACCTGCCGCCGCGCCGGGCGCGGGGCCGGGTTTCGCTCATCCGCAAACCAGCCTCTGGAAATTGACGCTCGGCAGCGTCGGCGTGGTGTACGGCGATATCGCCACGAGCCCGCTTTACGCGATGCGCGAGTCGATTGTCGCGGCTGTCGGCCCAAGCGGAACGCCGACGCGCGAGGCGGTATTCGGCATTCTGTCGCTGATCCTGTGGACATTGATCATCGTCGTCACGGTGAAATACGTCTTCGTTCTGCTGCGTGCCGATAACAAGGGCGAGGGCGGCACGCTATCGCTGATGGCGCTCGCGCAGCGCGCGCTCGCGCGGCACAGTTCGTGGGTTTTGGCGCTCGGCATCACGGGCGCGGCGCTGTTCTACGGCGACGCGATGATCACGCCGGCGATATCGGTGCTGTCGGCGGTCGAGGGCATCAAGGTCGCGACACCGGCTTTCGAGCCTTACATACTGCCGCTGACCGCGGCGATTTTGATCGCTTTGTTTCTGGTGCAATCGCACGGCACAAATGCCGTCTCGGTGTTTTTCGGGCCGGTGATGACGCTATGGCTGCTGGCGATGGCATTGAGCGGCTTTTCGCACATCTTCGACCAACCGGAGGTTTTGCAGGCGCTGTCGCCGGGCCATGCGGTCACGTTCATGTTTGAGCATGGCATCATCAGTTTCTTCACGCTCGGCGCGGTGTTTCTGTGCGTTACGGGCGCCGAGGCACTCTATGCCGATCTTGGCCATTTCGGCAGAAAGCCGATTCAGGCGGCGTGGCTGATGCTCGTGTTTCCGGCGCTGATCCTGAATTATTTCGGGCAGGGCGCGGTGCTGCTCGCCAATCCGAAGGCAATCGAAAACCCGTTCTTCTTTCTGTTTCCGGATTGGGCGCTGGTGCCTGCCGTGGTGCTGGCGACGATTGCAACCGTGATCGCGAGTCAGGCGGTCATCACCGGCGCCTATTCGTTGACGCAGCAGGCGGTGCAACTCGGCTTCTTTCCACGGCTCGATATTCGCCATACCTCGGAATCGCTCGCCGGGCAGATTTACGTGCCGCGCGTGAACTGGATCCTGCTCGCCGGCGTGCTTTTGCTGGTCGTGCTGTTTCGCTCGTCGAG
>Ga0180218_1000781_pt1 | contig 24088 bp, 19 predicted proteins | sample eDN3rd37CKraftBY_FD_151334 | JGI IMG/M metagenome (GOLD analysis project Ga0180218, IMG submission 151334) | Enriched backyard soil microbial communities from Emeryville, California, USA - eDNA 3rd pass 37_C Kraft BY (version 2) (version 2) | ecosystem: Environmental > Terrestrial > Soil >...
GAACATTCACGCGCATTACGATCTCGGCAACGATTTCTACGGCGCCTGGCTCGATCCGACGATGAGCTATTCCAGCGCCTACCGCTGGGGCGCGGACGGGCTGGAATCGGCGCAGCGCCGCAAGTGGCAGCGGCTGGCGGAGCGGGTGGGGCAGCCGCAATCGCTGCTGGAAATCGGCTGTGGCTGGGGCGCCCTGGCCGGCTATTTCGCGGGGAAGGGGAGTAGCGTCACCGCCATCAGCCTGTCCGATGAACAGCTGGACTGGGCGCGCCGGCATCACCCCCAAATCCAGTTCCTCAAGCAGGATTATCGCGATACCGCCGGCCAGTTCGATGCCATCGTCAGCGTCGAGATGGTGGAGGCGCTCGGGCGTGAATACTGGCCGGCGTTCATGCAATGCATCGCCCGCAACCTGAAGCCCGGCGGGCGGGCGGCGATCCAGTTCATCGCCATGCAGGGAGAGTTGTTCGAAGGCTATGCGCGCAACGCGGATTTCATCCAGGCCTATGTCTTCCCCGGCGGCCTGCTGATCGAAACCCGCGAGTTCCGCGCCCTGGCCGAAGCGCAGGGGCTGGAATGGCGGGATCAGGAGGATTTCGGGCTCGACTATGCCGAGACCTTGAAAGCCTGGCGCGCCCATTTCGACGCGGCCGTGGCGCAAGGCCGCCTGCCCGCCGGGTTCGACCGGCGGTTCTGCGATCTCTGGCGATTCTACCTGATGTACTGCGAAGGCGGCTTCCGCGGCGGCGGCATCACCGTCAGCCAGGTGACGCTGGTGAAACGATAAGCCGCTCCCGGCTCAGCCGCCCTCGCGATAGCGGGCGAGGATGCTGTCGTGCACGATCGGGCTGAGCAGGTTGGAAAACGCGCAGCCGCACAGGTTGTTTTCCCACCACACGACTTCCGCCTGCAACGCCTCCAGCCCCGGCAACGTCAGCCAGCACACCGTCCCCGGATGCATCCGCGTGATCGCGGTGGCTGAAAAGCCCGACAGCGAAAGATCGTTCACCACCGTCTGAAACGCCCGCGCCCCCGAAGCACGCAACTGCGCCGGAATAGCCAGCTTCGTCCGCGGCGCGGAGCGATCCTCCTGAGCGGCGATATCGTAACGACCGAGGGTGTGGTGGGGGGTCATCCGGCGGCTTTCTCAAAACGCAAGGCCTGGGAAACATGCTTGGCGCAGCATCTCCAAATCGGCTTACCAAGTGTTTACGCTGCATAGTTAATACCCACCATGGGTAGGTATCGACTGTTGGTCAGTTAGCTGCAGCTTTGCGAATGGCGAAACCGATTATCACCTGTTCGGCCAGAGTCGCGGATGACCTGTTTTCTAGGACGATCACGCAGGATCCGTTGGCAACGCTGTCGACGCGAAGAGTGTACGCGCCGCCGGTTCCACCCGACTTTCGCCAGACGCTGATTTCATCGTCGGGCTCAATCTGGTTGTTGGTGAGCCGGAACAGCACCTCGCTGCGAGCAGCCAAGGGGGCGGGATGGATGGCAACTTCGCCGGAGAGAGTATTCAAGGTCACGGTCGTAGACTTGCCGCCGGATTGGACGACACTGCCACCGGCTCCTTTGCGGTAGCCGATGGGACTTCTTGAGATGAGGCCATTCATCAGGTCAATCGTGCCGGTGCCTTCGTCGAGCAACTGCCCAATGAAGCGGGCCTGCGCGCCAAGGGTGTTTCGTATCGAACCCCGTTCGATGCGCATGTTGCCAGCCAGTGCGTTTGCGATGATCAGGCATTCGTCAGCGCCCGCGATGTGCACACTGTTCGGAACGATGCCTGCCACCCACTCGCCTCCGCAGACCGTCTGAAATATAGTGATGTTGGAGGATCGGCTGATCAGTTTTCCTTGAGCGGAGCGGATGCGGATGTCATCAGGCGTGTCGGCAGCGATTTTTGATGCCGCCTGTCCGTTCTTCTCAGCGTAGATGGACAGCGTGCCGAAACGGCAGTTTAGGACGTCAACGCCCGGTCCGGCGCAAACTTCGAAGTCGCCGGACAGGCTGAAGGCATCGCTTTCAGCCAGAAAAGCTCCCGCCCCCGTGCATGCGTATCCCAGCAGGTCGTCGTGTGCATTTGCAATGCAGTTCACGAATTGCCCGCGCGTCTTTTCGTAGACCGACTCGCGGATGACATGCCGGCAAGAACTTCCAAATTCTCCGTCGCTTTTTATGTCGCGGCTTCTCGACGAAGTCACGCCAGTGAAATGAACTAATGCACCGTCGATCTTTCCGTAGTTGCGGATGCCCTCGACCGCGCACTGGCTTCCTGATCGGATTAGGATGGCATCTCCCTGCAGCTGTCCTTTCAGCGTGAAACCGCTGACCTGGAAGCCGAATAGGATGTTTGCGCTGTCGGCGTGAGCGCCGACGATTGCATGATCGCCACGGCACGACAGGACCGCTCCGTTACCGACTAGACGAATGTGATTCTGCTGAACGACGATCGGCGATTGGAGGTTATAGACATTTTGGCCATCCCCGAAGTCGATTGTGATCGGCGTGGTGGATTGGCTGCTTGCCAGCGTTCCGAAACTTCGCTCGATCGCGGCCGTTAGGATCGCTCCATCGTCGCCCTTGCCGTTTCCAGCTCCGAGATCCCTCGCGGTCAGTACCAGATGATGGGTTACCTGCGTCTGAGCGGCTGCCGGTTCGACCCCGCCGGCAGTTGCAACGCTGCCGCCATATGCCGCCGCTTGCCGAATGAAACGTCTCCGGTCCATGTCTGGCGGCTTCTAAACCGCCCTCGGGCGGCGCTGGTTGATCATGCCAGCAATGAAGGACCGCTCACGGTAACGTGGGTCTGCAGGGTGGACGAGGGAGTTTTTGATCTCGAGCGAACCAACTAGGACCCAGAAGACCTTGTCGACCATGTTACCCAATGTGGTCAGATCACCACCGGCCAGCATCATGACTGCGAAGTGGGTTGCGACGAGCACGAAGTCAGGACTTTGCAATGCGCGGATCAGCCCGAAACGGTTCACGAAACGGATAAGTATGAGGGTGATTACCCCCATCATTGCGATCATAAACGGAACACCGCATTCCACGGCGAGGCTAAGAGGCAAGCTGTGCGGATCGTACACCTGATTATAGCTTCCGCCTTCTCCAAGCTTGATGTCCCTCGTACCACCATCAGTCTGCTTGGTAAGCAGGCCTTCCCCGAAAATCGGACGCTCTGCGATGCGCTGAAGGCCAAACTCCCAGTTCAGATTGCGCGCATCCGTCAAAGAACTGTCCGAAAGTCGGAATTCCTCCAGTTGTTCGTCAACGCTTACAAGCCCTGTGGAAACAGCTGTTCCGCTTACGATACCAAGGACGAACACCCAGCCGGCAAGCGTCAGAACCAGCATTTTCATACCGCGGCGCATGGGCGAGAATGTTGCAAGTACCAGAAAGCAGAACATCGCTTCGATCAGTGAGCTACGCGTCCGGGTTAGATACAGAACAATGAGTGAGGCCACGATCGCTACGATATAGAGGTTTACTTCTAATTGAGTGCGTGCCCGCAAGGCCGAGGCTAGATTGAGGACCACGCCAAAGAAGAAGAAGTTGCAGGCCACTGCAACAGAAATAAAAAAGCCGCTGAAGCGGCCGCTCAACGGATCGACCCCAAACCCATAGGGTGTTGCAAGGAAGATGACTGAAACCGCCAAGGCGATCAGGATTAGCTTGTTGAGCAATCGCCACGGTTCCTGGCCAATCCACAGGCAAATGGTCGGCGTAGCGTAGAAGCAGCCAGCCAGCATGATGATCATCGCCAGCGTCGCGACATAGTTCATCGCGATTCCCGAGACTGCGCTGGAAATCATAGCCCACGCAGCGGCAAAGGTTAGCAACAGGAAGACGGGCCTTCCGATTGGCACAAACCCGCGAACGGCTAGCAAGCCGGCGAGCATGGCACCGATAAATATCCCATTGAAAAGGTAATTGACGACTACGGGTTCGTCCTCGACGAACACGAAGCTCTTGAAGAACAGGCCACCGCCCAAAAAACCCACGAGCAGAATGGTGAGCCAAAGACGCCCATGTGCAAAACCGGCTTCCCTGGCCCACTGCCGCGGACTTGCTATGGGCTTCCCGGCGATTGTCATTTCCGAAAGTCCTTTTCGTTCCCGCTCAGGAGGCTAAGCTTTTGAAACGATTACCGATGCGTGATCGCAGCCTCACTCCTAGGGAACCGTTCCGCCACAGCAGCGCCACGAGCTTCGTCTGGTACCATTTCCTGGCAAGCGCAAACCTCAGCGGGTTACGGATCGGCGAGTACTTGCACACCCGGTCCTGAATTTTTCGATCTTCGTGCTGCCGGACGCTCTCAAGATTGGTCGTCTTGCTGGCCGGATGGATGCGGAAGCGACCGATCGGGAAGGGCAGGTGAGCGGCGGGTGAAAGCGAACCGAGCTTAACGAATAGATCATAATCCATTGCGAAGCGGAAGCCCGGATCGACGCCGCCCGATTGGAGATAGAGATCTCGCCGCCAGAAAGCAGACATCTGAGGTACGGTGAGAAAGGCGTATTTCACTATGCCGATATCGAAATCCGGTTGGCGCTTTTCGACGATGAGTGCGTCGTTCGCATCAATCAATTGGTAATCGCCATAAGCGAATGCGGCCTTCGGATTATCCCGGAAAAACTCCCCCACCCGGCGAAGCGTGCCCGGCAGGTAGGTGTCGTCCGAATTCAGCCAGGTCATGATTTCGCCTGTGCTCATCGCAAAGCCGCGGGCGATAGCGTCAGCCTGTCCCGCATCATTCTCGTGCTTTACGATAGCGAAACGGTCGCGATACTGCTCGACAACCGTCATCGTTTCGTCAGTCGAGCCGCCGTCCATCAGGATTAGCTCCAAAGCTGGGTAATCCTGACTGAGAATGCTGACGATCGTCCGTTCTATGAAATCGCCCTGATTAAAGGACGGAATGACGATCGAGAGGCGTGGGAGCGAAGAATTCATTTCAAGCGACACTCAGGCAGCGTTCTGACGCAGAAGCGGCCCGAAATAGCGTTGCATCCATCTGCAGAAGGCGGTGGCTGTGCAGATCGGCAAAGCCTGGTTCGATCGACCAGGGTTCAAAACCGAGCGCGGTTAGATCCCTGAGGATTTCGAGATAGTCAGGCTGACCGTCGTAGAGTTGTGCGAGAGAAAGTTCGGTTTGCACGCCGACTGCGCGCGTTAGGACCTTCCTTGCCCCCTTGATGACTTCCCCCTCGAAACCCTGCGTATCGATCTTAACGAAGATACGGTCGGCGGCTGGCACCAGGTCACTGTCGTCAAGGCGAATTACCGTAGCGGTCTCTTGGCTGACGTAGCGCGAGGAAGGCGCGCTGCCCGTATGCGCATCGAGGATGGGTAAGGCGGAACTCGAGACAGAGTTTGCCGAGATGTTCATGGTAATCTCGCCCGGTGCCGCACCCACCGCCGCGCGAGGAGCGACGATCCATTTAGGGTCAGACTTCGCCAGCGCCACCAACTTGGAATGTGCCGCCGATTGGGGTTCGAAACTTATTATTGTGCCTGTGAATCCGGCGGCGCGCAGAGTGCTGGCGAACTGCCCGATATTCGCACCGACATCGAGGACGGTGTCCACCTTATGGCTGTCGAGCAGCAGCCGTAGGCGGTGCATCTCGTCCAGCGTGAAACGGCGGATTTCATAGCCCGCGGAACGCAGCGTGCGCTGAACCAGGAATCGAATCGACGTGCCAAGACTCATAGCGTGCCTTCTAGCGAGTTTGCGAGGGAAGGGCCTCAGATCAAAGGATTAGGCCAATATACTCGCCGCGTGGAAAATGGGAGGCCAGATTAGGCCATTGGTAGAAGAACCTGTCTGCGAGGCGATACATGAAGCGCCCGGTTACGGTTGGGACGGTAACCTTGGCGACAGTTTCGATATAGACCGTTGGAATGCCGAGCGCCTTGCCGGCGAGTGCGAACGCTACTGAGAACCCGCCACCAGTCGTAAGTAAGACCTTGGGGCGCCGCCGTCGAAGTATTGCAAATGCCTCCCACAAATTGATTAGGAACTTCCAGTCTCGCTGTGACAGGGTGATCACGATCGTTCGCCCCTGCATGTCTGCCGGCTCTACGACGGGCATGTTGATCACGAAGAAGTGAGGGTGGTTTCGGTAGATTGCGGCGAGCTCACGAATTTCCGTGAGGTGCCCGCCCGACGGTGCCACGAGACCGATGCAGTCATCTGTCTGCGGCGCAAGTTCCGCCAAGGACCTTGCGATCACCTCCAGCGCGCGTGCATTTCCTTCCTCACTTTCCTCGCGAACCGGATGGAGAAGGGCGGTATTAGCTGCGCTCAGCAGGTCGGCGACATCGTTTACGGCAACAATCTTATCTTGCGCCGCAAGCTCGTTGGCAAATGCCACTTGATGATCGTCGATGACCTCGCCAAACTGAGCCCGCCGCGCCACCACGACAGGAGTTTTACCCATCTTGATGGCGCTCAGGACCGAGCCGCCACCGCCATGCGTGATGAACAGGCTGCACTCCGCCAAGTGCGAGCGAAAGGCCGTCTCGTCGACGAACTTGAAATGCTCGATCTCGGGATGGTCAAACGGCGTGCGGCCGTGCTGGACCACGATCGGCTGTGGAAGAGAAGGCGCGATGCGCACCACTTCATCGAGCAGCCGCCTGAAGTGCTGGCTGCCGCTGCCTATCGAGACGAAAGTTCCGGACATCTCACGCAGGGATAAACGAGATGTTATACAGTTGGTTGGTATGAACCACGACAATTAGTCCCTAGGAAGATCGCGTTTGGTCAACAGCCATAGCTGGACCTCCTGCCGATGCAACGGTCCACGCTGTCGTCCAAGGGGGCATGATATCTCGTTTTCAGCAATCCGAAGCTCGACCTCCTTTGAGGATCATTCAGGAGCTGCCCAACCCCTGCCAAATAGGAGTTCTTCCGCACGCTCCCCACCGGCTTTCAGCATGCCGACGTGTCCATTTCCTTTCGAGGACATAGCCGTCGATCGCGATCGACGGCACGTTGACGGGCTGAAAGGTGGGCAAACTACCGTTGCCTAACTAGTCCAGCGGAACGCTGAGGGCCCGAGCATCTTCGAGCCATCGGAAATAGCATAATAGGCGCCTTAGAATTTACGCGAGGCATCCTCCGTGGTGGATCGCCACATCGCCACTATCAAGGTCAGGCTGGCCGCTGCGTAGGCAAGGCGTCCCGTAGAAGCCCCGACCAACCCGAATTGCCCAATGGCCCAAGGTATCACGGCAGCCGCGATGAGCCCTGCTATGACGGTAAGCAACGCATTCAAGCGCACTTTGCCTGCTCCAATCAGAGCGTAATGTGCGCCCGCCGAAAAGGATAGGACGCCATATGCCACGGCTAGCCAGGGCAGCAGCGGCGAAACCTGAGAAGCCAAAGCCGAACCAATCCAGAGCCTCAGGAACCCGTCACCAAGCAGAAGGAGCGCCAAAGTTCCACCAATGCCGAGACCTGCTACCGCCGCGGACGCCGTCAACGCCAACCGGCGCCAGTCCTGTCCCGCCGCCTGCCGCTTCGAGATTGCGGGGAAAAGAACTTGAGCACCAGCTGCGGGGACAGTCTGAATCTGCTGTGCCAGTTGCAGTGCAATAGAATATCGCGCGAGCGCCTCAGCGCCGAGTATTGAACCGACCATTGCCCGGTCCGCGACGGCAAACATCAGCGAGCCGGCGCTTTGAACCCATATCCATTTGCCGAACCCAAAGGCCATTCGAACTTCGGCGGGCGACCACTTTGGCGTAAGCCACCTAATCGACAACTGGCGCTGAACTGCGGCGAGCTTTACGCACGCACGCAGGATGGCAATGGCGCTTGCGGTGAAGAAGACAGCGAAAAGGCTCTGGGTTTGCCAAGCGACGATTGCGGTGCAAATCACCTGAGCCAGCTTGGCGCCGATCTCCAGGCGACCGGACAAATCGAATCTTTCTAGGCCGCGCAGAATCCCCGCGAACACGGCATCGATTTGCTCGATCGTCAGCAACAACGCTCCAAAGCCAATAATTGTGAGAATTTCCGGCCGGCTCCCGATCTTTGAGAGCACCTCATCGCCAACGCTCCAACCGGCAATCACGATCACTCCGGCGAGAGCTAAGGCGCTCACGAGGGTGATCGCGAGGCAGGCTCTTGCCCCTTCGATGGCACCCATCGCATCGCTGCGTCCTTTCGCTGCCGCAACCATACGTGTCGCGGTAGGACCCATACCAAGCCCGGCGAGTCCGCCGAATCCAGTAATGGTCAGGAGAAACATCCACTGGCCGTATTGCACAGTACCGAGAGCCCAGAGATAGACAGGCATCGCCGCCAGCATCATCAGTGGATAAGCGATATACTCGGCCATCGCCCATCCACTGGATCGGACAAGCGCAAATCTGGCACCGCCGAGCACCCGGAGGCGGTCAAGGCTAGAACTGGGTGTCAATGCGTAGCGATGACCGTAGCCGCGCGGAAATCGGCGAAGGCCGCCCGCAACCCATCGCGCAGCTCTATCTGTGGGCTCCAGCCAAGGGAGCGGAGGCGGCTGCTGTCCATCAGTTTACGCGGTGCGCCGTCGGGCTGGCTGTCGTCGTACACAATGTTACCGTCGAAGCCGGCGATCCCTGCGATGATCTCCGCAAGTTCGGCTATGCTGACGTCGGAGCCGTATCCGACATTGAGGTGCGACTGCATCGGCTTTGTCTTCGCTACGTATGCCGCTTGATCGAGATCCATGACGAACAAGCAGGCTTGCGCCATGTCATCCACGTGGAGAAACTCCCTGCGCGGCCGGCCGCTGCCCCAGACGACGACCTCTTTCTGCCGCCGATCGACAGCCTCTGCAAAGCGGCGGATCAGTGCCGGCACGACGTGGCTGTTTTCCGGATGGTAGTTATCGCCAGGTCCAAACAGATTGGTCGGCATGACGCTGCGATAGTCAGTGCCGTGGCTTTCGGCATATTGCCGGTTGAAACTCTCGCACATCTTGATGCCGGCGATCTTGGCAATCGCGTAAGGCTCGTTCGTTGGCTCTAGCGGCCCGGTAAGCAATGCCTCCTCTGCCATCGGCTGCTCTGCCATCCTGGGATAGATGCAACTGGAGCCCAGGAACAGCAGCCGCTTCACGCCCGACTGGAACGCCTCGCCGATTACGTTTGCCTCGATCATCAGGTTATCGAAGATGAAATCAGCCGGATATGTGTTATTGGCATGGATTCCGCCGACCCGCGCAGCCGCGAGATAGACTTGGTCGACGCCCGCGGAGCGAAAGAATTTACGCACCGCTGCCTGATCGATCAGGTCGACTTCTCGGCGGCTCACGGTAACGATCTCGTCGGTCCCTCGTGCCTCGAGGGCGCGAACGATAGCCCGACCGACCATCCCGCCATGACCGGCGACAAAGATTCTACTCACGCTTCCGCACTCATCGATATGTCGTATCCATGATCCCGAAGAAGAGCGTGCTGGCGAGCTTTCGCCAGATCGTGCTCGACCATCTCGGCGATCAGTTGATCCAACGAAATTTCGGGTTCCCAGCCCAGCAGGCGCTTCGCTTTCGACGGATCGCCGAGCAGGGTTTCGACTTCGGCAGGGCGGAAGTAGCGAGGATCGATTTTCACGATCGCGTCGCCCGGCCGCAGATCGGTATCCACCCCTTGGGCGATCGTCGCGACAATCCCGACCTCGTCCGTTCCAGAGCCTCGCCATTCGAGAGATAGGCCGAGTTTGGCAGCTGCCTTCTCGATGAAGCTGCGGACGCTAATTTGCTGGCCGGTAGCGATAACGAAGTCTTCTGGCTTGTCCTGTTGCAACATCAGCCACTGCATGCGGACATAGTCGCGCGCATGCCCCCAGTCCCGCAGCGCATCGATATTGCCCATGTAGAGGCAGTCCTCGAGCCCACAGGCGACGTTGCTTAGTCCGCGAGTAATCTTACGGGTGACGAAGGTTTCGCCGCGGCGAGGGCTCTCGTGATTGAAGAGGATCCCGTTGCAGGCATACATTCCGTAAGCCTCGCGATAATTTACACAGATCCAGTAAGCGTATAGCTTCGCAACCGCATAAGGACTGCGCGGATGAAACGGGGTGGTTTCTCTTTGCGGGATTTCCTGGACCAGTCCGTAAAGTTCGCTTGTACTGGCTTGGTAGATGCGAGTCTTGTCGGTGAGTCCCAGGATACGAATGGCCTCGAGCAAGCGAAGCGTGCCGAGGGCGTCGACATCGGCAGTATATTCCGGGCTTTCGAAACTCACGGCGACATGGCTTTGGGCGCCGAGATTGTAAACTTCGTCTGGCCGTGTCTCTTGCACGATCCGGATCAAATTGGTGGAATCCGAAAGGTCGCCATAGTGCAGGAAGAATCTGGCGTTCTTGACGTGCAGATCCTGGTAGATGTGATCGACGCGCTCCGTGTTGAACAGGCTGGCGCGGCGCTTGATCCCGTGCACGACATAGCCTTTCTCGAGCAGGAATTCGGCAAGATAGGATCCATCCTGCCCGGTAATCCCGCTGATCAACGCTATCTTGGTCACGGTAATCTCACTCCTTCTTCCTGAATTCGGCGGCGGTTCAATCGGTCTAGAACGCGCCTTGATCGAGCTGAATTCGATCGATCCACGATGCCCATGTGTCAGTGGTCCCGATCGAGTTGGCCCTTATGTACGCTCGCACTCCCGGGCAATTTCTGGGCGTGACGAAGTCAAATTTGATTCGCCCTGCAGAGGGGCGCGTGAGAATCCTGCGCGCAATCGATGCGCCTGTACCAAGGCATTCGGCTTCAAACGTCAACTCGCCGGGCACTCCCTGTAGGGCTTCTCCCAACTCCGCCGACAGTAAGTGCTGCCCCGGCGGGATCGCCATGGTAGCGCGAATTATCTCCCCCCCGCTCCCCTCGGGTACGCGGAAATAGAGAGATTTCCCAAGGGCTTTGGAGGAAGAGTTCTGCGCAATGGCTACTTCAAGGCCCGTCTCGCCTATACTTGACCATTCGAACGCAGTGCCAAGCGGCTCCCGCTCGAAGTCGCCGTTCGTGACTGATGTAAAACCCTTGCTTTTTACTAGCGCGCGATGTCGGGCAAACGCTTCCGCATAGTTCCCGGTCTCGAATAAGCGAGCAATTAATGCACGATTAAGATTATCATTCTCGATTGGTCTGATTGTCTCAAGTTCATCGAACAAACGGGCAGTGACTAAGGGATCCGGACCCTGTCGCACGAGCCCATCAAGAAACGGCCACGCCCACTGGGGATCTTTGGCCAGAACCTTGGCGAGCGGGGCAGCAATATCCGGACTAACACTCGCTTGGTAGATGATTGGGAAAAGTCGATCCCAACTCCCTCGGCTCGTCCGCAAAGCAATGTCGAAATATCGAAGCATCTGGTCCAGATCGCCCCGTTTTGCCGCTTCCATCACGAAATCTAGGTTGACGGCTAGGTCACGTCTGGACAGCTTGTCAGCATAAGCAATTAATTGGCTTGCTGAAGCGTTGCGCTTCTCCGCGCGATCCAAGTAAGCCAGAGTGCGGATTGGGGCCGGGTTGAGCGGATCCAGCAGAGCCGCGGCACGTGCTAAGGATGCCCCTCTCAATTTGGCTTGTCTGATAGGAGCGGGAGGTAAGTTTTGCTGCTCAGCCTGCATAGCTATGGGCAACATTGCCTCGGCTAATTCGGCCTTGGGGGCGGATAGGTAAGGGGCCATTATTGTTGCGATGGTGGGCCTTTCTCGCGCAATGGCGGTTGCTAGCGAAAAGCTCATTACTAGTGCGCTGCCCAACAGCGTTACGCCAATAAGGAGCGCTCGCCTGGCGAGGGATTTCTTCATATGGAAGGTTAATCCTCTTCGCGCCCATAACCGTAGCCATAATTATAGCCGTAGCCATAGCCATAGGTGGTTCTGGCATCGTATTTTGTGAGTACTGCACCCACAATGTTCGCCTCGGCGCCTCCGAGGCGGCGAAGAGCGATTCGCGCACGACCGCTGCTAGTCTGGTTTGCGGCAACGATGTAGATTGTACCAGCCGCCGCCGAGGCGATCAGCAGGGCATCGGCGAGACCAATCACTGGCGGCGCATCGATGATAATCTTGTCATAGGATTCGCCAAGCTTCTTGAGTAATTCTGCGAACTGAGTTCCAGATAGCAACTCGGCGGCGCTCGGCGGCTGGGGACCGGCAAGCATAACATCGAGATTATCCCAGTCCGTCTTCTGGATTAGTCCGCCCAGGTCAACCTCACCGGCGAGCGCATTGCTGAGTCCGCGCTCGTTGGGGATATTTAGCAAGTTAGAGATAGACGGCGAACGCATGTCGGCATCAATTAACAGCGTACGATAGCCGCCCAGCGCTAGACGCGTCGCAAGGGCGGTACAGGTCACGCTCTTACCTTCACTGGGCTCGGTGCTGGTGAAGGCCAACGACCGCGGAATACCTTCCGAGGATGCGAATGAGAGACTGGCTCGAAGTGCGAGCATGGCTTCGACGAAGCTCGACTTAGGATCCCGTAGCGACTCCATGAGATGCTCATAATCACCGTCTTCTTCGCGGGGAATGACGCCGAGGGAAGGCAGATGAAGCTCTCGCTCCAGGTCGCCAGGCTCCTTGACAGCGTCGTCCAACTGCTCCTGCACTACGACGACCGCTATGCCAAGGCCAAGGCCAAGAGCCAAAGCGAGCAACATGTTCAACGCTGGGCTGGGAGCCGAAGGTGAAACCGGTGCTTCTGCACTGTCGACGATAGAGATGTTCGTAGGACCCACCCCACCGGCGACGCCGATCTCCATATAACGTTGCAGTACTGCGTCGTAGAGCTGCCGATTCTGGTCGGCATCCCGGCGTAGGATATTATATTCGATGTTATCACGCTTGGTTCGCGTGAGCTCTTGCTGTACGCTCTTTACGCGCCCTCGTAGGCCGCGCTCACGTTCGGTTGCCGCGTTATAGGCTGCACGGAGGCCCTGGTTCAGACTACCTCTGATGCGCTGTTCTTCTCTCGCAATAGAACTGTCCAACTCGCGGATCTCATTTCGAAGCGATTGCGCGGCCGGATATTCAGGTTCGAACTGAGTTAGGAGGCGCTGATATCCCGCGGCCAGTTCAGCGCGTCGCGCACGCAGCGGCGACAGCACGGGGCTGGTCAGTTCGATACTGCCATCTTCGGAAATTTGGCTGCCTTGCCTGTAAGCAGCTTCGGCCTTCACGCGATCGGCGATAGCCTCATTCAATTCGCGATTGAGATCGGCGACGGTGTCCTCGACCAGCAGCCGGCCGACTACGGCTTTGCCATCCTGGGACTCGGACTGGATCGCTACGATGCCGGCACGATTCGCAAATTCGACGCTCTGCCGTTCAGCGGTTTCGAGCGCAGTGCGGAGCGTGTTTAACCGCTTTTCGAGGTAATCTCGTGCATAGGATGATTCACCAATCTTCCGCTCGATCTGCTCGGCAATGAAGTTCTTTGCCCAAGATTGGGCAATCGTTGCCGAAAGTTCAGGATCGGGTGATGTGAAGCTTACTTTGACCAGTTGCGAGTTGCGAACCGGTTCGATTCCTATGTTGGCTAGAAGCGCTTCGCGAATATCTCTTAATCGATTAGATTGCTGATCATTTACACGCCCACTTGCTTCAATAAAAGGAGCGTTTGAATCGGATGATTCACTTGGCTCATCAATGCCAAAAGCCTCAGCAAATGCTGCGTTTTGGCGAAGGTTAAGGTCGCGGATAACACGGTCTGCTAGAGCACGAGAACGTAGGAGATTGTACTGGGTTTCATAAAAAGCGGCGTCAGCAAGATAGGATTCCGGCCGCTGATTCTCGACCTCGAAAACACGGTTGGTATCGCGAGTAATTTCAAGTATGACAGAGGCGGTATATTGACGCGTTGCAAGTAATGTGGCAATAATTCCTAGAAGAAGTGCGAGTGCAACGCAGGATACTAGAGTCCATTTGCGACGAATAATGATTGCTAGATAGGAGCGCAGTAGCGAAGGTTGCGTGTTCGCTTCCTTTCGGGGCTCCGTCTGGTCTTGCATGATTGCCGCGAAGCTCGTGCCGGCGACCTCGGGATGGGTGTTCATCGAAATCCTCTGAAAGCGGGCGCGCTGTTATCGGGTTAGCAAAATGGTGAGAGGCGAAAGCAAGCTCGCCGCCGCGGGAACGAGATTGTTAAACAGCCGTGATGCGCGCGATTCACCCACCACGACGATGTCGTTCGGATAGATAGCCGGATCGTCATAGCGTCCCTCGCGGATGGCTTTGAGATCGTATAAGGTCGCATATTGTGCTCCCCCGATCGAACGAAACACGACGACCTGAGAACTCTTGGCGAATTCCGACAAGCCCTGCGCGCTCGCAACGCTACGCTGAAGCGTCATACGCGGTAAGATCGGATAACTTCCCGCTCGCTGCACCGCCCCTTCAACCGTAACCCGTTGACTAACCATTTCTTTGAGGTTGATCGTAACGCGAGGATTCCTGACATGATTCTCTCGAAGCCCAGTTTCGACCTGATCTTCCAGTTGCTCCACCGTTAGGCCAGCGGCCTTAAAGCGGCCTGCAACCGGGATGGAAACAGACCCTTCACCGTCAATGGTTACTTCGCCTTTCATACCCTCGATGTCGATTACATCATAGGCAATGACATCGTAAGGGCCCAGGGGCATCGTCGGCAGGCCCGTTCCCGGATTGATCGGGCCGGGTTCGGGTAGGGCGGACACTACAGTGAGGTTCGGCGATACCTCTCCCTGGAGGGGGGGAGTGGATGAGCATCCAGCAGCACACAATGCTAGGACACTTACAAACGATTTCAACGACATGTGCTATCGGTATCCTCTACGCATTGCGGGCTTGAGGGCAGACGTGGAAGACGGAGTTGTGCGCTAGACGCTTGAAACGCAAAAGGCGAGACGCAAACGACTCTTCCGATCTTGGCTCTAGTCAGTGGTCAAAGGAAGGTTCGCCCTTTCGAAACAGCCAGAAGCAGGAGATCGCAAAAATAGCGGCGCACGTCGGCGTTCGCAGCGGGTAGTCCGTGACGGAGCCCAGTAGCAGAAGCCCGCTGAGTACGCTGCCTAGCCTAGCCTGCCGGATTTGCTCACTGTCGGCAGTGCCTCTTCGGGCTAACCAGACAGCTAGGCTGCGTGCCACCCAGAAAGCAAAAAAAGCGAGGGCTAGGATCCCGGAGATCACGCCTCCTTCAACGAGAATCTCCAGAACATCGTTGTGTGCATGATTCAAGTAAGAAAGGCGCAGCATGCTATCGGGTTCATCAATCTTGAAAACCGTTGGGAAAGTTCCGAACCCCGAACCGAGCGGGAAGTACTTTTCCACAAGTTCCCAAACAGGCGGGATATACTTCAGCCGACCCTCTTCGCTTTCTCCACCCGCTGCCAACCTCGATAAAGCGATGAAGCGGTCGCTGTAGGCTGCCAATATCCCCATTGCGGTCACGAGGATGCCGAGAACCGCGAGCGTGAGCAGAACGAGCTTGCGGTTCCGCACCCCCGCATTGCGCTTCGAAGAAGCGTTATTTTTGCGCTCCTTCCCCATGAGAGCACGGTGCTTTCCGTAACTCGGGAGTTGGGCCCCGGTCGCTGCAGCCGCGACCAGGAACAGAAGGAGGCCCATCCGCGATCCTGTGATCAGGATGTTGATCAGCACCGCGAATGTGACGCCAGCGATGAGAAACCAGACCGAGGGCGAGAGGGGGCGATTTCTGCGAGTGCGGAAAATGATGCGGACGAGTAGCGGAATTAGCATCACGGACACGAATGCCTGGTGATTCCGGTTCGCGAAGATGCCGACCGGCGAACCTTCGTTTGTAATCCTATAGAAGTAGAACGAATGGCCGCCCGACGCCATCTGGAGCGCCCCGATCGCCATGGTGATGAGGAGAAAACCTGCCAACAGGAACTCAACGGTCATCGCGTCGTCGCGAAGCTTTCCCGCTAGGAGAAGTGTCGCCCACGGGACAAGCATTGCAAGCAGCGCATTGGTTGTTGCAGCGGGTTGTAGGCTTATCGGGCGCCACGGCTGCGCAATCCCCATTACCTCGTAGAATCGGACGAGGATTTCCCGTCCAGGCAATGAACTCCAGAGTGCCGGAGGCAGTGGAACAATCTGTAAGGCGATCAGCCCGGTCCATGCCGCGAGGAAAATTATCAGAGGGCGGCAGTCAAGGACGGGGCGGCGGCCTGCGGTCCAGAACATGGCTGCAATGGCGCATAAGGCAATTGCTCGCACGAAGCCCTGCGACATCGCGTCCGCCCGCGAGGCTCCGCCGAGCAAGAGAAGAAGGATTAGAAGAGCGGTCGCAACGATTTTGTCGTGCGTTAATCCAAGCAGTGGCCGCGTGTCTGACATAAGGTATTAATGCCGGATGCCTTCGCTTCGAACGACCTTGATGATCGTCTGAAGGAGGATCTTGATATCGGTGATGAAACCTCGGGTGCGGAGGTACTCTGCGTCGAGCGCTACCTTCTCGGGGATGCTTAGGTCATCACGCCCGTTCACCTGGGCCAGACCGGTGACCCCGGGAATCAGGTTATCGACACCGGCGTGTTGGCGTAATTCGATGAGGTCGTACTGATTGAACAGGGCCGGGCGAGGGCCAACGAAGCTCATGTCCCCTCGCAGGATGCTCCACAACTGAGGCAATTCGTCAAGGCTGCTTCTGCGCAGAAAACCACCTAATGGGGTTAGGCGAAGCTGATCCGCTTGGACGAGATGCGTCGCCAGCGCCGGAGTATCAATCGGCATGGACCGAAACTTCGGCATAGAGAATATCCTACCTTTCCGTCCTACCCTGTCGGACCAGTAAAGTGCCGGCCCCGGTGACGTCACGCGAATGGCAACCGCCATAATGATGAAGAGCCAGCTCAGCACAATCAGTAGAAAAAGCGACGCGGCAATATCCATCAGTCGCTTAAGGGCGCCGAAGATCATTGGCGATGGTCTCCTGGAGCGCCTCTTTCCAAGACAAGGGAGGTCGCCACCGCATTTCCCGGAACAACGGCGCGGTGTCAACCTGCAAGGAGCGAGTGAGCCGGCGCACCGCGTCGCCACGCCCCAGCAGTGCAGCAGTGCCCTCGAGCACGGATATGGGAACCGGCACGAGCCTGGCGCGGCGCCCCATCAATGCAGCAAGCGCTTTGACCAGGTCCGGCGTCGATCGAGCCGGCTCGTCGGCTAGATTAACCGTGCGATTTGCGAGATGTGCGTGATCCACAGCGGAGGTAAGGAAGGCGCCGAGATTCGCGACATGAAGCAAGCTTCGCGCATTGCTGATCGAGCCTAATGGCAACGGCAGTTGATAGTTAACTAGACGCAGCAGCTGTGCGAAGTTTCCGCCTACACCTCTGCCAAAAGTCAGCACAGGGCGTACGATCGTCCAGTCGATCGAATGTTTCTCGCAAAACTCCATAATCTCCCGTTCAGCCTCAAGCTTGCTCACGCCATATGGGTCTGACGGATTTGGTAAGGAGTCTTGCGTGAAGGGGGCCCCGGGTGCAGTTTCCTCTCCTAACACCTTGATCGTGCTAACTAACAAGAATCGGCGCGCGCCGGCCTGCAGGGCGGCTTCAAGCAATCTCCGAGTTCCGTGAACATTGACACGGCGATAGGCTGCAAGCGGCTCCGGCTCCCGCTCGCGCATGACATGAACGCGGGCCGCAAGGTGAATCACGGCGTCAACAGATGGTATGCGGAGGTTGCCGATATCTGCGAGATCGCCGATCGCCACATCGTTTGGTCCACGCGGCTCTGCACGAACCAAACTGGTCGGATCGTGGCCCGCATCCAAAAGTAGTGGAATGAGTCGCTGTCCGACGAAACCGCGAGCACCGCTTACGGCTACCTTCATCTGAGCAGTTCCAGCAGCTTGAAGGCGTATTTCGAGGTAATCATCGGGAGGTTGCTGTAAATGCCGTTCTCCCGGCACGCCCGAATGCTCTCGCGATTGATGACCTGTCTGGCGCGCGCGCCTTGCGTGCTTACCCCACCGAGCGCCATTTTCACGAAGACCTCAGGCATATAGACGTAGCGCGTTTGCTGCTTTCCAAAGGCCCGGGCGACGAACTCGAAATCGGCCGCGATCTGATAGTCGGTTCGATAGAGTCCGATGCGTTCATAGACTTCTCGCCGCAATACCATGGCGGGGTGAGCAGGCATGATTCCCCATCTGATGCGCGAGGGACGGAATCGTCCGCTGTCATAACGGCGCACAATATGGTCAGGATGTTTGCGGAAGAACGCCACATCACCGAGGACGCAATCGATTTTGGGATTCTCGAAGCGCTGCATGAATTTCGAGACTACTCCGGCATGGGCGTAACGGTCGTCGGCATTCAAAAGTGCGATGATGTCGCCCCGGGCGCGGCGGATCCCCTTGTTCATGGCATCGTAGATGCCATCGTCGGGCTCGCTAACAAAGATATCCTTCGCGCGTAAACTCTCGCGGATCAATTCCGCGCTTCCGTCGGTGGAAGCCCCGTCCACGACTACATGCTCTATCGCCGGATAGTCCTGCATCTGCACGGAACGGATAGTCTCAAGAACGAACTGCCCGGAGTTTCGAGCTACTGTGACGACGCTCAACAACGGGCGCCTGTCCAGGTCGGGCGCGCGAGTGGCAGGGGTCGTCAAGCAAGACACGTCGCGTCCCATAGCACTGTCTTAGCGACGCTCAAGTGAGGGCCGATCTGAAACCGAGCAACATCACCGTAAATTCTGATAAGCGTACTATATCCTTGAAAATTGGGTATTGATGTCCGTCAAGCGGTTCCCCATGAGATTCTGACTGGTTACCTAGCGCCAATTAGCGGCTCGCGACGTATGTGCCAATCATTCAATGTTGCCTGCGCATCCAGAGCGGAAAGGCATCAGGAGGCTCCGTTTCAGATTGAAACTCTGGCTCGAGTTACGTCAGCGCGGTGACTTGAAGCGGCAGAGCTGATATTGCCTTGCATTGAGACGGCTCACTATTGTGAGCTGCATCTTAACAGGCAGAGTGGTGAAGGCGTGACGATCGGTAACGCAGAACTCGGATGGAATGGACGGGAACGCCGCAAGGCGGCCTTCAGCAGGCGAATCATTGGTTTGCCGCGGGCCGTGAAGAGGCTGATTGCGCTTGGTATTGATGCCATGCTCTGCGCGCTTTCAGTCTATCTGGCATTCTATCTTCGGCTGGGAGTGTGGGTCGACCCCCGCGGAGCGCCGTTCAACCCCATTATGGCGTCGATTGCGATCGCGCTGCCAATCTTTGTGAGCTTTGGACTTTACCGGGCGATCTTTAGATACGCAGGATGGAACGCCATCCTAACTATTGCGCGCGCTGTCGCGCTATATTCAATCCCTTTTTTCTTAATCTACACAGTTATCGGGATTTACGGTGTTCCCCGAACGGTTGGTATTTTACAACCCATTCTGCTCTTCCTGGTAATTGCTTCCTCCAGGTTGCTAGCCCGCGCCTATCTAGGTGAGGCCTATCAGTCGCTGTGGCGCAGCACAGAAATTCCAAAGGTATTGATTTATGGCGCCGGTTCCGCAGGGCGCGCTCTTGCCAGCGCTATCCGTTCGGGTGGCGAAATGCGCCTTGCCGGTTTCGTGGACGATGATCCCAGTCTCTGGAAATTCACCATCGACGGCATTCACGTGTTCAAGCCGGCCGATCTGGCCGCGGTCGCGAACAATCGAGGCGTGACTGACATTCTGCTCGCCATGCCTTCCGCATCAAGGGCCAGGCGTGCTGAGATCGTAGCCCGACTTCGCGAGCTTAACCTTCACGTACGTACCTTACCCGGCATTATGGCGATGGCATCGGGCGCCGTTTCGATTAAGGATTTGCGCGATCTAGAAATCGAAGATTTGCTGGGTCGCGAGCAAGTTCCTCCGGACGAACGATTGTTGCGCCGAAACATCGAAGGAAAGGTCGTTCTGGTAAGCGGGGCTGGCGGCTCAATCGGAAGCGAACTCTGCCGCCAAATCGCCACGGCCAAGCCGGCAAAGCTCCTCCTCCTCGAGTTTTCAGAATACAATCTCTACGCGATCCATCAGGAACTGCTACGAGTTGTGCAGCCGAATACGCTTGATCACAGCGCAATTGTTCCATTGCTTGGCTCCGTGACGGACGAGCGGCGCGTCGAGGAAGTGCTTTCCATTTGGCAGCCGCAGACCATTTTCCATGCAGCTGCATACAAGCACGTGCCGGTGGTGGAGCACAACGCGGTTGACGGTGTGCACAACAACGTACTGGGCACGCTCATTCTTGCTCAGACTGCCCAGAAACACGCCTGTTCGAGTTTCGTACTTATCAGCACCGACAAAGCCGTGCGGCCGACAAATATGATGGGAGCGAGCAAGCGCATCGCTGAAATGATACTGCAGGCTTTGCAAGCGGCCGGAAGCGAAACCACGTTTTCTGCCGTGCGGTTCGGCAATGTCCTGGGCTCGAGCGGCTCCGTGGTTCCGTTGTTCCGAGGGCAAATTGCTGCAGGCGGGCCAATCACGATCACCCATCCGAACATCACGCGCTATTTCATGACCATCCCGGAGGCTTCGCAGTTGGTTCTCCAGGCTGGCGCCATGGCGGACGGCGGGGAAGTTTTCGTGCTGGACATGGGAGAGCCAGTCAGGATCATGGATCTCGCCCGCAATATTGTTGAGCTTTCGGGCCTTACCGTTCGAGACGCTGATCGGCCCGACGGCGAGATTGAGATCAAGGTGATCGGGCTGCGTCCAGGAGAGAAGCTTTATGAAGAACTCTTGATTGGCGATGATCCATTGCCCACCGAACATGAGCGCATTCTGAGGTCACATGAAGGGCTATTGCCTTGGGGCGAACTCGTCCCGCTACTGGAAGAACTCCGGGCAGCCATCGCCGCAGGCGATGCACTGAAGGTCCGCCGGGTTTGTTGTCTGCTCGTGCCTGAATACGTCCCAAATTCTCCCTTGGTCGATTGGGTTTCCTGCGCCCGTCCCGAAACAAGCGTCGCGCCAGTTCTTGAGAAATCGTCCGAAGCGGTCTCGTAGCAATCAGAGCTTGATGAGCAGCCAGTGCAGTCGGCAAGTGGCACCGACGCCGAGGGCAGCCGGAAGTCGAATCTCAAACCCGTTGACCGTCGGGTTGCTCCAATATGGGGTCGAGAGCATCGCGCTGCCACTCAGGTAACGGACGGATAGGAACACCTCGTAGTTGGCGTCGGACTCCGGAGTTGGGAACGTTACCGTCTTGACCGTCTCGTTTCCGCTAAAATCCACGGAGCCGCTGAAATTCCTCGCAGGTACGCTCGAAGAAGAAAGACCTTTCAATCCGGCTAGCCGGAGCAGTCCATCACCGCTTTTGATCAGCGGACCTTCGGCGTGCAGCGCTTCGATAGAGAAGCGATCGTATCCCGATGCTTTCACCTTCCATAGACCCATCCCGGAATCGTCTTCGGTGTAGTAGCCAGCGTCCTCGAGAGGATGGGGCATTCGCGTCTGGCGGCCCACGTATGTATAATGGGCCCCTGCTTCGAGCTTAATCTTGCCGCCAATTGTGTTGGCCAGGACGTAGGTGCGATAGCCGTCGATCACATGAATGTTGTTGGGTGTTACCGGACTTCCGCCGGCCATCACGGGCTCGCCGCCGAGCCGCGCTCCCATGATGATGTTGCCATCTGAATTCGGTACAGTGGTGCCGCCTCCCGTTCGAATGCGAATGTCATCCGGTGTGTCAAGGCCGACGTTCGTGGCTGCGCTGCCATTCGCCTCGGTGTAGAGTTTCAAGACGCAGAACTGGGAGTCGACGAGGTCGACCGCAGGTCCGCCACAGCGCTCCAAGTCTCCATCGATAATAGCGAATTGACTCTCGGAAAGGGAAACACCTGTGCCGGTGCAATAATAGCCAAACGCGTAAATATTGCTGTTTAGGCAGTTTGCGCCAGCATACAGGGACGTTTCGCGGTGAATCCCTTGTACTGATCCAGCTTCATCATCGTGATAGCAGATAAAATGGCAAGAATAGCACGCTTGGGCATGGCTTAGATAGCCGCCCACGACTCCCATATTTCTGACCTGAACCTTGCATTGTGAGCCACCCTGCAGATAGATGGCATCTCCCGTGACAGTCCCCAGGACCGTCACGTCGATCTCAGTTCCGTAAATGATGGCAACAGCGCCAGCCAGATGAATCATCACCGCACTGACGATGTTGTTGCACTGCAGGCGCGGGCTGCCGATCAACTTGATGTAGCTTTGATAAATCTGGATAGGAGAATCGAGATTATACGTTAAATCACCCATATCGATTTCGACGGGTGTTAGTCGTGGTCCCGTTCCCACTGTGCCGAAGTGATTGGCGATCGCCGCCGTTAGGATTGCTCCATCGTCGGCAACCCCGTCGCAAACTGCGCCCAGATCTTTAGCGGTAACTCGGACGGCCAAAACGAATTCCTCAAAGTTGCAGTGCGCCTATCAACACCCGTTGTAAAATCGACAACATTAACGAGAGCGCCGGTCAACCCCTGAAGCGGAGAAGTTTTCCCCTCGTGCAATTGCTTGGGCGCTGAATATCGTTCAAAGGCCTGTATCTTTGTCGCTTCTATTGGCGACGCTTCGGAGGTGGGGGAGCATCGCGGGTCATGACAGTCCAAGTGTCTCGCCGTTCGCTTCTGGCGGCAATTCCAGTCTCAGTTGTGGGTGCCGGCGCGCCAGCTTTCGCTGCAGCTCCGCGAGCTGTCGACCGCTCGGCCTGGGAAAACGCCATGCAGCGCTACCTCGCAGCGAAGGGCAAGTACGACGCCGTTACGAACAGAATTCTGAAACTCTACTCTGAACAGGCGAGGGCGAAAGCCCGCATCCCGCATAAGGTATTCCGTGCACCTTCTGGGTCCGGACGACGCGTTCAGGTCAGCACGGCTGATTCCGATTTCGTACGCTCCGCAAAACGACTTGTGTGGGATGTGGACGCCGGGCGCGTTCAATTTGCAGCTAATCCCGGATTTCAGGGGCACGTCCTTCTCTGCCGGGAACTCACCGCAGCAGCGGCTCAAAGAGACGGAGAGATTTCAGCGATACGGGAGAGGCTGGGTATTGGTGCGGCCGAGGAGAATCGCAGGAAGCTTGCCGACACTATGAGGGAAGCCGAAGAGGCTCTGCTAAGCGTGGAAGCGCCTGATGTCCCTGCCCTTCGATGGAAGCTAGACTACGTCCTAGCCGAACAGGTCGAAGACGAAACTTCAAAGTTGCCGCGAGAACTTATTGAGCAGACTCGGATCGAGGTCGCGAAACTCATGGAAGGTGAAGAAGCCGTGGGTTTCTTTGATCGCCTCAAGCGCTGGTTTGGTAATTGATTTCAATTTCCACTGCATCAGTCGCTATATCAATAAGTAAGTTAGAATCGCGCCCGATGCAGGTTGGGGAACTCTTCGGCAAATAGTCCGACGATCCGCTTCGCCACCACTTCCGGCGGCTTTACCGTCTGCGGATCCTCCCCCGGATACGCACGTGCCCTCATCTGCGTGCGCGTAGCGCCGGGATCCACGATAGCCACGCGGGTGTTGGAAATCCGTTCGATCTCCTGTCCATGGCATATCAGTAACGCCTCGAACGCAGCCTTGCTCGCGCCGTAAGCTCCCCAGTAAGCACGCGGCTCTGCGCCGACGCTGCTGGTCAGGCCGATGATGCGCCCGGCATCGCTGCGCTTCAGCAGTGGGTCGAATGCGGCGATCAGGGCCTGGGTCGCCAGGACGTTAAGCGTCAGGGCCTGGTTGAAGCTCTTCGGCTCGATCTGCGCCACGGGGGTGAGCGGTGGCAGCATCGCGGCGTTGATGATCAGGATGTCGAGCCGTTGCCAGCGTTCGGCAACAGCGGTGGCCAGGCGCGCTATCGAATCGCTTTCGGTAAGATCCATCGGCGCGATCGTGGCGGTGCCGCCGGCTTCGTGGATCGCGTCCTCGACCGCCTCAAGGTCGTGTACCTTGCGCGCGGTGAGCACGACATGGGCGCCAGCCGCGGCCAGCGCCTGCGCGGTCGCGGCGCCGATTCCGCGGCTTGCGCCGGTGACGAGCGCGATGCGCCCCGCAAGCGGCCCGGCGTTCGTCATCAGGCGACCTTGTTGACTGGGAAGGG
>Ga0180218_1000782_pt1 | contig 24083 bp, 19 predicted proteins | sample eDN3rd37CKraftBY_FD_151334 | JGI IMG/M metagenome (GOLD analysis project Ga0180218, IMG submission 151334) | Enriched backyard soil microbial communities from Emeryville, California, USA - eDNA 3rd pass 37_C Kraft BY (version 2) (version 2) | ecosystem: Environmental > Terrestrial > Soil >...
GTCGTCGTCGCGGCGCGCTGCGGCTGGGCCGGGGTCGCGGCGCTGGTTGCGAGCAGGCGGCTGTTCGGCGCGGGCTTGGGCAGCGGCACAGACTGGGCGGCGGCGGACAGCGGGGCGAAGCCGATCCCTGCGGCGACCATCAGGCAGGCCAGCAGTTTGCCTTGCAGGAATTTACCTTGCAGCAGCGCGGCGCACCAAGCCGCGCGGTCTTTCACTCTGCCGCAGCCGTTCCGACGCATCCGGCTTACTCCCTCGACTCGGGCTCTGGTCATGATTGATATCGTCATGAGGCTGACCATTCCCGACGCATATGGCGTTTTCGCGGCCCGATGAAAGAGCGCATCAGAACCGCTCCTCGCCGCCGGCCTCGATCAGGATCTCGCGTTTGCCGGCATGGTTGGCCTGCCCGACAACCCCTTCGAGTTCCATGCGTTCCATCAGCGAGGCGGCGCGGTTGTAACCGATCTGGAGCCGGCGCTGGATGTAGCTGGTCGACGCTTTCTGATCGCGCAGCACGATCTGGACCGCCTGCTGGTAGAGATCGGTGGCATCGCCCGACTGGCCCATGCCGGTGGCGTCGAACACCGAGCCGTCCTCGCCTTCGCCATCGTCCGCCGTGACGGCTTCGAGATATTGCGGCGCGCCCTGGGACTTGAGGTGGCGCACGATCTTCTCGACCTCCTCGTCGGAGCAGAACGGACCGTGGACGCGGCTGATGCGCCCGCCGCCGGCCATGTGAAGCATGTCACCCTGGCCGAGAAGCTGTTCCGCGCCCTGTTCGCCGAGGATGGTGCGGCTGTCGATCTTGGATGTGACCTGGAACGAGATGCGGGTCGGGAAATTCGCCTTGATGGTGCCGGTGATGACGTCCACCGAAGGGCGCTGGGTCGCGAGCACGACATGGATGCCGGCGGCGCGCGCCATCTGGGCGAGCCGCTGGATCGCGCCTTCGATATCCTTGCCGGCGACCATCATCAGGTCCGCCATCTCGTCCACGATCACGACGATATAAGGCAGCTTTTCGAGGTCGAGCCGTTCTTCCTCGTAGATCGCCTCGCCGCTCTCCTTGTCGTAGCCGGTATGGACCGTGCGGGTGAGCTGCTCGCCCTTGCCGGCGGCTTCCGCGACGCGGGTGTTGTAGCCATCGATGTTGCGCACACCGAGCTTGGCCATCTTCTTGTAGCGGTCTTCCATTTCGCGGACCGCCCATTTCAGCGCCACTACCGCCTTCTTCGGATCGGTGACGACCGGCGTGAGCAGATGCGGGATGCCGTCATAGACGGAGAGTTCGAGCATCTTCGGATCGACCATGATGAGCCGGCACTGTTCGGGCCGGTGCTTGTAGAGCAGGCTCAGGATCATGGTGTTGATGGCGACGGATTTGCCCGAGCCGGTGGTGCCGGCGATCAGCAGATGCGGCATCCGCGCGAGATCGACGATGACCGGCTCGCCGCCGATGGTCTTGCCGAGGCAGAGGGGCAGCTTGGCGGTGGTGTCGTCATAGTCCTTGGTCGCGAGCAGCTCGCGGAAATAGACCTTCTCGCGGGTCGCGTTCGGCAGCTCGATGCCGATGGCGTTGCGGCCCGAGACCACCGCGACGCGGGCGGACAGCGCGCTCATGGAGCGGGCGATATCGTCGGCGAGGCCGATCACGCGGGACGACTTGATGCCCGGGGCGGGTTCGAGTTCATACAGCGTGACCACGGGGCCTGGCCGGGCATTGATGATCTCGCCGCGCACGCCGAAATCGCCCAGCACGCCCTCCAGCGCCTCCGAATTCTGCTGAAGCGTGTCGGCGCTGACGGTGGCGCGGTCGCTGCGCTTGGGCGCGGCGAGCAGGTCGAGGGACGGAAGCTGGAAGCCCTTGCCGGTGCGGGCCGGCTTGGTCGGCTTCGGCATCGGCTTGGCGCGGCGCGCCACCGGCGCGGGCTCGTCCTCGAAATCCTCAGTGGGCGCGAAGTCGTCGTCGCCGCGGCCCCGGTCGTCCATATCCGGGGCGAGACGCGGCGCATCGTCGAAGCGGGGCTCGGCATGAGGCCGCCCCCCTCCGGATGCGAAGCCCGGTTCGCGACGCTGGATGCCGCGGGAATCCCGACCAATGTCTCGACGCTCCCGGCGCTGGCGCAGCAGCCGCGCCACGCGGGCGCGGGTGGTGAGAAAGGCGTGGGTGAGCCAACCGAGCGAAACCGATGAGCTTTCGTTATCGTCCTCGCCTTCCAGCGGCGCGGCATAATCGTCTGCGATCTCGCGCAGCCGCCAGCCGAGGCCGGATGCGACCGCGAAAGCCGCGACCGCGCCGGCGCCCGTGCCGATGGCGACCGCCAGCGTGGTCAGGCCGGACCATGCGCCGCCCGAGAGCCAGAGCGGCAGGCGCAGCACCGCGTCGCCGACGACCCCGCCGAGGCCGGTCGGCAGCGGCCAGCGCGGCGAGGCCGGCAGGCAGGCGAAGAAGGCCGCGGCCAGCACCAGCGCGGTGAACCACGCCAGCACGCGCAGCCGCTCGCGATGCAGCGGCCGGTGGGTGACGAGCCGCCAGCCCCAGATCGCGACCGGCAGCACGAAGACCAGCGAGCCGAGCCCGAGCAGTTGCATCATCAGGTCGGCGACGGTGGCGCCGATCCGGCCCATCATGTTGTGGGCCTCGCCGCTGGTGGCGTGGCTGTAGCTGGGGTCCTGCACTGACCAGGTCGCGAGCGCGAGCGCGAGCATGACGCCGAGGCCAAGCAGGCCGAGGCCGCCGATCTCGCGCAGCCGTCGGCGCACGGCGTCGCGCATGTCGTCGGTGAGGAAATGCAGGTGGTCGAGGGTGCGGTCGATTGCCGTCATGGAAGGGGTCCTCAGCCCAGCACCGAGACGAGGCGGTGCAGCGCCTCCGCCGCGGTGTCCTGATCCTGCACCATGGCGACGCGCAGATAGCCCGCGCCGGGATTGAAGCCGTCGGCCTGAGGCCGGGCGAGATAGGAGCCGGGGATCACCCGCACGCCGGCCTCGCGCCAGAGTCGCAGCGCGGCGGCCTCGTCGCCGCCATGGGCCGAGACGTCCAGCCACAGAAAGAAGCCGCCGGCCGGCCGGCTGTAGCCGTAGCGGTTGCCGACGATCTGGCCGGCGAGATCGAATTTGATGCGATAGAGCCGCCGGTTGTCTTCGACATGGGCTTCATCGTCGAGGGCGGCGATGCCGACATGCTGGAGCGGCACCGGCACCTGCGGCGCGGCGACGTTGCGCAAGTCGAGGAAGCGCTTGAGAAAGACCGGATCGCCGGCGGCGAAGCCGGTGCGCAGGCCCGGCAGGTTCGAGCGCTTGGACAGCGACTGGAAGATAATCACCTGCGAGAAATCGCCGTCGCAGACTTCCAGCATGCTGGCCGGCGGCTCGCGCGTATAGATTTCCGAATAGCACTCGTCGCTGAAGACCAAGAAGCCATGCCGGCGCGCCAGCGCCAGCAGGCGGCGCAGATAGGCATGATCGGCGACCGCGCCCTGGGGGTTGGCCGGCGTCGCGATATAGACCGCGACGGTGCGCGCCAGCAGCGCGTCGTCGAGGGCGTCGAGATCGGGCAGGAAGCCGGTCTCGCGCGTGGTCGGCAGATAGACCGGTTCGCACTGGCCGATCAGCGCGCCGGCGGCATAGGCCGCATAGAACGGGTTCGGCATCAGGATGGCCGGGCGCCCGGCGCGCGGCGGCACGGTCTGGCTGGCGGTGAGGGCGGCGAGGAACAGTCCCTCGCGGGAGCCGTTCAGCGCGATGACCTCCGTTTCCGGATCGACCGGCCGCGACAGGCCGAAGCGGCGGGTGAGCCAGCCGGCGGCAGCCTCCCGGAAGGCGTCGATGCCGCGGTTGAGCGGATAGCGGCCGAATTCCGGGATATGCGCGGCGAGGACCGGCCCGACGAAGGCCGGCACGGGGTGCTGCGGCTCGCCCAGCGCCATGCTGAGCGCCGGCTTGCCGGGCGTTATGCCGGCCAGCAGTTCATGCGTGCGCACGAAAGGCGAGCGGGTGTCGGGGGCGCGGGAAGCGGCGGCAGTCATGAACTCACACGGCAACGAAAGACGAAGGCCGGAAATGGCCCGAAATCAGCGTTGTCGCGGCAGGATAGGAGCCGTGAGTTAAGGCGCGATTAACCATCGGCCGGTCGGGGCCGCGCCGGCATGCCGGCGGCGGCCGTCGCGCTCAAGGCAACTGCGCCGCCACGGCATCGGACCGGTCGGCCGGCTCAGCCGACCGCAAGGAATTCGCCGGCCTTGAAGATGGAGTCGAAACGGACGTCGGCGCTGCGATAGGTCTCCTCCGCGCCTTCCTGCCGGTCGACGATGGAGAGCACCAGCACCACCTCGGCGCCGGCCGCCCGCGCGGCCTCCACCGCGATCAGGGATGACTGGCCGGTGGTGGTGACGTCCTCAAGGATCGCGACCTTGCGCCCTTGCAGGGATTCGATGCCGTCCACGGTCCTGCGGGTGCCGTGACCCTTGGCCTCCTTGCGCACGAAGAAGCCGGGCAGCGGCCGGGCATGGACATGGCTCAGCGCGGTGACGACGGCGACCAGTGGCACCGCGCCGACGGCGACGCCGCCGATGGCGTCCACGGTCTCGCCGGCGAGACGGTCGAGCAGCAACTCGCCAAGGGCATGCGCGCCTTCAGGGTGCATCATCGTCGGCTTCATGTCGAAATAGAAATCGCTCTCGCGGCCCGAGGCGAGCACGATCCGCTTGCGCCCGAAGGACCGGGATCGGATCAGTTCGAAGGCGCGGGCGCGATATTCCGGCAGGCCGGAGACGCTGACCTGCTGTTCCGCCGCGCGGGGCGCGTCGCCGTTCGTGGGGGTTGCGGTCATCGTCTGCCTCCTGTGACGAGGCTTCTATACGCGGACGCGCCGACACAGGGAAAGGGCTGAGCCGGCCGGTTGGGGTGAGAGCCTGCCCGAAAAGGTGAGAGGCCCTGGCAGAACCAGGGCCTCTCGACGGAAAGGGCGGTGCCGGGTATCCGCCCCAACCGTATCCTGCGGGGGGTGATCTCACTGACGTGGGATCAGCCCCATGCCTTGTCACATGTTGTAGGCGCGCTCGCCGTGTTCGGAGAGGTCCAGCCCTTCCCGCTCGCGCTCCGCGGTGACCCGCAGGCCGACGATCAGGTCCACGATCTTGAACAGGATCGCCGAGCCGATGCCGCACCAGAGGATGGCGACGACCACCGCGACGAGCTGCTTCCAGACCTGGGCGAGCATGCCGTAGTCCTCCACACCGACGCCGCCGAGCGCCGGCGCCACGAAGATGCCGGTGCCGATGGAGCCGACGATGCCGGCAACGCCATGGATGCCGAACACGTCGAGCGAGTCGTCATAGCCAAGCGCATTCTTGACGGTGGTGCAGAAGAAGTAGGCGACGACGCTTCCGATCGCGCCGAGCAGGATCGCGCCGATCGGACCGACCAGGCCGGCCGCCGGCGTGATCGCCACCAGACCGGCGATGACGCCGGACACGGTGCCGAGCATGGACGGCTTGCCCTTGGCGGCCCATTCGACGGCCAGCCAGCCGAGGGCGGCCGCCGCGGTCGCGACCAGCGTATTGACCAGCGCGAGCGCCGCGACGGGGCCGGCGGTCAGAGCGGAGCCGGCATTGAAGCCGAACCAGCCGATCCAGAGCAAGGCGCCGCCGACGAAGGTGAGCGTCATCGAATGGGGCGACATCAGATCCTTGCCGTAGCCGATCCGCTTGCCCACCATGATGGCGCCGACCAGCGCGGCGATGCCGGCATTGATGTGAACGACGGTGCCGCCGGCGAAGTCCAGCGCGCCGAGCTTCATCAGATAGCCGTCAGCGTGCCAGACCATGTGCGCGAGCGGATAATAGACGAAGGTGACCCAGAGCAGCATGAACAGCAGGATCGCAGAGAACTTGGTGCGCTCGACGAGGCCGCCGATGATCAGCGCCGGCGTGATCGCCGCGAAGGTCATCTGGAACGCGAGGAAAACATATTCGGGGATCGAACCGCCGTCGTTGACGGTCTCATGGGTCACGCCCGCGAGAAACATCTTGGAGAAGCCGCCGATGAAGGCGTTGCCTGCCGTGAAAGCGAGGCTGTAGCCGTAGACGATCCACACGATCATCGTGAGGCTGGCCACCGCCAGCACCTGTGTGAGCACGGATAGCATGTTCTTGGAGCGCACGAGGCCGCCATAGAACAGCGCAAGGCCGGGCACGATCATCAGCAGCACGAGCACGGTGGACATGATCATCCAGGCCGTGTTGCCCTCCGACAGGGCCGGGGCGGGCGCCTGCGCGAAAGCCGGCCCGGCGAGCAGCGCGGTCACGGCCAGTCCGCCGAACCCGCCCTTCGCGGAGCGGAGAAGTGTCTTCAACGTCATCGTCAAACTCCTGTTCTCAAGCTGGAGGCGCGGCGCTCAGAGGGCGGCGGCGTCGGTTTCGCCGGTGCGGATGCGCAGGGCATTGTCGAGGCCGAGCACGAAGATCTTGCCGTCGCCGATCTGGCCGGTCTTGGCCGCGGCTGCGATCGTTTCGACGATCATGTCGACCTGGCTCGACGCCACCGCGACCTCGATCTTGATCTTGGGCAGGAAGCTCACGGCATATTCAGCGCCGCGATAGATTTCGGTGTGGCCTTTCTGACGGCCGTAACCCTTGACCTCCGTCACGGTCATGCCGTGCACGCCAACCCCGGTCAGGGCGTCGCGGACGTCGTCGAGCTTGAACGGCTTGATGATGGCCATGACGATTTTCATGGATGGCACCCCCAACTTGGCCCGGTGCCGGATGATGCCGGCCGGGCGGATACATCGCGGACGCGACCGGCGTCCGCGACGGGGATGCTTTCAAGCCTTGTGCCAGTTTCGGGAGATGCCGATTCTGGCACCGTTCACCGCGTAAAAGCCCGCTTGTTGCCGGGATTGAACCGTGTCCGCCTAAAAGCTGGGCAGATGCGCCCAATCGGCATGCAGAAAAGAGGCGCAGGCGCGCGCCTGATCATTGCGTGAGCAGACCGGCGTGATCCGCGGCAGTGCGCTCACGATGGGCAATGGCCACCGGTGGCACCGAAAGCGTCCGGCAGGCCGCCGAAGCGATCAGTCGATCCGGCGGCGACGCAGCAGGCCCTCCTGGGCGACGGAGGCGACCAGCGTGCCGTCCCGCGCGAAAATCTGGCCCCGGGCAAAGCCCCGCGCGCCGGACATGTTCGGACTGTCCTGGGCATAAAGCATCCAGTCGTCGGCGCGGAACGGCCGGTGCAGCCACATGGCGTGGTCAAGGCTCGCGCCCATGATCTCCTTCAGGAAGACGCTCTTGCCGTGGGGGATGAGCGCGGAATCCAGCAGCGTCATGTCCGAGGCATAGGCGAGCACGGCGCGGTGCACGGCGGGATCGTCCGGCAGCGGCCCCGATGCGCGGATCCAGACGCGGAACGCCTGATCCGAGACCGGCTGGCCGAGATAGCGGTTGAACTCGACCGGGCGCAGCTCGATGGGCCGCTCCCGTTCGTAATAGCTGCGCACCGGCTCCGGCATCTGCGGCAGCACGCTGCGGCGCATCTCCTGCTCGTCGGGCAGCGTTTCCGGCGCCGGCGCGTCCGGCATCGCCGCCTGATGGGTGAAGCTCTCCTCCGGCCGCTGGAACGAGACCGACATGGCGAAGATCGGCTGGCCGTGCTGGATCGCCGTGACGCGCCGGGTCGAGAAGCTGCCGCCGTCCCGCAGCCGCTCGACGCTGTAGACGATCGGCACCCGCGGATCGCCGCCGATCAGGAAATAGGCGTGGAGCGAATGGGGCGTCCGTTCCGCCTGCTCCACGGTCCGCCCCGCCGCCACCAGCGCCTGCCCGACCACCTGCCCGCCGAACACCCGCTGCCAGCGGGACTGGGGCGAGCGCCCCCGGAACAGGTTCACCTCGATCTGTTCGAGATCGAGAATGGACAGCAGTTCGGCAATGGCCTTGGACATGAACGTGTCTCTTGTGGATTCGCGACCGGGAAGGCGCGGGTGGCAGGGACGCTTGCCGGCCGGCGGAGCGGCCATCCACACGGCGGGGCGTGGCGGAGTCAAGGGCTCAGGCGTGGCGGGCAAGCATCGCTTCGGCGCGCCAGCGGCGGTATAAGGGATGTCATGCATTCGGCTTCTGCTTTGTCCTCCCGTTTCGATGTGCTGATCGCCGGCGGCGGCTTTGTCGGCCTCGGCCTTGCCATTGCGCTGCGGCGCGGCCTCGGCCCGTCCTTTGCCGTGGCGGTGGCCGATCCCGCTTTCGTGGCGGCGCGCCCGGGTCCGGACGCCCGCGCCTCGGCCATCGTGCCGGCGGTACGGCGGCTGCTGGACGCCATCGGCGTCTGGGACCGTGTCGCGGCGGCCGCGCAGCCGGTCAACGACATGGTCGTCACCGACAGCCGGCTGGACGATGTGATGCGGCCGCACCTGCTGACCTTCGGAGACGACCTGGCGCAGCCGGAACTCGGCCTGCCCGGCGAGCCTGTCGCCCATATGGTGGAGAACGAAGGTCTGCTCGCCGCGCTGCTGGCGGAGGCGCGGGCGGCCGGCGTGACGCTTCTGCCCGCCGGTGTGCTGCGCTTCGATGCGATACCCGATGTCGCCACCGTGCATCTCGACAGCGGCGAGATCGTCGCGGCGCGGCTGGTTGTGGCCGCGGACGGCGCGCGCTCACGCCTGCGCGCCCGCGCCGGCATTGCGATCCATGGCTGGTCCTATGGCCAGGCCGCCATCGCCACGACCATCGCCCATGAGCGTGACCATGGCGGCCGGGCGGAAGAACACTTTCTGCCCGCCGGCCCCTTTGCGATCCTGCCGCTCACCGGCCGGCGCTCGTCCATCGTCTGGACGGAAAGCGTGGCGGAGGCCGAGCGCCTGATGGCCCTGCCGCCGCAGGATTTTCACAGCGAGGTCGAGCGGCGCTTCGGGCTGCGGCTGGGCGAGATTGAGGTCGTTCTCCAGCCGCGCATGCACCGCCTCGAATTCTTCGTGGCGCGGTCCTTCGTCGCCGACCGGCTGGCGCTGATCGGCGACGCCGCCCATGTCATCCATCCCATCGCCGGGCAGGGCCTCAACCTCGGCTTCAAGGATGTCGCGGCGCTGGCCGAATGTATCGCGGATGCGGCGCGCCTCGGCCTCGATATCGGCAGCGCCGAAGTGCTCGACCGCTATCAGCGCTGGCGCAGGTTCGACACCATGGCGATGGGCGTGGTGACGGACGGTCTGAACCGGCTGTTCTCCAACGATATCGAGGCCGTGCGCGCCATCCGCGATTTCGGCCTTGGTCTGGTGGAACGGGCGCCGCGACTCAAGCGCGCATTCATCCGCGAGGCGTCGGGCGATGGAGACGACACGCCGCGCCTGCTGCGCGGCGAGATGGTGTGAGCGATCACACGAAAGGAATCGCCAGCACGTGTTCCTGATAGGCCGGACGCTGGGCGATGGCGCCATACCAGCGCGCGACATTCGGCAGGTCGGCCGGCTGCGGCGACAGCTTGTAGTAGCGGTAAGCGAACAGCGCGCACGGAATGTCGCCCATGGAAAAAGTGTCGCCGGCCAGGAACGCGGTCTCGCCGAGGTAACGGTCGAGCACGCCCAGGCAGTCCTCGGTCTTGGCGCGCGAGGCTTCGATGGCCTTCATGTCGCGCTGGTCCTCCGGCGTGCGGATCATGCCCCAGAACAGCGGGAAGATGGCCGGACCCAGGGTGGTGAGCTGCCAGTCCATCCAGCGGTGGGCGCTGGCGCGCAGCCGCAGGTCGGACGGCTCCAGCCGGCCGGGGCCGTATTTCGACGCGATATAGCCGAGGCAGGCGTTCGATTCCCACAGGACGAAGCCGTCTTCCTCAAGGGTCGGCACCACGCCGTTGGGATTGAGGCCGCGATACCACGGCTCGCCATTCTGGCCGAAGGGGCCGCCGACATCGACGCGCGCGTGGTCGAGGCCGAGTTCGCCGATCGCCCACATCACCTTCTGGACGTTCGCCGACGTGGCGCGGCCATAGATCTTCAGCATGTTCCCCCCTTGAATGATGTTGTTCGGCCGGCGCTGCCGATGGCGGCGAAAGATTCAAGGCCGATGACCATTTGCCCGGTTCGGCCCCGCTGCGGGGCTGATTGCCCGGTCTTTGCCGGAAGCAGGTTCCGGCCTTTAAAGATCAGTCCAGCGCGCGGGCTTCTTCCGGCAGCATGATCGGGATGCCGTCGCGGATCGGATAGGCGAGCTTGGCGCTGCGCGAGATCAGCTCCTGCCGCGCGGCATCGTATTCGAGCGTGCCCTTGGTGACGGGACAGACCAGGATTTCAAGCAGCTTGGGATCGACCGCATTGCGCGCCGGCGCGGTCGCCGCTGCCTGTCCGGATGATGGATCGCTCATGATGATGTGTCCCAGCGGCGTCGCGCCGATGCAGCAGAAATCCTGCGAAACCGGCTTACTGCAACGGCGTCTCGCCGTCGACATTCTTTGCAAGCTCGATCTCGGTCAGCGCGACGAGGATTTCCGCGCGGGTCTTCAGGTCCGGCGCTTCCAGCAGCGCCTGCTTCTCCGGCGGGCCGTAGGGCGACATCATCGCCAGCGCATTCACCAGCGCCTCGTTGGGCGCATTCTCGATGCCGTCCCAGTCGGCCTGCAGGTTGTTGGCCTTGAGAAAGTCGGTCAGCGCCTTGAGCAGGGCGGCGCGATCGACCTCCTCCTCGCCGTGACGCGCGATGAAGTCATCCGTGAAGGGATAGCTGACGCGGCATTGCCGGAAGGCGGTGTCGACCGCAAGCTCCTCTTCCACATGAAACCGCGCGACGCCGGTGAGCTGGAGCAGATAGCGGCCGTCGCCGCTTTCTGCGATCTGGGTGATGCGGCCGACGCAGCCCATGGCATAGAGCGCGGGCCGGTCCTCGCTGGCGCTATGGGCGGCGTCGGGCTGGACCATGCCAATGAGCCGATGCTCGCGCAGCACATGGTCGATCATCGCCATATAGCGCGGCTCGAAGATGTTGAGCGGAAGCTGGCCGCGCGGCAGCAACAGCGCGCCTTCGAGCGGAAACACCGGAATGATGTCCGGCATGTCCTGCGGGCCTTGATAGACGACGTTCATCGGCATCGGTGCATTCCGTCCTGTGCGTCGCGGTGCGTTGACGTTTCCGGTCCGGTGGCTCCGTTCCTCAGGCGAACAGGATCGACGACAGCCGCTTGCGGCCTTCGACCGTGGCCTCGTCCATGGGGCCCCAGGCTTCGAAGAACTGGACGAGCTGCTTGCGGGCGCCATCGTCGTTCCACTTCCGGTCGGTCCTCACGATGGACAGAAGATGATCGGCAGCTTCCGCGCGGCGGTCGGCCGCGTTGAGCGCGACGGCGAGATCGTACCGCGCCTGATGGTCGCGCGGGTCCGCCGCGACTTTTTCCTCAAGCTCGGCGAGCGGCCCGACGGCTTCCGCCTGCTGATGCAGGTCGAGTGCGGCGCGGGCGGCGGCGACGGCGGGGTCGTTCTGCTTGGCCTCGGGCACCTGCGCCAGCGTGGCCCTGGCCTGTTCCACCGCGCCGGCGGCAAGATAGGCGCGGGCGAGACCGGCCAGCGCGGCGGCATTGTCGGGGTCCTCGCCGAGAAGCTGCACGAACAGCTCGGCCGCGCCGGGCGCGTCGCCTTCGGCTAGCGCGGCTTCCGCCGCGGCAAGCAGGTCGCGCTCCTCGGCGCCGACGGCGCCCTTGGTGATTCGCTCAAGGAAGGCCATGACCTGGCTTTCGGGCAGCGCGCCCATGAAGCCATCGGCGGGCTGACCGTTGATGAAGGCGATGACGGCGGGAATCGACTGGATGCCCATCTGGCCGGGAATTTCCGGATGGGCATCGATGTCCATCTTGACCAGCTTCACCTTGCCCTTGGCGGCGCGCACGGCCTTTTCAAGCACGGGCGTGAGCTGCTTGCAGGGGCCGCACCATGACGCCCAGAAGTCGATGAGCACCGGCTGGCGCTTCGATTCCTCGATCACGTCCTGCACGAAGGTCTGGGTCGTGGTGTCCCTGATCAGGCTGTCATCCACCGCGGCAACCGCGGTTCCGTCACTCTGTAGCATCTGCCTCGCCATCTCCTGCTCCACGCCGTCTGGCCGTCATCCGGAGCCGTGTTCCATCATTCCATGAATTAGATGGGAAGGACCACCTCGAATGCAATCGGACCTCCTGGCCTCACGATTCGGTGGCCGGGCCGCTCAAGGCCACGATGCGCGGCGGATGGCCGGCGGCTTCGAGGAACCGCAGCAGATCGTCGCGCGCCACCGCCGTCGTCATGGTGTTGATGAGCGGATGGAAGTTCAGCAGGGGCCGGGCCATCAGCGCCGCATCCAGAATCACCGAAACCTGCCGCGCGGTGTCGTTCATCACCGCGAAGGGCGTGACCGAACCGGGGGTGACGCCGAGCAGCGCCAGCAGCCGCTCCGGGCTGCCGAAGGACAGGCGCCCCGATGCCCCCAGCACGCGATGCAGGGATTTCAGATCGATCTGCGTGTCCTGAAGCGCCGTGATCAGGAACACCGCGCCTTTCTTGTCCTTCACGAACAGATTCTTGCTGTGGGCGCCGGGAATGCTCTCGTGGAGGTCCCGGGACTCCGCCACCGTGAAGGCGGCCGGGTGGGTCACGGTGCTGTGGGCGATGCCGAGGCGGTCGAGATAGCCGAACAGGGCGGCGGGCGTGGCGTGGCAGGCGGGCGGTGTGGCCGCCGCGTCGGGCGTGGCGTCGTGAGACATGGAAGGCTTCCGGACATCCGGCAAACACCGCCGGCGAAAATGACCGCGGAGATGTGTTGCAATGCGCCGCGGCTTTTGGCATAGCTGCGCCCCGGCGGCCAGACCGGCATGGAACCATGAGGGTTCGGCCGCCATACCTCAGGAATGCGGGTGTAGCTCAGGGGTAGAGCACGACCTTGCCAAGGTCGGGGTCGAGGGTTCGAATCCCTTCGCCCGCTCCAGTGGTCCGGCGAGCGGCGCTCAGGCCGCCGGATATGGATTTTCAGACATGCGCCGCGAGCTTTTTCAGTTACTCGATCACGAGGCGGAGATGCCGTTCTTCGTCATCGATGGCGCGACCCGCGTGGCCGGCCTGTTCCTTCCCGCTTCCGAGCCGCCGATCAACCTGAATTCCGGCCGCAGTTCAGCGCCGGAGGGCGATTCCCGGCGCCAGCGGCGTCCGCGCCGCGCCTGAACGTCCGGTTTTTCCATTCATCGCGCCGTGCCGGATCGGTGATATCGACCGATCAGGCGCAATGCCGGCGGCATCCTGCCCGATGGCAAGCCGTGCGGACGCGCATCTTCTGCGGAAGCCGGGGTCTCTCTAGGGTGATCGCCGGAAAGGGGAGGGGTCGGTGCTGGGAGGATTTCTGGCGCTGCTGGCGGCGGCGACATTCGCATTCAACAATGCGACCCTGCGGCGCGGGGTTCTGACCGGCACGCCGGCGCAGGCGATGGCCATCACCGTGCCGCTCGGCGTGCCGTTTTTCCTGCTGGGGACCGCCGCCGCCGGCGCGCTCGCCCTGCTGCCGGCTTTCACCGCCCTCGAAACCCTGTCCCTGTGCGCCGCCGGCCTCGTTCATTTCATCTGGGGCCGCTACTGCAATTATCGGGCGACCAAGGCGATCGGCGCGAATCTGGTCGCGCCGGTGCAGCAGTTCAGCATGGTGTTCGCGCTCGGTCTCGCCATCTGGTTTCTGGGCGAGGTGCTGACGCCGCTCCGCATGCTGGGCATCCTGCTGGTGGTCATCGGCCCCGCCATCACCTTCCGGCAGGGCTCGCCACGGGCCGTTCCCGGCGGCACGGCCCCGGAAACGGCGCGGCCGTCGGTTCCCGCCTTCGAGCCGCGCTATGGCGAGGGCTATCTGTTCGCGCTCCTCTCCGCCTCCGGCTACGGAACGAGCCCGGTCCTGGTGCGGCTCGCCATCGAGGGCAAGGGGCTGGGCGGGGGCCTTGCAGCCGGCGTCGTCTCCTATACCGCCGCCACGGTGCTGATCCTGCTGTTCATGCTGCTGCCGGGACGGCTCGCCCATGTCCGCGCCATCTCCGGCGAATCGGCCAAGTGGTTCACCATTTCCGGCGTGCTGGTCTGCGTGTCGCAGATGTTCACCTATATGGCGATGGCCATCGCGCCGGTGACGGTGGTGATGCCGATCCAGCGGCTGTCGCTGGTATTCCGGATCTATTGCGCCAAGCTCATCACGCCGGACCATGAGGTGTTCGGCCCCGGCATCGTCCTCGGCACTGTGGTGTCGCTGGCGGGCGCGGTGCTGCTCTCGCTCAGCACCGAAGCCGTGCTCGGCTGGCTGTCGCTGTCGCCGGAGACGGAGGCGCTCCTGCGCTGGCGGTGGCCCTGATCCGGGATGCGTCACGCAGGCGCGGGATCACTCCGCACCCGCTGCGAGCGCCCCGCGGGTGCGCGGGTCGGCCGCCCCCACGACACCCTCCGGCGTGACCGTGACGGAATTGGCGGAAGTGGCCGGCGGGCCGATGACGACGTGATGGCCGCGGGCGGCGAGATCGCGCATGACCTCCGGCGCAAAACCCGGCTCGGCGAGCACCTGATCGGGCAGCCACTGATGATGGATGCGCGGCGCGGCCACGGCGGCCGCGATCCCCAGGCGCCGATCGATGCTGTTCTGGATCACCTGAAGCACGGTGGTGATGATGCGGCTGCCGCCCGGCGAGCCGGTCACCAATACGGGCTTGCCATCCTTCAGCACGATGGTCGGCGTCATGGATGACAGCGGGCGCTTGCTCGGTCCGGGGGCGTTGGCCTCGCCGCCGACGAGGCCATAGGCATTCGGCGCGCCCGGCTTGGCCGCGAAGTCGTCCAGTTCGTTGTTCAGCAGCACGCCGGTGCCATCCGCCACGAGGCCGAGGCCGTAGCTGAAATTCAGCGTATAGGTGTTGGCGACGGCGTTGCCGGCGGCATCGACGATGGAAAAATGCGTGGTGTTGTCGCCTTCCTGCCGCGGCGGCGCGAGGGCCGCGTGGAGCTGGTCGGACGGTGTCGTCTTTTTCAGGTCGATCCCGTCGCGAAGCTCTTTCGCATAGCCCTTGTCGGTGAGGCGGCCGAGCGGCGCTTCGACCATGGCGGGATCGCCCAGAAATGCCGCGCGGTCGGCATAGGCCCGTTTCATCGCCTCGATGGTGACATGCAGGCGCGCGGCTTCGTCCATCCGCGCGAGATCGTAGCCTTCGAGGATGTTCAGCATCTCGATCAGCACCACGCCGCCGGACGAGGACGGCGGCATGGCGATGATGTCGTGGTCGCGGTAGCGCCCGCGCAGCGGCTCGCGCTCGATGGCCTGATAGTTGTTGAGATCGTCGAGGATCATCACGCCGCCGGCGTCGCGGATGGCGGCGATCAGCCGTTCGGCCACGGGGCCATGGTAGAAGCCCTTCGTGCCGAACCGGGCGATGGCGGTGAGCGTGTCGGCGAGGTCCGGCTGGGTGAGCAGGTCGCCGGGCTGGAGCGAGGTGCCGTCCGGCTTGAGGAACACCTTGGCGGAGGACGGCCAGCGGCTGAAGCGTTCCTGCATCGCCGGAAGGGAGTCGGCGAGGTCGCCGTCCAGCGGGAAGCCCTCACGGGCGAGGCGGATGGCCGGACCGATGAGGTCGCTGAGGCCGAATTTGCCCGAGCCATAGCGTTCGAGCGCCATCACCAGGCCGGCGACGGTGCCGGGCACGCCGATCGCCAGCGCCGAATGGCGGGACTTGAACGGATCGGCCTCGCCGTCGGTGGCAAGGAAGCTGTCGCGCGTAATGGCCGCCGGGGCGGTCTCGCGATAGTCGATGGTGGTCTGGATGTTCGGGGCGGCGAGATGGATGGTCATGAAGCCGCCGCCGCCGATATTGCCGGCGCGGGGGTAAGTCACGGCCATGGCGAAGCCGACCGCGACCGCGGCATCCACCGCATTGCCGCCGCGCCGCAGGATATCCGCGCCGATCTCCGCCGCGCGGGCCTCCTGCGCCACGACCATGCCGCCTTTGGAGGCGACCGGGACGGCGGGCGGAATCCTGTCGTGAATCGTCGGCGATTCGAGCTGGGGGCCGCTTTGCGCCGCCACCGGCACCGCCGGCAGCGCCAGAACGAGGGACAGGAACAGGGCGGCAGCCGGGCGCAGGGCCCGCATGGAACATCTCGGCATCGATCGGCTATACCAGAGAACGCGAAGCATGGGGGAGAGCTGGCGTGATGTCAGACCGGGACGAGGCGGCGATGGGGAACCTTGAGCCATTCGAGGCGCGGTCGCCGGACGGCGTCCGGCTGCACGGCGTGGTCGCCGGCAACCCGGGCGGCCCCGCGATCCTGTTCCTGCACGGCATCTGCCAGAGCCATCTCGCCTGGCGGCAACAGTTGAAGGACCCGGTTCTTGCGGCCCGGTTCCGCATGGCGGCGATCGACCTGCGCGGCCACGGCTTTTCCGACAAGCCGCTGGAGGCCGCCGCCTATGCCGAGGACCGGCGCTGGGCCGACGATGTCGCGGCGGCGATGGGTGCCGCTGGGCTGGTCCGGCCCGTGCTGGTCGGCTGGTCCTATTCGGGCCGAGTCATCACCGATTACCTCCGCTTCCATGGCCAGAGCGGGATCGCCGGCATCAATTTCGTCGGCGCGGTGACCCGCAACGATCCGGACATCTCGGGGCCGGAGCGCAGGCATCTCGCCGCCATGCTGACCGAGGATCTGGCGGACCATATCGAGGCGACGCGGGCCTTCGTGCGCGGCTGCATGGCCCGCCAGCCCGCCCAGGACGACTACGAGCGGCTGCTCGCCGTTAATATGATGGTGCCGCTTGCGGTGCGTCATGCGCTCATCAAGGAACGCAGTCATAATCCGGGCGACCTGCTGCCGGGACTGACCGTTCCGGTTCTCGTCACCCATGGCGCGGAAGATGCGATCATTCTGCCGGTACTGGGGGAACGCACCGCGGCGGTGGTGCCGGGGGCGCGGCTGTCGCTCTACGAGGGCGTCGGTCACACGCCCTTCATGGAAGCGCCGGAACGGTTCAACACCGAGCTGGCCGCCTTCGTCGCGGCGGTCAACGGATAGACGGGCCGCACTGCGGCCGCGAATGGAGAGACCGGAATGGATCAGACCACCGCCGCAGGCAGCTTGAATCCGGTCGAGCCGCGAATCGCGGAGGCGAGCCGCCTCGCCACCGGCGTGGATCGCACCCTGCCGGCGGATTTCGTAGCTACGCTGTTTGCACATAGCGCGGCAGAGGATCTGCTGCCATTGAGCGCGCAGGACATCGCGGCGCTGGCGGTGCGGTCCTGGGTCCATCTCCAGGAACGTCCGGCGCAGACGCCGCGCATCCTGCTGGAGGCCCCCCTCCGTGTTGCCGGGTCCGGCCCCGATGCCCCGCCGCTTGCGGCAATCTCCGTGCTGGAGATCGTCAACGACGATATGCCGTTTCTGCTCGATTCCGTGCTGGCCGAGCTGACAGAGCGGGGACTGGATGTCCTGCTGGTGGCGCATCCGGTTCTGATGGTGGCGCGGGACGCGGCGGGCACCGTCACAGGCTATGGCGCGGCCGTGCCGGGCGCGAAGCGTGAAAGCCTGATCCATCTCCATCTGCCGCGCATCGACGACGAGGACCGGGCAGCGCGGATCGTCGCGGGTCTGCACACGGTGCTCGGAGAGGTGCGTGTCGCGGTCGCCGACTGGCCGGCCATGCTGGCGCGAATCAACGGCACCGTTGCCGCGCTCAAGACGGCGCCGCCGCCGCTGCCGGCGGAAGAACTTGCCGAAGCCGTGCAGTTTCTGGACTGGCTTGCCGACAACAACTTCACCTTCCTCGGCATCCGCGACTACGCCATCACGCCTGACGGCGGCACCATCGTGCCGGTGGAGCAGGGCGCGCTCGGCATCATGCGCGCCTCCGAGACCTGGGCGATGCGCCGGGGCGACGACACCATTCCCATCACGGCGGATATCCGCGCGCTGCTCGACGCGCCGCAGTTGCTGATGGTCAACAAGGCGGCCATGCGTTCGCAGGTGCATCGCCGAGTCTATCTCGACATCATCGCGATCAAGCGTTTCGACGAGACGGGCCGCCTGATCGGCGACACCCGCGTCGTCGGCCTGTTCACCTCGACCGCCTATACCCGGCAGGTGCGCAACATACCCTATCTGCGCCGCAAGGCCGACGCGGTGATCGCACGGGCTGGCTTCACGCCCGACAGCCATTCGGGCAAGGCGCTCGCCAATGTGCTCGACAATTATCCGCGCGACGAGCTGTTCCAGATCGACGGCGATCAGCTCTACTATCACGCCCTCGCCATCATGCAGCTCGACGAGCGGCCGCGCGTGCGCGTGCTGCCGCGCCGGGACCTATTCGACCGTTTCGTGGCGGTCCTCGTCTATCTGCCCCGCGAGCGCTACAACAGCCGCACCAGCGCCGCCATCGGCGACATGCTGGCGGCCGCCTATGGCGGGCGGATCAGCACCTTCACGCCGTTCTTCACGGAAGGCCCGCTGGTGCGGATCGTCTATATCGTTGCCCGCCATGGCGACCTGCTTCCCGAGCCGGCGCGGGAGGCACTCGAACAATCCGTCGAAGCCATCATCCGGACCTGGGCTGACAGCCTGTCGGGTCTGCTGCGTGACGCCTACGATCCGGGGCGCGCGACGGTGCTGCTGGCCCGCTATGGCGAAGCCTTTTCTGAAGGATATCAGGACCGCTATGCGGCGCAGACCGCCATCGCGGATATCCGCATGATGGAAGGGCTGTCGCAGGCGCGGCCCTTCGGCGTGGATTTCTATCGTCGGGATCGCGCAGGGGATTCCGGCATCGGCCTCAAGATCTGGAGCCATGCACGGCCGATCCCGCTGTCGGAACGGGTGCCGGTGCTGGAGCATCTCGGCTTCCGCGTCATCGACGAGCGCACCCATCATATCGCGACGGCGGCGCGCGACGGCGGCGACGATGCCGGCTTCTGGTTCCACGACATGCTGCTGGAGCCGGCGCGGGACGGCAGCGCCTTCGACGAACGGCAGGCCGACCTCGAAACGGCGTTTCTCGTCGTTATGAGCGGCGGCGCGGAAAACGACGGCACCAACGCGCTGGTGCTGGAGGCCGGCCTTCAGTGGTGCGATGTCGCCCTGCTGCGGGCGCTGTCACGGTTTCTCCGTCAGGCCCGCATTCCCTATTCGCAGGACTATGTCTGGGGAACGCTGCGGAATCATCCGGCCATCGCGACGCAGATCGTGAAGCTGTTCCATGCGCGGTTCGATCCGCACCGGCAGGGCACGGCAGAGGAGCGCGCGGAGGCGGAAGCCGCCATCACCGAGGCCATCGAGACGGCGCTGGCGGATGTGGCGAGCCTCGATGAGGATCGCATCCTGCGCCGCATGCGCAACGCCGTGCAGGCGGCGATCCGCACCACCTACTGGCAGCCTGGCGAAGACGGCCAGCCCCGGGCCGAGATCGCCATCAAGTTCGAAAGCCGCAAGCTCGACGACCTGCCGCTGCCGCGTCCGCTCTACGAGATTTTCGTCTATTCGCCGCGCGTGGAGGGCGTGCATCTGCGCTTCGGCAAGATCGCGCGCGGCGGCCTGCGCTGGTCCGACCGACCGCAGGATTTCCGCACCGAGGTGCTTGGGCTGGTGAAGGCCCAGCAGGTGAAGAACGCCGTCATCGTGCCGGTCGGCGCCAAGGGCGGCTTCGTGCCGAAGCTGATTCCCGCCGGCGCGGCACGGGACGTGGCGCAGGCCGAAGGCGTTGCGACCTACAAGCTGTTCATCGGCGCGCTGCTGGATCTTACCGACAACATCCTGCCGGACGGGTCGATCCTGCCGCCGCCGGATACGGTGCGCCATGACGGTGACGACCCCTATCTCGTCGTTGCCGCCGACAAGGGCACCGCGACATTTTCCGACACCGCCAACGCCATCGCCGAGGCGCGCGGCTTCTGGCTCGGCGATGCCTTCGCCTCCGGCGGCTCCGCCGGCTACGACCACAAGAAGATGGGCATCACCGCGCGGGGCGCGTGGGAATCGGTCAAGCGGCATTTCCGCGAGATGAATATCGACGTCGCCACGACGCCCTTCACGGTGGTCGGCGTCGGCGACATGTCGGGCGATGTGTTCGGCAACGGCATGTTGCGCGCGGACACCATCCGGCTGGTCGCGGCCTTCGATCATCGCGACATCTTCCTCGATCCGAATCCCGATCCCGCGACAAGCTTCGCCGAGCGCAAGCGGCTGTTCGATCTGCCGCGGTCGAGCTGGCAGGATTACAACAAGGCGCTGATCTCCGTCGGCGGCGGCGTGTTTCCACGCAGCGCCAAGGACATTGCGCTGTCGCCGCAGGTGCGGGCAGCCCTCGACCTGACCGCCGCGCGGATGACGCCGCAGGAGCTGATGAGCGCCATTCTCAAGGCGCCGGTCGATCTGCTGTTTTTCGGCGGCATCGGAACTTATGTGCGCGCCTCTAACGAAACCGACGAGAGCGTGGGCGACCGCACCAACGACGCCATCCGCGTCGCCGGCAAGGACCTTGCCTGCAAGGTGGTCGGGGAAGGTGCCAATCTCGGCATGACCCAGCGCGGGCGTATCGAGGCGGCGAGCGGCGGCGTGCGGCTCAATACCGACGCCATCGACAATTCCGCCGGCGTGAACACGTCGGATGTCGAGGTGAATCTCAAGATCGCCCTTGCCATTCCGGAACGCAGCGGCGCGCTGACGCGGCCGGCGCGGGACGAATTGCTGGCCGGTCTCACCAATGAAGTGGCCGCGCTCGTGCTGCGGACCAACTATGATCAGACGCTGGCGCTGTCCCGCGCGCAGACGCGCGGAGCGGCGGAGCTTGGTTTCCACCAGCGCCTGATGCAGACGCTGGAACAGCGCGGCCTGCTGGACCGGGCTGTGGAATATCTGCCCGACGATGCCGAACTGCGTGAGCGCCGCCGGCGCCATGCGCCGCTGACGCGGCCGGAACTGGCCGTGCTGCTGGCCTATGCCAAGCTGGCGTTGAGCCACGATCTGGAAGAGTCGGCCCTGCCCGACGACCCCTATCTGGCGCGCGAACTGGACGCCTATTTTCCCGAGGCGATCCGCGAGCGCTTTCCGGACGCCATCGGGGACCATCGCCTGCGCCGGGAGATCGTCGCGACGCAGCTTTCGAATCAGATGATCAATCGCGGCGGGCCGGCGCTGGTCACGCGGATGGCGGATCAGACCGGGGCGACGCCGGCGGAGGTCGCGGCGGCTTTCGTCGCCGTTCAGGACAGCTATGACCTCGACGGGCTGAATGCCGGAATCGAGGCGCTCGACAACAGGATCTCGGGTGATGTCCAGCTCGGGCTGTTCATCCGTGTGCAGGACCTGCTGCTGGACCGGCTGGTCTGGTTCCTGCGCCATGCCGGGCTGAGCCGCGGCCTCGCCGGTGTCGTCGATCACTTCCGCGCCGGCATCGCGGAGGCGAGCCGGACTCTCGACACCGTTCTGACGGAGGACGAACGCGCCGCGCTTGCGGAGGATCAGGGTGCCCTCGAAGCCGCCGGTATCCCGGTGGATCTCGCGCGGCGGCTGACCCATCTGCCGGCGCTGGCGTCCGCGCCGGACATCGTCTGGGTGGCGGATCGCACGGGCCGTTCCGTGGCGGAGGCCGCGGCCGTCTATCGCGCGCTGGAGCGGCTGTTCCAGTTGCCGGCCGTGACCGCCGCTGCGGCGGGGATCGCCCCGGAGGACTATTTCGACCGGCTGGCGCTGGACCATGCGCTGGACGCCATCGGCGCGGCGGTGCGGCGGCTTGCGGCGGCAATCCTCACAACGCCCGGACAGTCCGTGGAGAGCTGGGCCCAGGCCGACGAATCCCGGGTCGCACGGGTGCGAACCACCTTTGTCGACATCCTCGCCGCCGGCCTGACGGTGTCCAAGCTGACGGTGGCGAGCAGCCTCCTGTCGGACATCGCCACGCTGGAAACGCTTCCCGCGCAGGGCTGAACGGCAATTCGCGACAAAAAGTCGCAGATATTGCGCGGGCGACATATTGAAGCAGGCAACACGCTTCGCTGTTGCCTCATGGTTGATCGGGGCCTAGTTTTCGGGGGAGCCAATATCGGTTGGCCTCCCCTTAGAAAACGGAGCGACGTCTGGATGAAAGATAAACAAAACTATACAGTAATCAACAAGACTAAATCGAATTTTGATCGGCTGTATGACTCAAAAGACCCGCGCGATTACTTTAAATATCTAGGTGAGCTGGACTATATTATTCCTCATCTTGCGCAGCCGATCTTCAATCAGATCATTCAGGCGCGCGCCCAGCTTCAGAGCGGCCCCGTAACGGTCCTCGATCTCGGCGCCTCCTACGGGGTGAACGGCGCCCTGATGAAATACCAGTTGGACTATGAGGCGTTGCGGCAACGCTATACGGCGCCCGCCTTGCAGGTGCTGGACAGCGAGGAGGTGCTCGAACTCGACCGCGCATTCTACAAGTCCTGGCCGAAGAACGCCGGCGTGCGCGTGATCGGTCATGACGTGTCCGTCAATGCGGTGACCTATGCCGAGGCCTGCGGTTCGGTCGATCTCGGCATGGCCATCAATTTCGAGGAGGACGACCCGAGCCCGGCGCAGATCAAGGCGCTGGCGGATGTCGATCTCATCGTTTCGACGGGCTCCATCGGCTATATCTCCGAAAAGACCTTTGCGCGGATCGCCCGTTTCACGGACCCGGCGCGCAAGCCATGGGTCGTGTCTTTCGTGATCCGGATGTTCCCCTTCGACGAGATCCAGAAGACGCTCGAGGGGCTGGGGCTCGAAACCGAGAAGTTCGAAGGCGCGACCTTCGTTCAGCGCCGCTTCGCGGATCGCGAGGAAATGCTGGCGACGGTCGCCTCCGTCGAGGCGCGCGGCATCGACACCGTCAACCACGAGCGGCAGGGCCTGTATCACGCCGATCTGTTCGTTTCGCGCCCGCGCGAGGCCATCGAAGCCTGTCCGCTGTCGCAGCTCGTCAGCATCGTCAGCGGCGCGAACAAGCCGTGGACGGTCGGCACCAATGTGCTGGCTGGCTATGGAGCCGATGCGCCCCAGCCGGCGCGCAACAGCCGCGGCGGCCTGACGCTCGCCCACAGCGCCTGACGCCGCCGCCCTTCGGCGGGCGCGTCGCAGACCGAATGAAAAGGCCGGGCAGTTCGCCCGGCCTTTTCATCTGCTGATCTTGATAGGGAAGAGCGGCGGCCGGTTCAGCGCGGGGCCAGGATCATGATCATCTGGCGGCCCTCGAACTTGGCGTCCTGCTCCACCTTGGCGATCGTGTTCACGTCGGTCTTCACGCGGTCGAGCAGTTTAAAGCCCAGTTCCTGATGCGCCATCTCGCGGCCGCGAAAGCGCAGCGTCACCTTGACCTTGTCGCCTTCCTCGAAGAAGCGCTCCATGGCGCGCATCTTCACGTTATAGTCATGGTCGTCGATCATCGGCCGAAGCTTGACCTCCTTGACCTCGACGACATGCTGTTTCTTGCGGGCCTCGGCGGCTTTCTTCTGGGCCTGATACTTGTACTTGCCATAGTCAAGCAGCTTGCAGACCGGCGGCACGGAATTCGGAGCGATCTCGACGAGATCGAGCCCGGCTTCCTGCGCCAAAGCCAGCGCGTCCTGAATCGGCGTGGCGCCGCGGTTCACGCCGTCCTGGTCGATCAACTGGACGTCCCGGACGCGGATCTCATCGTTGACGCGCGGACCGTCTTTCTGGACGGGCAGCGGGGCTCTCATCGGGCGACGAATGGTGGTGATCTCCTGCAATGTTGAAACAATGCCGCTGTCGGCCGGGTGGCGTCATGCGCGAGCGACCTTGGCGGCACGCGGAAGATCGGGACAAACCGGGTCCAAGTCAACATATCCGGTCAACATATCCGGCCGTGCGGCAACGGCATGAGTGCAAATTGCTGATGACCGTTGCCCCGGCGCGCCGGAAAATTCCGGTTTCCATATGGCAGCGCCGCTCCCGCGGCCCGGTCAGCGGTCCAGAACCTGGGTCTCCAGCATGGCGGCATAGACCGCGAGCGTCGCGAGATCCGTGCTGGCGGGCGAGAACATATAGTCGGCGAACTGGTGCGCGCGGGCGGAGAGGGCGTCATAGGCAGTGGGGTCCA
>Ga0180218_1000784_pt1 | contig 23964 bp, 22 predicted proteins | sample eDN3rd37CKraftBY_FD_151334 | JGI IMG/M metagenome (GOLD analysis project Ga0180218, IMG submission 151334) | Enriched backyard soil microbial communities from Emeryville, California, USA - eDNA 3rd pass 37_C Kraft BY (version 2) (version 2) | ecosystem: Environmental > Terrestrial > Soil >...
GGCCAGCGAAATGCCCATGAAGCCGCCGCTTTGGGAGATGATCTGCGAATTGATGCCCACCACCTCTCCGGCCAGGTTGATGAGCGGACCACCCGAGTTGCCCGGGTTGACCGCCACGTCGGTCTGGATGAAGGGCAGATAGTCGCCCGTTTCACGGTTGATGGCGCTGACGATGCCCGAGGTTACGGTCGAATCAAGGCCGAATGGCGAGCCGATGGCCAGCACCCACTGGCCCTTCTTGAGCTGCTTGGAATCGCCGATGGGCAGCGGCGACAGGCCCTTGGCATCGATCTTGATGAGGGCGATGTCGGTACGCGGATCGGTGCCGATGATTTCGGCCGTGTACTCTTTGCCGTCGGTCATGGTCACGAAAATGCCGTTGGCGCCTTCGACCACGTGGTTGTTGGTAAGAATGTAGCCGTCTTCAGAAATGATGAAGCCCGACCCCACCCCGCGCGGCACGGTGCGCTCTTGCTCTTCCTGGGAAGGAGCCGGCGCATTGCGCCGCGGCGAAGGCTGCATGCCCGGGGGCGCGAAATCGGGTCCGAAGAACCAGCGGAACATTTCATAGGGATCGTTTCCGCCGCCGGGCCCAAAGGGCGAGGGACGCACGGGAACGGTCTCGGTGGTGCGGATATTGACCACCGAGCCCTCCGTCTTGGCGACCACCTCGGTGAAATCGGGCACGCTCAGAACCGGCACCGACGCCTGGGCCATAGAGGCCATGGAAGCGCAGGCCATTACGATGCCTAGGGTGACCAGAAACAAGAACTGCCTGAATTTATACACGGACATACATGCTGAACGCATCTGTTGACTCCTAGTACTGATAGCTTTGATTACTGCGGCGCGCCGCCGGGCGGCACATACTCGATGTGCTCTACAAGCTGGCGCAGAGTGTCGGCGGGAACCTCGCCAATGGCGGTAAGCCAATGGTCGCCGATGCGGGTGCCGTAGATGCTCATGGCACCATTGCGGGCCGCCCCCTTGGGCATCAGCCGCGACTCTTGTGCAGGATGGAATTGCTCGATGAAGACCGATATGGCGGCAAGCCCGTCGGTAAGCACCATCTGCATGACCGGCTTGCCCGACTTCATGGGGCGGGAAATCTGTGTGCTGTGGACAAAACCCGGCGGCAAGGCCACACGCCAGCCCAGCCCGGCCACGTCGACGGCCTTGGTGGGAAGCTCGACGGTGCGCCAGCCGCGCATGTCCCAGGACGATTGAAGCTCGCGCGCCTGCACCTCGGACCCTTGCTGCAGCGAGGTAAAGGCGATTTGATTCACGACTTCGCCCCGGTCATCGATGGTCTGCGCCTTGATCAGCAGCTTGCTTTCCGGGTCGACGCAAAAACGATAGCCGTAGCGCAGGTTGTCCTGGGGCAGGATTTCGGCGGGTACGCACTCGTGGCCGGCCACGCGCTGCGGGTGCTTGCCCAGGCGCAGCGTGTAGTGGTCGTCGAGATGATGGCCCTCGCCCAGCAAGACGCCTGGGAAGCGGTCCATGCGATGTTTTTCAATGAGCACCAGCTCTTTTGCCGGCACCAGACACTGTACGGTGTCGTTATGGCGGATGAATTCGCGCGGTTCGCCGTCAAGGATGACCAGCCGCTCGCGCTCGCCGGTGCCGTCGACCACGTGCACGATGCGCGAAGATTGCATGCTGGCGCCCTGCTGATAGGTAAACACGCCTGAGTAATCGGAGTTTCGGGCCGCCTGCTGTGTTTGCTGCAGGAAACGGGTAACTTCGCCCGCCAGCGGATCGTCGGCCTGGGCGCCCTGTGCGGCGGCGGCCATGGTGCACGCCAGCAGCATGAACACCACTCCCAGCCGCGACAGCGTGCCCTCGCGCACCGCATGCCTGTGCGCCCGGAATGCCAGCACCTGCTTCGCCATTAGCGCGAGGCTCCCATGTCGAATGACACCTGGCGAATGGGATTCGCACCGGCGAACTGGCGGTGGGCCTCGATGTAGTCATCGACCTGGCCCTGATCGGCCACGGCCAGCACCGGCGTTTGGGAGTTTTCGGGAGCCTGCCCGGAAAGCTCGGGCAGGGCCACCCAGATGACCGTGGCGATTGCCGCGGCCACCGCAGCCCCCGACAAGCCCAGGCGGGCAACCGAGAAGGCCCGGCGCTGGGGCGCCACGATGGCCGGTTCGGCGTCTATGGCCTTGGACAGCCGGGCGTAGAACAAGTCGGACGGCTTGACGGCGAGTTCGTCGCTGCGCAGGACGTCGCCGATCAGGTGATAGGTGTCCCACACCTGCCTGCCATAAGGCGAATCGAGGTCTTCGGGACGGATTTCCCCGTCGCCGTCCATCCATGCGGATACGGTGCTTTCCCAGGAATCGGCCTGGGCGTCGGATTTGACACCTTGCATTTAATACTCCTTACCACCGACGTTCTGGGTCGGTGTCCAAAACAGGACGCAACTGCGTCGCGATGGCCTCGCGTGCGCGGAATATGCGCGACCGGACCGTGCCTATGGGACAACCCATGGTCTGCGCGATGTCTTCGTAGCTCATGCCCTCGATCTCGCGCAGGACGATCGCGGTGCGCAGCTCTTCGGGCAGCGCATTGATGGCGGCATTGACCGTCTCGACGATCTGCCTGCTGGCCACCAGCGACTCTGGCGTACTGATATCGGTTAGGTTGTCGATCTGACTAAAAGTTTCACCGTCTTCGGTTTCTATTACATTTGGAGCACTGGGGCGCCGCGCGCTAGCCGCCTGCCAGTTGCGCGCCGTATTGATGGCGATGCGGTACAGCCAGGTGTAAAAGGCGCTTTCGCCGCGAAACTGCGGCAAGGCGCGATAGGCCTTGATGAAGGCCTCTTGGGCGACGTCTTCGACGTCACCCGGATCGCGTATCATGCGCGACAGCAGGCGCATGATCTTGCGCTGGTACTTGAGCACCAGCATATCGAAGGCCCTTTTATCCCCCCGCTGTACCCGGGCGACCAGCTCGGCATCGACGTCGCGTTCGCTCATTGACCCTCCGTGATGCGCAGGCGGGGTTCTTTGCAGCCCCGCGCCGCAAGCTGACGCAAGCGCCGCCAACCAGTCGATGATACATCGCTGCGCCAGACGGTCAATTGCAGGGCTTCGCCGACAGAGGGTTCATGAAAGCCCAGGGTGGTCCAGGCCGGGCCGTGCCAGACATGCCGCAAGGCCAGGGCACGGCGCTCGCCCGCGTGTTCGAAGGACCAGCCGCCGTCCCAGCCATCAGCCGACAATCGGCCTTGGGCCGGCGGGTACAGGCCCAGGCCGGGCCCCGCGGCAAGCCTCGCCAGCAATAGCGCCAGCACAGCTGCCCACCACGAAACGGCGATGCAAAGACTGGCAAGCGCCGCGACGCCCAGGAAGAACGCGGCCGCCTGGGCCCATGCGGCCCGCCGGGCCGGCCATTCGAAACCTTGCGGCGTCGGGGTAGCCAGACTTAGACCCGCTTGACGACCATGGATCCGTTGGTTCCGCCAAACCCGAACGAGTTGGACAAAGCCACGTCGATCTTGAGATCGCGCGCCTGGTTGGCGCAGTAGTCAAGATCGCACTCAGGATCCTGGTTGAAGATATTGATGGTGGGCGGGGAAACCTGATTGTGCACGGCCAGGGTGGTGAACACGGCCTCGATTCCGCCCGCGGCGCCCAGCAGATGGCCCGTCATGGACTTGGTGGAGTTGACGACCAGCTTGCGCGCATGATCGCCGAAGGCCAGCTTGAGCGCCTCGGTTTCGTTCTTGTCGCCCAGCGGCGTGGAGGTGCCGTGTGCGTTGACGTAGCTGATGTCCTGCGGATCGATCTGGCCGTCGCGCAGGGCATTGACCATGCCCCGGCAAGGGCCCTCGCGGTCGGGCGAGGTGATGTGATGAGCATCGGAGCTCATGCCGTAGCCCACGAACTCGCCGTAGATTCTGGCGCCGCGCTTGCGTGCGTGTTCGTATTCTTCGAGGACCAGCACGCCGGCGCCCTCGCCCAGCACGAAGCCGTCGCGATCGGCATCCCACGGGCGTGAGGCCGTGGTGGGGTCATCGTTGCGCGTGGACAGTGCCCGCATGGCTGCGAAGCCGCCTATTCCGAGCGGAGAAACGGTTGATTCGGCGCCCCCCGCCACCATGACGTCGGCATCGCCGTACTTGATGAGCCGTGCCGCATCGCCGATGGAATGCAGCCCGGTGGTGCATGCAGAGACGACCGCATAGCTGGGCCCCTTCAGGCCCAGCATGATGGAAAGCTGGCCCGAGACCAGGTTGATGAGCGAAGCCGGCACGAAGAAGGGCGAGATGCGCCGCGGCCCGCGCTCGAGGTAGTCGACCTGGGTTTCTTCGATGCGAGGCAGGCCCCCGATACCCGAGCCGACGATGACGCCGATGCGTTCCGCGTTGGCCTCGGTGATTTCAAGACCCGAGTCCTTCCAGGCCTGCACGCCCGCCGCAACGCCGTAATGGATGAAGGTATCCATCTGCTTGGCTTCTTTGGCGGCCATGTACTGGGTTACGTCGAAATCTTTGACTTCACCCGCTATTTGCGCGTTGAAGGCCGATGGATCGAAACGCGTAATGCGCCCGATGCCCGAACGCCCATTGACGATATTGTCCCAAGCGCTTTCGACACTGTTGCCCACGGGCGAAACAATACCGAGGCCGGTAATGACGACACGTCGCTTCACGGATGACTCCCCTAAATTGAAAGAGCGGTTCGAGGCAAACATGCCCACTGGTACGCCGGACCCGGAGATCGGACGCCGCAGGCCTGTTTTCTAGGAACCGCCCCTCTGGCGCGGCATATGACGCCGCCGCACCCCATCTAATGATTGAAATTACTGCTTGCTGTGCGAGTTGATGTAGTCCATGGCTTGCTGAACCGTGGTGATCTTCTCGGCTTCCTCGTCGGGGATTTCAGTTTCGAATTCGTCTTCGAGTGCCATCACGAGCTCGACCATATCGAGCGAATCGGCACCGAGGTCGTCAAGGAAGGAAGATTCGTTTTTGATCTCGGCTTCGTTGACGCCAAGTTGCTCAGCGACGATCTTCTTGACGCGCTGTTCGATGCTTTCCATGCAGATCTCCAATTGGGAAAAAATCCCGCGAATTATAGCCAAACGTCTTGGGTATGGGCGCTGGCCATGACAAAAAAATGGCATTTCCAAAGACGGGCTGTTTTGCACCGCCCGGCGAATCGCCTGTTGGGAACACCTCTAAAATGAACAGATTTTACCCTGTTCGCCTGTTTACATGTACATCCCGCCGTTGACGTGCAGGGTGGTTCCGGTAATGTAACCCGCCTGCGGCCCGGCCAGGAAGGCGACCGCGTTGGCCACGTCGGCAGCCGAACCCAGACGCCCCAGCGGAATCTGGGTAAGCAGCGCCGCAGCCTGCGCCTCGCTCAGGGCGCGGGTCATGTCGGTTTCGATGAAACCGGGCGACACGCAGTTGACCGTAATGTTGCGGCTTCCCAGTTCGCGCGCCAGCGCACGGGTCATGCCGGCCACGCCGGCCTTGGCCGCCGCGTAGTTGGCCTGCCCCGGATTGCCGCTGGAACCCACGATGGACGTGATGTTGATGATGCGTCCGGAACGAGCCTTCATCATGGTCTTGAGCACGGCACGCGACAGGCGAAACACCGCCGTCAGATTGGTGTCGAGCACTGCCGCCCAGTCGTCGTCCTTCATGCGCATGGCCAGCGTGTCGCGTGTGATGCCGGCGTTGTTCACAAGGATGTGCGGCCCGCCGTCATCGCCGGCAAGCTCGGCCACCAGGGCTTCACAGGCCGGCGCGTCATTCACGTTCAGCACCACGCCGCGCCCGCCGGAGGCGGCCAGCATCTCGGCGATGGAGTCTGCGCCTGCCTGCGTGGTGGCGGTGCCGACCACTTTCGCGCCGCGCTCGGCCAATTCGAGCGCGATCGCCTTGCCTATGCCTCGCGTCGCGCCTGTGACCAATGCGATCTTGCCGCTGAGTTCTTGCTGTTGCACGAGCCTACCCCTTCAAAGTTTCCAAAGTTGACTGCAACGACGCAGGATCACTGATGGACAGGCCCACCAGATCGCGGTCGATGCGCTTGACCAGGCCGGAAAGCACCTTGCCGGGCCCGCACTCGACCACGTGGGTGACGCCCTGCGACTTCATGAACTGGATGGTCTCGACCCAACGCACCGGATGCCAGGCCTGGCGCACCAGCGCGTCTTTGATGGCCGCCGGATCGCTGGCATTGGCCACGTCGACATTATTGACCACGGGAATCTGCGGCGCACTAATCTGAATGTCCGACAGGGCCTGGGCCAGCTGGTCGGCGGCCGGCTTGAGCAGGCTGGAATGGAAGGGCGCGGAAACCGGCAGCACCAGGGCCCGCTTTGCGCCGGCCGCCTTGGCCAGCTCGCAGGCGCGCTCGACGGCGCCTTTGTGCCCTGCGATGACGACCTGGGCGGGCGCATTGAAATTGACAGCCTCGACGACCTCGCCTTGGGCCGCCTGCTCGCACACCGAACGCACCGTGTCGTCATCGAGCCCCAGCACCGCGGCCATGCCGCCCTGCCCCACGGGCACGGCCTGCTGCATGGCATCGGCGCGGATCCGCACCAGCTTGACGGCATCGCGCAGCCCGATCGAGCCTGCTGCAGCCAGCGCCGAGTATTCGCCCAGGCTGTGTCCCGCAACCCATGACGGCGCCTGGCCGCCCGCCTGCAGCCAGGCGCGATACATGGCCACGGCCGAGGCCAGCATGGCCGGCTGGGTGTTGGTGGTAAGGTTGAGTTCTTCGGCGGGACCGGCGCTGATGAGCGAGGCAAGGTCCTGGCCGAGGGCCTCGCTGGCTTGCGCCAGGGTGTCGGACACCGTGGCGTCTTGCGCCCAGGCATCGAGCATGCCGACCGCCTGGGACCCCTGCCCCGGGAAAACAAAAGCAATTTTCATGGTTTTTATCTACGGCTGGTGTTGTTACATTCTGGCCAGTACGGAACCCCAGGTAAAACCGCCGCCCACGCCCTGCATGAGCACCAGATCCCCCTCTTTGATCCGGCCGTCGCGGCGCGCCGCATCGAGGGCCAGCGGCACGCTGGCAGCCGAGGTATTGGCGTGCTTGTCCAGGGTAATAATAACTTTTTCCGGTGCGATGCCCAGCTTGCGGCTCAGGAAGTTGAGAATGCGCACATTGGCCTGGTGCGGCACCATCCAGTCGATCTCGTCGAGAGAAATGCCGGCCTGCTCGCAGACCTGATGCGCCGACTGGGAAAGCGAATTGACGGCAAGCTTGAACACCGCCTGCCCGTCCATGCGCAGGAACGGGTCGCCCACCACCTGGCCGCTGGCGACATTGCCCGCAGCGTACAGTATGCCCATATGGCTGCCGTCGGCGTTAAGCTGCGCACCGATGATGCCCGGCTGTTCGGATGCCTTCAGCACCACGGCGCCGGCGCCGTCGCCGAACAACACGCAGGTGCGCCTGTCGTTCCAGTCGAGTATGGTGGAAAACACCTCGGCGCCGATGACCAGGGCGTTGCGGGCCTGGCCCGACCGAATGAAGGCATTGGCCGTGGTCAGGGCGTAGACGAAGCCGCTGCAAACGGCCTGCACGTCGAAGGCCGGGCAACCCTTGATGCCCAGATTGGCCTGCACCAGGCAAGCGGTGCTGGGAAAAATATAGTCGGGGGTAGAGGTGGCAACGATGATGAGATCGACCTCTTGCGGCGCCAGGCCGGCGTCTTCGAGTGCCATGCGGGCGGCTTCGGTGGCCAGCTTGCTCGACGTGGTGCCCGCCTCGGCAATATGGCGCTGGCGGATTCCGGTGCGCTCGACGATCCACTCGTCGGAGGTTTCGACATTGCGCTTGGCCAGGTCGGCGGCCAGTTCGTCATTGGAAACGGCCCTGGGCGGCAGACAAGAACCCGACCCGATTATCCTTGCATAAGACATATTCGCTTCCGTCAAGCGCCCGGCTTGTAAGGGCTTGAAAGTTCGTGGGAAATCTTCGCCTGGCTGGCGGCGGCCTGAAGGCTCTGGCGAAGATGGTCTACCGTGGCGGTGGTTCCCGCCAGCAGTCCGTTGTGCACGGCCTCGCGCGCCCGGACAAGGGCGTTGCCAAATGCATAGACATCGGCCGAGCCGTGGCTTTTGATGACGATACCACGCAGGCCCAGCAGCGCGGCGCCGTTGTAGCGCCGATTGTCGACCTTGTCGCGGAATCGGTTGAGAACCGGCCGGGCCACGGCACCCGCGGCCATGGAAAGCATGTCGCGCTTGAACTCGGCATGCATCATCTGGCTGACCATGCGGGCCAGGCCTTCGATGGACTTGAGCACCACATTGCCGACAAAGCCGTCGCAGACGATGACGTCGACAGTGCCCTTGCAGATATCATCGCCCTCGACGTTGCCGTAGAAGTTCAGGCCGCTGCCGCGCAGCAGCTCGGCAGCCTGCTTGACGACTTCATTGCCCTTGATGACCTCTTCGCCGATGTTCAGCAGGCCGACCGTAGGCCGGGCGTTGCCGTACAGGGCCGTGACCAGGGCCGTGCCCATTATGGCGAACTGCAGCAGGTGCTCGGCGGTGCAATCGACGTTGGCGCCCAGGTCGAGCATGGTGGTGGCGCCGCCCTTCTGGTTGGGAATGGACGTGGCGATGGCCGGGCGGTCGATGCCGTCGAGCGTCTTGAGCACGTAGCGCGAAATCGCCATCCAGGCGCCGGTGTTACCGGCCGAGACGCAGGCATGCGCCTGGCCGTCCTTGACGGCTTGCACCGCCACCCGCATGGACGAGTCTTTTTTTCGCCGCAGCGCCACTTCGACCGGATCGTCCATGGTGACGACCTCGGACGCCGGCAATAGTTCGTACCAGTCGGTGCGCGTGCAGCCCAGCCCATCGAGTTGGGCTTGAATGGCCGCCGTGTCGCCCGTGAGCAGGAAACAGGTATCAGGATGGCGCTGAGCCACCTGATACGCGGCGGCCACCGTTACCGGCAAGCCGACGTCCCCACCCATGCAGTCGATGGCGATTCGTATCGGAGCTGACGACATCAAGCGTGCAAGCCGGCGAAAGATCGCACAGAGACCGTTTGATTATTCGTCGTTCTTGGTTTTCAGCACTTTGCGGCCACGATAGAAGCCGTTGGGGCTGATGTGGTGGCGCAGGTGGAGTTCACCGGTGGTGGGCTCGATGGCCGTGGGCGGCGTGCCCAGGAAATCGTGCGAACGATGCATGCCGCGCTTGGACGGACTTTTCTTGTTTTGCTGAACAGCCATGATGACTCCTGAAAACGGGGCGCCGCTACTGGCGTGTTTCCCGCAAAAATAAAATTAATTCAACTATCTTTCTTTAGCCGCTTCAACGCCGCGAACGGCGATGGGCGCCTGGCCTCGTCCTCGGGTTCGTCCGAAGATTCGGACACGCCGGGCACGGACGGACAAACATCATGCTTGGGCACCGAGGGCAGGCTCAGGATGAGCTCGTCTTCGATGAGATCCAGCACGTCGAAACGCGCCGAGCCGACAATGCGTTCGATTTCATCGTCGTCGCCTTCGAGGTCGGACTGCCTGCGCACTACTTCAAGGCGGTTGTCGACCTGCAGCGGCAATACAAAGGGCTGCAGGCAGCGCTGGCATTCGAGCGTAACCTGGGCCTGAGCCTGCACATTAATAAAGCGCCTGCCTGCTACGGTACCCTCGCCGCGCAAAAACCACTGCACCTGCGTATCGGCCTGCGCCGGCAAGCCGGCCACAAGGCGCTTAAAGCCCGCCAGGGCATGCCGGCCCGAAAGCTCGGTATTCTCATCGCCTTTTTTGGCGCCAGGGGCCGTAAGCGCAAATAGATCGACCACATCACGCATGCTTTGCCCCCAACCAAACGAAAGCTAAGAAAACATTAGATAATAACGCTTTCAGGCTTAGTCAGTCAAACCCGATAGCCCGCCACAATACCAGTCCAGCACCATGCGTCTCATTCTTGCATCCAGCTCGCGCTACCGGCGCGAAATGCTGTCCCGGCTAAACATTCCCTTCACGGCCGTGTCGCCCGACGTGGACGAAACACCCCTGCCCTGCGAAACGCCCGCAGCCCTGTCGCTGCGCCTTTCGTTGGCCAAGGCCCAGGCCGTCTGCACGCGGCACCCCGGCGCCGTCGTCATTGGCTCGGACCAGGTGGCGACCGTGGACGGCGCCCCCATAGGCAAGCCGGGCAGCTTCGAGCGAGCCCGCGAGCAGTTGCAGATGCTCAGCGGACGCACCGTGGAATTCCACAGCGCCCTGTGCGTGCACGACGGCCGCCGCCACGAGGCGGAAGACGTCATCACACGCTGCGTGTTCCGCCACCTGACGCCCGATGAAATCGACGCCTACCTGCACCATGAAAAACCGTTCGACACGGCTGGCAGCGCCAAGGCCGAGGGCCTGGGCATTGCGTTGATGCAGGCCATGCACAGCGACGACCCCACGGCCATCATCGGGCTGCCGCTGATCGCCCTCTGCCGCATGTTACGCTCTTTTGGTATCGATCCCATTACACACGGCGCACCTGCATGAAACCCAGCGGAACCCTGCACCTGATTCCCGTAGGCCTGGGGGACGCCCCCGTCTCGGCCTGGCTGCCCTCGTCCGTCCAGGAACTGGCCGGACGGCTTACCACCTATATCGCTGAAAACGCCAAGACGGCGCGTGCCTTCCTCAAGCTGGTCGGCACTGCCGCTCCGCTGCAGGAAATCACCATCCATACCCTGGGCCCCAAGACCGACGCCCGCGAGATCCGGCAATGGCTGGAACTGGCCGACAAGGGCGGCGAGATCGGCCTGGTTTCCGAGGCCGGATGCCCCGCCGTGGCCGATCCGGGCGCCAAGGTGGCCGCCATGGCTCACGAAATGGGCATACGGGTGGCCCCCTGGGTGGGGCCTTCGTCCATCCTGCTTGCGCTGATGGCCAGCGGCCTGGACGGCCAGCGCTTCGTGTTTCATGGCTACGCGCCGGTCGAGCCGGGCGAACGCGCCAAGCGCCTGAGGCACTGGGAGGCCGAATCGCGCAAACAGCATCAAAGCCAGATACTGATCGAAACGCCCTACCGCAACGACGCCATGTTCGAAACCCTGAAACAGGCGCTGCATGGGCGCACTCGGCTATGCATCGCCCGCTCGCTGACCACGGGCGACGAATGGATACGCACCCATACCGTCGAACACTGGAAGACACTGCCGCCGCCCGACCTAAGCAAGAAGCCGGCCATCTTCCTGTTCCTGGCTGGCTAACCATCGCCAGGCGGCCGTCAATGCACTTTCAGTCCAGCGCCCTCTTACCCCCGAAACATGCCGCATTCGGCCTTGTGGCGGCCTGCGCGCTGCTTGCGGGTTGCGCGGGGGCTCCCAAGGGCCCGCCCGGGCTCGAGATCGACCGCAGTATTCAGGCCCAAAGCCATAACAGCCGGGTCGAATTCATCGTGCTGCACTACACCTCGGCCTCGAACGAGCGGTCGCTTGAACTGCTGTCCCGCCGCAATGTCAGCAGCCACTATCTCATCACCGACGAACCCCGGCCCCATGTGTACCAGTTGGTGGACGAATCCCGCCGGGCCTGGCATGCCGGTGTCAGCCAGTGGTACCAGCGCACCGACATGAACTCCGCCTCGATAGGCATAGAAATCGTCAATGCCGGCGGCGCCGGCCTGAACTGGGCACCCTACTCCGAGGCCCAGATCGAAACCCTGCTCGTGCTGCTGAAGGACATCGTACAGCGCCACCAGATCAAGGCGCCCAACATCGTCGGGCATAGCGACATCGCCCCCCAGCGCAAGGTGGATCCGGGGCCACTGTTCCCTTGGAAGAGACTGGCGGACGCGGGCCTGGGACGCTGGTACGACGAAACCCTGGCGGCGCAGTACCGGGGCGAATTCGAACGCAAGGGCCTGCCCGACGCACGCTGGATACAGGGCCAGCTGGAAAGGCTCGGCTACGACGCGCCCAAAAGCGGAAAACTGGACAAGGCCACGAAAAATGTGCTCAAGGCCTTCCAGATGCACTACCGCCCCAGCCTGTACGACGGCCAGCCCGACGCCGAGACAATGGGCATACTCAAGAGCCTGCCCTGAACCGCCCGGCAAGGCCCGGGGCAGCATGCCTGCCCCGGCGCAATCGGCCCGGTCAGGGACGATTGCCGCTGCGTCCTTCGAGCGGCACCAGCCGCGCCAGCAACAACAGGCCCAGCACGGCGCCATAGGCATACACCTCGGCAAAATCGTTCTTGCCGGCCCTGATCAGCCAGAAATGCCAGACGGACAAAATGGCGACAGGGTAGATGGCGCGATGCAAGGTGTGCCAACGCGCCCCCAGCCGGCTCATCCAGCCGCGCGTCGAGGTCACGGCCTGGGCCAGCATGGGCACCATGGCCAGCACTCCGATCGCAATGAAGGGGCGCTGCACGATGTCGTCCCACATGGCGGACAGCGACAGGCCTCGTTCCCAATAGGCCCAGCCCAGCACGTGCAAGGCGGAATAAAAAAAGGTGAACAGGCCCAGCATGCGCCGGCAGCGCAGCAGCGCAGGCTGGCCCAGGTAGCGGCGCAGGGGCGTGACCGCCAGCGTAAGGCACAGGGCGACCAGGGCCCAGATGCCCGATGAGCGAATCAGGAACTCCGGCGGATTGGCGGTAAGCGCGCCCTGAAAGCCCAGCCAGAGCCAGCGCATGACGGGATAAAGACACACGATGAACAGCAGCGGCTTGAAAAACCCGATCTGCCTCGCCGTCCAGGGACGGGCTTGCGACGCGGCCATCAGAAATCGCGCCTCAGGTCCATGCCCTGGTAAAGCGAAGCCACCTGCTCGGCATAGCCATTGAACGGCAGGGTTTTTTCACGCGGCGCGAACACCCCGGCGCCTATGCGCCTTTCGGTCGCCTGGCTCCAGCGCGGGTGCGGCACGTCTGGATTCACATTGGCGTAGAAACCGTATTCTTGCGGCGCCACCTTCATCCAGCTGGTCAGGGGCTGTTCGCGCGTGAACCGGATCTTGACGATGGACTTGCCCGACTTGAATCCGTATTTCCAGGGTATGGCCACCCGCAGCGGCGCCCCGTTCGCCGAAGGCAGCGGCTTGCCGTACACGCCGAATACCAGCAATGAAAGAGGATGCATGGCCTCGTCCATGCGCAGGGCCTCGACATAAGGCCAGTCGATGATGCGGCTGCGCAGGCCCGGCATGGCCTCCGGCTGCATTACGGTGGTGAACTCGACGAACTTCGCGTCGCCCGTGGGTTCGACCTTGCGTATGAGGCTGGCCAACGGATAGCCCAGCCATGGGATGACCATGGACCAGGCTTCGACGCAGCGCAGGCGATAGACCCGCTCTTCAAGAGGCGCCAGGCGCAGCAGGTCGTCAAGGTCGAAGGTGCCGGGGCGGGCCACCTCGCCCTCGACGGAAACAGTCCAGGGCTCGGTCTTGAGCTCACCCCCGTGCCGGGCAGGGTCGGCCTTGCCGGTGCCGAACTCGTAATAATTATTGTAGGTGGTGACGTCTCGCTCGGAAGTCAGCGCATCGGACAAATCAAAATCGGGATTGCGTGCCGCGTTCCAAAGCTTGTCGGCTTCGGCCGGTTCGGCACCGCCGGCCGCCGGCGCCGCAACCGCCCTGCCCGCCCCCAGACCCATGAGGCCCAGACCGGCCGCGGCCAGGCCAGAGCGCTTCAACCATGAACGCCTTTCGCGCCAGACTTCCTCGGGCGTGATCTGCGAAGCGGGAACTGCCGGAATACGTACTTTGGCCATGACATCGTCCTGAAAAACACAGCGCTTGCAGGGGGGCTATGCCGGACCCGTGCCAACGGGCCCCGCGCACCCTACTGCTCATTGGAGCGCGCCGGCGCGCGATAGTTCGCCGGCATCGGCTTGCACTTAGCCGCAACAGTTGGTTCAACAGCACCCTCGGGCAGGCGAACTGCTCGATGCCCCAATCTACTTAAATCACAATTCGGCCGCTGAGCCAATCGTTCATCTGGGCCACGCTGTCGACGACGGCAAGGGGCTCGCCGGCCTTCAGGGCCTCGAGGTCGTGGGCGCCGTAGGTGACGGCCAGGCCGTCGACGCCGGCATTGCGGGCCATCTGCATGTCGTGGCTGGTGTCGCCCACCATCAGCACTTCGCCGGGCGCAAGGCATAGCGTATCCATGATCTCGAGCAGCATGGCGGGATGCGGCTTGCTGAAAGACTCATCGGCGCATCGGGTAACATCGAAACGGCCATGCATGTTGCGCTGCGTCAACACGCGGTCCAGGCCGAGCCTGCTCTTGCCGGTGGCCACGCCAAGCAGAATGCCCTGGTTCCCCAGGGTGTCCAGCAGTTCGGCCATGCCGTCGAACAGCGGCAACTGGCCGTCCTGGCTCAGGTAATGGTTGCGATAGCAGTCCTGGAAGTCCTGAAACAGGTCGGCGGTAAGGGTGGGCACCGCATGGTAAAGGGCGCTTTCGAGCGACAGCCCGATGACCCAGCTTGCCTGGCGGGCATCGGGAGCCGGCAGGCCCAGGTCGGCGCAGGCGCCCTGTATCGACGCGACAATTGCATGGGTAGAGTCCATGACCGTGCCGTCCCAGTCGAACACAACGGCTTTGTAGCGGTTCATGCTTGCTCCAGGCAGGCGAGTATGCCCCGGCAGGCGTCGGGCAGGTCGGCCTGCAGTTTCAGCAAGTCGCCGGTAAGCGGGTGCGGAATCTCCAGGCGATGGGCGTGCAGGAACATGCGGTTCAGGCCCATGCGCGCGAAGCGGGCGCGCACTTCATCCGAACCGTATTTGTCGTCGCCCACGATGGGATACCCCGCAGCCGCCAGGTGCACGCGTATCTGGTGCGTCCGTCCCGTGCGAAGCTCAGCGTCGAGCAGGGAATACTCCCCGTAGCGCTTTTGCAGGGTGATGATGGTGTGGGCGGGCTTGCCGCCGGGGTCGACCTTGACCCGCCTCTCTCCAGAGGCCGTCAGCCATTTCAGCAGGGGCGCGCGCAGGTGCTGGCGGTCGTTGACCCAATCGCCCTTGACCAGGGCCAGGTAGTGCTTGCGCCCTTTTCCCTCGCGCAGCATCTGGTGCAGCGCCACCAGCGATGACCTTTTCTTGGCGATCATCAGCAGCCCTGAAGTTTCGCGGTCGAGGCGATGGGCCAGTTCGAGCAGGGCCTGAGGCCGCGCCGCGCGCAACTGCTCGATGACCCCGAACGAGACTCCGCTACCGCCATGGACGGCGACGCCGGCCGGCTTGTTCACCACCAGCAAGGCGTCGTCTTCGTAGACGACGGGAAAGGCGGCCGGGGGAACCGGGCGCGGCGCGTCGGGCGCGGGCAGCCGCAAGGGAGGCACCCGCAGCACGTCGCCCGGGCGCAGCCGGTAGTCGGCCGAGGTGCGCCCCTTGTTCACCCGCACCTGGCCGCTTCGTATGGCCTTGTATAAATGGCTTTTGGGCACGCCCTTGCACATGCGCACCAGAAAGTTGTCAAGGCGCTGGCCCGCCTGCTCGGTATCAATTTGAAACATCCGTACGCTGGGCGCCGGCGGTTCGCTGTCTTCGGTTTTGCGCATATGTGAAAAAGCGGCATATAATCGGAACCAGCCTATAGAGGCTGAAACCACCCCTGACGTAGAGATGCAATGGATGCGTCTCCGTCGGTAGCAAGATCCCATTGTACTGCCTGTGTTTTCAGCCCCTGGGCCATAAGGTCGCCGGGGTGATGCCTGTTGCAACAATGGCGCGGCAAGATGCCAGCCAGAAGTTCCAGGTTCCGCCTGCCGCGTGCGGCGCTGTAGTCTTGCAAGCTTAGCTCTCGTTTTATGCACCAGCCGCACCCACAAACTGTGCGTCTGCCGTTCCCAGCAAATATTTTTCGTCAACCACTATCGTGACCCTGACCTTCCTGCTGACCGAACAGCGTGCCCGCTGGCACGCCGTGCCTGCCTAACGACAACGGCAGGTGTTGCCGTTTCGGCCAGCCCTGCCCCCAAACGCAAGATTTTGCGCTGCACACCGAGTGGCCCGCGGTCGTGCGCCGATTACCGGCGCGCCATGACTACGGAGAATCACACTCATGAAACGCATGTTGTTCAATGCAACGCACCAAGAAGAATTACGCGTTGCAATTGTCGACGGTCAGAAACTCATCGACCTTGACATCGAAACCGCCGGGCGCGAACAGCGCAAAGGCAATATCTATAAAGGTGTCATCACCCGCATCGAGCCCGGCCTCGAAGCCTGCTTCGTCAGCTACGGTGAAGAGCGCCACGGTTTCCTGCCCTTCAAGGAAATCGCCCGCAGCTACTTCAAGGAAGGCGTCGATGTACGCACTGCGCGTATCCAGGATGCCCTGGCCGAAGGCCAGGAACTCATCGTCCAGGTCGAGAAAGAAGAGCGCGGCAACAAGGGCGCGGCCCTGACCACGTTCATTTCGCTGGCTGGCCGCTATCTGGTCCTGATGCCCAACAATCCTCGCGGCGGCGGCGTCTCGCGCCGGGTCGAAGGCGAAGACCGCCAAGAGCTTCGCGAAGCCATGGAACAGCTCGACACGCCCCAGGGCATGAGCATCATCGCCCGCACGGCCGGTATCGGCCGCAGCGTCGAAGAGCTTCAATGGGACCTGTCCTACCTGCTGCAACTGTGGAACGCAATCGACGCGGCAGCCCGCGACAACTCCGCGCCCATTCTCATCTATCTCGAGTCCAGCCTGGTCATCCGGGCCATTCGCGACTACTTCTCGCCTGAAATCGGCGAGATCCTGATCGATACCGACGAGATCGCCGAACAGGCCACCGCCTTCATGAGCGTGGTCATGCCCGACAACGTCCAGCGCGTCAAGGTGTACCGCGACGACGTTCCGCTGTTCTCGCGCTTCCAGATCGAGCACCAGATCGAAACCGCCTATTCGCGCACCATCCAGTTGCCCTCGGGCGGCTCGGTCGTCATCGACCACACCGAAGCCCTGGTGGCCATCGACGTCAACTCGGCCCGCTCCACCCGCGGCGCCGACATCGAAGAGACCGCCCTGCGCACCAACCTCGAGGCCGCCGACGAGGTCGCCCGCCAATTGCGCCTGCGCGACCTGGGCGGCCTGATCGTGATCGACTTCATCGACATGGAGGACAGCAAGAACCAGCGCGCCGTCGAACAGCGCCTGCGCGATGCCCTGCATTTCGACCGCGCCCGCGTGCAAATGGGCAAGATCTCGCGCTTCGGCCTGATGGAGCTCTCGCGCCAGCGCCTGCGCCCCGCCCTGAATGAAGGCTCGCACGTCACCTGCCCCCGCTGCACCGGCACCGGCGTCATCCGCGACGCCGAGTCCAGCGCCCTGCACGTCCTGCGCCTGCTGCAGGAAGAAGCCATGAAAGAAAACACCGCGGCCCTGCACGCCCAGGTGCCGGTCGACGTGGCCACTTTCCTGCTCAACGAAAAGCGCAACGACATCACCAAGATCGAGTCCCGACTCAAGGTCAACCTGGTCCTCATACCCAACAAGAACCTCGAGACCCCTCACCACCACATCGAGCGCCTGCGCTACGACGATCCCCGCCTCGAAGCCAGCGAAACCAGCTTCGATCTGGTGCAAAGCCCGCCCGAAGAATCGCTGACCTGGTCCGCCCAGAAAGGCGAAGACGCCAAGGCGCGCCCCGAAGCGCTGGTCAAGGGCATCACGCCCGCCCAGCCTGCTCCTGGCGCCTCGGCTCCCGTAGCCCCGACGCCTGCGGCAACGGCCGCGCGTCCGGGCCTCTTCTCGCGGCTCGTCGCATGGCTGACCGGCTCGTCCTCCCCTGAACAGGCCCAGCCCGAAACCCAAGCCAAGACTCCCGAAAAATCCGCTCAGCCCGGCCGCCGCAAGAACACGCGTTCGGGCGATCGACGCGAGCGCGGTGCTTCCGATGAACGGCAACGCTCCCGCCGCACCGACCGCCGTGGCGAATCGACACGCGGCGCCGAAGCCTCTGCCGAGCAGGAACAGGCACGGGGCCAGCGCCGCAATGCCGGCGGTCGCGGCGGCAAGGCTGCAACCGAGCAGGCAACACTCGATACGCCGGTAAGCGAAACAGCCGACAATACCGAAGGCGGCGCCTCGCGCAGCGGACGCGGGCGTCGCGGGCGCGGACGCAACCGCCGCGAAGAGTCTGCCGACACCGCTGTCGAAACGACGTCGGCGGCCTCGATGGCCGCCGTCGCCGCGAGCGATGAGGCTCCCGCGCCCGCCGCACAAACTCCGGCGGAAACCCTGCAGGCCGAAGACACCGGCATGGTTGAAGCCGACGGCGCTCCCGAGTCCAACGGCGAGCAGGCCGATCCCGAACGCAAGCGCCGCCGCCGCCGCAGCCGCCGCGGCCGTCGCTCGGGCGAGGGCCAGGCCGACGCGGCCGATGTCCAGCAGAACGCCGATGCGGACCAGGACGAAGCCGCTCCCGTCTCCGCCCATGCGGCAAGCGAGCCCGCTCAACCTGCCGCTGAACAGCCCGTCGGCCAAGCCGGCGCTGCCCAAGACGAACAGGCCCATGACGAGGCCGGCACCGCTGCCCCGGTGCACGCCTCGCCCGAAGCCGTAGCACTTGCCGACGAGCAGGCCGATTCCGTCACCCCTGACGAAGCGGTCGAGCCGATCGAGTCGACCACCGGCACCTCTGTCGCCGTTGCCGCCGCCAGCGCGGTCGTTGCGGTTTCCGAACCGCTACACCAGCAGGCTCAGGCGCAAGAGGCCTCCGAAGCCCCTGCCCCGGCCTCCGAGCCCGCCGACGACCAGATCGATCCTCAAGACGCTGAAGCAGAGGCCCCCGCTCTGATCAACGGGTCGGCCCCCGCCGTCGGCCTTGCCAATGGCGTCGCGGCGGCGCACTCGAGCTCACTCGACGAAATCGTTCGTGCCGCGGGCATGCAACTGATCGAAACCCGTTCCGATGCGCCCGCCAGCGCCCCCGAACCGGTCGAGCGCCTGGGTCGTGCCCGCAAGGCCGCAGCGGTCGCGGCCAGCGAGCCCCTGCAACAGGTCGAGACGCGCTCCTGATCCCTGCTTCCGGCCCGGGTTCCCCCGGGCCGTAACAGCGGATGAAGGCCGGCTCGGCTCCATGCCGTCGGCCTGTCCAGGGCGGTCCAACTGGGGCCGCAGGCTCGGACAAGCAGCCAAACGAAAACCCCGCCAGGAATTCCTGGCGGGGTTTTCGTTTGCAGGCCGAAAGCCGGATCTTGCGCCATGCCCAAGCCAGGCCGGCGCCTACGTGGGCCTTTACTCGACTCCGGCGATGACGTCCACCGACTGGCGCGTGAGCAAAGCCAGCAGATGCGCCAGTTCGCTGCGCATTTCACGGCGATCGATCACCATATCGATGGCGCCCTTGTCGAGCAGGAACTCTGCCCGCTGGAAACCCTCGGGCAGTTTCTCGCGCACCGTCTGCTCGATGACACGCGGCCCGGCAAAACCGATCAGCGCCTTGGGTTCGGCAATGACCACGTCGCCCATGAAGGCGAAGCTTGCCGAGACCCCGCCCATGGTGGGGTCGGTAAGGACGCTGATGAAAGGCAGGCCGGCATCGGCAAGGCGAGTCAGCATGGCGTTGGTCTTGGCCATCTGCATCAGGGAGAACAGGCTTTCCTGCATGCGCGCACCGCCGGAGGCAGCGACACAGATGAAGGGGATACGGTTCTTGATGGCCTCTTGCACGCCGCGCACGAAGCGCTCTCCCACCACCGAACCCATGGACCCGCCCATGAACTCGAACTCGAAGCAGGACAGCACGACCGGAATGGCGTGGATGCTGCCGCTCATGGTGACCATGGCCTCGGATTCACCGGTCTGCTTGGTGGCCTCGGCGACACGCTCGGGGTACTTGCGCGAATCTTTGAATTTAAGGGGGTCGACCGGCCGGGTATGCTGGCCGATCTCGACCCTGCCCTCGGGGTCGAGCAAGGCGTCGATGCGGGCCCTTGACCCGATGCGCATATGATGGCTGCAATTGGGGCAGACGTTAAAGGTGGCCTGCAGGTCTTCTTTGTAGAGCACCGTTTCGCAGCCCGGGCACTTGACCCACAAGCCTTCCGGCACCCGCCGCGTGCTGCTGTCGTTGCGGTTGATCCGGGGGGGTAGAATTTTCTCGATCCAACTCATTGAGTATCCCTGATATTGATTTTTGTCGCGATACCGGGCCGAGGCCTAGCCAAGCGCCTTGCGTATGCCGGCCAGCCAGCCGGACGCGGCATCGATGACCTTCGCGTCGATCTGGCCGCTCTCGGAAATTCCCTGCCCGACCGCATCGTGGGCGGCGTTTTCCATGGTTTCGATAAGCTTGGTACCTATGATCACGGCGTCGGAAAACCGGCCAATGCGCTGGGCGCTTTCGGCATCGCGTATGCCGAAGCCCACGCCCACGGGTACACGCACGTGGCGGCGGATGTCGGCCAGCCGCTGCTCGACGGCGCCCGTATCAAGGTGGCCCGCCCCGGTAATGCCCTTCAATGACACATAGTACACATAGCCGCGCGCGATCTGGGCAACTTTTGCGATGCGCTCTTCGGTAGAGGTGGGGGCAAGCAGGAAGATGGGCGCCAGGCCCGCGCGCTCGAGCATGGCGGCGAATTCGCCCGTTTCCTCAGGAGGATAGTCGACCACCAGCACGCCGTCGACGCCCGCCTTGGCCGCCGCGTCGACGAAATGCTGCTGGCCCATGCGCTCGATGGGATTCGCATAGCCCATCAGCACCACCGGCGTCGTGTCGTCTTGCTGTCGAAACTGCGCCACCATGTCAAGCACCTGGGTCAGGCCGACGCCCCGTTCGATGGCGCGCTGGCCCGCACGCTGGATGACCGGGCCGTCGGCCATGGGGTCGGAAAAAGGCACGCCCAGCTCGACTATGTCGGCGCCCGCCTGTACCAGGGCGTGCATGAGCTTGGGCGTGGCCTGGGCGGAAGGCTCGCCGGCCGTGACGTAGGGTATGAGCGCCGCGCGCGGCGCCGCCTTGGCAAACGCCTCGGCCAGCCTGTTGTTGGGGGAGTTCATGGCTAGTACTACCTTGTTCTACAGCGTGATGCCGCTGCGCTCGGCAACGGTATGCATGTCTTTGTCGCCCCGGCCCGAAAGATTGACCAGAATGATTTTGTCTTTGGGCAGCGTGGGTGCAATGCGGACTGCATGCGCAATGGCATGCGACGATTCCAGCGCCGGCATGATGCCTTCGGTTCGGCAGCAATCATGAAAGGCCTGCAGGGCCTCTTCATCGGTAATGCCGACATATTCGGCCCGGCCGCTGTCTTTCAGCCAGGCATGCTCGGGACCTACGCCGGGGTAGTCCAGCCCCGCCGAAACCGAGTGGGTTTCGATGATCTGGCCGTTTTCGTCTTGCATGATATAAGTGCGGTTGCCGTGCAGCACCCCTACCGCGCCCGCGTTCAGCGAAGCGGCGTGCCGGCCGGTTTCCAGGCCCTCGCCCGCCGCCTCGACCCCGATGAGCCGGACGTTTTCGTGGTTGATGTACGGATGGAAGATGCCCATGGCGTTCGAGCCCCCGCCCACGGCTGCCACGACGTAGTCGGGCTGGCGGCCGGCATTGGCCGGCATCTGCTCGAGGCACTCGTTGCCGATCACGGCCTGGAAGTCGCGCACCATGGCGGGATACGGATGCGGGCCCGCCACCGTGCCGATGATGTAGAACGTGTCTTCGACGTTGGTCACCCAATCGCGCATGGCCTCGTTGAGGGCGTCTTTGAGCGTGCGGGAACCCGAATCAACCGGCACCACCGTGGCGCCGAGCAGTTTCATGCGATACACATTGGAAGCCTGGCGGCGCGTGTCTTCGCTGCCCATGTACACCACACATTCGAGCCCGTAGCGGGCAGCCACCGTGGCGGTGGCCACGCCGTGCTGGCCGGCGCCGGTCTCGGCGATGATGCGCGGCTTGCCCATGCGCCGGGCCAGCAGTATCTGGCCTATGCAGTTGTTGATCTTGTGCGCGCCGGTATGGTTGAGGTCTTCGCGCTTGAACCAGATCTGCGCGCCCCCCAGGCGCTCGGACCAGCGGCGTGCGTAATACACCGGGCTGGGGCGGCCCACGAAATGCTTGAGTTCATAGGCGAACTCGTTCTGGAAATCGGGGTCGTTGCGGTATTTTTCGTAAGCCTGCTTGAGCTCGTCCAGCGCATGGACGAGGGTTTCGGATACGAACGAACCGCCATACTGACCAAAATGCCCCTGGTCATCAGGCAAGCTATAAGGTTTCAATGAATGACTCTTTGTGTTGTGTGCGGGTAGCAAGGCACGCAGGTTCAAGGCCTAATCCCTGATTTTACCAGTGCCGCGCCGCTTGCGCCGACCCGCGCCCGCCTACTGGCGAACCGCCGTCACGCCGGACAGCTCATTGAGCGCGGTCAGGGCCCGGCTGATCTGCTCGCCGTTGCGCACCTCGACGGTAAAGACCATGTGGGCCAGCGAACGCCGGCTGTGGGTATTGACCCCGATGACGTTCAGGCGAAGGCGGCCGAACACGTCGGACAGGTCGCGCAGCAGGTTGGCGCTTTGCTGGGCGTGTATGACGATGTCGACCGGATAGACCTCGTCGCCCGTATCGCCCCAGTCGACGTCGATGACGCGCTCGGGCTGGCGCGCGGCCAGGGTTGCGAACGAGGGGCAATCGCGCCGATGAACGGAAACGCCCCGGCCTCGCGTGACGAAGCCGGCGATGCTGTCGGGCGGCGCCGGCCGGCAGCACCGGGCAAGCTGGGTCAGCAAAGAATCGACCCCCATGACCAGAACGCCGCTGCCCTCGGCCCGCGCCACATTGGCCTGTACGGGCACAAATACCTGTTCGCCCCCGGCGGCGCCTTCGGGCGTGGAGGCAGGCGACTTCAGGACCTGGTCGATCTGCCGAAGGCTGAACTCGTCTTTGGCCACGGCAACGTACAAGTCATCGGCGCGCGCAAAACCCAGTTGCTGGGCCAGTTGCTCGAGATTGATGGCCGTGCGGCCCAGGCGCTGCAGCTCTTTCTCGACCATGGCCTGGCCATTGGAGATGCGCTCTTGAAGCTCGATGGCATTGAACCAGGCCCGCACCTTGGCCCGTGAGCGAGGGCTGGCCAGGTAGCCCAGTTGCGGGTTGAGCCAGTCGCGCGAAGGCCCGCCCGACTTGGCCGCAACGATCTCGACTGTCTGGCCTGTTTGAAGCCGCGTGAGCAAGGGCACCATCAGGCCGTCGACACGCGCGCCGCGGCAGCGATGCCCCAGGTCGGTGTGCAGGTAGTAGGCGAAATCGACCGGCGTGGCCCCCTGGGGCAACTCGATGACCCGCGCCTGCGGCGTCATGACGTAGATGCGATCGGCCGGCGCCTCGCGCGCGGGTTCGGGCGCGAGCGCGGGCTGCGGCGCCGTCTCGCCGCCCCAGGAAAGCAGTTGGCGCATCCAGGCGATCTTGCGGTCGTAGTCGCCCGCCGCCCTCTGGGTGCCGCCTTGCGCCCCGGCCTCTTTGTAGCGCCAGTGCGCCGCCATGCCGTACTCGGCGAAGACGTGCATCTCGTGCGTGCGTATCTGGATTTCGAAAGTACGCCCGCGCTCGTCGGCGACGACCGTATGCAAGGACCGATAGCCGTTGGGCTTGGGGCGGGAGATGTAGTCGTCGAACTCGTCGGACACGGGCGTCCAGCGCGCATGCACCAGAGCCAGGGCGGCAAAGCAGTCTCGCTCGTCTTCGACGATGACCCGCAGTGCGCGCAAGTCGTACAGCTTGTCGAACGGCAGGTTCTTGATGCGCATCTTGTTCCAGATGCTGTAGATGTGCTTGGGCCTGCCCGACACCGCCGCGGCGATGTGCGCGTCGGCCAGCATGGTCTCGAGCTCGGCCACCACGTCGGCAATGAAGGTTTCGCGCTCGACGCGGCGCTCTTCGAGCTGTCGCGCGATGGCCTTGTAGGTATCGGGCTGCAAGAACCGGAAAGCCAGGTCTTCCATCTCCCATTTGATCTGCCAGATACCCAGCCGGTTGGCCAGGGGCGCATAGAGTTCCATGGTTTCGCGCGC
>Ga0180218_1000786_pt1 | contig 23913 bp, 23 predicted proteins | sample eDN3rd37CKraftBY_FD_151334 | JGI IMG/M metagenome (GOLD analysis project Ga0180218, IMG submission 151334) | Enriched backyard soil microbial communities from Emeryville, California, USA - eDNA 3rd pass 37_C Kraft BY (version 2) (version 2) | ecosystem: Environmental > Terrestrial > Soil >...
TCGCGGCCTTGCCGTTTCCCGTGAACGTTCCCGCCGGCGCAATCGTCGCCGGTTTTTTCCCGATGAAGAGCGAGATCAGCCCGCTGCCGCTTTTGCGCGTGCTGGAGAAGAACGGCGCACGGATCGCGCTGCCGCGCATCGTCGGCCGCGGTCATCCGCTGTCGATGCGGGCGTGGAAATTCGGCGATCCCCTGGTGCCGGGCCAGTGGGGCATTCGTGAGCCTGCGCCGGATGCGGAAGAAGTCGCGCCCGATATTCTGATCGTGCCGTTCGCGGCGTTCGACAAGCGCGGTTATCGCGTCGGCTATGGCGCGGGCTATTACGACCGGACGATCTCGGGCCTGCGCGCCAAGAAAAAAGTCGTCACCGTCGGCTTCGGCTGCGAGGCGCAGGAGGTCGCCGAGTGCCCGACCGAGCCGCATGACGAGAAGCTCGATTTCCTGATGACCGAGAAAGGTCTGCGCGTCGGCCGGCCGGAGCGCGTTTGATGCGCGTTCTGTTTCTCGGCGATATCGTCGGGCGGCCCGGCCGCGAAGTGGTGACGAAGCGTCTGCCGAAACTGATCGAGAAATGGAACCTCGATTTCGTCGCGATCAACGGCGAGAACGCCGCCGGCGGCTTCGGCATCACCGAGGCGATCTACGAGGAACTCGTCGATGCCGGCGCCGACGCGATTACGCTCGGCAATCATTCATGGGATCAGCGCGAGGCGCTCGTCTTCATCGAGCGCGCGCCGAAACTCATTCGCCCGTTGAACTATCCCGGCAAGGCGCCGGGGCGGGGCGCGGCGCTGCTCGACGCCAAGAACGGCAAGCGCGTGCTGGTCATCAATGCGATGGGCCGCGTCTTCATGGATCAACTCGACGATCCGTTCCGCGCGGTGGAGCGCGAGATTGCCGCCTGTCCGCTCGGTGAAGGCTGCGACGTCGCGCTGTGCGACTTCCACGGCGAGGCGACCAGCGAGAAGCAGGCCTTCGCGCATTATTTCGACGGACGCTTTTCGCTTATTGTCGGCACGCATACCCACGCGCCGACCTCGGATCATCGTGTGCTCTCGGGCGGCACGGCGTATATTTCCGACATCGGCATGTGCGGCGACTACGACAGTGTGCTCGGCATGAATAAAGACGAGCCGATCCGCCGTTTTCTGTCGAAGATTCCGTCGGGGCGCTTCGAGCCTGCGGCCGGTGCGGGCACGCTTTCGGGCGTCGCCGTCGAAATCGGCGATGACGGTCTTGCGGCGCGCATCGCGCCGGTGCGGCTCGGCGGCGTGCTGGAAGAGGCAATGCCTTCGTTCTGGAGTTGAGCAGCTTCTCAAGGAGGAGGTCCGCGATGCGCTTCTTCGCTTCCCTGCTTGCTGTTGTTTGCTTCGCCGCCGTTGCGCATACGCAAACGCTCACGAAAAACCCCGAGGCAACCGGCGCGGTCACGCCGGAAGATATGACGAAACGGCTCGAGCAGACGGCCGATCGCACCCGGAAAATCAACCCCTCGGGCGCGCCGCGCGCCGCGCAATTCGATTTTGCCTGGCCGCAGGACGAGGACGAGTACCGCAAGCTCGCCAAGCACGTCATCGTGCTGGTGAGCGTGGTGGTGCGGGACGAAAAAGAATTGCCGCTCAAGCGTGTCTATATCCGCAACAAGTGGAACCGCGAATTTCCGCTCGATCGCATCGTCAGCGAACGGCGCGAGGTCGCGCAGGGCTCGCTCACCCATTCGGTGCTCGGTGCCTACCGCGAGGACAGCTTCTATCTTGCGCCTGCCGGCTTGATGAAGGGCGAAGGCGAGGTGGTGGCGGACTTCGCCGCGAACCGCACGGGTTTCCGGCTCTATCACCTTCCCGGTACGCCGCCTGATTTCATCGAGGCGGATCGCCGCCCGATGCCGGCGCCGGGCGCGCGGCCCGAGCCGAAAGCGTTGAAAGCCATCCTGGAGCGGGAATATGCGGGCTTCCGGCTGCCTGACGGGTTGCCGTAGACGCGCTCCCTAACCTATAAGCTCGCGCCATCGACGCCGCTTTCCGGAGACCCTATGGCCGGCCATTCGCAATTTAAAAACATCATGCACAAGAAGGGCCGCGCCGACGCGGCCCGCTCGAAGCTGTTCGGCAAACTCGCACGCGAAATCACAGTGGCGGCGAAGCTCGGCCTGCCGGATCCGGCGATGAACCCGCGGCTGCGTGCGGCGGTGCTGGCGGCACGCGCCGAGAACATGCCGAAAGACAATATCGAGCGCGCCATCAAGAAGTCGCAGGGCGGCGAGGGCGAGAACTTCGAGCAGATCCGTTACGAAGGCTATGCGCCGGGCGGCGTCGCGCTGATCGTCGAAGCGCTGACCGACAACCGTAACCGTACCGCGGGTGAAATCCGCGCGGCTTTCACCAAGAACGGCGGCAGCCTCGCCGAGACCGGCGCGGTGTCGTTCATGTTCAACCAGGTCGGCATCGTGCAGTACGACGCCGACAAGGCTTCGAACGACGCGATGCTGGAAGCGGCGATCGACGCGGGCGCCGACGACGTCGTTTCGTCCGAAGGCGGACACGAGATCATCACCGGCAAGGAGACCCTGCACGAGGTCGCCAAACAGCTCGAAGCCAAGTTCGGCGAGCCGAAGAAGTCGGCGCTGGTGTGGCGGCCGCAAAACCAGACGGCGGTCGACGACGAAACCGGCGAGAAGATTCTGAAATTGATCGAAGCGCTCGAAGACAACGACGATGTTCAGAACGTCTATGCCAATTTCGAGATTTCCGACGCGCTGATGCAAAAGCTGAGCGCGTAATCCGCGTGAGCCCGGAAAAGCGTTCCGCGCTGATCGGCTATTTTGCGCTCACCGTCACCGTTCTGATCTGGAGTGCGTGGATCGTCTTTACCCGGCAGGGCGTGCAGCACGCGCTGCCGATTCCGGTCATCGCCTTCGTGCGGATGCTGGTTCCCGCTCTCCTGCTCGCGCCATTGACCTGGCGCGTGGGTATCTTCGGGCGCGGTCATCCGCTGGCGCTGATTTTCTGCATTCTCGGCGCGGGCTTGCCGCATATTTTTCTCTCCGCGACGGGATTGCGTTATGCCGGAGCCGCCGAGTTTGGCGCGGTGGTGCTGGGCACATTTCCGATTTTCGTCGCGCTGTTGTCATTGCTGTTATTCAAGGAAAAGTTCGGTTGGTTCCGGATGGCCGGCCTCGTCTGCACCGTCGCCGGCGTGCTGGCGATCGCGCAGAACGATTTGTTCAGCGGCGGCGCCAACGCCAACTTCGGGCATTTCGTTTTCCTGCTCGTCGCGTTGAATTATGCCGGCTACACGATCGGCTTTCGCCACAGCGGATTGACGCCGTTCGAGGCCACGGGGCTGGTTGCGTTCTGGTCGCTGTTGTTCATCCTGCCGTTCGGTTTGATGCCGGCCATCGAGCTTGCGCGAAGCGGCTATGCGGGAGAAATCGCCTTTCAGGCGATGCTGCAGGGTGTCTTCTCCAATCTGATCGGGCTTGCGACCTTCAGCGAAGGCGTGCGGCGGCTTGGCTCCTCGCGCTCGGCCGCTTTCACGGCGCTGGTGCCGGTGGTGGCGACCTTGATGGCTATTCCGGTGCTGGGCGAATGGCCCGACGGCTGGGCGATCACAGGCGTGATCTTCGCCAGCATCGGCGTCGTGCTGGCGAGCGGGATACTGGCGCTCAGCGAAAAACCCGGTCGAACAACGGCAGGCTGACGACGCCGGCGAAAACGATCACGGCATAGCAAATGCGCCGATAGGTTTCTTCCGACGCACGGTGAAACGAGAGTGCGCCGGGCAGAAAGCAGATTGTGAACGGGACGCCGAGCAGCGCCACGAGAGCCAGCACTTCTTTCGTGTAGAGTCCTTCGACGAAATAGTCGATGCAGGATTCGATTCCGAGAACGGCAAACAGGACGAACATATTTGCGCGCGCGACCGCCGCACGCAGCGCGCCGCCGAGCCAATAAAGCGCGACCGGCGGGCCGGCGATTTGCGCTACGCCGCTCGCCACGCCGGAAATGACGCCGACACCGAGCGTGATCGGCAGTTTCGGTTTGCCAGGATAGCGCCAGCCGCTTGCGAGAACGGGCACGGTCAAAAGGATCAGGCAGCCGATGTACCAGCGGATCCATATCGGATCGACCACGAGCAAAAGGTAGGTGCCCAATGGCAGCGTCAGCAATGCGGCCGCTGTCAGCGGCCCGACGCTTCGCCACTCGGATTGCGGAAAGGCCTTGATGCCATAGGGCACGCCGGTGATGACGTCGATCAGAATGACGCTCGCCGCCGCGGTCTTTGGCCCGTACAACATGCCGATTAAGGGAATATAGATCATCGAAGAGCCGAAGCCCGAGAAGCCTCGTGCCGCGCCGGCAATGGCCGCGACCAGCGCAGCCAGCCAGAAACGCCGTTCGGTCAGCAGGGCAGCGAAGGTCGAAGCGTCGGGAAGGTCTATCATCGCGGGCGATTTGGAGCCTTAATGCGCGCGTTGTTGTAGAGGCGATTCGCCGCGCGATACAGTAAGAGCCGGTCTATTCCATGGGTGGGCGGTCCATTCGCATCATCGGTCTCGATCCCGGCCTCCGCCGTACCGGCTGGGGCGTCGTCGATTGCGCGGGCAACCGGCTCAGCTACGTTGCTTGCGGCACCGTCGAGACGAGCGACCGCGACAGCCTTGCGGCGCGGCTCGCAGCTCTGCATGAAGGGCTTGCCGCGGTGATCGCTGCTTACGTTCCGCAAGAGGCGGCGGTCGAGGAAACCTTCGTGAATGCCGATCCGCGTTCGGCCTTGAAACTCGGTCAGGCGCGCGGAATCGTGCTGCTTGCGCCTGCACAGGCGGGGCTGGTGGTCGCGGAATACGCACCCAACCTCGTCAAGAAATCGGTCGTCGGCGCGGGACGCGCGGAGAAACTGCAGGTGCGCAAGATGATCGGGATTTTGCTGCCGAAGGCCGAACCGGAAACCGATGACGCCTGCGATGCATTGGCGCTGGCGATCACGCATGCCCATCACCGGACGAGCGTGACGCTGCGGTTGGCGGCGGGAGCGGGCGCATGATCGGCAAGCTGCGCGGCGTCATCGACTCTTACGGCGACGATACGGTGGTGATCGACGTTCACGGCGTCGGCTATCTCGTGCATTGCTCGGCGCGCACGCTGCAATCGCTGCCGCCCGCGGGCGAAGCTGCGACGATTTCGATTGAGACGTGGGTGCGCGAAGACCAGATCCGGCTCTATGGCTTTGCGAGCGATCTCGAACGCGAGTGGTTCCGCATCCTCACCGGCGTCCAGGGCGTCGGCGCGCGCGTCGCGCTCGCCATCCTCGGCACGCTGAAAGTTGCCGATCTTGCCAATGCCATTGCGCTCGGCGACAAGGCGGCGATCGCGCGTACGCCGGGCGTCGGGCCGAAGCTCGCGCAGCGCCTTGTGCTCGAGTTGAAAGACAAGGCGCCGGCCTTTGCGAGCGTCGATCCGGCAGTGGTGAAGCTGCAGGGCGAGCTTTCCGAGCGCCGTGCCTCAACGCCGGTCAGCGAAGCGGTCTCGGCGCTGGTCAATCTTGGCTATGGCGAGATTCAGGCAAGCGCGGCGATTGCCGCTGCCGTGCGCACGGCCGGCGATAAGGCCAAAACCGAAGAACTCATTCGCCACGGCCTCAAGGAACTCGCGCGATGAGCCGCGATGTCGTCACACCGGAGCGCCGCGAGGAAGATCTCGCCGAGGGCTCGCTGCGGCCGCAGCAGCTTTCCGAATTCATCGGGCAGGAAAAGGCTTGCGCCAATCTCAAGGTGTTCATTGAGGCTGCGCGCGCCCGCAAGGAAGCGCTCGATCATGTGCTGCTGGTCGGCCCGCCGGGCCTTGGCAAAACGACGCTGGCGCAGATCGTCGCGCGCGAGCTTGGCGTCAATTTCCGCGCGACCTCCGGTCCGGTGATCGCGAAGGCGGGCGATCTTGCGGCCCTCCTCACCAATCTCGAAGATCGCGACGTTCTCTTCATCGACGAAATCCATCGGCTCAATCCCGCAATCGAGGAAGTGCTCTATCCGGCGATGGAGGATTACCAGCTCGATCTCATCATCGGCGAGGGCCCGGCGGCGCGCTCGGTGAAAATCGATCTTTCGCGCTTCACGCTGGTCGGCGCGACGACGCGCTCGGGACTGCTCACGACGCCGCTGCGCGATCGCTTCGGCATTCCGGTGCGGCTCGGCTTCTATGAAGTGCACGAGCTTGAGACGATCGTGAAGCGAAGCGCCCGGCTTTTGAATCTCGCGATCAATGCCGACGGCGCGCAGGAGATCGCGCGCCGCGCGCGCGGCACGCCGCGCATCGCCGGGCGCTTGCTAAAGCGCGTGCGCGACTTCGCGATGGTCGAAGGCAAGGGGACGGTCGATCGCGCAACCGCCGACCGTGCGCTCGGTGCGCTCGAAGTCGATGCCGCCGGACTGGACGCGATGGATCGCCGTTACCTGGCGCTGATCGCCAGGCACTATGGCGGCGGGCCGGTCGGTGTCGAGACGATCTCGGCGGCGCTCTCCGAGCCGCGCGACGCCATCGAAGACATCATCGAGCCGTATTTGATCCAGAAGGGTTTTGTCCAGCGCACGCCGCGCGGGCGAATGCTTACTTCCCATGCGTTCAAGCATCTCGGTCTTGCCGAACCCGCGCGCGATGCGTCACAAATCCCGCTGTTCGATCAAGGTGACGACGCGTGAATAAAGCCAAGCCCGGGCAGGATACTTCAACCGAACTCGCCGGCCGCCTGATCGAAGGCGGTCATACGATGCAGGTGCGGGTCTATTACGAGGACACCGATTTCAGCGGCATCGTCTATCACGCCAATTACCTGCGCTTCATGGAGCGCGGTCGGACCAATTATCTCCGGCTCGTCGGCGCCGATCACCGGGCGCTGTTCGAGGCGACGGAAAAAGAGGCGCCGAGTTTCGCCTTCGTCGTCCGCTCGATGAAGATCGATTTCCTGCGGCCGGCCTATATGGACGACCTCCTCGAAATCCGGAGCCTCTCGAAAGAGGTGTCGGGAGCCTCGATCTCGATCCACCAGAAGGTGCTCCGGGGCGAGGAAGTGCTGGTCGAGGCCGAGGTGCGGGTCGCCTTCGTCTCCGAGGGGCGGCCGCGCCGGATCCCGGAACCCTTGCGCAAGGCCATGGGCACCGACGCCGAGCACTACCCCAAGTAAGTTTGCTAACTGGACATTAACCATGACAGGCGCTCTCTATAGCCGCCTGTTAGGCCGGATATGCCCAAGTTTGGACAGAATCCGTGCCGTATTGAACCAGTCGATGGGGAAGGCGCCGGCCCAGCCATATTGCCAGGTCAACTTGTCGGGTCATCCGAATGAATGCCGGTGCGAAATGATCGCCGAATCCATCTTTCCGCAAGCCAAATGGGCACGCCGGGCACCGGGCCGGACTGCCGGGGACAATTGAAATGAATCCTTCTGATCTCGCGCCAGTCGCGCCCGTTGCCACGGTTTCGCTGTGGGCGCTGTTCATCCAGGCGCATATCGTCGTGAAGATCGTCATGATCGGCCTGATGATCGCCTCGGTCTGGGTCTGGGCGATCGTCGTCGACAAGACCATTCTCTATACGCGGACGCGCCGCGCCATCGACCGTTTCGAGGAAGTGTTCTGGTCCGGGCAGAACCTCGAGGAGCTCTATCAGCAGCTTTCGACGCGGCCCAATCATTCGATCGCGGCCCTGTTCGTTGCGGCGATGCGCGAATGGAAGCGCACCTACGAGAGCGGCGCGAAGACGCTGACCGGTCTTACCGAGCGCGTCGAGAAGGTGATGGACGTGACGATTTCGCGCGAAGTCGAGCGGCTGGAGCGGCGGCTTCTGGTGCTCGCGACCGTCGGTTCGGCCGGCCCGTTCGTCGGCCTGTTCGGCACCGTCTGGGGCATCATGACGAGCTTCCAGTCGATTGCCGCCTCGAAGAATACGAGCCTCGCGGTCGTCGCGCCGGGCATCGCGGAAGCCTTGTTTGCCACCGCATTGGGCCTTGTCGCCGCCATACCGGCGACGATTTTCTATAACAAATTTTCGAGCGAAGTGAGCCGGATCGCCCAGCGCCTCGAGGGTTTTGCCGACGAGTTCTCGGCGATCCTGTCGCGTCAGGTTGACGAGCGCTCCTGAGGGCAGCATGGCCGCGAACGCAGCAGGTAAGGGTGCATGGCAGAGCCGGCGAAGCCGCCGGCGCGGCACGCATGTCATGAGCGAGATCAACGTCACGCCGATGGTCGACGTGATGCTGGTGCTGCTCATCATCTTCATGGTGGCGGCGCCGCTTTTGACCGCCGGTGTGCCGCTTGATCTGCCGCAGACGCAGGCGAAAGCGCTCGATCAGGATAAAGAGCCGCTGACGATCTCGGTCAACGACAAGGGCCAGGTCTTCCTGATGAGCAGCGACAGCGAGATCAAGATGGATGAATTGCTGCCGAAGCTGGAAGCGATCACCAAGCAGCGCGGCGGCGGACAGGATGAACGCATCTTCGTGCGCGGCGACAAGCGAGTCGATTACGGCACGGTGATGAAGGTGATGGGCCGCCTGTCGCAGGCGGGCTATCGCAAGGTCGCGTTGATCACGGAAACCGAGCAGTAGGATTTGATGGAAGTCCGTCCGGGCCTCGCAGTCTCCTCTGTCGCTCACGCCGTCATTCTCGGCTGGGGGCTGTTCTGGTTTACGCCGAAGACGCTGGAATCGAAGCCGATCGAGTCGATGGCGGTCGATCTCGTGCCGATTTCCGACGTGACGCAGAACCGCGCCGGCGCCAAGTCGCCGCCGAAGCCGGGTGCAAAGCCGCTCGTCGAAAAACAGGCGGATCCGAAAGAGCTGAAAGAACTTGTAGAGAAGGTCGCAAAGCAGGAGATCAAGCAGGCCGCCGCCCCTCCGCCGCCCTCCGAAGAGACGAAGCAGACGGCCAAGCCCGAGCACAAGCCGGAGCCGAAACCCGAGCCGAAGCCTGAACCGAAAAAGGAAGAGGCGAAGAAGAAGCCCGAGCCGCCGAAAAAGCCGGAGCCGCCGAAGGAGCACGCCAAGTCCTCGCCCAATAAGATGAAGGCGGCTCCGACCAAGCAGCGCGACTTCGATCCCAACAAGATCGCGGCGCTGCTCGACCGCCGCACGCCGCAGCGTCAGCAGATGACCAGTCTGCAGAACCCGACGAACAATCCGGCGCCGGGTTACGTCAACGGCCAGTCGGCGATGCTTTCGCAGACCGAGATCGACGCGCTGCGCCGCCGTCTCGCGCAGTGCTGGAATCCGCCGGCGGGCGCCGCCGATGCGGGCCGGCTCAAGGTCGTGCTGCGCGTTCTGTTCCGCCGCGACGGTTCGGTCGCCGCGCCGCCCGAACTCGTGGCCGGTACGCCGTCGGCGCTGGGGCCTGCGATGGCGGAGAGCGCCAAGCGCGCTGTGCTGAGCTGCCAGCCGTTCACGATGCTCAATCCCGCCCACTACGATCAGTGGCGCGACATGGAAATCAATTTTGACCCGAGCGAAATGCTCGGAGGCTGACGAGGAAGCTCAGTTCCCATGAAGACGATTGCCGGCTCACTTTTTATGAATTCGTTGTCGCGCCGCAGCCTGCTCACCGCCATCGGTGGTGCGGCCGCGGGCTCGTTGCTGCTGCCGCGCGCCGCGCGCGCCGTGCTTCGCCTCGACGTCACGCAAGGCACGCCGCAGCCGATTCCGATCGCGATCCCGGAATTTCTCGGCGGGCAAGGCGGCGGCTCGGACGTCGGGCGGCTGCTTACGTCGGTCATTACCAACAACCTGCGGCGCTCGGGCCTTTTCCTGCCGATCGACCCCGCTTCCTATATCGAGCGCATCCAGAATTTCGACGCGGCGCCGCGCTTTCCCGACTGGCGCGCGATCAACGCGCAGGCGCTCGTCGTCGGCCGCGTGTCGCGCGAGGGTGACGGCCGCTTCCGCACCGAGTTCCGGCTGTGGGACGTTTTCGCCGGCACGCAGCTTCACGGCCAGCAGTATTTCACGCAGCCCGATCAGATCCGCCGCATCGGTCACATCATTTCGGATGCGATCTATCAGCGCATCACCGGCGACAAGGGTTACTTCGACACCAAGATCGTGTTCGTTTCCGAGAGCGGCGCGAAAGAGCGGCGCACCAAGCGGCTCGCGATCATGGATCAGGATGGCGCGAATCTTCGCTACCTGACGCGCGGCGACAATCTCGTGCTGACGCCGCGGTTCAATCCGTCGAGCCAGGAAATCACCTACATGTCCTATGATCAGGGCAAGCCGCAGGTGCACCTGATGAATGTCGAGACCGGCCAGCGCGAAGTCATCGGCGATTTCCCCGGCATGAGTTTCGCGCCGCGCTTTTCGCCCGAAGGCCAGCGCATCATCTTCAGTTTGCAGAATCAGGCGAACTCCAACATCTACTCGATGGATCTGCGCTCGCGGCGCACGACGCGGCTGACCGATACGGCGGCGATCGACACTTCGCCGTCGTACTCGCCCGACGGCCGGGCGATCGTGTTCGAATCCGATCGCGGCAACAGCCAGCAGATTTTCATGATGAACGCCGACGGCTCCGGCCAGCGGCGCATTTCGTTCGGCCAGGGCAGGTATTCGACGCCGGTATGGTCGCCGCGCGGCGATATCATCGCCTTTACCAAGCAGACGTCGGGCAGCTTTGCCATCGGTGTCATGAAGATCGACGGCTCGGGCGAGCGCATTCTCACCGAGGGCTATCACAATGAAGGCCCGACCTGGGCGCCGAACGGCCGCGTTCTGATGTTCTTCCGCGATCCGGGCGGCAGCGCCGGCCCGCAGCTCTATACGATCGACCTCACCGGCTATAACGAACAGAAAGTGCCGACGCCGGGCTATGCGTCGGACCCGGCCTGGTCGCCGCTACTCTCCTGAGGCGAGCGGCCTTGATATGGCCGTTTTGCCTATGGAAAGATTGTTCATCCATTTTTAACCATGCTTTCCGCTTTTTGGGGTGACTACGCGGAAAGCTAAAGTTTTCTGCATGCCGCCAAGGTTCCATCAAGGTAAATGAAGCATTCAATTAACCTTGCCGCGGTTAGATCGCCCCGAATTTTGTGAGTAAGTTAAGAGGGAGCGACCTGCCATGGTCAATTTCAATCCGCTGTTTCGGGGAATGCGTTTCGCGGCGCTGGCCGCGGCGATGCTCGTCGCCGCCTGTGCCAACAATCCGAACGACCCGAACGCAGCCATGAATGCCTCGGCTTCGACGCCGGGCAGCGCGCAGGACTTCGTCGTCAATGTCGGCGACCGCGTGTTCTTCGACAGCGATTCGTCGGAACTGAATTCGCAGGCGCGGGCGACGCTCGACAAGCAGGCGACCTGGCTCAACCAGTACAGCCGTTATTCCTTCACCATCGAAGGTCACGCCGACGAGCGCGGCACCCGCGAATACAATATCGCGCTCGGCGCTCGCCGCGCCCAGGCGACCCGCGATTACCTGATCTCGCGCGGCGTCTCGGGCCAACGGATGCGGACGATCTCCTACGGCAAGGAACGCCCGGTCGCGGTCTGTAACGACATCTCGTGCTGGTCGCAAAACCGCCGCGCCGTGACGGTGCTGAACGCCGGCGGCGCCTGAGTGTAAATTCGGGGCGAGGCCGTATTTTGGACGTACTCGCCCCGGTATGGTAGGAGTTCCACCGCAGGCGCTCCAGGCGTGCAAGGCTGCTGCCGCCCATTGGTACTCAACACGATGAAATTCGCGATCGCCCGTTCCTTCGCGTGTTCTTTGACGCTCGCTTGTGCACTCGCATTCGCGGCAAGCACCGCAAATGCGCAAAACTGGTTCGGCCAGCAGCGCAATACCGACGAGGCCAGCGAACTTACTGTGCGCATCCAGAAGCTCGAAGCGCAGATTCGCGATCTCACCGGACAGAACGAAGAGCTTCAGCATCAGAACAATCTGCTGCAGCAGCAGTTGAACGCGCGCGGCGGCGGCGCTCCGCAGGGCGCGCCATCGGGACCGCGCGCGCAGGGCGGACCTTATCCGGCACCCGCAGGCGGACCGATGGGAAGCCCGGGCATGACGCAGGGCTCAATGACCAATCCGCCGCTCGCAGGGGGGCCGCAGGGCGCGCCTTATGGCGATCAGCGTTACGGCGGTCCGCCGCCCGCGCAGCCGCCATACGGCCAGCCGCAATATGACGATCGCCCGCCGGAGCAGCCGGGTTACGGCCAGCAGCCTTATGGCCAGCAGCCTTATGGCGGCCAGCCGCAACCGCAGTATGGCGGCCCGGCTCCGTCGCCCGCGCGCGCGGGACGCAACGACGCCTTCGACCCGAGCACGCAACCCAACGCGCCGGGCGCGCCGCGCCCGTTAGGCGCACCGCTCGACATGGGCGCGGTCGCCGCCGGCCGTCCGCAAAGCGCGCCCGTGCCAACGCCGCAACAGCAACAAATGGCGGTGCTGCCGCCGTCGGCGAGCGCCAAGGACGAATACGATCTGGCCTACGGTTATATCCTGCGGCGCGATTATGCGCTGGCCGACCAGGCGTTCCGCGTTTTCCTGCAGAGCCACCCCGACGATCGTCTGGTGCCGGATGCGCATTATTGGCTCGGCGAAAGTCTCTATCAGCGCCAGCAGTTCAACGACGCGGCACAGACTTTCCTCGACGTCTACAACAAGTATCCGAAGAGCGCGAAGGCGCCGGAAGCCTTGTTGCGTCTCGGCCAGTCGCTCGCCGCGACCGGCCAGCAGGAAGCGGCCTGCGCTTCGCTCGATGCCGTCCTGAAGAAATATCCTAAGGCGACACCTTCGGTGAAGAGTCAGGTCAGCGCGGAACAAAAGCGTGCGCGCTGCTAATTCTCACGGCGGATCGCTCGGCCGCCGCGAATGCGACGCTCTGTTTCAGGATTTCATCGGACATAAATCCATTCTGCTCGCGATTTCCGGCGGACCGGATTCGACGGCGCTTTTGGTGCTCGCCGCGCGCTGGCGCGATGCGCAGAAAAACAAGCCGAAGCTGATCGCCGCCACCGTCGATCACGGCTTGCGCAAGGAAGCGAAGGCGGAAGCTGCGGGGGTCGCAAAGCTCGCGCGCAAGCTGAAAGTGCCGCACCGCATTCTTGACTGGCACGGCAAGAAACCGAAGAGCGGCTTGCAGGAAGCGGCGCGGACGGCGCGCTATGCGCTTTTGCTGTCGCTCGCACGCGAAATGAAATGCACCGCGATTGTCACCGCGCATACGCAGGACGATCAGGCCGAGACAGTGTTGCACCGGATCGGGCGCGGTTCCGGCATTACGGGACTCGCGGGCATTCGCGCGCAGCGAACGCGCGACGGCATGCAGATCCTGCGGCCCTTGCTCGGCGTTTCGAAAGCGCAGCTGATGGCATTTTTGCACAAGGAAAAGATCGCTTACGCGATCGACCCGACCAATGCCGATCCGCGTTATTTGCGCTCGCGGTTGCGCTCGCTCGCGCCGCTGCTCGCCAAGGAAGGCATCGACGCGGCAAAGCTTTCGCAGCTTGCCCGCCGGCTTTACCGCGCCGACACCGCGATCGAGGCGGTGGTGAACGAAGCGCAGGCACGCGCAAGCCGTGTCTCGAACGAGAAACGCGAATCGCTCGACCCCCGGCTCGTATTCAGGCTGCCGGAGGAAATCGGTTTGCGGCTGGTGCGCCGGGCCGTCAACCGGCTCGGCCACGAAGGCCCGGCGGAACTCGGCAAGCTCGAGGTATTGTTTGCCGCGCTCGCCGCGTCCTGGCGCGGCGGGAAGCGCCTGCGGCGGACGCTTGCCGGCGCGCTTCTCGATCTTTCGGATGATCGCCTGACGATCGAACCGGCGCCGTTTCGCCGTAGTGCCCGGAAGACTCAAGGAAATCGCGGTTAAGCGGCGGAAACGCGAAAAGCGCCACGCCCGCGCCTACTTCCCTTGTTTCAAGGGGGGACGGAGCTTATTTTAACTACCCACGGGTAAGATGTGTCCGTTTGGCCCCGGTTTTCAGGGCAAGGCGAGCGCACGAAAGGTAGGAAATGAACGCCAATTTACGCAATTTCGCCCTCTGGGTGATCATCGTTCTCCTGCTGCTCGCCTTGTTCTCGCTGTTCCAGTCGCCCGGTCAGCGTTCGTCCTCGCACGATATCTCGTTCTCGCAGCTTCTCGCCGAAGTCGATCAGGGCAAGGTGCGCGACGTCGTGATTCAGGGCAACGACATCTCCGGCACGATGACCGACGGCAAGTCGTTCCAGACCTATGCGCCGAACGACCCGACGCTCGTGCAGCGGCTCTACGGCAAGGGCGTTTCGATTTCGGCGCGGCCGCAGGGCGACAACCTGCCGTGGTACGTCTCGCTGCTCGTTTCGTGGCTGCCGTTCATCGCGCTGATCGGCGTGTGGATTTTCCTGTCGCGCCAGATGCAGGGCGGCGCCGGCAAGGCGATGGGCTTTGGCAAATCGCGCGCCAAGATGCTCACCGAAGCGCATGGCCGCGTGACATTCGAAGACGTCGCGGGCGTCGAGGAAGCGAAGAGCGATCTTGAAGAGATCGTCGAATTCCTGCGCGATCCGCAAAAATTCCAGCGCCTCGGCGGCCGTATTCCGCGCGGCGTGCTCTTGGTCGGCCCTCCGGGCACCGGCAAGACGCTGATCGCGCGCGCCGTCGCGGGCGAAGCCAACGTGCCGTTCTTCACGATTTCGGGCTCGGACTTCGTCGAGATGTTCGTCGGCGTCGGCGCCTCGCGCGTGCGCGACATGTTCGAGCAGGCGAAGAAGAACGCGCCGTGCATCATCTTCATCGACGAAATCGACGCGGTCGGCCGTCATCGCGGCGCCGGTCTCGGCGGCGGCAACGACGAGCGCGAGCAGACGCTCAACCAGCTGCTGGTCGAAATGGACGGCTTCGAAGCGAATGAAGGCATCATCCTGATCGCCGCGACCAACCGTCCCGACGTGCTCGATCCCGCGCTGCTGCGTCCGGGCCGCTTCGACCGTCAGGTCGTGGTGCCGAACCCGGATGTCGTCGGCCGCGAGAAGATTCTCGCCGTTCACGTTCGCAAGGTACCGATCGCGCCCGACGTCAACCTCAAGACGGTTGCGCGCGGTACGCCCGGTTTCTCGGGTGCGGATCTCGCGAACCTCGTCAACGAAGCCGCGCTCATGGCCGCGCGCCGCAACAAGCGCATGGTCACGCAGCACGAGTTCGAGGACGCGAAAGACAAAGTGATGATGGGCGCCGAGCGCAAGTCGCTCGTCATGACCGAAGAAGAGAAGCTTTTGACGGCGTATCACGAAGGCGGCCACGCCATCGTCGCGCTGCACGTCAAGGCGACCGACCCGGTGCATAAGGCCACGATCATTCCGCGCGGCCGTGCGCTCGGCATGGTCATGCAGCTGCCCGAGCGCGACAAGCTCTCGATGAGCTACGAGCAAATGACGTCGCGCCTTGCCATCATGATGGGCGGCCGCGTCGCCGAGGAACTCGTGTTCGGCAACGACAAGGTGACCTCGGGTGCTTCGTCCGACATCGAGCAGGCGACCAAACTCGCCCGCATGATGGTGACGCGCTGGGGCCTCTCGCCCGAGCTTGGCACGGTGGCCTACGGCGAAAATCAGGAAGAGGTTTTCCTCGGTCATCAGGTGGCGCGCACGCAGAACATCTCGGAAGAGACGGTCAAGAAGATCGATCTCGAGATCAGGCGCTTCGTCGAGGAGGGTTATCAGTTCGCCCGCAAGGTGCTGACCGACCATCGCGATCAACTCGAAATCCTCGCCAAGGGCTTGATGGAGTACGAAACGCTGACCGGCGACGAAATCCGCGATCTGCTCAACGGCAAGCCGCCGGTGCGCGATGCGGCCGAACCGGCGGCGCCCCGCACCTCCGCGGTGCCGCCTTCGGGCAAGCCGCGGCCGCAGGCGGGGGCCGGTGGTCTTGAGCCGGGCATCGCCTGAACCCTCCATTCTCAATCAATCGAACGCCCGCCATTTGGCGGGCGTTTTCTTTTCGGGCGCTGTTGTTTTCCGGCCTTAATTGCTTTTGGCGGTGCTTCAGCAAATATGGACCGATGACAATCCCGTTCCGGGATAGGCTCAGCATGCTGCTTCCGCCGTCGCTCTACTTCGAGCGGCGCGTTGCCGAGGAAATCCGCGCGGGCGAGCCGGAGCTTGCCGCGCTTCAGGATTGGTTGCCGCGCAAGGGAACGGCGGTGGACGGCGGCGCGAACTACGGCATTTTCGCCTATGTGCTTTCCAAGGTCGCCTGCCGCGTGCTCGCCTTCGAGCCGAACCCCGATTGCGCGCGTTTCGCGCGCCGCATGCTGCGCGGCCGCGCCGAAGTGCATGAGCTTGCGCTCTCCGACCGGCCGGGACGGGCGGCATTCCATCTGCCTTATTCGGACAAGGGCGCGGCGCTCCACTATGCGGGCAATCTGAAGGGCTCGCATAGCCAGTTCAAGAACATGCGTACTTTTGAAGTCGAAGTGCGAACGCTCGACAGCTTCGCGCTTCAGGACGTCACCTGCATCAAGGCGGATGTGGAGGGCAGCGAGCGGGAGGTTCTCGACGGCGCGCGCAAGACGATCGCGCGCGACCGGCCGATCCTGCTGCTCGAGCTGCTTTCCGGCACGCACGAAGATCCCGGCGGCTACACCAATGCGATCTGCGAGAGCTTCGGCTACGAGGCTTTCGTCTATCAGCGCGGTGAGAAGCTTCCGGCGCTGCCGGTCATTCAGTCACTCGGGAAGAACACCAGCTGGGGCACCGAGATCGAGACGCGAAACGTACTGTTCCTGCCGAAGTAACATTAAAAGCTGCAAGCAGCAGTGGGTGAGGCGCGCAGCTTGAACAGGCGGTCGTCGTCGCCGAGCCTGGCATCGAACAGTTTGGCGAGCACGCCGCGCTTGTCGCGCAGCATGACTTCGCTGTCGCCGGCGCGCGTCAGGTAAAAATCGCGCTGGGTGTCCATCTGCGGATCGTGGGTACAGGTATAGGCGTAATTGTCCGGCGAGCAGTCGGTTTTCCTTTCGATGCGTTTGCCGTCGCTCAACTCGACGAGGAACGAGAGCTTGTAGGCAGGGTAATCGTCGCTCAGCTTCGATTCTTTGGTCTTTAGGATCGCGATGCGCTTGACGGTCTGCTTCGGATGCGCCGCCATGTGCGCGGCGTCGTAGCTGCGCGACAGGCAAAGCTCGTCGGCCTGAAAGCGTTCGCGTAGCGGCGCGCCGAGCGCGGCATAAGCGGGCTTCAACGAGTCGCGAAGCGCCGTGCAGACCTTGAGCGGTTCCGGATCGAGCCGGAAAACGCGGTCGTCCGCGCCGGGCGATACGAAATCGCGCTGCTCGGCTTCTTCCTCGCTCTCGCCGCAGCCGCCGATGACGACAAAGCCGTTATTCTGCAGAAGCAGCGATGAGCCATCCTCCTTCAGGTTGAACGAGCCGCCGTCGCAGTCGATCGAGCAGGTGACGCGCTCGCCCTCAAAGCTGTTGCAGCTCAGCCAGTGATGAAAAAGCTTTCCCGGCTTGTCGCGGAAATGGACATAGGCCGTGACGGCGAAATTGCCGTCGCTGCCGTCGCGCTCGCGTATTTCCTGTGCGGTCGCGGGCGGGTCTTCCTTCGTGGAATCGGCGGAAAGGTCCTTGAAGATATGCATCGCGGTGACACGCTGCTTGCTGTGCGCAGCAAGATGCCTGGCGTCATAAACGCGGCCGAAGCAGGCTTCCTTGCCGGCCGGAAAATGCTGCGGGAGCAGGGATCGTTTGGGCGCATCCTGCGCGGCAAGTGGCGCAATGAGCGCGAACAGGGCAAAGCAAAAGACAAGAGATGGAACAAGACACGGGAGCACGCGTGTTGTGGCCGGCATTAACCTCTCCGATCCGACGAATTCCTTGTGGATTCTCCAGCGAACCTGCAGGCGTCCGCCAAATTAACGTTTTTCGGCTATGATCTGGCGGTAACGAACAAACACACTTCTTGAAGTTGTTCAGCTTTGACGAGGCGAGGGGGCATAGTATCTATCGCCTCATCCCTGTAAATCATCGGCGGTAAGGGCGTAACGAGATGGCGCGTAAGCATTTTGGCACCGACGGCATTCGCGGCCGGGCGAACGGCAAGATCACGGCCGAGCTCGCGCTCCGTGTCGGCATGGCCGCGGGCCTCGTGTTCGCGCGCGGCGAGCACCGCCATCAGGTCATCATCGGCAAGGATACGCGGCTCTCGGGCTACATGATTGAGAACGCGCTGGTCGCGGGCTTCACCGCCGTCGGCATGGATGTGCTGCTGACCGGCCCGCTGCCGACGCCGGCGATCGCCATGCTGACGCGCTCGATGCGCTGCGATCTTGGCGTGATGATCTCGGCTTCGCATAACCCGCACGACGATAACGGCATCAAGCTGTTCGGCCCGGACGGCTTCAAGCTCTCCGACGAGATCGAGCGCGAGATTGAAAAGCTGATCGACGCCGATCAGACCAAGCGGCTGGCCGCGCCGGACGACCTCGGCCGCGCCAAGCGTATCGACGGCGCGCATGATCGTTACGTCGAATTTGCAAAGCGTACTCTGAATCGCAATCTCTCGCTCGACGGCATGCGCGTCGTGGTCGATTGCGCCAACGGCGCGGCCTATCGTGTCGCCCCGCAAATGCTGTGGGAGCTTGGCGCCGAAGTATTCCCGATCGGTGTGACGCCCGACGGACGCAACATCAATCAGGATTGCGGCTCGACCTCGCCCGAGGCGCTGTGTGCCAAGGTGCGCGAGATGCGGGCCGATATCGGCATTGGCCTCGACGGCGACGCCGACCGCGTGGTGATCGCCGACGAGAAGGGCCATCTCGTCGATGGCGACCAGTTGCTCGCTCTGATCGCCGAAGCGTTCCAGGAAGACGGCCGGCTGGCGAAGCCCGGCATCGTCGGCACGGTGATGTCGAATCTGGGTCTTGAGCGTCATCTTGCGGCGAAAGGCATCGAGCTTGTCCGCAGCCCGGTAGGCGACCGTTATGTGCTCGAGGCGATGCAGGAGCGCGGATTCAATGTCGGCGGCGAGCAGTCCGGTCACATCATTCTGTCCGATTACGCCAACACCGGCGACGGTTGCGTCGCGGCGCTGCAGGTGCTCTCCGTCGTGCAGAAGATGGGCAAGCCGGTCTCCGAAGTTTGCCATCGCTTCGAAGCGCTGCCGCAGGTGCTCAAGAATGTGCGCTACCGCGCCGGCAAACCGCTTGACGATGCGAAAGTGAAGAGCGCGATCACGCTCGCCGAACAGAAGATCAACGGCCACGGCCGTCTCGTTATCCGACCGTCGGGCACCGAGCCTGTCATCCGCGTGATGGCCGAAGGCGACGACGCGGCGCTGATCGAGAATCTCGTCGATGATGTCGTCGCCGTGATCGCGACGGTCGCGGCGTGACGTTTACCCGCCGTTAAATCTCCTTTAACGCCGTCTTCATCAGCGTAAACGCGCGGTTAAAATCCGTGGGGATTCATTCCTTTTTGCGGCGCGCCGTACAACCCTGCGGCAAATTATTTTCCTGAACGGTTGTGGTTAACGGTTAACCTTAAGCGCACCTTAAGTTTTCAATGCGAATTTCCTCCCATTGGTCACCTGCGTGTCGCGTCTCGCGGCTCGCGCGAAGATGGGAAGGATTCTTTTATGGCGTACCTTCGGAATTTGGCGTTCGCCGGCGCGGTTGCGCTCGCGATTTCGCCCACTGCCTCGATGGCAGCGGACATGCCGCTGGCGCCCCTGCCGGCACCGGTCGAATATGGCGGCTGGTATTTGCGCGGCGATATCGGCATCACGAATCAGAGCGTGAAGCGGCTCGACAGCCCGGCGTTCACGCCCGATGTTGCCGTATTGCAAAAGAGCTTCGACAGCGCCGGTTTGTTTGGCGTCGGCGCCGGCTATCAGTTCAACAGCTGGCTGCGCAGTGACGTCACCGGTGAGTATCGCTCGAAGGCCAATTTCAGCGGCCTCGATTTTGTGTCGACCATTCCGCAAACCAATCAGTATCGCGGTGACAAGTCCGAGTGGCTGTTCCTGTGGAACGTCTATGCCGACCTCGGCACCTGGTACAACATCACGCCGTTTGTCGGTGCCGGTATTGGTTTCACCCAGTTGACGATCGGCAACTTCACTGATGTCAGCAGTGCGCCGGCACTTGGCATTTCCGGCGACCATTCCAAGTGGAATTTTGCTTGGGCGCTACATGCGGGTCTTGCCTATCACGTGACGCCGAATTTCACGGTCGAACTGGCGTATCGTTACGTCAATCTCGGCAACGGCTCGACCAACGATATGACGTTGCCGGATGGCTCGAACCCGACCTACAACCCCATTCAGTTCAAGAACGTTTACTCCAACGACATCAAGCTCGGCGTGCGCTGGGCGTTTGCGAGCGGCGGCTACGCGCCGTATGAGGAGCCGCTCGTCCGCAAATACTGAGCGGCTGGCGAATTCAAATCACAGCGGCGCGGGCGATCCCCGCGCCGTTTTGTTTTTGCGCGGACGGCCAGCGATGCTGGTATGTCAGGGAGCGCCGCGACTTTTTGCGGATTAGCACCGTACTTGACGCGCGTGCCGAGTTCCGTCATTCCCATCCGTGGGACACCTCTCCCCACCGAGAGGCAGCTATCTGGAAGGATAGACCATGACGACGAACGCTCGGCCCAATGCGCGGCCGCAAATGCCGCATTTCTCCTCCGGCCCCTGTGCGAAGCACCCCGGCTGGAAACTCGAAAACCTCCAAAACGCTCTTCTGGGACGCTCGCACCGCTCAAAGCCGGGCAAGGCGCGGCTGAAACGCGCCATCGATCTGACGCGCGAAGTGCTCGGCGTGCCCGCCGATTACCGCATCGGCATCGTGCCGGCGTCCGACACCGGCGCGGTCGAAATGGCGCTGTGGTCGATGCTCGGAGCAAGGCCCGTCGATATGCTCGCCTGGGAGAGCTTCGGCGAGGGTTGGGTCACCGACGTCATCAAGCAACTCAAGCTGAAAGACGCGCGCGTCATCAAGGCGCCCTATGGCGAATTGCCGGATCTTGCCGAGGTCGATTTCTCGCACGATGTCGTCTTCACCTGGAACGGCACGACCTCGGGCGTGCGCGTGCCGAATGGCGACTGGATCAAGGCCGACCGGGCGGGGCTGACGATTTGCGACGCGACATCAGCGGCCTTCGTTCAACCGCTCGCCTTCGACAAGCTCGATGTCGTGACCTTCTCCTGGCAGAAAGCGCTCGGGAGCGAAGCGGCGCACGGCATGCTGATCCTGTCGCCGCGCGCGGTCGAACGGCTGGAAAGCTATACGCCGGCCTGGCCGCTGCCAAAGCTTTTCCGCATGACCAAGGGCGGCAAGCTCAACGAAGGCATCTTCGAGGGCGAGACGATCAACACGCCGTCGATGCTGTGTGTCGAGGACTATATCGACGCGCTCGAGTGGGCAAAGTCGAGCGGCGGCCGGAAGGCGCTGATGGATCGCGCCAACGCCAATCTCGCGGCGGTCGAGAAGTGGGTCGCGAAAACGCCGTGGGCCGAATTCCTCGCGCGCGACAAGGCGACGCTTTCCAACACCTCGATCTGCATCGCGGTTGTCGATCCAACGGTCGCGTCGCTTTCGCCGGACGCCAAGTTCAATTTCATTCGCGGCATGGCGGCGATGCTGGAAAAAGAAGACGCCGCCTATGACGTCGCCGGCCATCGCGATGCGCCGCCGCATATTCGCATCTGGGGCGGTGCGACCGTCGAAACCGCCGATATCGAGGCGCTCCTGCCGTGGCTGGAGTGGGCCTTCGCCGAGTCGAAAGCCGCACTCGCGAAGGCGGCCTGATCCCGCTTTTCCTCTCCCCGCAGGGGAGAGGAGCCAAGCAGCCAGCGAGCTGCGAGGCGGGTGAGGGCAGGCGTCACGCAATCTCTCACCCGATCGTTCGCTCGCAATCGTCCTCTCCCCGCCGGGGGAGGACGCCGAAGCAATCCCTGTTTTTGCGAATTCATCGGAGTCCTACATGGCACCCAAAGTTCTGATTTCCGACGCGCTCTCGACCGCCGCCGTGCAGATTTTCAAGGATCGCGGCATCGAGGTCGATTTTCAGCCGAACCTCGGCAAGGACAAGGACAAGCTCGCCGCCATCATCGGCGAATATGACGGACTCGCGATCCGCTCGGCGACGAAAGTGACGCCGAAGATTCTCGCGAACGCGAGCAAGCTGAAGGTGATCGGCCGTGCCGGCATCGGCGTCGATAATGTCGATATTCCGGCGGCGACGGCCAAAGGCATCATCGTGATGAATACGCCGTTCGGCAATTCGATCACGACCGCCGAACACGCCATCACCCTGATGCTCGCGCTCGCCCGCCAGATCCCGCAGGCCGACGCCTCGACGCAGGCGGGAAAATGGGAAAAGAACCGCTTCATGGGCGTCGAAATCACCGGCAAGACGCTCGGTATCGTCGGTTGCGGCAATATCGGCGCGATCGTCGCCGATCGCGCGCAGGGCCTCAAGATGAAAGTGATCGCCTACGATCCCTTCCTGTCGCCGGAGCGGGCGCTCGATCTCGGCGTCGAGAAAGTCGAATTCGACGATCTTTTGAAGCGCGCGGACCTCATTTCCTTCCATACGCCGCTCACCGAGAAGACCAGGAACATTCTCGATGCGAGCGCCATCAACAAGACCAGGAAGGGCGTGCGCATCATCAATTGCGCGCGCGGCGGTCTTGTCGATGAAGCGGCGCTGCGCGCCGCGCTCGATTCGGGCCACGTCGCAGGCGCTGCCTTCGATGTGTTCTCGACGGAGCCGGCGAGCGAGAATCCGCTGTTCGGTCATCCCAACGTCGTCTGCACGCCGCACCTCGGGGCCGCGACGAGCGAAGCACAGGAGAATGTCGCGCTGCAAGTTGCCGAACAAATGTCGGATTATCTTTTGCGCGGCGCGATCTCGAATGCGGTGAACTTCCCGTCGATCACGGCGGAAGAAGCGCCGAAACTCAAACCCTTCATTGAGCTTGCGGAAAAGCTCGGCTCGTTCGCGGGTCAGCTCACCGAGAGCGGCATCAAGACCGTGCGCATCACCTATGAGGGCGCGGTTTCGCAGATGAAGACCAAGGCGCTCACCTCCGCTGCCGTCGCGGGATTGCTTCGGCCAATGCTGCGCGATGTGAATGTCGTTTCGGCGCCGCTCGTCGCCAAGGAGCGCGGCATTATCGTCGAGGAAGTAACGCGCGAGGCGGCGGGTGATTACGAGAGTCTGATCACCGTTTCGGTCGTCACCGACAATCAGGAGCGTTGGGTTTCCGGCACGGTATTCGCCGATGGCCGGCCGCGCATCGTCAACATCAAGGGTATCCGCATGGACGCCGAGTTCGGCCCGTCGATGGTCTATGTGACCAACTATGACAAGCCGGGCTTCATCGGCAAATTTTCATCGACGCTCGGGAACGCCGGCATCAATATTGCGACCTTCCACGTCGGCCGCGAGGCGCCCGGCGGCAACGCTATTGCCTTGATCGAGGTTGACGGCGACGTGCCGGCTTCGGTGCTGGCAGAGGTGCAGGCGCTACCGCAGGTCCAGCAGGCGAAACCGCTGAAGTTTTGAAGGCGGCCCTTTTGCCGGAGGTGGCGGTGGCGATCAGAATGCCGAGCAGCACGAGGCCGTAGCCGGCCGCGTGATACAAATAGGGGCGCTCGCCGAGAAACAGGATGGCGAGTGCCGAGCCAAAAATCGGGATCAGGTGATAGAACGGCGCCGCCCGGTTCGGCCCGAGAAGCTCGACGCCGCGATTGTAAAAGAGATACGCGACGAGCGAAGGCAAAAGCATGATGTAGGCGAGGGTCGCGATCGCCGGGCCATCCCAGACCGGATATTGCCCGGCGGCGATTTCCGCCAGCACGAAGGGAATGAGCATCAATCCGCCCGCCGCTGACAGCACGAAGGCGAAGCTCAGGGAATGAATCGCCGGCCGCCTGCGCAAGAGCACGGTGTA
>Ga0180218_1000787_pt1 | contig 23861 bp, 23 predicted proteins | sample eDN3rd37CKraftBY_FD_151334 | JGI IMG/M metagenome (GOLD analysis project Ga0180218, IMG submission 151334) | Enriched backyard soil microbial communities from Emeryville, California, USA - eDNA 3rd pass 37_C Kraft BY (version 2) (version 2) | ecosystem: Environmental > Terrestrial > Soil >...
GGTCGTCGTAGGTGAAGCCCCGAAAATCCGACACCAACCCATCCGGGCGTTCCGCGACAATCGCCGCGGCGCCGAGGGTGGCCGGTGACCAATCCACCCCCACCGCGACCGTGCCCGCCGCGAGGTCGCCGGCGGGGACGGCTTCGGTGGCGGCGCACCGCAGCAGCAGACCCCGAGTGTCGAGGGTCAGGGTCGGCAGATGCCACTGTGTGACCGCCCGGCCGTGCAGGTGCGGTGGGAGCGCGGCGGTCAGGCGCACCGACCTCCAGTGCGCCCGCCCGGTCGGGGCGGCGGTGGTGGGCAGTTTCACCGTCAGCACCATGGTGTCGCCGGTGACGGTGAGCTGCGCGAGTTGGGTGTCGGCGGCGGAGAGTCGGGCCATCGGACTTACCTGCGGTGGGGTTTGGATGTCGGTGATCCGCAGTGATGCCACCTCCGAGGCCGTCTCCTCGACCCGGCGGGTACGGGCGAGCAGTTGACGGCGCACGCCCCGCGCGAACCCCGCCGGCACGTACTCGGCAGCACCCTCGGGTGCGGCGATGCGTCCGGTGGCGGGATCGAACCGGGCCGACAGCGCCGCGATCGCCGCATCCCGATACGCCAGGGTCCGCAGGGTCGCGGTGGCCTGGGCGGTGACCACCCGCGTCACCCGCGAGGGCACGTACACCCCGTCGGGGTAGGTGGGGGTCCAGCCCAGCCGCGCCGCCGCGACGTGTCCGTGCCTGGGTAGTGCCCGGCCGTCGCGGTCGCGGCCGGCGGCCAGGGTGTCGAAGGTGGTCGGCTGCCACAGTCGGGTGAGCAGTTCGGTTTCGGCGCCGGTGATCAGGTCGAGCAGCCATGCGATGCGGGTGTCGAGGTCGTCGAGTCCGATCGGCTCGCCGGTGCTGTCGTCGACCGCCGCGTACGGGCGGGTGGTGAACGCGAACGGGCGCCGGTCGATCGGTGCGGTGTTGCTCATCCGTTCACCCCCGCCCCGTGTCGTCGTCGATCGGTTCCCGCCGGGACCATCTCGTCGTGCTCGACTGCGGCGTCGACCGTAGCGTCGGGCACCGACAGATTCGGTTCGGTCCGCGTCCCGACCGGGTCGGGGTGTGTGCCGGCGCGGTGACCGACCCTTGCGATGCGTGCCGATCCCGCTCTTTCCGAGACACGCAGCAGGACAACAGGAAGAATCGGAGAGTATTACCGAGTATCGGATTTCTCGTCGACTGTTGTGAGCCTCCGTCGTTCCGCCAGTGCCACCCGATTGCTCGCGCCGGCCTGCGCGAACGGCAGGACATGCCGGGGGAAGACGAAGATGGTGCGCCGCATCGACAGGTGCTTGACCAGCGAACGGTCGGTGTAGAGCGCCTCGTCGAGATCGGCGACGGTGACATCGGCGACGCGTGCCCACGCCGAGAGATACACGGTCGGCGCGTCGGTCCCGTGCAGGCACACCATGCTCGTCGCCGCGTCCACCGCGTCCGCGGCGCGATGCCCCGGAGACAAGCGGTGCCTGCGTGTTAGCCGTGCCCTGCGTTCGCCCACCCCGACCGTGCGCACCGTCATGCCGGCAACTGTAGGTGCGGCCACCGACATCCGTTGGTAGCGTCGGGCGGTGACCTGGACCGAGATCCGCGATCCCGACGAATTGACGGCGTTGTTCGGCGTCCCGACGTTCCGGGCGGCGAACAAGGTTCGGGCACGGCTGCACCTACTCGACATCGAGTGGCTCGCGGCGTCGCCGTTCTGCCTGGTGGGCACGTCCGACGAGACGGGCCGCTGCGACGTCTCCCCCAAGGGCGACCCTCCCGGCCGGCTCGTGCACGTTCTCGACGACACCACCATCGCGCTGGCCGAACGGCCGGGCAACAAGCGCATGGACGGCTACCGCAACATTCTCCGGAATCCGTTCGTGGGCTTGAACTTCTTCGTCCCCGGCCGCGGGGACACGCTCCGGATCAACGGCCGCGCCCGGCTGGTGACGGAGGCGCCGTTCTTCCACGATCTCCGCGTCGCCAACCATCGCCCGAACCTGTGCCTGGTCGTCGAGATCGAGGAGGTCTTCCACCACTGCGCCAAGGCGTTCATGCGGTCGAAGCTGTGGGATCCGGACACGTGGAATCCCACGGTTCTGCCGTCGGTCGCGGCGCTGGCGAAGGCGACCGTCCCCGACGCACCCGAGACGCTCGAGGAACTCGAGCGGTATTACGGACCGTCCTACGCGCAGCAGCTGTACCGCCCGAAGCAGCCGCGGTGACTCACGCCGCGTGAGACCCGCGCCAACGGGATTGAGCGGGGCACCTGCGGTTGCGGATGCGCTACCATCCGCACTCGGAGACTCGCCCCGCTCTGGACACAGTGAGCAGCTCGCCGTCGTTCGACGTCCTGCCGGACGCCGAGCGCGAAGAGCCCCGGCTGGCATGTGGGTTTAGCCGCAACCATCCGGTCGATCGACACTACTTGTCGCAGGCAATGCCGTCCTTGTCCCGGTCGAGATGAGTTCCATAACCCGGCTCGCCCTTAAGGATTGGAGCAGCCCCGGCAGCCTTCGCCTCATCACAGTTCCTGTACGACACGGTCGGTTGCCGCGGAGCCGGAGGCGGCGTGTACTCCGTCGTGGGCGGAGGCGTGTACTGAGTCGTCGGAGTGGGGTGTACGCCGGGGCAGGCGGCGGTGTGTACACCGTGGTCGTCGTCTCGACCTGGGGCACCAGCGGCACGACAGCAGGTGCCGTTGTGGCTGTGGTGGTGGGCGGGACCGTCGTTGTTGTAGTCCGAGGAGCCGTTGTGGTTGTCGGAGCCGCCGAACTGGTCGTTGTAGCGACTACGGCGGCCGGAGCGTCCTTCTTGTCCTCGGTATCGACAACCGAGCCGAGGACAGCGAACCCGAGGACGCCAGCGCCGAGGACCCACGGCCAGGTCTTGCGCTTCTTCCCGTTGTTGGCGGGATCACCAGCGTCGGCAGCACCGAACGCCTGAGTAGGGGCGTAGGCCCCCTTGGGCCTGGTGTGGCCAGTCCACTGTTGACCGTCCCAGTAGCGATCGATCGACGGATCGTAGGGGTCTGGGTGCCAACCAGCAGGTGGGTTCATCAGAGGTCCGTTCTGAGAGGTACGTTCCGCAGAACGTCGCCGGGGCCGAATGGTTTGTTACATCACACAAAGAATGATTGCCGGAGCCGGTCATCCGCTCCGCTGCGACAAGCCCCTATCCGCTGCCCCGGCCTGATCCGGAGCCAGCTGTAGGCATTCACACAATCGATTAGGTCGCCCGGGAGACCCCCGGGCGGCACAATCCATCAGCGTGTTCTGGGACTTGCGTCAGGGTGTGCTGAGTTCAAGTTGCCGCCCCGATTCTGGCAAGGTGGTCGGGTGTTCCGAGTGATGTTCCACGAACCCCGCATACCCCCCAACACCGGCAACGCGATCCGCATGGTCGCCGGTACCGGCTGCGAACTGCACCTGGTGGAGCCGCTCGGATTCGACCTGTCGGAACCGAAATTGCGGCGTGCGGGACTGGACTACCACGACCTGGCGTCGGTGACAGTGCACGCCGGTCTGCAGGAGGCCTGGGACGCGCTGCAGCCGGAGCGGGTGTACGCGTTCACCGCGCACGGCGAGGTGTCGTACGCGTCGATCGAATACCAGCCGGGAGACGTGCTGCTGTTCGGGCCGGAACCGACGGGCCTGTCCGACGAGGTCCTCGCCGATCCGCACATCACTGCGCAGGTCCGTATCCCGATGCTGCCCGGCCGCCGGTCGCTGAATCTGTCGAACGCCGCTGCCGTCGTCACCTACGAGGCATGGCGACAGCACGGATTCGCCGGGGCCGTCTGACGTTCGCCCGCCCGCGAGACATCCGCGCGCGACCGGCAGCGCGCGGATATCCGCTGGATTGGCGGCTGCTCAGCTCGCGACTACGGTTGCCATGTAGGGATCCATGACGTCGGTCAGGTTCTCCCACGGTACGGTGATCGTGACGAGCCCGACCGCGTGCGGCCCGACCTGGTAGTCGTCGAAGTGGATCTCCATGCCCGCGGGGGTCGGCAGCCAGTTCGCGAAGTTCGCCGTCTCGGGGGCGATGCCATCGGCGAAATATTCCGGACCGGCCGCGGTACCGGGCAACAGCAGAGCCGCCTGCTCGGACAGCTGGTTCAGCCCGGCCTGCAGGTCCGGGAACAGGTCCTGCAGCGTGATCGGGGCTGCGGTGTCCGTGTTCACCACGACCGTGGCGACCAGCGGTGTCGGGTGCGCGCCCGGCGGATTCGCGTTGTAGGAAGCGACGAGCAGACCTGCGACGACGTGCTCCCCGATGCGCGTCACCTCGTGTTCCTGTGTCGAGAGCGTGTAGCTCATGTCGTCGGAGCGTTGGATCCAGTCCTCGAGCGCTGCCCGCATCGACTCGTTGAACTCGGTGACGACGGCCGGGTCCCCGCCACTGATCTGCGGGATCACCACGTCGTAGTCGACCGTGTCGGTCGAGCCCGACACCAGGATCTCCTCGGCCCGATAGGGTGCGGACACCTCGGGTTTCTCGGAGACACCGGCAGACGGCTGCGAATGCGTCTGCTTCGAGCCGGGGGCGTCCGTTTCGGCTGCATCCATCTGCGTTGCGGCCGTGGCTGATTCGGGTACCGGCGTGCCGGATTCCGTTTCGCCACCACACGCGGCCAGCAGCACGGCCGCGGTCGTGCAGGCACCGGCAGCGAGCATTCGGGTCCATCGGCCGTTCATCCGCCTAGTCATCGTCCGCCTCCACCTTCGGGTTCTCGTCGGGGGTTTCCGCCGGAGTTCCGGGGGTTCCGGGCCGGCGGCGTCCGATGCGGGCGAGCAGCCGGACGATCAGGTAGACGATGCCGGCACCCAGGAGGAAGAACACGATCCACGGCAGTGCCACCCCGAGCGCGACGATCGAATCGCCGATCGCGGACCGCAGGTTGTCCCAGCCCGCGAGCACTCCGTCCCAGAAGCTGTCGCGGTCGTCGGGGCGGCGTGGTTCGGCGCTGATGTCGACGGTCAAGGTGGACAGGTCGATCTGATCCGACAGGTACCGCTGCTGCGCGGTGAGACTGTCCAGCTCCGCCTGACGATCCGCCAGCGCGTTCTCCGCCTCGATGAGATCGGCGGTGTTCGCGGCGGACTCCATCAGCGCCCGCAGTCGGTCCACGGATGCCTGCAGGGCGGAGATCCGCGCCTCGAGGTCCGTGTACTGCAGGGTGACGTCGTCGCGCGTGGTGGTCAGGCTGGTCACCTCACCGAGACCGCGGAGTTCGTCGATGGTGCCTTCGAGCCGGTCCGCCGGAACCCGCACCGTGAGCACGCTGCTGATCCCGGGCTGTTCGGTGACGGAGTCGACGCGACCGCCCGAGTCCTCGACGATCGTCACCACCTGCCGTCCGACCGCGATCGGATCGTCGGCGGTGATCATCAGGTGTCCGGTGACGATTTCCTTGCGGTCGGTCGCCTGCGTGTCGGCGGGGGCGGATTCGCGGGTGCCGTCGGCCAGGGACGGCGACGGCGGCATCGACGCGGACGGGGCGCTTCCGGAGTCGGAGCCGGTTCCGCCGCAGCCGGTGGCGAGCAGGGCTATCGCGGTGAGCAGGACCACCAGCAGCCGGTTCATGGCGGCGATCCTAACGAAAGTCGCGGGACTTCCCCGCCGTTCGCAGATCCATCCGCTGCAGCCGGTCCGCGACGACGGTGACCGCGCCCTCCGCGTTCTGCACCCGTCCGCGCACCAGCAGCGCCGGGGCGGTGTGCGCGAGCGTGCGGTATTTCGCCCACAGCCCCACCGAGCAGACGACGTTCACCATGCCGGTCTCGTCCTCGAGATTGAGGAAGGTCACGCCCGCGGCGGTCGCGGGTCGCTGCCGGTGGGTGACCGCGCCCCCGACCAGTACCCGTTTCCCATCGGGGATCTGCAGCAACCGTCCGGCGGGCACGACACCGAGCGCGTCGAGTTGCGGGCGCAGGAACTGCGTCGGATAGCTGTCCGGCGACACACCCGTAGCCCACACGTCCGCCGCGGCGAGTTCGACGTCGCTCATGCCGGGCAGTGCCGGCGCCTGCGTGGATGCCCCGATGCCGGGGAGCCGGTCGGGGCGTTGCCCGGCCGCTGCTCCCGCCGCCCACAGCGCTTCGCGGCGGGTGATCCCGAAACAGGTGAGTGCTCCCCCGGTGGCGAGCGATTCGGCCTGAGCGGTGGTCAGTTCCACCCGGGTCGTCAGGTCCGGGAACGACGTGTACGGCCCGTGCTCGTCGCGTTCGGCGACGATGCGTGCGGCCAGAGCGTCGCCGATATGCCGGACCGCGCCGAGGCCGAGCCGCACCTCCCGGCCCCGGTTCTCGGTGGTGGCGTGGGTGAGGCTCGCGTTGATGTCCGGTCCGTGCACGACCACCCCGTGCCGGCGGGCGTCGGCGACGAGGGACTGCGGGGAGTAGAACCCCATCGGCTGAGCGCGCAGCAGGCCCGCGCAGAATGCCGCCGGGTGATGCAGCTTGAACCAGGCGGAGTAGAACACGAGCGACGCGAAACTCTGCGAATGGCTTTCCGGGAAACCGAAATTCGCGAACGCATGCAATTTCTCGTAGATGCGGTCGGCGACGGCGCCGGTGATGCCGTGTCGCTCGCGCATACCGTCGTAGAGTCTGCCGCGCAACCGTTCCATCTTCTCCGTCGAGCGTTTCGCACCCATCGCGCGGCGCAACTGGTCGGCTTCGGCGGCGGTGAAGCCGGCCGCGTCGACGGCCATCTGCATGAGTTGTTCCTGGAACAACGGCACACCGAGGGTCCGTTTCAGCGACTTCTCCAGGCACGGATGGTCGTAGGTGACGGGTTCGAGTCCGTTGCGGCGCCGAATGTAGGGGTGCACGGATCCGCCCTGGATCGGACCGGGACGGATCAGCGCGACCTCGACCACCAGGTCGTAGAAGTTGCGCGGCTTCAGCCGGGGCAGTGTCGCCATCTGGGCGCGCGACTCCACCTGGAAGACCCCCACGGAGTCTGCGCGGCACAGCATTTCGTAGACGCCACGTTCGGTGAGGTCGAGCTGTGCGAGATCGACGGTGACGCCTTCGTTCTCGGCGACCAGGTCGATCATGTAATGCAGCGCGGAGAGCATGCCGAGGCCGAGCAGGTCGAACTTGACGAGTCCGGCTGCGGCGCAGTCGTCCTTGTCCCACTGCAGCACGCTGCGCCCGGGCATCCGCGCCCATTCGACGGGGCACACGTCGGCGATGGGTCGGTCGCAGATGACCATGCCGCCGGAGTGGATGCCCAGGTGCCGCGGGAGTCCTTCGATCTGCGCGGCGAGTTCGAGCACCGGACGCGGGATGTCTGTGTCGGTCTCGGTGGTGACGCCGTGCCAGCGGCTCACCTGACGGCTCCACGCGTCCTGCTGGCCCTGCGAGTGCCCGAGCGCGCGGGCCATGTCGCGGACGGCGGACTTGCCGCGGTAGGTGATGACGTTGGCGACCTGCGCGGCGTACTCGCGCCCGTACTTGCTGTAGACGTGCTGGATGGCTTCCTCGCGGCGGTCGGATTCGATGTCGATGTCGATGTCCGGGGGGCCGTCGCGTTCCGGGGACAGAAAGCGTTCGAAGAGCAGTTCGTTGCGCACCGGGTCGACGTTCGTGATGCCGATGGCGTAGCAGACGGCGGAGTTGGCTGCCGAACCTCTTCCCTGGCACAGGATGTCGTTGTTCTTGCAGAAGGTGACGATGTCGTGCACGACGAGGAAGTAGCCGGGGAAGTCGAGCCGGCCGATGACGTCGAGTTCGTGTTCGAGCTGCCGGTAGGCGGCCGGATTGCGTTCCGGTGGCCCGTAGCGGCGGTGCGCGCCGTCGAAGGTGAGTTTGCGCAGCCAGGTGAATTCGGTGTGACCGGCGGGTACGTCGAACGGCGGCAGATTCGGTGCGATGAGCCGCAGATCGAATGCACATTCGCGGCCGAGTTCCGCGGCGTGGTGCACCGCGTGGGGATGGGCGGCGAACAGCTGCGCCATCTCGGCACCGGAACGCAGATGACCGCCGCCGGTGGGGGCGAGCCTGCCCGCGGCGTCGTCGAGGCTCTGCCGATCGTGGACGGCGGCCATCGCCATGGCGAGACGCCTGCGGGACGGGTCCGCGAAGTGCGCCGCGGTGCTCGCGATGCAGGTCAGTCCGTGCGCCTCGGCGAGCGCAGCCAGGGCCGCATTGCGTTCGTCGTCGTCGGGCAGTCCGTGCCGGGTCAGTTCGACGGTGACGCGGTCGGCGCCGAACCGGTCGATCAGCTCGCGCAGGGCGGCCGTGGCCGCGTCGGGTCCGCCGGTCTCCAGGGCTTGCCGGACGTGGCCCCGGCGGCAGCCGGTGAGGATCTGCCAGTGGCCGCCGGCGGCGTCGGAGAGTGCGTCGAGGTCGTACCACGGGGCGCCTTTGGTGCCGCCGGCGAGGTGCGCGGCGGCGATCTGCCGGGACAGCCGCCGGTAACCTTCCCGACCGCGGGCGAGGACGAGCAGGTGCGCGTCGTCCAGGCCGAGTTCGGCGCCGAACACGGTGGGCACCTTCAGTTCCCGAGCGGCCTCCGCGAACCGGACGACGCCGTACAACCCGTCGTGGTCGGTGAGCGCCAGCGCCTCGAGGCCGAGCCGCGCGGCCTCCTCGACGAGCTCCTCGGGCGTGGAAGCACCGTCGAGGAAACTGAACGCCGAATGCGCATGCAGTTCGGCATAGGGCACGACCGGTCCGTCGGGTCGACGCACCCGGGCCTCGTATTCCGGACGGGTACGCGACCAGGCCGGACTGTCGCTGCCGTCGCCGGGGAACTCCGGGTCGCGGCGGGGCCGTCCGGACAGGACCCGTTCCAGCTCTGCCCACGTGGGCGGGCCGTTACTCCACCCCACGCGACCACACCACCGAATCGAACATGTGTTCGATACTACCCGTCGATGCGGCGGTGTGGTCGGTAGACGGTGCGGTCAGTAGCTGCGGCCGACGATCGCCGTCAACTCCTCGGCCGGCGTCTCGGTATCCGGGACGGTGCCGTCGGTCGTCTGCAGGCATCGGACGGTCACGGCCTGCGCGTTGAGTTCGCGCTCGCCGTGCTCGCCGAGGGCGTTCCAGGGAATCCGAGCGAAACCGGTGGCGCTCGCCTCGAGCGCCTCGGCCACGGTGGCAGCGTCGGCCGTGTGCCGATCGAGCCGAGCCCGCGCCACGGCGAACATCTCGGTGTGGATCACGTCGAGAAGTTCCCGGACCGCCGCGACCGTGGATTCGACGGCGACGGCGAGCTTCTGCTTCGTGTCGCGCCTGACCAGGGTGTACTCGCCGCGCTCGAGGTCCCGGGGACCGATCTCGATCCGCAGCGGGACGCCCTTGAGTTCCCATTCGGTCGTGCGGCGTCCGAATCCCTGGTCGGTGCGAGCATCCAGCCGTGCCCGCACACCCGCGGAGACGAGGGAATCGGCGAGCGTCGATGCCGCGCTCACGGTGGGATCATCGTCCTTCACGGCGATCACCACGGCCTGCACCGGAGCGATCCGCGGCGGGAGGCGAAGCCCCTGGTCGTCGCCGTGCGCCATGATCAGGCCGCCGATCATCCGTGTGCTCGATCCCCACGAGGTGGTCCAGCAGGTCCGGGACTTGCCCGACGTGTCGGTGTAGGTGATGCCGAACGCGCTCGCGAAGTTCCGGCCGAGCTCGTGGCTGGTGGCCATCTGCAGCGCCTTGCCGTCGCCCATCATCGCTTCGCACGTCATGGTGGTCACCGCGCCGGCGAATCTCTCCCGGTCCGTCTTCACCCCGACCAGGACGGGGATCGCGAGCATGCTCTGGAGGAAGTCCCGATAGACGTCGAGATGGATCCGGCGGGCGAACGCGGCGGCCTCCTCTTCGGTGGCGTGGGCGGTGTGCCCCTCCTGCCACAGGAACTCCGTCGTACGCAGGAAGATCCGCGGGCGCATCTCCCAACGCACCACGTTGGCCCACTGATTCAGCCGCATCGGCAGATCACGATGCGACTGAATCCATTTGGCCATCAGCTCACCGAACACCGTCTCGCTCGTCGGGCGCACGACGGCCGGTTCGGTGAGATCCTTGCCGCCGGCGTGGGTGACCACCGCCAGCTCCGGGCTGAATCCCTCGACGTGTTCGGCTTCGCGCTCGAGGTAGGACTGCGGAATGAGCAAGGGCAGGTAGACATTTTCGACACCGGCCGCCTTGATCCGCGCATCCACCGCCGCCTGCATGTGTTCCCACAGCGCATACGCGTACGGCCGGATCACCATCGTTCCGCGAACCGGTCCGTTGTCGGCCAGCTCCGCCTTGTTCAGAACGTCCCGATACCAGCGGGGGAAGTCCTCCACCTGCGAGGTCAGCACTCCGGGCTTCCGTGAGGATCCGGCCATCCAGCGATACTACCGACCCGTGGGTCAGCGGCGGAACAGTGAACGCAGGCCCGAGCGCCGGTCCCGAGCCGGTGCGGTGTCCCGATCGCACGTGCAGCGATCGGCGGCGGGCACGGAGCGCATGACAGCGTCGACGTGCTGTCCACAGCCTCCCCAGCCGGTCTTGCCGCAGCGGGGACAGGTGACGGGGTAGCACATGACATCCTCCTGGGATCGAAAGTTCGTGGAATCGAGAGCGACTGCCGCTCCCGGTGATCAGGCGGGGACGCGGGATTCGACCCAGGCGTTGTAGCCGCCGAGCAGGTCCGAAACGTCGTCGAAGCCCTCGGCCCGCAGCAGCGAGGCCGCTACGCTCGAACGCCATCCACCCGCGCAGTGGACCACGACCGGCTTTCCGGCGGGCACCTGATCCATCCGGGTTCGCAACTGCGCCAACGGGATTGGAATTGCGCCCGGAATGGTGCCGCCTGCGCGCTCACCGGGGTTGCGGATGTCGAGCAGTGTCACCGCATCGGCGGCGAGCAACCGATCAAGTTCCGCGACAGTGAGACGCGGAGCGGACCGGACCAGCTCGGCCAGTTCCGCAGGGAACACCCCGTCGCGGTCGACGGCGAGATAGCCGGCCGCGCCGTCCGATCCGATCCGGGCCAGGCGCATGGCGGCATCCTGCTCCTCGCCGGGATAGGTGATCAGCACGATCTTCTCGCCGACCTCGGCGACCATGCCGCCGGTTTCGGCGAAGCGACCGTCGAATCCGACGTTGACCGAACCACGCAGGTGCCCGGCGGCGAAGTCGTCGACGCTGCGCGCATCGAGCACGCGGGTGCCGGCGGCGAGTTCGGCCTTCACCTGTGTCGGAGTCAGTTCGGGGATGGTGCGGTCCTGCGCGAGGAGCGGGTGGACCCGCTTGTTCATCGCGGCGTCGACCGCGAAGTACGACGGGGCAGCCGGCTGGCCCTCGGTGACGAGTGCGACGAAGTCGCCCTCGCTCATCGGTTGCACCGACGGGTTCGTGGCCCGCTGTTCGCCGATGGTGGAGGTCAGTTCCGTCGACAGGTTCTTGCCGCACGACGAGCCGGCGCCGTGGGCGGGCATGACGGTGACCTCGTCGGGAAGGGTCAGCAACTTCTCGTGCACGGTGCGGTACATGGCCCGGGCCAGATCGGTGGTGGATCCGTCGCCGAGGTTGACCAGGTCCGGGCGGCCGACGTCGCCGATGAACAGCGAATCACCGGTGAGCACCGCGATCGGTGTGGCGCCGGGATGCTCCCGCACCAGCACCGAGATCGATTCCCAGGTGTGCCCCGGCGTGGACAGGATCTCGAGTTCGACCTCGCCGAGGGACAGGCGCTCACCGTCGCGCAGGCGGCGGATCGGGTAGTCGGTCTCGGCGGCTTCCCCGAAACCGATCCATGCGCCGGTGGCCTCGACCAGTTCGAGATGTCCGGAGACGAAGTCGGCGTGGAAGTGCGTGTTGACAACCCCTTCGATGGTCAATCCGTATTTTGTTGCGTCGTCGAGGTATTCGGCGATGTCGCGGCGCGGATCCACCACGACGGCCCGGCCGGTGCTCTCGTCGCCGATCAGGTACGACGCGTGAGAGAGGCACTCGATGTAGTACTGCTCGAGAATCATGGACTCCTCCGTGGCTGGTGCCTGCGGGTTCCCGGGGGATCACCGGGTCGATGTGGACAGCCTGGCATATACCCCCTAGGGTATGTCAAGTACCCCCGGGGGTATCCCCCGCCTCACCCCACGAAAGGCCGGCATGACCGACTTCCCCACCACCGTCGATCCGATCGCCCTGCGCGAGCTGACCGAATCCGGCAAGAACGTGCGCATCGTCGACGTCCGGACACCGAGCGAATTCGAGACCGTGCACATTCCCGGCGCCTACAACGTCCCCCTCGATCTGCTGCGGGAACACCGCGACGAGTTTCTCGCCCACTTCGACGAGAACATCGTGCTGGTGTGCCGCTCCGGGCAGCGCGCCGCCCGGGCCGAGGAGACCCTGCGCGTCGCAGGACTGTGCAACGTCCACATCCTCGACGGCGGCATGCTCGGATGGGAAGCCGCCGGCCTGCCCGTGCAACGCGGCGTCCAGCGCTGGGACCTCGAACGGCAGGTCCGGCTCGTCGCCGGCTCCCTCGTGCTGAGCTCGGTTCTGGCCAGCGTCGCCGTCCCCAAGCTCAAGTGGCTCGCCGCCGGCATCGGCGGTGGCCTCGCGTTCGCCGCGGTGACGAACACCTGCGCGATGGGCGCCGCGTTGGCGAAGCTGCCCTACAACCGCAGCGCATCATGTGACGCCCGGACGATCGTCGCCCGCTTGACCGAATCGACGGACACGGGCGACCGGGAGGCATGAGATGACGTGGGTGCTCGCGCTCGGATTCGGTGCCGCGATCGGCGTACTGCTGGGGCTGCTCGGCGGTGGCGGATCCATCCTCGCGGTCCCCGCACTGGTCTTCGGCCTCGGAATGGGGATCGAGCAGGCGATCCCCATTTCGCTGATCGTCGTCGGCGCCGCGTCGGCAATGGGTGCCCTGCCGAAAATGCGTGCCCGCCAGGTGCAATGGCGGCTTGCGGCAATCTTCGCGGCCACCGGCATCCCGGCCACCTTCGCCGGCAGCGCCGTCGGGCGACTGCTGCCCGAGCCGGCGCTGCTGATCGGGTTCGCACTGGTGATGGTCGTCGCGGGGGCGCGCATGCTCGTCGACAACGGCAACACCGGAACCGCGTGCTCCATCCAGGGATCCGGGATCAACTGGCGCAGGTGCGCTTCGCGCTCGATCCCGGCGGGTATCGCGGTGGGTTTTCTCACCGGATTGTTCGGCGTCGGAGGCGGTTTCCTCATCGTTCCCGCCCTCGTGCTCATGCTCGGCGTCGAAATGCCCGTCGCGGTCGGCACCTCGCTGGTGATCATCGTCGCCAATTCCGCAGCCGGACTGGTCTCGCACCTGAGCGGCACGAGCATCGACTGGGCCGTCACGGCCGCGTTCGCGGGTACCGCGATCGCCGGGTCACTGATCGCCGGGCGGGTGGGAACACGGCTGGACACCGACCGGCTGCGCCACTGGTTCGCCTACCTGGTCTTCGCCGTGGCGGCATATGTACTGGTCGACGTCGTCGCGCTACGCTGACCCCGCCATCGATACCCCCGGGGGTACACTGACGTCAGTTCCAGGAAAGGACACTTCTATGGTCGGCGACGAAGACAGCATCGCTCTCGTACTCAACAGGCTCCGCCGCGCGCAAGGCCAGCTCGCGGGAGTGATCTCGATGATCGAGCAGGGTCGCGACTGCAAGGACGTCGTCACCCAACTCGCCGCCGTTTCCCGGGCACTGGACCGCGCCGGATTCAAGATCGTCGCGACCGGCCTCCGGGAATGCCTGACCGACACGGACCGGGAAGGCAAGGAACCGATGACCGAGGCCGAGCTCGAAAAACTCTTCCTCGCTCTGGCCTGAGCATCGCTCTCGCTCGAGCACTGCACTGGCCTGAGCACACCGAGTGAAAGGCAGACACATGACGGCACTGGCATTGTCGACGACTCTGCACACCTCCTTCGCCGACGCGGTCGAGCGAACCCGGAAAGCACTGGCAGACCAGGGTTTCGGCATCCTCACCGAGATCGACATGAAAGCCACGCTGAAGGCGAAACTCGGCGAGGACATGGAGGACTACCTGATCCTCGGTGCCTGCAACCCACCGCTGGCGCATCGCGCGGTGAACGTCGACCGGCAGATCGGGCTGTTGTTGCCCTGCAACGTCGTGGTTCGCGCCGATCCCGCCGACCCGGGCACGGTACTGATCGACGCGATGAACCCCCGGCTGATGGTCCAGGTCGCCGACCAGCCGGGACTCGGTGAGGTCGCCGACGACGCCACGGTCGCTCTGCAGGCAGCCATCGACTCCCTGGCCGCGACCGCGACGAACTGACTCCCGTCACCGCACGGTGCTCGCATACAGCGTCTGGGCGCACGTGCCGATCAACCCGGTCGTATCGCTCAGACGCGCGTACGCCGCCGCGCCGTGCCCGGGCATGCTGTGGGTGACCGCATCGATGCCGATCCAGTCACCGACCGGATCACGGTGCAGGACGACATGCAGATCCGCGTTGATCGCGGGAAACCGCCCCGGATGCGCCGCGAGGCTCATTCCACTCGACGAGTCGGCCAGGATCAGCACCCGCTGCCAGGGACTCGGCTCTTCCCCGGCCACGAGAGCGCACAGGGATCGTCCCCAGGCCGCGGCAGGCCCGAACTCGGCAAAACTTCCTGTGGTGAAACGGAACTGCGTCGCAGCGAGATACCCGTCCGTGTTCGCCCCGGGAATGACACCTCCGTCCTGCGCGTGATCCGGATCGGTGTCCAGCACCGGCGGCGTGGGGTCGACGGCCGGGTAGTCGTCGTCGACGCGGGCGAGGCGCCACGCCCGGACGGACAGCACCGGCCGCTCGCCCACCACACCGGTCGCTTGAATCAGGGCGGTGCGTCTGCCCGGACGGACCACCGAGGTGGTCACGGTGATGGGCGCGACCGGGATCGGCGCGAGAATGTCCACCGACACGCCTCCGAGCCGCTGACCGTCGGCGACGTGGTGCCGTTCGATCTCCCCGGTCAGCAGCGCCGAGGGCGGACCGGCGTGCTGGGCCTGCGGCCCCCACGGCCCCGCCGTCGCCGGCGTGCTCTCGAAGGTCGTTTCGTCGCGGCGTTCGTAGAAGCCGTCCACCCGGTTCACCCCCACCCGCTCCACCGGAGACCTTCCCCGGACGTTCCTCTACTCCTAGCATTCGGGAGTACCGCCGCGCGGCAGGAACGCGCAGCGCTGCGATCGCACGCACGGAATCGAGGTGGTCGCGATGCCCGGAGCTTCGGACGAGGTGATCCGCCGCGCGGTTCCGGCCGAAGCAGAGGCTCTCGCCGACCTGCAGGCCGCTTGCTGGGACGACGCCTACACGGGACTGATCGACCCCGCGATCCTGGCCGGTCTCCGTGATCCCGACGAACGCGCCCGACGCATCGAAACCTGGCGGACCCGGGCACCGAACGCTCTCGTCGTCGAACTGCCCGACGGAAGCCTGGCGGGCTTCGCCACGAGCGGCCCACCCGACGAACCCGACGCGCCGACTCCCCTGCAGCTGTACGCGCTGTACGTGCGGGGCTCCCACTGGGGACTCGGCTACGGCCGGCGGCTCCTCGACGCGGCACTGGGAGCGCAACCGGCCCACCTGTGGGTGCTCGAGACGAACATCCGCGCGCAACGGTTCTACGCGCACGCAGGATTCGGCGGTGACGGGCACATCCGACGGGAACCCGTCGGGACCTTGGTTCGCTGGGTACGTGACTAGCGATCGTGCGCCCGCGGGTCATTCCGGCAGCCCGGCGGACGGACCGCCCGCAGAGCTGTCGGTGTCCGATTTGCGGTAAGGTCGACGGCGAACCGGCGAAATGGGGGGCGGGTGGACATCTTCTACATTGCGTGTCTCGCAATGGGTCTGGTGGGGGTCGTGGGGACCCTCGTGGTCGGGGAAACCGGATCGGAACTCGGAGACGCCGGTAACGGTCTTCCGTTCCTGAATCTCACCACCGTCGCCACAGCGCTTCTCGGAATCGGCGTGGGAGGCGGTACCGCAGCACTTCTCGGATTCGGATCCGTTGCCGCTGCGGTCGCCGCAGCGTGCACAGCGCTCGTCCTGGTCGTCGTGACCCGAGGTGTTCTTCTGCCGTATCTGCTACGGCAGCAGGACAACTCCCACACCGGACGCCTCTCGTACATCGGACTGACCGGCGTCGTCACGCTGTCGATCGAACCCGGCGGCTGGGGCGAGGTCGCGTTCACCGACACCGAGGGCAACCGGGTACGGTCCCGAGCCGTCACCGCGGAAGAGATTGCGCTGCCTGCGAATTCCCACGTCTATATCGGAGACGTCGACGATCAGGTCGTGCACGTCGTGTCGATCCCGGACGATCCCCACGCCGGTCTGCACATGCCCGAATCGAACTGAGGATGACTACATGATCGTTGTCGCGGTCGCCGTCGTGGTGGCTCTGGTGGTGTTCGTCGGAGTGCCACTCGTCTATGTCCGGAACTACATCAAGGTCCCCCCGAACGAGGTTGCGGTCTTCACCGGTCGCGGAAAGCCGAAGGTCGTGCGGGGCGGGGCCCGTTTCAAGATCCCCGGTATCGAGCGGGTGGACATCATGTCGCTCGAACCGTTCAACGTGAGCATCAACCTCCAGAACGCCCTGTCGAACGACGGTGTGCCGGTGAACGTCGAAGCGGTCGGCCTGGTGCGCATCGGATCCGCCGACGAGGCCGTCCAGACCGCGGTCCAGCGATTCCTCACCTCCGACCTCGACGAACTGCGCCGGCAGATCAACGAGATCCTCGCCGGTTCGCTGCGCGGCATCACCGCCACGATGACCGTCGAGGATCTGAACTCGAACCGTGAGACGCTCGCGCGCAGCGTCGTCGACGAGGCCGGCGGCGACCTCGCCCGCATCGGCATGGAAGTCGACGTCCTCAAGATCGCCGGGATCAGCGACAACAACGGCTATCTCGAATCCCTGGGTCAGCGTCGGATCGCCGAGGTCAAGCGGGACGCCGCGGTCGGCACCGCGAACGCCGAACGCGACGCCCAGATCCAGTCCGCGAAGGCGAGGCAGGAAGGCGCGGTCGCGCAGGCCCAGGCCGACACCGCCATCGCCGCCGCGAACCAGGCCCGCGACGTCGAGCTGGCGAAGCTGCGTGCCCGAACCGAGGCGGAGAACGCCGAAGCCGATCAGGCCGGTCCCCTGGCACGGGCCACCGCGGAGAAGGCGGTCCGGATCGCCCAGGAGCAGGCCGAAGCCGCGCAGGTCGAGGCCCGCATCGAGGTCGAGAAGCGTCGCGCCGAACAAGCGAAGGCGGCCCTCGAAGCCGACGTGATCGCCCCCGCGGAAGCGGAACGTCAGGCCGCGGTCGCGCGTGCCGAAGGTGAGAAGCAGGCGACGATCCTGCGTGCCGATGCCGCGGCCGAGGCCGCCCGCCGGTCGGGTGCAGCAGACGCCGATGCCCGCAAGCTCGCCGCCGCCGCGGTGCGTACCGAGCAGCTGGCCGAAGCCGAGGGCATCAAGGCCCGCCTCGAAGCCGAGGCCGAGGGTCGCAAGGCCGCCGCCGACGCGCTGCGTGCCGAGCAGCAGGCCGAAGCCGACGGTCTGCGCGCCCGGCTCGAGGCCGAAGCGAGCGGTAAGCAGGAGATCGCGGCGGCACTCAACGCGTACAGCCCGGCCGCTGCGCAACTGCTCATGCTGCCGGACGTCCTCGCGGCCCTGGTTGAAGCGACGGCCGCGGCCGCGAAGCCGGTCGGCGAGATCGACCGCATCTCGATCGTCGGGGGCGCCGACGGCGTGTCCGGGTCGGTGGGTTCGATCCTCGGGATCAGCCCGTCGACCATCGCCGGCGTGATCGAGACACTCGAAGCCTCCGGTATCGACATCAGCGGCATGCTCGGGTCCGTCGGAAAACGCCCCGCAACGGCTGCGGCCACCGCCCCCGTCTCCGCTGCACCGATCGCGAAGGTCGATGCCGCGCACAATGGCAGCAGTTAGGTAGGTGCGTCTTTCGGACTGCGCGAGCGGCCCGAAAGACGCGCTGCGCGGCGTGCCCTCGGCTTCGGCCCGTGGGATGACGGAAGGATTCCGGCATGGCTCGACCCACAGAGCAACCTCGGCCGAAGAACGCCGCGATCCTCGCTCTCGAGGCTCGTCTGTCGTCGAATCCCGTCGGTCGCGTCGTCGAGCGGACCCTGGTGGGACTGGCACAGATCGAGCTGGTGGACCGGGCGATGACACTGGCCGCTCAGCTGTTCACGTCCGTACTGCCGGTGCTCATGGCCGCGTCGATCGTCGCCGACACGACCGTGGTGCGACGCACCGTGCAGGACCGCTACCGCATCGACACCTCGCTCCTTTACCCCGGCGACGCCCTGCCGATGATCCCGCAGACCGCCGCGTTCGGGGTGGTGGGCGTGATCATGGTCGTGATCGGCGGGACGTCGTTCGCGCGCGCTCTCGGCCGCATGTACGGAAAGGTATGGCACACACCGAGCCTCGGGTTGCCCGATGCCTGGCGGTGGTTCGCTGTCCTGTTCGTCGTGGCCGGCTCGATTCCGCTCGTCGCGCTGATCCAGCTGTCGGAGATTCCGATCCTGATCCTGGTCGGCCAGTGGTGCCTGTGGACGTGCGTGTGGGCGGGATGCCCCTACCTGCTGACGGTGGGGTTCGTCTCCGGCCGGGTCCTGTGGATCACCGGGATGATCACAGCGACGTTGCTCACCGGGCTCGATGCAGCGAGCCGCATCGTGATGCCGCGGGTGATCGCAGACTCGTATGCGCACTTCGGCGTACTCGGAATCGTGTTCAGCGGGATCGGCTGGCTGTTCGTCTTCGCGGTGGTGCTCGTGGCCGCACCGGTGATTGCCGAAGCTTCGATGACGGACCGCGTTCCGGCGTACTCTGTGCCCACCGCCACGTCGGATTCTCGGTCGTCCGACCGTCCTCCCGGGGCGAACGACTCGGCAGGAACCGAAAGCGATGGCTCCGACGGGAGGTCGTGAATGCTGCACCTGGTGATTCCCTCGAGCCAGCGTCGTGACCTCGGCGAACTCGAAGACCGCCTGGACCTGTCCGTCGGTGATGCGGGGGCGAAACGTTCGGCATTCTGGGCGATGCTCACACTGTCCGCCGTGATCGCGGTGGCGGGCGTGGTGAGCGACTCGACCGCAACCGTGATCGGCGCGATGATCGTGGCGCCGCTGTCCACGCCGATACTCGGTGTGGGACTGGGCATCACCGTCGGGCGCGGATCCCTGATCGTTCGCAGCCTGCTGTACATCGTCGCCGGCATCGTGCTGGTCGTCCTGCTCGGCGTCGTATTCGCTCAGGTACTGGCGAATCCGGCTTCCGTGCTGAGCAACTCGCAGGTTCTCGGGCGTACGTCCCCCACCCTGATGGATCTGACCGCCGCTCTCGCGACCGGCCTCGTCGGGGCGGTCGCGATTACACGCCGCGACGTCGGCGACGTCCTGCCGGGCGTTGCGATCGCGATCTCCCTCGTTCCGCCACTTGCCGTGGTCGGAGTCTGCCTGGGCTCGGGAGCCGGGGCACTGGCAGCAGGGGCGTTCATCCTGTTCGCCTCCAACGTGATCGCGATGATCATCACCGCGCGTCGTGCTCGTCGCCGCCGGTTACTCCGCGGAGGACAGTCTCCGGACCGGGCGGCGCCGTGCGTACGTGATCCTCACGATCGCGCTGGTCGTCGTCGCGGTGCCGATGGTCGTCAACTCCCTCGCATCGCTGTGGGCACGGCAGGTTTCCAACGTGACGCAGCAGTGGCTCGGCTCGACGCCCGGAGCCGAGGTCACGGATGTGGCGTGGCAGGGCGACACCGTCACCGTGTCCGTACTCGGTCCCGCCGAACTACCCCCGTTGAGCGAGTTGGAAGATGCCGTCGACGGGCTCTTCCCGTGGGATCCCGAACTCCAGGTCGTCCACACCGTCGGGTCCCGCGTCGAGCCGGAGTAGTGGACGGTCCCGGTCAGCGGCGACGAGAAACGAGATGCACCTCGGGAAACCGGTGGTACCCGGTGTCGGGACGGCTGACCGTCCGCCACATCTCGTCGAAACCGGCGGCGGCGAGCGACTCGGCGAGCCGGTCCGGGTGCCACCGCCAGGCCGGTGCGACGGCGTGATCGAACTCGACGACCTCTCCCGCTTCGTCGGTGGATTGTGCCGCAACCGCGACCACTACACCGGGGGAAGTCCTGGATGCCCAGCCGGCGAGCACGTCGGGAATTCCGCTGGGTGGCACGTGGATCAGGCTGAACCGGGCGATGATCGCCGCGATACCGCGGCCGCCGAGATCGGTGGAGGCGAGGTGCGCGTCGTCCCGTTCGAAACGGAGGCCCGGGTACAGATCCCGCGCGATCCGGAGCATCTCCCGGCTGCGACCACCGCACGCTCGAGGGGAGTCGTGTACGTGGCGGGAAAGGTATCGGCGTAGAGGTCGGCAACCGCGTCGTATCCGGGCTGATCCATCACCGGACCGTCCCGGAAGACTCTCGGACGCGAACCCCCGAATACGAAGAAGAGAGGCGCTGCGCCTCTCTCACTTTCAACGTATAGCGCACCCGGGGTCTTGCGGCAAGGCCCCGCTCGTGCCGCACAATCGCTGGCCGTAGCGGAAACCCATGATCGCAGCGGTGAGGGAAGTGAGGCGCACATGTCGATCCGAGGGTATGAGGACGAGCTCCGGTCCGAGCGCAGTTGTGTAGCCGGCCTGTACGCGCGGCTCGATGCCGAGCGGGCGGAGGCGAAGGCGCGGTATGCGGCCGCGTTGCGGGGCAGCGGCGGGACGCTCGTGGATCGCGAGGTCGAGGTGCGCACGCTGGCCCGGGAGGTGCAGCGGCTGAACGTCGCGGAAGGCGGGCTGTGCTTCGGCCGGCTCGACACGCCGACCGGCGAAGTCTCCTACATCGGCCGGATCGGCATGTTCGACCGGACGAACGAATACGAACCACTGCTGCTCGACTGGCGCGCCCCGGCGGCACGCCCGTTCTACGTCGCGACCGGCTCCCACCCGGAAGGCATGCGGCGGCGCCGACAGTTCCACACCCGTGGACGCGAGGTCGTCGAGTTCACCGACGAAGTCCTCGGCCGCCCCGACGGTCGTGACCGCGGCGGCCGGGGTGATGCCGCGCTGCTCGCGGCGGTGAACGCGCCGCGAGGGCAGGGCATGCGCGACATCGTCGCGACCATCCAGGCCGAACAGGACGCGATCATCCGCCTCGACCATCCGGGCGTGCTGGTCATCGAGGGCGGACCCGGCACCGGCAAGACCGCCGTCGCCCTGCATCGCGTCGCATACCTGCTCTACACGCAGCGCGAACGGATGCAGCGTCACGGGGTGCTCGTCGTCGGACCGAACCCGACGTTCCTGGACCACATCGCCCACGTCCTGCCGTCGCTCGGCGAGACGAACGTGGTGTTCGCGACCACCGGCGATCTCGTGCCCGGCCTTCACGTCACCGCCGAGGACACCGCCGAGGCCGCGCGATCGAAGGGTTCGGTGGCCATCCTGGAGGTGCTGACCGCCGCGATCGCGGACCGTCAGCGCCTGCCGCAGGACCCGGTGCTCGTCGAACTCACGGACGTCACCGTGCGACTCGACGCCGAGATCGCTCGGTGGGCACGGGACGAGGCCGGCGCGAGCGGTCTTCCGCACAACCAGGACCGGGCCGTGTTCACCGACGTCGTGACATGGGCGCTGACGGAACGGGCGATCGCTCGTATCGGCCGGGGCTGGCTGTCCCGCGACGACCGCGCGGCGTGGGAGAACCTGCGCGAGGACCTGCGCGGCGAACTCGCCGAGAACGATGTCTTCACCCGGGTTCTCGACGACCTGTGGCCGGTTCTGACACCGGAAACACTGTTGTCGGAGCTGTTCTCGTCACCCGCCCGGCTGCGGGCGGCCGGCGGTGACGACGCGCTCCTGCGCGAGCACGGCGACGCGTGGACCGTGTCCGACGTGCCACTGCTCGACGAACTCGTCGACCTCCTCGGCACGGTCGACACCGTCGACGCGGCCGAGTCCGAGCGAAAGAGGGAAACCGCCTACGCTGCCGGGGTTCTCGACCTCATGACGAACCGTGAGGATCACATGGACGACGAGGACCACCTGTTCGCCACCGACCTGCTCTACGCCGAGGAGCTCGCGGACCGCTTCGTCGAACGCGACGCCCGAGACCTCGCCGAACGTGCCGCCGCGGATCGGGATTGGACATACGGGCACGTCGTGGTCGACGAGGCGCAGGAATTGTCCGAAATGGACTGGCGCACCCCCACGGAGATCATGACCGTCGCAGCCGCGTTGCTCGCCGAGTTCTCGCCCGACACAACGCCACCGGAGTCGGTGCGCGCATGTGGAGTCGCCCCGTGGTCCCGGCACGTCGGCGACGACGACATCGCCTCGGCGATCGAAGAATTCGTCCGCGACGAGTCCGGACGCGAGGGCACCAGCGTCGTGATCGGTCCGCCCGATGTACCCGGTGCGGTCGCGGCGGCCGAAACGAAGGGCCTCGAGTTCGACACCGTGCTGGTGGTCGATCCGGACCGGATTCTCGCCGACGGTCCGCGCGGCGCGGCCGAGCTGTACGTCGCGCTCACCCGCGCCACACAGCGGCTCGGCGTCCTCCACCGGACGCCGCTGCCGCCGGCGCTGTCCGGTCTCGTCGATATCTCTTCGTCGTCGGGCTCCGAGCACGACGTCGCAGCGGGTATGCGCCCCTGAGCGGTACTCTCCGATCTCATACCCCGATCGCCCCGAACGGAGAACGGCATCCGGAGGCCGCATGTCCGCAGTTGTCTGGCTCGCAATCGTCGTCCTGGCCGGCGTGATTCTGGACCGCGCCGCCCTGTTCGCCGAGCGTCGCGGCTGGATCTACTGGCGCAAACGCAAGCCGCCGGTGAACGGCGGGGCGGTCATGGGAGCGTTCGGCGAGATTCAGACTCTGTTGTCACCGTCGTACCGCCACGTCGCCGAGGAACAGCAGCGGCAGCGCACCTCGCGGCACAACCAGGGCACCGGTGCCGATCCGCTGGGCGTCGACCTCGACGGCGGAACGGTGCGACTGCACAGCCCGGACGACTGATCCCGAGATGTCGGTGGGTCTCGCTATAGTTCGAACATGCTTTCGAACAGCGTCGAAGGGGAGGTCGTCGGGACGCGGCTGGCCGCCCTCGACGCCGCGGTGGACGGCCTGCTCGAGGACGACCTGACCGGCCTGTCGAACGACGACCTGGTCGAGTTCCTCCAGCGCTTCGAAACCGTCCTGCGCAGGGCCACTGCCGTCGGCCATCGGGCGATCGTCGAGGCCGTCGAACGGCGGGTCCCGGAAGACCTCGGGTGCCGCTCGATCAACGACTTCCTGGTCGGCACGCTGCGGATCTCCGGCGCCGACGCAGCGCGCCGCGTCAAGGGCGCGAGGAAGGTGGGGGTGTGGCACGCCGTCGACGGCGGCGGCCTCGAGCCGGACCTGCCCGCCACCGCGGCCGCGGTGCGGGACGGGACGATCGGACCCGACCATGTCGCGGCCGTCGCGAAGACCATGCGGAAGGTCCCGCGCACTGTCGGATTCGACGAGATCACCGTCGCCGAGCAGATCCTCGCGGACGCGGCCTGCTCGGTCACGCCCGACGATCTCGTGAAACTCGGCGCGCATCTGCTTGCCTACCTGAATCCGGACGGGGACGTGCCGGACGAGAAGGAACGCAAACGACGGCGAGGTCTGCGGATCGGCAAACAGGGCACCGATCTCATGACCCCGATCTCCGGGCTCATCGATCCCGAGACCCGGGCGCTGCTCGAACCGGTCCTGGCGAAACTCGCCCGCCCCGGCATGAACAACCCGGACGACCCCGAATCACCTTCCGGTGATGTCGAATCCGAGACCCTCGAC
>Ga0180218_1000788_pt1 | contig 23854 bp, 21 predicted proteins | sample eDN3rd37CKraftBY_FD_151334 | JGI IMG/M metagenome (GOLD analysis project Ga0180218, IMG submission 151334) | Enriched backyard soil microbial communities from Emeryville, California, USA - eDNA 3rd pass 37_C Kraft BY (version 2) (version 2) | ecosystem: Environmental > Terrestrial > Soil >...
GCTCCTGATTCCAGCCGCGCTTGTCGGCGCTCACCAGCGAAAAGCCGTTCATGTAAGCCGAAAAATCGGCGCTGTCGGCGGCAAGCGTGCCCTGCAGCGCCGGCCGCTGCGGGTCGAGCGTGAGCGTCAGCGTGCCGTCGGCGCGGTTGCCGTCGAGCTCGATAGCGAGATTCGAGGCGGTGATCGTGCTCGGCGTGATCTGCGCCCGCGATTTCAGGGACAGCGGGCCGAAGCCGCCGCGCGTCGGCACGTCGATGCCGAAGGACGACAGCATGAACCGGAGCGAGCGCGATTCGAGCGAGAGCGCGCCTTCGGCCTGCAGGCCCTTGCGGAAGGCGAACATGCCTTCGAAGCCCGCGCGCATGATTTCATTCTCGAAGCGAAGCCGCACCGGGCTGCGGGCGTTCTCGCCGAGTGCGCCCGCGTTGGTGATATGCAGGCTGACATCGCTCGGGATGCCGCGCCAGCGGAGCGAGGAGAGCATCGAAAGGCTCGTCCCCGACCAGGCGAGCGAGGCATCGACATTGGAAAGCTTTTCGGCGCGGCCCGTTTCCACCGAACGGACATCGACTACGCTGTTCGTAAGATTGATCTCCGGGCCGTTGCCCGCGCTTGCCGCGGGCGGCCGCCGCAACGGCAGGCCGAGCAGCCGCACGCCGTCGGGGCTGAATTCGATATTGAGATGCGCCTGGTCGAAGGCGAGGGACGCGACCTCCACCTCGCCGATCAGAAGCGGCAGGATCCGGATCGTCGCCTTCAGCGAGCCGGCGGTGAGATCGTTGTCGCCGCTTTCGAAGCGGACATCGTCGAGCCGCAGTCCCGGCTGCGGCAGCACCGAAAAATGCATCGCGCCGATATGCGGCGTAATGCCCGTCGCCGCCTCGAGCGAGCGCAGCACGGCGGCGCGGATTTCGTGGCGCGGCACCGTATAGGGCAGGATCAACAGCACACACAGACCGCCGATGGCGGCCAAAAGCATGGCGATGGCGATCCGTTTGATCCGGATGACGACGTTCACGGTGTATTTCGTTGTTGAAATGGGTGGTGATGAATAGCACAGCCGGGGGGACTTGTCCTACCCACCCTGACAGATGCGACAACAAAGGCTATGAATTAGAACGGTTTAACAGGAGATTGGGCCCATGAATCACGAAAAACCGTTGTGGATACCGGGCCCTGATCGTGCTGAGTCGGCGCAAATCACCGCCTTCCGCCGCGAGGCCAGCGAGCGCTACTCTCTCTCCCTGAATAACTACGCTGAGTTGCACGCCTGGTCGGTTCGCGAACCGGCTGCCTTCTGGGATCTCCTGTGGGATTTTTGCGGCGTCATCGGCGAGAAGGGCGCGCGCCATCTCGTCCATGGCGACAGGATGCCGGGCGCGCAATTCTTCCCCGACGCCAGACTGAATTACGCCGAGAACCTGATGCGCCGCCACGGCGGCGGCACGGCGATGATCTTCCGCGGCGAGGACAAGGCGGCGCGCCGCTTCACCTATACCGAGCTCGACGAGCTGGTGTCGCGTTTGCAGCAGGCGCTCATGGCTGCGGGCGTCGGCAAGGGCGACCGGGTCGCGGCGATGCTGCCGAACCTGCCGGAAGCGGCGGCGCTGCTCCTGGCGGCGTCGTCGATCGGCGCGATCTTCTCGTCGTGCTCGCCGGATTTCGGCGAACGCGGCGTCGTCGATCGCTTCGGCCAGATCGAGCCCAAGCTGTTCTTCGTTTGCGACGGCTACTGGTACAACGGCAAGCGCATTCCCATCACCGATAAGGTAAAAGCGATCGCCGAAAAAATCCCGTCGATCGAGAAGGTCGTCGTCGTGCCCTATCTCGGCGATGCGGGCGCGGCGAAGGCCGTGCCGAACGGCGTACCGCTCGGCGATTTTCTCGAAGCCTTTTCGCCGCATGCGCTTCGCTTCGAGCGGCTGCCGTTCAATCATCCGCTCTATATTCTCTATTCGTCGGGCACGACGGGCGTGCCGAAATGCATCGTGCATTCGGCCGGCGGCATGTTGCTGCAACATTTGAAAGAGCACCGGCTGCATTGCGATCTGCGCGCCGGCGAGCGGCTGTTCTATTTCTCGACCCTCGGCTGGATGATGTGGAACTGGCTCGTCTCGGGGCTCGCCAGCGAAGCGACGCTCTGCCTTTACGACGGCTCGCCCTTCGCGCCCGATGAGGGCGTGCTGTTCCGCTACGCCGAGGATGAGAAGATCAACATCTTCGGCACCTCGGCGAAATATATCGACGCGGTGAAGAAGTCGGGCCTCGTGCCGAAAGACAAATTCGATCTGTCTTCGGTGCGGCTGATCGCTTCGACCGGCTCGCCGCTCGCGCCGGAAAGTTTCGAATTCGTCTATCAAGGCATCAAGGAGGACGTGCATCTCGCTTCGATCTCGGGCGGCACCGATCTTGGCGGCTGCTTCGTGCTGGGCGAGCCGGCATCGCCGGTGTGGAAGGGCGAGATTCAGGTGCCGGGCCTCGGCATGGCGGTCGATGTCTGGACGGAGGAGGGCAAGCCCCTCGCGCAGGGCCGCGGCGAGCTGGTTTGCACCAGGCCCTTTCCTTCGATGCCGGTCGAATTCTGGAACGACCCCGATGGCCGGAAATATCGCGGCGCCTATTTCGAGCGTTTTCCCGGCGTGTGGTGCCACGGCGATTTCGCCGAATGGACCGGGCACGGCGGCATGATCATTCACGGGCGCTCCGACGCGACGCTCAATCCGGGCGGCGTGCGCATCGGCACCGCCGAGATTTATGCGCAAGTCGAGCAGATTCCGGAAGTTCTGGAGTCGATCGCGATCGGGCAGGAGTGGGATCATGATGTGCGGATCGTGCTGTTCGTGAAGATGCGCGACGGCGCGCGGTTCGACGATGCGATGGCCGACCGGATCAGGAAGCAGATCCGCTCCGGCGCGAGCCCGCGCCATGTGCCGGCGAAGGTTGTCGCGGTCGCCGACATTCCGCGCACGCGCTCGGGCAAGATCACCGAGATCGCGGTGCGCGAAGTGGTGCACGGCCGCCCGGTGAAGAACACCGAGGCGCTGGCGAACCCCGAGGCGCTTGCGCATTTCAGGGATATTCCGGCGCTGCGCAACTAGGCTTCGCCGGTTTTGCTGCTTCGTCATGGCCGCACTTGTTGCGGCCATCGTTGCGTTCATTCAGCCGCGCGTCATCGTTCTCGCGATCGCTTATTCAGCGCCGAGGCATCGTCAGTTGCCGGTCCCCTCGAAACAGCGCGCTTGGGGTTTACCCCATTCGCGCCCTTCCAAATGAGGGCGGCGCGGGACGCCGGAGACTTGCCGGTCTCCACGGTCTCGTGTCGAAAGTGGAAAGACACGAGAGTTGTATTTCCGCAGTCGCCGGTTCGTAACCAGCGTCCCGCGCACGGTGTTTAATCGGCTTGCTCCGCGCGGCCCCCGGTGGTGTTACTTTGCTAACCACCGCTTTCGACGCTCAACATCGACTGACGGCCCGGATGAGTCCCCAGATCGATGTCACCGGCGTCCGTGCGAAGAGCCATCTTCGCCGGGAACACGCAGCTTGGGCCGCCGATCATCGCTTGCGAACGACAACCGGCCACCGTTCCCCTCCCATACGCAAGCACGCCTGCAGACGCACCCCTCGCGGGAGAGGACAGAATGAATATAATCCTATCATTTAAAAATGTCAAGCGGTGCGGCAGGTATCCCGGCTCGAATGCCGTGAATATCTAAAGAGGGATCAGGGCGACGTGGGGAGCGAGGAAGCCTGCGACCCACAATCCGGTTTTGACCAGCCAGGACGGATGAGGGGTTGCGATCCAGGCGAAATACGCGCTCGCGATGCCCAGGCACAGTGCGACAATGCCGATGATCGGCGACTGCGTCATGGGAAGCATCAGATCGTCAAGAAAAAGGAAGACCACGCTAATCAGGATTAGCTGAGTCGCCAGACCGAATAGAAACGCGCGTTTCAAGCGGTCATCCTCATGCGCGATCATTTGATCGCAACCGCATCATAGCCGGTCGGGGACAGATCAGCCAGAGCCGCCGTTTTGCCGCGCCGCCGCTGCCCGATAAAAAAAGCCCGGCACGCAAACCGAAAGACGGCGCTTCGCGCCTTTCGTTGTGCCGGGCGTAATGCGTGGCGGAGAAGGGGCTTAGTGCCCGTCCTCGAGCTTGCCGATGTAATGCTGCGAGTAGAGCTCGACGCCGAGCTTGGCGACGAGATCGAGCTGCGTCTCGAGGAAATCGATATGGCCTTCCTCGTCCGCCATCAGCTCCTCGAACAGATCCTTCGAGACGTAATCCTTGACCGAGTGGCAGTAGGCCGCCGCTTCCTGATAGAGCGTGCGCGCGCCGATCTCGGCGGCAAGGTCCGCCTCCAGAATCTCCTTGACGTTCTGGCCGATCCGCAGCGGGTCGAGCACCTGCATATTGGGAAAGCCTTCGAGGAACAGGATGCGATCCGTGAACTTGTCGGCGTGCTGCATCTCCTCGATCGACTCGGCGCGCCATTTCTTGGCGAGATCCTTGAGGCCCCAGTTGTCCAGCATGCGGTAGTGCAGCCAGTACTGGTTGATCGCGGTCAGCTCCGAGCGGAGCCCCTTGTTGAGATAGTCGATGACCTTCGGGTCGCCCTTCATGGCTCTTGCTATCCTTGTTTTGAACGATTCTGAATTAAAATCCAGAATTATTCTAAACTAGCCCCGAGAGCAAGGCGAGTCGGGCAACTATATGAAACTATTGAATATTATTATTCGGTGTGGCTGTGGCCGGCGGCCGGGCATTCGGCGGGGCAGGTCTCGCAGGGGCTGCCGAGCGCCTGGTCCATGATCGCGCGCACGGTGCGGGCGCAGCGGCCGCATTGCGGGCTGCAACCGAGGCAGCGATAGACCTCGATGGTCTTGCGCGGGCCCATGTCGGCCGCGACGGCGTCGCGCACCTGGGCTTCTGAAAGCACGTTGCAGGAACAGACAATCACGACCGCTTCCCTTGACCCCGGCAGATTAGAATTGATCTAAGCTATTGTTCTGCCACGCTTTTTTGTGGCATCCCGCGAGGCGTCCGTCAACTGGATTCAAATTTGAGGGATCAGCCGGCCTGTGGATGGCCGGAAAACGGCGCTAATTCGCCAATACCCGGCTGGCCGGGAATGTGATTTCGACCAGCGTTCCGGCGTTGACGCCGCTCTTGACCGTAAAGCGCGCGCGGTTGGCCTCGGTCAGCGCCTTGGTCAGCGGCAGGCCGAGGCCGCTGCCCGGCGTCGTGGTCGAAAGCTGCCGGAACGGCTCCATCGCCATCGCGACTTCCGCCTCCGACATGCCCACCCCGGTGTCGCGCACCCGCAGCAGCACTTCGCCGTCTTCGGCAAGCTGCGTCGAGACGATGACCTGGCCGCCGGGCGGCGTGAACTTGATCGAGTTGGAAAGAAGGTTGAGCACAATCTGCCGGATCGAGCGCGTATCGGCGACGACCTGCGGCAGTTCGGGAAACAGCGAAGTGCGGATGATGATGCGCTCGCGGTTCGCCTGCGTCTGCATGATCGCCATGCATTGCCGCGCGATGTCGTTGAGATCGACGCCCGCGAAGGAGAGATCGACCTTGCCCGCCTCGATCTTGGAAAGGTCGAGCAGATCGTTGATGAGCGAGACGAGATGCGCGCCCGAGGTCTGGATATCTTTCAGGTATTCGCGATAGCGCTCGTTGCCGACCGGGCCGAAGCGTTCCTCGCGCATCACGTCGGCAAAGCCGATGATGGCGTTGAGCGGCGTCCGGATCTCGTGGCTGATTTTGGCGAGGAAGTCGGACTTCGCCGAGCTTGACTGCTCGGCCTTGCGCTTGGCTTCGAGCAGTTCTTCCTCGGCGCGCTTCCACTGCGTGATGTCGCGGAACACCGCGCAGAATTTCTGCATGCCTTCGCCGACGCGCCCGAGCGTCATGAACACCGGGATCAATCCGCCTTCGCGGACGCGGCCGATGATCTCGCGGCCGTCGTTGAGGAGGCTCGCGAAGTTGTTGGCGGAAAGCCCCTCGAGATATTCCATCGCCGAGCGATGGCTTTCGGGCGCGAACAGCTTGGTGAACAACTCGCCCTCGATGTCTTCGCTGTCGTAACCGAACAGCGCCTCGGCCGAACGGTTGAGCGAGAGCACGCGCCCCTCGCGGTCGATCAGCAAAATGCCGTCGGTCGCGGTGTCGAGAATGCCGCGCAATTCTTCGCTGAGCGCTTCGGCGTCGCGCAGGCGCAGCGCATTCGCTTCGCTCGAGGAGGGCGCGCCGGTGGCGCGCGTCAGCACATAGGCGAGGGCCGTCTCGCCCTGCCACGGCACCGAGACGAGTTTCGCTTCGACCGGGATCGGCACGCCGTCCTTGCCGGCGATTGCCAGCACGTGGCTTTCTTCATCGGGCAGGCTCGCGCCGATCGACGGCACGCCCGCGAACAGACGATAAAGGCCGCCTTCCTGCTGCAGCGCGCCCGCGGTCGGCAGGCCGATCCAGTCGAGCAGCGTGCGGTTGGCGTAAAGCACGCGCTCGTTGCGGTGCACGACGACACCGGCGGGAATCTTGTCGAGCAAGGCCCGCTCGCCGACCGGCAGCGTCTCGATGGTGTCGAGCGAGGGCAGGCCGTCGTTCTTGCGCTGGTGGCCGTTGACTTCGTTGATCTGCTCGCCGATCGAGCGCGCGATCTCGCGGAAGGCGTTGCGCTCGTTCGCGGTCAGCTCGCGCCCGCCCGGCGTATCGGCAGGCGGCGCGGCGGGCAGGGCGCGCAGCGGCACGACATTTTCCGGCCGCTCTTCAAAGACAAGCACTTCCTGCACTTCTTCGGGTTGCGCGGGCTTGGGAGCTGCGATCGTTTCCCGGAACACGCCGAAACCGCGATAGCCCTGGAAACGCCGCTCGCGGTCGAACACCGGAAGCGCGGCAAGATCGACCGGGCGCGTTTCGCCGCGGCCCTCGATCGGCCACAGCACGGTGACGCCCGACCAGGTGTCGCGCCGCGCGATGGCGCTTGCGACTTCCTCGGCATGAACGATGCCGAATTTCTCGCCCGCCTGTTGCCAGTCGTGACCGGCGATCCCGGCGCCCGCCGTGCCGACGGCCGCCGCAAGCTCGGGCGAGACGCTGGTGATGATGCCGTCTTTATCCGTGCGCCAGACGAAGCGCGCGGGCAGCGCGCCGCTCGTTGCGCCCGGCGCCTTAGCAGCGGTTTCGGCGGTTTCGGCGGCTTCCGTGGTTTCGGTTTCAGCGCTTTCGGTAGCGGCGATCGGCGCCGCCGGCCGTTCGCTTTCCGCGAACAGCGCGAGGATCGCGCCATGCGCCTTGGTGCCGATACGATGAAGTGAGATTCTGTGCGCGGCGGCTTCAAGCGTTTCGCCGCTCCCCTCGCGCAGCGCATCGAGCGCGATGCCCGCCGCCGGATGCAGATCCTGCAAGCGCGCGGCATTATTCGTCGCGGCTTGCGCGGCTGTGCTCGCTTCGATCAGGCGGCCTTCGAAATCATAAAGCGCGAACGCATCCTGCTCGCCGAACAGCGCCCGCAGCGCGCTCATCATGGGAGGCGCTTTTTCGCGGCCCGCTTCGAGGCCCGCGGCGAGGATCGCTTCGCGCCCTTCGCCGAGCGGAAAGAGCGAGAACACGAATGTGCGCGGCTGGCCCGAAAGCTTGAGGCGCTGCAGGCGGGAGGTGCCCGCCGCAAGATTGGGCGCAAGCTCGCGCGCCGCTTGCCCGGCCGCGCCGAGCTGATCGGGCGAAAGTTTCTGCGCGTCCGGCAGCGTCGCGGCATCGGTGAGCTTGAGGCCCGACAGGTTCGCGAACAGAAGCTGCCCCTCGGCGTCGAACAACAGCGCCGGCTGCGGCACGGCGACGAGCGCCGCGAGGCGCGCATCGGCAAGCAGTTCGGCAATTGGCGGCAGAGCAGGCATGAACAATCCTAACCGCGGTCTGACGGTACGCGGAACCCGCCGTCATAAAAATGTTTAGTGCCGGGGCACTGGAAAATCCACGGCACCGGGTTCATGCTCCCGGTGGATTGGGTGGAAAGGTTAACCCGCGAGGCTTCCAGAGGAGGTTCCCGATGAGTAGCGGTTTCGAGATTCCGGCCGAGATGCGGGCATTCGCCGAAAAAAGCGTGGGCGAGGCGCGCAAGGCCTTCGAAGGCTATATGGACGCCGCGACCAGGGCGCTCGGCACCGTCGAGAAGTCGGCCGAGAACATTCAGGCCACCAATCGCGACCTCGGCCGCAAGGCCATGGGCTTTGCCGAGGACAATGTGACCGCCAGCCTCGATTTCATCCAGCGGCTCGTTAACGCCCGCGACGTCCAGGAAGTCGTCCGGCTCCAGACCGAATTCACCCAGGCCCAGATCAAGAACCTCGCCGATCAGGCCAAGGCGCTCGGCAGCTCGGTGGCGGAAGCCGGCCGCGAGGCGACCGAGGCCGGCAAGGCCGCTTTCGACAAGGCGACCAAGCTCTAGGCGATCAAGGCTAAAAGCCTGAATCTTCGACTTTTGTAGTGCATTGCAATATTTATGTTGCAATGCACAATGGCCGTTGTTATGTTGCTTCCAGGCAAACATCCGCACGGATCGCGGACCTTAAGTCCGCCATCGCGGATATGAGCCACAGGAGCAGGATATGGCTGAGACCAAATTCGATTTTCCGGGCGTCGAAGTCCCCGAGATGGTGCGTTCGTTCGCCGAAAAGGGCGTCCAGCAGGCCAAGGACAACTACGCCAAGTTCAAGTCGGCCGCCGATCAGGCGACGCTCGCGCTTGAAGACACCTATGTCTCGGCAAGCAAGGGTGCCGCCGAACTCAACCTCAAGGCCCTCGATGCGCTGCGCACCAATGTGAACGCGGCCTTCGACTACACCCGCGAATTGCTGGCGGCGCGCACGCTTGCCGATGCCGTCGAGCTTTCCTCCGCACATGTTCGCAAGCAGTTCGAGGTGCTCTCGGCCCAGACCAGGGAACTAGCCGAGACGGCGCAGAAGATCGCGGCCGAGACCACCGAGCCGCTCAAGGCCAGCGTCGAGAAGAATTTCCGCGTCCAGTAAAACTTAATCTTTTCACGCGAAAAGCCCGGCCGAGTGCCGGGCTTTTTTGTTGGCGGCTTCGCTTTTTCGAGGCTTGCTAAACAGGGGCGTTTCCCCGTAGCTTCCGCGCAAATTCGTGCAGCTGTAGCTCAGTTGGTTAGAGCGCCTGTCTGTGGAACAGGAGGTCGGTGGTTCGAATCCACCCAGCTGTACCAATAGAATCAATATTTCATGCGCAGGCGTCTCAAATTGAGCAGGGCGTAGCTACCACATAGCTACCACGCGCTAATGCTCGGTCAGATCATTCTCCCTAACGAGAGACCTATGTTCCGTCCGAACGCTATCAAGCATGAATTACAGACGGGCTTCTCTAGAGGCATCTTGTAGAAACTTGCGCGAGACGCTTTTCGCTCACTGGGTCGTATTCGGGAGCAGAGCGTGCAGCGTTCCTCGCACGCCGTATAAGCGTCTCAAAGCGGGCTCGCGCTGCTGAATCGTCTTCTGCGATATGCAGAATGCCCGCAATCTCTTGTTCGATACACGCCAGTGCAAGCAAGACAATCGAGAGAAACAAACCATGAAGGAAAGCAAGGCGCATTTCGCCGAATGCCTGCGCCGCGGACATGCCGCCATACATGCCGAAGCCTTGATGAGTCACCGACAAGGTGTCGATGAGAGTCCGAGCCGTTTTGCTCGGTAATGGCGACTACCAGCTTCGTCATTTTCGAGCCACGCCTCCGGGTCGGTCAAAGGATCAATGGCTTCTTCAAATTCTGACCCGTCCGGCATGGGATTTAGTCGTTCTTTCGGAGAGACAAACGGCCATCGAAGGCGCGGACAAGCTGGACAAAAGCTTCATTCGGGATGTCGGGCGTACCCGTGCCCTTCGTAACCCAAGTGTGATTGGCGTCACGGGCAACAATCCACATGCCTCCCGCGCCGGAAGGGTCATCCAGCATGATTTCACCCTCCGGCAACATGACAGTGCGGTGGAAACGCAAAGCGCGGTCCACAGCAAAATACTGTCCGAAGCCCAGATGCTCTTTTTTTGCGAATAGCCTGCCGTCAATCTCTACTGCCTGAATTCCGTTTGGCGAATTAAACGCTGAAACGGTCAGCATCTGGACCTGAAGAGAGTTGAAAGCGATTTCCCAGTCACGATTCCGCTTATTCGCGATGACCGCGACCGTGCGGGGTACGACCCGCAGAAAAGTGTGAATCTGCTCAGGCGTCTTCGAGAGTTCGCGCGCGAGAATCGAGATGCAATCTTCTTGCGGAGTGCCGTATTGAAAGCATCGGATTTGCGGCAAGACGTGACGGTCGAGCGAGTGTGACACAAGCTCGACTTCAATGATGAACCAATGCGAGAGGTCTTTGGCGACGAGCGCAAGGTCCGGCTTTGATATGTCGTCATCGAGTTTGAAAGAGCCCGCAAAAGGGAAGCAGATGTAATTGGGATAAACGCAGACAAGCGCTTTCGCGACAACATGCTCGAATTCGCCTTCGAGCGCGGCATCTGCATCCCACAGCTCGTAGAGGTTTCCAGTCTTGCATTCGCCGACGACGATAGTGCTCATGCGCGGCCCCAAGTAACGGCGGCAACGCCGTCGAGGTCTTTCTCTTCATCCCGCAGGCGTTTGATCTCGGGCTCGGTCGCGACCAAACTATAGACCGTAGCGCGGCCCTTGCCCGGGACGGGCCGAAGCACGCGGCCAAGGCGCTGAATCCTTTGCCGCCGCGTTGCGGTGCTGGCCGCAATAATTCCGACTTCGGTTTCGGGGACGTTGAACCCTTCGTCCAGCGCGCGGCATGTGACAAGCACGTCAAGCTCGCCGCGGCGGTACGCCGCGAGCACTTCGGCCCGCTTGCGGACGGTCATTTTTGAGTGGTATACGCCAGCTTTGATTTTCGCTTCTGCCAACACTTCTTGGATGACAGTGGCGGCGGAAATGTCCTCGTGGAAAACGATAGTGCGCTCGCCTTTATGGGCCTTGATGATTTTGAGTGCGAGCCGAATGCGGTTCAAGCTCATATTCACAATCCGGGCTCTGCGCAGCAGCAGCGCGATTGTCTTTTCGTCCTCCATGCCGTGACGGGCGATAGAACGACCGATGGCCCCGGTTAGCTTGTCGTACTCCTGCTGAAGGTCCGGTTCGAGCTCAAAGACGATGTTATTGAGCGCGAAGGGCACGATTACTTTATCGCGCAGCGCGTCTTTGTAATTGTAGCGATAGATGACAGGGCCCAACTTCGGAACCAGCACCTCGGTCAATCCCTCATCATAAGGTCTTTCTGGCGTTGCAGACAATCCAAGTGAAGCGATGGCCGGACCATCCAATGCTTTTCGGAATTTCGGGCTCGCGGCCTTGTGGCACTCGTCCACAATGAGGAAGTAAGGCCTCTTCCGTTTTTCCAGCGGCATCTTTGCAGCTGTATTCAAAACCGCCATGTTGACCGTACCCTCGCGGACGCGGCCGTTGGCGGTGATGACATTGATATCGTCGAGCGATACGTCAAAGAAGTCGGCCGCTTCCTCCCACCATTGGTCGAGCAGGGCTACAGTCGGAACAATGACAAAGCTCGTATCCGGCCCAAGCGCCTTGATGCATGAGAGGGCAAAGATGGTTTTACCACCGCCAGTGACGACTTCGACGATGCCTTTATTACCAGCCTCGCGCCAAAGGCCGAGCGCCTCCTTTTGCCACGCGCGGAGTTCGTACGCGCCCACGGAGTTCACCCGCTGGCAGCGCCGGCAGTCTTGGCCTTGCGGATAGGTTCGACTTCGAGATTCTCAAGCCGCGTGACCTGCGCGCGCAGAAGCGTGTCCTTCATGCGTCGCACGCTGTCGGGCGTGACCTGAATGAGCTGCATCACTTTATATTCCGCAATGGCGTCGTAAATATATTGCCGGATGCATTCTTCAATCGCTTCGGCTGTCGGCAAAGAGGCGTAATAAGGGTGAAGATGATTGATGATGACGTGCACCACGCCCTTTTCAGCGCCCGCCCAGCGGATGAAATAAGGGTCGTTCTCGCTCTTGCTCTGAATCCACAAATCGACCCGCAAGTCTAACGTGATTTGCCAGCTCGCAACCTTCTCCTCCGCTGAAAGCGCCTCGGCGGTCTTGGCGTTATTCGACAAAATCATATCGAGGGGAGGAAGTACGGCGGTATTCATCGCATCCGCCGTCTCGGGGCTCGCGACTTCATCCTTCAAATCGGAGAGCATCTCCCTGAGTTTCTCGCGGTTGAATGGGCTACGGTCGCCGTCGCGGCGTTTATTGGCGAATTCGCGATATTCCTTAGTGAGTTTTTCGAGATAATCCTCAAGCTCTTCTTCTTCGTTGCCCGTGTAAAGCACCGCATCCTTGGTGTGGGAAACGTTGAAGGCCGGGTCGAGTTCAATGATGCCCATCAACCTTTGTGAAATGAGGTTGTTCGCGCCTTCATCATCAACGCCGCCGAAAATGTTGCTCGGCTTCCAGGCATTCGGGTATCCCTTAATCTGACGACGGTTCTGATAAAGCGAGAAACCGCCAAACTTGCGTCCGCCCGAACCCTTCTTCAGCACCCCAAAGAAGCCTTTGACCTTCTTGCCGCCGATTTCGGTTTCAAATTCCTGCCGCATCGGCTTGCCATCCATGTCAACGTCGAAATTGTGTTCGGATGGCGGGAGAATCTCTTCGCCGCGATAAATAATCTTGAGCGTCTTGGCTTCGAGGTCGAAGCGATAAATAGAGCTGAGGTAGAGTTTGATTGTTTCTTCAGTCCGCGCCTGCAAATTCCGGTTCAAGTCCGTGATGGTGATGCGTGTATAATGCTCGTCTTGGCTGACAGGCTTCGTCGTCAGTGGGACTTTGGTATTTCCTTTGGCGATTTCCTCGACATCAATTTCTGCTGTCACTTCTTCGCCCGTCGTCAGCTCCGCCGTTTCAATTTTCCACTTGTTGCCAATCCAGCAGGCGGCAGTCTTCATCCCCATGCCGTACTTGGAACGGCCTTTGCTATCAGGAGTCGGGTGGGCGATTTTTAGGGCGCTGATGAGGTCGAGTTTCGACATCCCAATGGAGTTATCGGTAATCGTGATCTCTTTTTTCGTGACGTTGTATTTTATCTCGACAACTAGAGGGGTTCCCTCCTTGGCAAGCATCTCGTCCATGATGCTTTTGTAGTTTTGGTAAGACTGCGTGGAATTGTCGATGAATTCGGCCAACGCGAACCACATCGTGTAGGACATGCGGGCGTAGTTTTTGATGGCGCCCGCGCCAATAGTTACAATTCCGAAGTCTGGTATTTGCTCAGGCTGCACGGCGTCCCCCCAGCGGCTTTTTGGTACTCACGCGCTTTGCTTTTTCTTCGCCCTCAAAGCGCCCTTTCGAGCCGAGCGCATATTCTTCACTCGCTTCAACTGAAAGCCACCGACGCTCGAGTGTCTCAGCGGCATAACCTGTTGTGTTCGAGCCGCCGAACGGATCGAGCACGAGGTCGCCGGGTTCGGTCAGGAACTCAATGAAAAACCCGGCGAGCCCCATCTGCATCCGTGCGGGATGCGTTTCGTATCCATGCTCCTTGCAATATTGACGATAGCGAATGTCAGCCGATGTCCCGGAAAACTTCAGCAAGGATTCTGGCAATGTCGCGTCGTCAGTCAGGCTAATGACATTCGGAGAAATTGACCCGCCATGGTCGGTCAGAAAGCCATGATTCGATATGACATGGCCGGAGGGACGCACCCCGGCATTGTACTTCTGCGACTTCAACAGCCCCTTCATGTGGTAGCTATAGGGAAGGAGCACGCGGCGGTTATTCGCCTTCGGATGCACTTCGCGCGACATCCACCAAACGTGCGTGAAGGAGTCCTTCAGACGTTCGCGATTTATATTCACCCACTGGGCGGGGCTCGGCAGACGTGCAGGGTTGTGGCAGATGACCTGCTGGCAGAGATTGAGGTCGCCAGCGCGCTTGAACGCAAGAAGCGCTTCGAGCCCAAGCGTAGACATTACCGGGACACCCGGCTCCCATGAATTGCCAATCTCGATGACAATCGAGCCCCCGGGCGCGAGCATGTCGCACATCTCGGGCGCAAGGCTTTCCAGCCAGCGGAGATATGTCTTGCCCGTTTCATTGCCGTAGCGCTTCTTCCGCACCAGCGGAAACGGCGGCGACGTGAAGATGAGATTGACCTTGCCGCGCGAGGCATTGAGCGCGGAGTTCTTCAGGGCATCTTCAATACGCCCGACAAGCATCCGGCCCTTAGGCGTCCTGTATGCCTCGCGTACGGGAACCTTTTTGGTACGGGCAGGCGCCCGCTTCTTTGCCGCAGTCGATTTCATGGAAAAGGGCATCTCCCCAGGTCGTTCGGGGACAAGCTAGCAGAAAGAGCCGTGTTTTCCACGGCTTGTCGCCATTTTTCAGAATATCGCTGCGGCTACAGCGGTTCGCAGTCGGTGGAGAGGGAAATCTCAAGCCCGGCTCGTGGGTTCTCAGGGGCGCGAGAGCGCGTGAGTCGTTGGGTGCAGGGAGAATCGCAATCTCCTGCGCGTGGTTCTGCGGGTAAAACGCTGACGATGGGGCTCCGGGGGCTCCGGGAAGCATGAAAGTTACCAGGCCGAGGGGATGAAACGGCCAGACGTTTCAACGGCGCGATATAGGCTCGATGCTAGAGCGCGCCAGCGGCTGGGGATGCAACGCAAGCGCAGCGCCCCTTGCCAAGATGTGTGCGGGTATTACAGCGACAGCGCGATTTCACGCCAATTCGACTCGTTTTGATTTGCCAAATGGCGGAGCAGATGACATGCGATCTCGCGCAATCACATTGTAACTTCAAATTCTTAGATGACGGCGATGGCGGAGGGGTGGGGTTCAAACCCATTGAGCAGCCTACATCATGATCTTTTCGTTTAGTGAATTCGCAAAATCTTGGAATTTTTCAACGCATTTTCTGAGGGGTATTGCGGCGCTCGGTCGCGCAAATTTTTGGCCCGGGGTAGGCCTCACCAAGTGACAAGTGAAATTGTCCTTAGTGGTGTGCGAAAGTTAGAACTAATGCACAGTATTATTGACGCCGATTCTATCAGTGTTTATTATGTGCGAAAGTCATGAACGAAAATGAGGCAGCGTATGACAGTGTACGGCTACGCCCGAGTGAGCACCGAAGGCCAAACGCTTGCGGGTCAGGAGGCCCAGCTTACCGAAGCAGGCGCAGTCAAAGTATTTTCTGAGAAGATCAGTGGGGCCAGTACAGGCAACCGGAAGGCACTCGCGCGGGCGCTCGCCATACTCAAGCCGGGCGATGTGCTGATGGTGACGCGGCTTGATCGGCTCGCGCGATCAACGCGGGACTTGCTCAATGTGCTCGATGCGATCGCCAAGGCTGGCGCGGGGTTTAAATCACTTGCGGATAGCTGGGCCGATACCACCACGCCCCACGGGCGGCTTATGCTCACGGTGCTGGGTGGTCTCGCGGAGTTTGAGCGGGAGTTGATTAAGGCTCGCACCACCGAAGGCCGTAAACGCGCTAAGGCGAGGGGCGTTCATATGGGCAGACCACCTGCTCTCGACCATCATCAGCGGCAGGAAGCGCTGGCGAGGCGTAGCGCAGGAGAGGCGCTAACTGACATCGCCCGGACCTTCGGAGTTAGTCACACAACGATCAGCCGGTTACGATAGGCTCCCAAATCTCGAATGGCCTAGGAAAACGTCGCTTTCGAAATCATCGACGGCCTTTTGAGGGTACGCGCTGTGCGACGATATCCGCGAATACCGCTCGCGCATCACCCTTTACCGCCTCAACGATTCGCAGCAATTCAAGCACATCAATGCGCCGCTGCCCGCGCTCGTAATTCGACACGAATGATTGGGGTTTGCGGAGCAGCCTTGCCACTTGCTTTTGTGTGAGGCCTGCTCGTTCCCTGGCCGCCGCCAAAGCCGACCCAACAATTTTGTATTCTTTTGGGGGAACCCACACCGCGAGGCCTCCAGGCCGCTCCGTATGGGCACGTCAAGTAAATCGGATAATCGAATATCGAAAAATCCGATATTTAAGAGATAGCTTTCGCAATCGGGAGTGGTAGCATTTGGTCTTTAGGCGAGGGTGCCCATCATGGACCCGATTGAAATTATCGTGCTTGGGGCGTTTTTGGCAGTGGGTGCCGTCGGGTGGTTTCTGGAGATAAAGAAGAAAAAGCAGCGGCCGCTTACAGCAATGGATGCTGTTATCCGCACAATTTATGGGGCCAATCCGCCAAAAAAATCCGCAGACCTAGAACAATCAATCACTTTAGCCCATAAGGAGATTCTCTTCGGGCAAGTGCCGCTGACTGAAGTGAAGCGTGCCGCCGGAGAATTGTTGCAGGGACCAATCCCATACTCGACACATGATCTGGCTGTTTCGGCGGCCTTAGTATTTTTCAAGAAGCCTGAATGCGTCCCGATGCTCACGGAATGTCAGATACCGGCAAGAATGCAGGTATTGAATTGGACTATGGAAGGCAAAGTAGTTCGCCCGCTGGCAGAAAGTTTTGAAGCGGCCCTATACAAACTTTATAAGCCAGACCAATCGAGAACACCTGAGCGTGCGGTGCCAAATCCTGCGGCAAAACAAAAAATGCAGGCTATCCAAAAGCTAGCTGAGATCACGACGGAAGTTATCGATCTTCAACTCAATCTAGCCAACAAGACATCCGATGACGTGAAATATCACCGATGGTCTTTGGGCTATTGCTTCGGGGCTCTCGATTCAGTCGCGCAGCTTGCCGGTTTTGACCGGAAAACTGATGGCTTCGAGCTCATCACGCAAGGTTTTGCACGCATCATGTCAGAGGGCGAGGCGGAGCAGTACGTTCGCCGCTGCCTCGAATTGCAAGAGGATCACTTCTTCGCGGAAGGTCGGGACTATGGCGGCAATGACCTCTACGAATGGCAAACAACTAAGGGTGAATTTAAGCCGCTCATGTTGATGAACTTCTTTGTACTTGGAAAACCCGCACCTTTTCGTGAGCTTAGGTGACGGAGTACTTTAGCGAAGAAAACTGTACGCTTCGCTCGGAGGTGTAGCCGAGCGAGCGGTCAGAAGAGAAAACAAGTCTATAGGGGAAGATATTCGATCGATAGGATAAGGCGGCGTGATGCCTTAGGAATCATGAACAGAGCAGCCCTCAATTTAGTTCATTTCATCCCCGCCGGAATGTTGCTACTCGCCCTCGGCCACTGGCCTTATGGCTATTACATGCTCCTGCGCGTAGTTGTTTTTGCAGCGGGGCTATTGATTGCGAGCCTGATTTATCAGCGCGCGAAATCAATCACCATATGGGTCAGTTTGTTTGTGGCCGCTGCGGTAATCTTCAATCCCTTCGTACCGCTTCACATCACTCGTGGAGTTTGGTCGATTCTGAATATCCTGGTGGCGGGCCTATTTGCCGGACACTGTGTAGTGAGCCGCGTTAATCGGCTCAACTAGCTTGTTTCTCGTCGATTGAAATTATTCTCGGTTTGCAATCGAGTGCCTTCCCGCTTCGGGCGATAGCCGCTTCGAGCCGTTCAGCAAATCCGCCATCCGCCCCGATTGTTGCTGTGACTGCTAGTTTCGGATGCTCGAAAGGCAATGCGGCAATCGCGGCGCGCAATCGACGGTGAATTGGCTCATTGGGGTCAGAATAAATTGACCGTAAAAATTCCAGCGACGATGTTGCGGCATAGCTCCGTCGCTCTGACTGGCTGAGGTCAGGCAACAGCGACATTGGTGATGGTCCTTATGGTCCGCATGGTCCTTATGAAAAGCTACCTTGAATAATAAGGATGAGTAGATACGGACTGGAAATGCATGCGGACCATGAGGCCCGATGCGGACCGCGTTTTTCGTTTGTTTCGTCTCTCATGTGCCTGGCTTTCTCAGCCGCAGCCCGACGAATACGCGCTTGCGTGTGCCGCCATCGCGCGGGCGGATCACGTTGATCTGCCCAGGAAAGGCACTTCTCATTTTGTGGCTAAATTGGTTGATCGGCAGCCGGTCCGCCCAGCCGCGGGCACCGCTGCCTTCGCACCAAACACGATAGGCGTTGTATGTGGCCTCGATGGAAACACTATATCCATCGCCGAATTCACAGCGTTCAGCGACAAATGCCTTCACCGCGCTCGCATTGTTAGAAAGCTCTTCATTAAGTTCATCACCTCTGGGCGGAATGAATCTTCCCCGCTGTGCCAAGCGATGCCACCCTGCCAGCGCCCAATTGAGTATCCCGCTCAGCTCTCCACGCAGCTTTGCTTCAAGCTCCGTATCCTCGCGGCCGAGATAGCTGTTAAGTGTTTGAAGGATAATAAATCGTGTTGCGATCACTCCAGTGTCGTCTTTGAAGTCGGGAAGTTCATTCGACAAGATCAGAATCCGCAGCCGGAGAATGCCGCTCCAATAGGGTTTGTTCTTGCGGTTTATATCCTGCACATCCTCGCCGATGATGCTGAGGAGTTTCTCGGTGATGACGCTGCGATTGGCTCGATTGTCGAGGCGGGCATCCGGCACGACCGCGAGCTTTTTGCCGATCAACCCCTGCATTCCGAATGATTGCGCAAGCTGGTTGAGGCTCGGGCCGCAATAATTAGAGCGGCCCAGCAAGTGCATTAGCATCCGCGCGATGGTGCCCTTTCCGCTTCGCGCAGGGCCGACGATAATGAAGCCCTTCTGGAATTTGGTCTCGTCCGTTAGCGTAAGCCCAAAGAACTCTTGCAGTGCGTCGCGGGTTTCGTGATCGTCATCCCACAATTCGTCGAGAAACTGCATCCATCGTGGAGCCGGTGCATCGGCGCGATATTCTGTGTCGATTGCATTTAATGTGAAGAGGCGGGGATCGTGGGGCAGAAGTCTGCCATCGCTCAACCGCAGTACGCCGTTCTTACAGCAGATGAACGGCTCATCGCTCCAACACTTATCATCGCCGAGCCATGTGCCTGCTTCAACCTCGGCCGGAAGAAACACGACCGACTGAATTGCATCGATGATCTTGTTGACGTGATGCTGGGCCGGATTCAGTCTTCCGCCATTGGCCTTCGCAAGGAATCCGTAGATTTCGGAGCGTAGTGCATCCCCTTCCATCACCGCGTAATGCGTTCCAGTCCAGATACGCCACTCCGCGTTCCACCATCGCAGCGTGGGGATGATCTTGTTAGCGATCTTCGTGCTGTGCCGGCTGACTACGAAGTGCTGGGCCACTGCAAAGGGGGCATCGAGGTCTATCGGGGGTTCACGCCGGTCTTGAAACGAGGGCTGTGCAAAGAAAGACTGGGACTCGGTCTGCCGTTGCCTTCGCGCCTCACTCCATTGCGCTTCAATTGCCGCGACGTTCAAACCGTAGCGTTGACCAAGTGCAACATTATCCGCTTCCTTATCTGGGCCGACGCCGTCACGGAAATTTTCTAGGTCCGCAGCGATCTGTGCCACTACCGCGTCAGCCTCCAGAAGCGGTCTTGCCTCATTCATCTGGGGCGCTCCGCTCGGGATCGTCCGCTGGCATAATGGCGGTCTCAGCTTTTACTTGCTGCGTGCGTTTCCACACCGCATCAATTGCTCTTTGACGATAGCTGGGTGCCAAAGCCCGCTGGCGTTCGGCCCAGCAGTGACTTGCAAGCTGCTTTTTGTCCCCGCCCGCTTTTGGCTTCGGCAGTAATTGTTTTCTGAGCCTTGCGACGAATTCGGGCGAGGGCTTCCGAGCCTCGCTCACCGTTACACCCCTACCGATGTTGCTTTATCGCCGGGGGTCGCATCACGTTTGCGCAGAAGCCGTTCGGCCTTTCCACAGTTCAACGCAGCCGCGGATTCAAGCTCAGACAGTTTCGCTTTGAAGACGGTACGAGCCTTTGTGTCCGGGCATCGCACAGACCAGAAGCGGCACCAGTGCCGGATGTTGCGAGCGATAAGCAAAAGCTGGTCAATAGAAAGCTTTCGCCGAAAGGCATATTCGACTTCGCGGTGATCACAAAGGTACTCATGCCAGGCAAGGAATAGATCAATCTGTGCATTGGGCAGTGGCACTGGATCAACCAGTGTGCAAAAGTCATCGTCGTCAAACATGCAAACGCGCCGCAATTCCACAAACACCTCGTCCCATGCATCAGGCGGCAGTGGATCGTATTTGGTCTGTGCGATCGTACGTGCAATCTCGCAGATTTCCGTCATAGAGAATTTTGTTTTGGCTGATAGTGCTCGAAGAATCTCCGCCAGCGCATCCCTGTCCATCATAACTCAGCTTTCTGATTTTTATAGGAATATATTACTACAGGAGGTTGAAAAAGTCAACAGTTATTTTCATTGATTTCAATCACTTAACAAAGGCAAAGAAAAAGGGGCCGATACTGCGGCCCCTTTCTTTTAGATTGTCGATTTAGCTTTGCGCTTCGGCTTCTTTTTGTCGCGCAATGTGGTGAGGAATCTTAGGGCTTCTTTCATCGTCAAATGCGAACCGTAATTCGCTTTTGTCTCAAGCAACTTAAGAAGCTTGGCTTCTTGCTTCGCCAACCGCATGCAGTTTTGCGCTTTCCGCATAGTGAAGCTGAATTGTTCAGCCACATAATCCTCAAAGTAGCCATGCGGTAGTTGATCTTTGATTGTGTTTAGTGCCTTTCCTGCCTCAATGCTTTTCATAACGGCAGTTTGAGCGGCGCGTTCAGCTTCATCATATGCTCGCTGAGCGTGAATGGTTAGCTCAGCAAGGGTTGAAGGCATCGGTTGGAGCGGCGGCACTATAGCCAAATCACGCCTCCGCAACGTCATCGAGAAACCTGCCTTTAAAAGATCATTCTCGTTGGTGCTCATTGTGCTGCCCTCCGATCGCTGGTGCTGGTGCGGACACGGGCGGCAACCCATTCGTCGAGATCAGCTTGACGATACAGGACCCGATGGCCAGCCTTAACAAATGGCGGGCCGTCACCCGTCACTCGCATTCGTTCCAAGGTTCGTTCACTGAGGCGCAAAAATGCAGCCGCCTCTCGCTGCACACATAACGTATGCATGTTGTCTCCAACGGTACGAGGAAGCGGCGGCCATATCGGGGCAAGATTGCCCAAGGCGGCAGAGAGCAACCCTGCCCTTTCGTCGGGTGGGCACCTTGACCGCTATGCGGCAGGCATTTTACCCACTGGTCCGGACGCCAATGGTCACAAAATGTCGACACAATGCGGCAACGTTAGGGCTGCCTAGGCGACAAGAGCCGCCACGTCTTCACTCCAGCGTTCCAGGGCTTCACGCATCTCGCTCTCGTAGCGGGCCCGGTTATAAACCCCGGCCACACCGGCGCGGTGGCCGCTGACATGGTTCAAGATTGCTTCAACAATGTGCGGCAGCACGCCAAGCCGGTCCGCCATAACGGTTGCAGCGGTGCGGCGCAGATCGTGCAATGTCCAATGGGGCAACGGTTTCACTTCGTCCGCATCTTCGCCAGCATCCTTTGCAGCCTTTTTACTGGCTTCAAAAATGCGGGCATCAAGTGCGGCTTTGGATTTTGACCAGCCGCCAAAGCCACGTGGTTCGTCATCCTTGCGGCGTGGTCCATCGCCAAAGATAAAGTCTCGATCATTACGGCGAGGTTGAGCTTGGACCAACGCCAGCGCGCTCGCTGTCAGTGGTAAAATGTGCTCGCGATGATTTTTTGTCCTGACTCCCGGGATGGCCCAAAGATTGCCAGCAATTTCGCTCCATTGCATTCCGCCGACTTCATCACGGCGCTGGGCTGTCAGCATCAATAGGCGAACGATGCGACCATAATCGTCATCAGCACATGCGCGCCAGATCGCGCGGAGTTCGGTGTCGGTTAGAACTCGGTCCCGAGACTTTGGCTGTGCGGGGCGGTTGCTCCCTAACACTGGGTTGGCGGGTAGGTCCAATCCTTCCCTTATCGCCCAATTAAAGAGGGTGCAGAGTGCGGCCCGGGCACGCGTGGCGGTGACTGCTCCGTGGGCCTCTGCGATTCTGGCGACCTGAGCCGCAACTTGTCGGCGGGTGATTTTGAACACCGATATGGAATGTAGGGGTTTCCATGCTCCGTAGAGATAGCGTTTGATTTCGGAATGGGTCTTGGGTCGCTGCTTGGGCTCCACCGCTTTGAGATATACGTGTATGATCTTGCGAAGTGTGTCGGCTGCTTCCAGCCGAGCTTGTGCCTTGGCTTCGGCCGGGTCTTTGCGATCGGCCACGAGGCCTAAGAGTTGCTTCGCCTTGCGCCGTGCCGTTTCCGGGGTCCAAGGCGAGCCGTGAGGGCCGATTGTGTAAAAGCGTTGTCGGCCGTCCACCCGATATTTGACAATATAGGTCGCTTGATCGCGCTGGCGTCGGATACCAAAGCCGCGCACTGCCTCCTTGTGGCCCGCGTCCCATATCGCTTTGCCCGGAGCCAACGCTTGCACCGCGCGGATCGTGATATTTCCCGATGCCATACGAGCCTCTGACCGCGTTTGTAGCTACCACATAGCTACCACCATAGGACAAATTAGGGCGAAGTGGAGCAAAGTCGTGGCCATATGAGCGATTGAAATTGCTAAAGAAATAGTAATCGTGCGAACTTGGTCGGGGTAGTGTCGGTCATGCCACTCTGTCTGTGGAACAGGAGGTCGGTGGTTCGAATCCACCCAGCTGTACCATTCCACGCATCATGCCTGTCTTGCGTGCGCGCTGCCCAACAAGCGGGCGGCTGGCGCCGCTTCTTGTATCCCGCCCGCTGAATTTTCCCGCACCCGTCATGCCGCCGCCCTGAATTTCGGCGGCAAATGACGAACGCCCAAACTTTTGGCGCATCCGCGAGCGGCTGGCACGGCCGTTGCTAGCTCAATGGACAGATCGCCAGCACGAGCGAGGGAGTGCGTCATGTCGATTTTCGATAATCCATTCAATTCCGAAATCGGTTTGAACGAAGGTTGTCCGTGCGGCCGGCACCGCACCAAAGCCGAGCACGACGCGGCCAGGCTGCAATGCGCCGCGATCGAAAGCGATGAGAAGCGCTACGAGCAGGTCGTCGCTTCCGCCGTCATGCGCGCGATGTTTCCCAGCGATGTCACGCGCCGCGCCTTTCTGCGTTCGGTCGGCGCCTCGACGGCGCTTGCCGCGATCTCGCAATTCTTCCCGCTGCAAACCGCGACGGAAGTTTTCGCCGCGCCCGGCGCGCTCGAGAAAACCGATCTCAAGGTTGGTTTCATCCCCATCACCTGCGCGACGCCCATCATCATGGCAAAGCCAATGGGCTTCTATGAAAAGCAGAAGCTCAATGTCGAAGTCATCAAGACCGCCGGCTGGGCGGTGATCCGCGACAAGACGATCAACAAGGAATACGACGCCGCGCATATGCTCTCGCCGATGCCGATCGCGATGACGCTCGGCGCGGGCTCCAACCCGATTCCCTACACGATGCCGGCGGTCGAAAATATCAACGGCCAGGCCATCACGCTTGCGCTCAAGCACAAGGACAAGCGCGACCCGAAAGACTGGAAGGGCTTCAAGTTCGCGGTGCCGTTCGATTACTCGATGCACAATTATCTCTTGCGCTATTACCTCGCCGAGCACGGCATCGACCCCGACAAGGACGTGCAGATCCGCGCCGTGCCGCCGCCTGAGATGGTCGCCAACCTGCGCGCCGACAATATCGACGGCTTCCTCGCGCCGGATCCCGTGAACCAGCGCGCGGTCTATGACAATGTCGGCTTCATCCACCTTCTCTCGAAGGAAATCTGGGACCGTCATCCGTGCTGCGCCTTCGCGGCCTCGGAAGACTTCGTGAAGAATTCGCCGAACACTTATGCGGCGCTCCTGAAGGCGATCGTCGAGGCGACGGCCTTCGCCGCGAAGGCGGAGAACAGAAAGCAAATC
>Ga0180218_1000789_pt1 | contig 23807 bp, 24 predicted proteins | sample eDN3rd37CKraftBY_FD_151334 | JGI IMG/M metagenome (GOLD analysis project Ga0180218, IMG submission 151334) | Enriched backyard soil microbial communities from Emeryville, California, USA - eDNA 3rd pass 37_C Kraft BY (version 2) (version 2) | ecosystem: Environmental > Terrestrial > Soil >...
GGCGGCGGCGGAGGGGGGGGCTCGGGCTCAGGTTCCGGCTCGGGCTCGGGCTGCGGCGTGGGCTGCGGCTTGACGTCGTCGGGCGGCGGATCGACCGGCGAGTCGCCGTCGGCCCAGAGTTCGACCTGCACCGGCCCGGGGTTTTCCGAACGCCAGTTCACGCCGAAGATCAGCACCAGCAACAGCAGCAAGTGCACCAGTACCGCCAGGCCCAGGGCCTTGCGATTGTCCTGGGTGGCGGGCGAGGGGGGCGCCGAACGGTCGTTTCGAATCAGGGGTGGGGTCATGTGTCTTGCTGTGCCGGCTTGTCCGCAAGCGGCGCGTTAGCGTTTCCGGGCAGGTTGCTGCGTCTCGGCGCCGGCGCCCTGGTCGACCAGCAGGCCCAGGCGCGTGATGCCGCTGGAACGCAATTCGTCCATGACTTTCACCACCGACTCGTACGGCACCTTGCCGTCGGCGGCGATCACGACCGGCGTTTCGGCGGTAATGCGCGAACGGACCTGGTTGACCAGTTCGGTGCGTGCGATGTCCTGGGGCGTGGCGCCCGGCTCGCGCATGCGCAAGGCGATCTTGCCGTCTTCCGAAATCTGCACTTCCAGCGGCTTGGCCGGCACATCGGAGGCCTGCCCCACCGAGGGCAGCTCGATCAGCCCGGGCGTGATCAGGGGCGCGGTGACCATGAAGATCACCAGCAGCACCAGCATGACGTCGATATAGGGCACGACGTTGATGTCGGCCTTCATTCGGCGGCCGGCCCGGCCGTTGGAGCGTACCGAAGGCATTAGCGCACCTGCCGCTGCAGAATGTTCAGGAACTCGTCGACGAAGCTGTCGAAGCGGATCGACAGGCGGTCGATGTCGTTGGTGAAGCGGTTATAGGCCACCACGGCCGGGATGGCCGCGAACAGGCCGATGGCCGTGGCGATCAGGGCCTCGGCGATGCCGGGCGCCACCGCGGCCAGCGTGGCCTGTTGCATGTTCGACAGGCCGATGAAGGCATGCATGATGCCCCACACCGTGCCCAGCAGGCCGATGTACGGGCTGACCGAGCCGGCCGAGGCGAGGAAGTTCAGGTGCGACTCGAGGGAGTCCATTTCGCGCTGGTAGGCCGCGCGCATGGCCCGGCGCGGGCCGTCGAGCACCGCGTTGACGTCGCCGGCGGCGCTGGTGCGGCGCGCCTTGAGGAATTCGGTCATGCCGGCGTCGAAAATGCGCGCCAGGGCGCCCTGTTCGTCGCGGCGGGTGGCGACCGCCTGCTGCAGCATGGCCAGGTCGCCGCCCGACCAGAAGTCATCCTCGAAGCGGCGGGTCTGCTGGTGCGCCCGCTTGATTGCCAGGCGCTTGGCGAAAATATAGGTCCAGGACATGATCGAGATGCCCAGCAGCAGCAGCATGATCAACTGAACCGGCACGCTGGCGTGGGAGATCAGCGAAAGCAACGACATGTCGTTGGTGACTTGCATGTTTATTCCTGAATCTGGATGAATTTCAGTTTTGCGCGAATATTGTCCGGCAGTTCGGCCGGACGCATACGGAGCGAATCGACGCAGCAGATTTGGATGTTGCCCTCGGCAAGCAGTTCCCCGTTGCGCTCGGCGCGCTGCGCGAAGTGTATCGAAGCGCGGCCGATTCGTGTAATCCGGCTGCGTATGGTAATCAGGTCGTCCAGCCGGGCGGGCTTGCGGTAGGACATGTCCAGGGAGTGGACAACGAACAGGCGGTGCTCGCGCTCGGCAAGGTCCGACTGGTTCACGCCCAGGCCGCGCAGCCATTCGGTGCGGGCCCGTTCCAGGAACTTCAGGTAGTTGGCGTAGAAGACGACTCCGCCAGCGTCCGTGTCTTCATAGTAGACACGGATGTCCAGCACGGATTCGGAGAACTTCGGGTCGGTCACGATCGATAGGAGCCCTGTGGCTGCCGCGGGGCGGGCTGGCGCCCGCCCTGGGGACTATAGCAAGTCGAGTTTGGCCAGCGTCTGCGCCAGGGCCTGGTCCACCGGGACCTTGGCCGCCTCGGCTTCGCGGCGGGCCTGCAATTCCACCACACCCTCGTTCAGCCCGCGTTCTCCAACTGTTACGCGCAGGGGGACGCCGATCAGCTCCCATTCGGCGAACATGACGCCCGGGCGGCTGTCGCGGTCGTCGAGCATGACGTCCACGCCGCGCGCGCGCAGCGCCTCGTACAGCGCCACCGCGGTGTCACGAACGGTTTCACTTTTGCCCCAGCCCACCGGGCAAATCACCACCTCGTAGGGGGCGATGGCGCGCGGCCAGATGATGCCGCGGGCGTCGTGGTTCTGCTCGATGGCCGCGCCCACGATGCGGGTGACGCCGATCCCGTAGCAGCCCATCTGCAGCACGGCCGGCTTGCCGTTGTCATCCAGGAAGGTGGCCTTGAGCGCTTCCGAGTACTTGGTGCCCAGGAAGAATACGTGGCCGACCTCGATGCCGCGCTGGATCGACAGGGTGCCCTTGCCGTCGGGCGAGGGATCGCCCTCGACCACGTTGCGCAGATCCGCGACCAGCTCGGGTTCGGGCATGTCGCGGCCCCAGTTGGCGCCCTGGTAATGGTAATCCTCGCGGTTGGCGCCACAGACGAAGTCGGCCATGTTGGCGACCGTGCGGTCGGCCACCACGCGCACCGGCCTGGCCGTCTTGATCGGACCCAGGTAGCCGGGCTTGCAGCCGAAATGGTCGGTGATTTCCGTTTCGGTGGCGAAGCGGAAGCCGGCCAGCCCGGCCAGCTTGCCCGCCTTGATTTCGTTGAGCTCGTGATCGCCGCGCAGCAGCAGCAGCCAGACCTGCGCCGGCCCCTCGGGCTGGTCCACGGCCAGCACGATGGATTTGATGGTGCGCGCCAGCGGCAGGCCCAGCAGCTTGGCCACGTCCTCGCACTTGGCCGCGCCGGGCGTGGGGACCGCTTCCAGGTCCTGGGCGGGGGCCGGGCGGGTGGCCAGCAGGGCGGGCGCTTCGGCCAGCTCGATATTGGCGGCGTAGTCCGACTCGGGGTTGTACACGATCAGGTCCTCGCCGGTGTCGGCGATGACCTGGAATTCATGGCTGCGCGACCCGCCGATCGAGCCGGTGTCGGCCGCCACGGCGCGGAATTCCAGGCCCAGGCGCTGGAAAATGCGCTGGTAGGCGGCGTACATGATGTCGTAGCTGCGCTGGGCGCCGGCCTCGTCGCGGTCGAACGAATAGGCGTCCTTCATGGTGAACTCGCGCCCGCGCATCAGCCCGAAGCGGGGGCGGCGTTCGTCGCGGAACTTGGTCTGGATATGGTAGAAGTTCAGCGGCAGCTGGCGGTAGCTCTGGATCTCGTTGCGCGCGATGTCCGTGATCACTTCTTCCGAGGTCGGCTGCAGGACGAAATCGCGCTGGTGGCGGTCCTTGATGCGCAGCAATTCCGCGCCGTACTGCTCCCAGCGGCCGGACTCCATCCAGAGTTCGGCCGGCTGCACCACCGGCATCAGCAGTTCGATCGCGCCGGCGGCGTTCATTTCCTCGCGGACTATGCCCTCGATCTTGCGGATGACCTTCAGCCCCAGCGGCATGTAGGTGTAGATTCCGCCCGCCAGCTTGCGAATCATGCCCGCCCGCGTCATCAACTGGTGGCTGGCGATCTCGGCCTCGGCCGGGGCTTCTTTCAGAGTGTTCAGGTGGTACTTGGAGGCGCGCATAGTTAAAGGTGGCAGCAGATACGTATAATCGACCGTAATTGTATTGAATTCGGTGGGGGTGGCCCATGCTTGATCGCGAAGGCTACCGTCCCAATGTCGGCATCATTCTCGTAAACGGTAAAAACGAGGTCTTCTGGGGCAAGCGAATCCGGGAACATGCCTGGCAGTTCCCGCAGGGTGGCATCAAGTACGGCGAAAGCCCGGTGCAGGCCATGTATCGCGAACTCCATGAAGAGGTGGGCTTGAAGCCCGAGCATGTCCGCATTTTGGGGCGTACACGTGATTGGTTGCGTTATAACGTACCGGATCACTTCGTCCGGCGAGAGTGGCGTGGCCACTATAAAGGACAAAAGCAGATCTGGTTCCTGTTGCGCCTGGTAGGGCGCGACAGCGACGTATGCCTGCGCGCCACGCAGCACCCGGAATTCGACGCCTGGCGCTGGAGCCAGTACTGGGTGCCGCTGGACGCGGTCATCGAGTTCAAGCGCGACGTCTATACGCAGGCCTTGAACGAACTGGCCGTCATTCTATTCCGCCGGCACCACGAAACGCGCTATTTGCGCCAGCGGGTGCATGGGCCGCGCTCGACCGACAACCCGTCCTCCGAGACGGACGACCATGCGCATATTGCTGGTTGAAGACGAGCGCGACATGGCGGCCTGGCTGATGCGGGCGCTGGCGCAGAGCGGGTTCATGCCCGACCATGCGCCGGACGCCCGTACGGCCGAAGGCCTGATGGCAGGCAACGAATATGACGCGGTGGTCATGGACCTGCGCCTGCCCGACAAGCACGGGCTGGTGCTGCTGCGCGAAATGCGCAACCGGGACGACCGTACGCCGGTGCTGCTGCTGACCGCCCAGGGCGCGCTGCAGGACCGGGTGCGCGGGCTCAATCTCGGCGCCGATGATTTCCTGACCAAGCCGTTCGCGCTGGAAGAGCTGGAGGCCCGCCTGACCGCCCTGGTGCGGCGCAGCCGCGGCCGCCAGCCCCCCCGCCTGCAATGCGGCTCGCTGTCGTACGACGGCGAAAGCCGCGCCTTTACCCTGGACGGGGCGCTGCTGTTCCTGACGCCGCGCGAGCATGCCGCCCTGGCGGCGCTGCTGACCCGCAGCGGCTATCCGGTCGACAAGTCGCAGCTGTTCGGCAAAGTGTTCACGCACGAAAGCGAGGCCAATCCCGACGCCATCGAAGTGGTGCTGCACCGCCTGCGCAAGAAACTGACGGGCAGCGATGTGCGCATCGTCACGGTGCGCGGCCTGGGATACATGCTGGAAAGCACCGTCAGTGAATCCTCCGAAAGCTGAGCGTTCGCGCGCATCGTCGCGCACGCCGCTGGTGGGCATCCGCGCGCTGCTGATCTCGCTGTTGCTGCCGGGCGTGGTGGTCTTGCTGGTCATCGACAGCTGGAACGACTATCGCACCCTGGCGGCCATCACCAACGAAGCCTATGACTCGGCGCTGCTGGAGCCGGCGCGTGTGCTGGAGAGCAGCCTGGAGTTCGCGGCCGATGGCACGCTGCAGGTGGCGACGCCGCTGTACGCCCAGGTCATGCTCGAGTCCAAGGCCGGGATGCGCAAGTATTACCGCATCGAGGAAATCGACCCTCCCTGGCCCGAAAACCTGCCCGGCATGCCGCGCGAGCCCGGCCGGGCGCTGTCGGGCATGCCGGAGATGCCGCGTCCTCCCTATTGGCCGCGCAGCAACGGGCAACCGGTCTTCTTCGACGCGGTCTATCGCAACGATCCCGTGCGTGCCGTGGCCGTGGTGCGCGACCTCTATTACCGCAACCAGCATCGCCAGGTGCTGGTCGTCGTGGCCGAAAGCATCGGCAAGCGCGTCGAGGCCGAAGCCAGCGCGCAGCGCCAGGAGGTCCTGCGCGATGCGCGCATGCTGGCGCTGGTGGCCTTGCTGGTCTGGTGGGGCGTGAACTGGGCCTTGCGGCCGCTGGTGCGCCTGCGCAACGATATCCGCACCCGCCGGCCCGACGACCTGACGCCGCTGGACGCCACGCGGGTGCCCAGCGAGGTCGCGCCGCTGGTCGAGGCCGTCAATCACCACATTGCGCGCCATCGCCGCGTGCTGGACGAACAGTCGCAATTCCTCGCCGATGCGTCGCACCAGTTGCGCACGCCCTTGGCCATCATGCTGACCCAGGCCCAATATGCCTTGCGCGAGCGCGATCCGGTGCGCGCCCAGGAGGGGCTGCGCGCCATTGTCGACCAGCTTGGCCGCACCCGCCGCCTGACCGAGCAGCTGCTGTCTCTGGCGCATGCCAGCCAGGCCGATGCGCCGCCGCGGCAGGAGCTCGACCTCAACGACGTGGCGCGCGACGTCGTGCTGCAGTACCTGCCGCTGGCGCACGAGAAGCAGCAGGACCTGGGCTGGGTCGACGCGCGCGGCGACAAGGCCGAAGGCGCCAGCGACACCGCCGTGGTGCCGGTCTGGGGTAGCGAGGTCGAACTGCACGAGGCCCTGTCCAACCTGGTGCACAACGCCATCAACTATGCCCCGGCGGGGGCGCACATCACGGTATCGGTCGTGCGCTACGCCGACCGCGCCGAGGTGCAGGTCGCCGACGACGGCCCCGGCATCGAGCCGTTGTTGCGGGCCCGCGCGTTCGCCCGTTTCGACCGCATGGCGGGCGACCGCCATGCGTCGTCGTCGGGGTCGGGCCTGGGGCTGTCGATCGCTCGCGCCTATGCGCGCCGCAATGATGGCGATATCGAATTGCGCGACGGCGAGCCCAACGCCCAGGGCGGGGTCGGATTGTGCGCCGTGTTCTGGATTCCCCTGTACGACCGGGGCGCCCCGGCCGATGAGGCCGAGGCGCCCCGGCGTTACGGCTGAGCGCCTCGCTCCGAGCGTTTCGCCGTCATGCGCGCAGGTTCAGCGCCGTGATCTTGATGTCGTGGCTGAGGTCCGCGCCCGTTCCCACCAAGGCCATTTGCGCCGCCAGGCCGGCCGCCGCCTGGGCGCCGTCGCCGGCGGCAGCCCCGTCCACCTTGCGGATCCGGTTTTCGATCCCGGCGCTGTTCAGCGCATCCAGTTTGTGGCTGGTCGCGTCGATGTGCGATTGCAGGTTGTCCGCCAGGCGGTTGAGCTGGCTATCGTTGCCGCTGGTCTTCGCGTCATGGTCGAGCTGGCTGGCGCGCAAGGCGTCAAAGCGCGCCATGGCCGCCGAGGCCAGTTCGTAGGCGTAGGCGGCCGAAGCGTTGACGTCGACCTTGCTGTTCCAGCCGATATTGCCGCCCACGCCAAGCGTGGTGCCGACCTCGCCGCCCATTTCGAACTGGCCGGGGCTGGCCACCAGCTTGCCCTCTGCCGTGGCTCCCAGGCCGACATTGGCGCTGCCGGTGACCGAGGCGGTCAGCCCGTGCGTTTCGGCATATTTGCTGTGCAGCAGGTTGGCCGTCAACGTTCCTTCCGCCTTCATGCCCATGAAGGCTTCGGCCTGGCCCTCCAGGCGCACGCCGACGCCGTCGCTGCGCTTTTCGATCGCCGCCGTGCCCGAGACCTCGGCGCTGGCGCCGACTTCCGCGCGTCCTTCGGCGTCCAGCTTGAGCAGGCTGCCCAACGTCACCGAGCCCTGGGTCTCCAATCCCAGCTTGCTCGACAGTTCGGCGCTCACGTTCAGCGACAGCACGGCGTTGGAGCTGGTCTCGGTGTCGCCGTCGGCTTCCTCGCGCCCGATGGTGCCCGACAGGGCGAACGGTTCGAACGACCCGGATACCTCTGCGCGCGCCGTGGACTCGCCGTACAGCCGCAGCGAGCCTTCCGCCTCGCCGGCGGCGCCGGCGCGCGAGCCGCTCACGCTCATCTCGATGTTGGCGAACGCCTCCAGCACGGCCTCGCCGCTGATGCCCTTGCCCCTGAGCCACTCGGCCTTGCCGGCCGGCGCCTCGAAATCGGTGCTGGCCTTGGTGCCGGTCTCGACGGACAGGCGGCCGCCGCTATCGGCGGCGGGAGGGCGGCTCCATAGCGCGCTGTCGTCGTCGGACTGCTGCAGGGCGATCAATCCTTCGACCATGCCGGCCAGTAATTGGGTGCGCAGCAGGCCGACGTCGCCCTGGTGCGAGACGCCGTCGGCCAGGCTCGCCTGCAGCGCTTCCTGCGCCCGCTGCAAGGCCAGCAGCTGCGTCTGCGTCTTGAGGATGGCGACGGCGTTTTCCTCGGCCGTCAGGTTGGGGCGTATGGTGTCCAGGCCCGCGAAGCGCTCGCGCAGCATGGCGGTGTATTCGCGCCATTGCGGCATGCCCGCGACGTCGCTCGCCGTGGGCGGTGCTCCGTGCTGCGTCGCCCATTGGGCCTCCAGGTGGCTGTACAGCGCGTCGGTGGATTGCTGCAGGCGGGAGGCGAATTCGTCGGGACGTCGCGTGCGCAGGTCTTCGAGGTTCTGCATCCAGACCTTGACGTCGCTTTGCAGCGCCATCGACCCGGCGCGCAGTCCATCCAGCCATTTCACGTCCAGGCTGGCATGGCTGGGCGCATGCTCCCGCAGCTGTTGCTTGTAGGCATCGATGGCGGTGCGCAATTCGGCCACCATGCCGCCGCGCTTGGCGAACTCCCTGGGCTGGCTGGCCTCCCAGTGGTCGAGCGCCACTTCCAGGTCGCGCAGCTGCTGCAGCGAGCGGTCGCCGCTGGCCTGGAACTGCCTGACATCGTGCTTGACTTCGCGCAGCGCCTCGCTGCTGTGGCGCAGGCGCGGGCTGGCCACGCTGCGCACGAATTCGTCGTTGTTCGGCTCGAGCAGGCGCATGGAGGGATGTGCGGCGGCCTGGCCGCTGGGCGGCGTCTCGGGCAGGGGCCGGTACGACAGGCCGACGACCGGATTGACGTTGTTGCTCAACATGTGCGGGTCCTCCGTGGTTTGGGGGCGATGGCTGGATACGGCGCAGGCGCCGGCAAGTCCGCCGGATGCCGTGTTGGTAACCGCCGTCTGTCCGGCGTTCTCCGCGCCCCTCGCGGCGCGGAGAAGTCCGCGCCCGTTAGGCCGCTTTCCGCCATGGCGGGCAGCGTTCGCCTGATTAAGGCCGGGCGCCGGGCAGGCCAACATATGTGGCCCCGTCCGCATGTATGCCCAGGAGATGCCATGTTCCCGTTGCTCATCCGCAATCTGCGCCACCTGCTGGGGCTGCCCGCTGGCGCCGACGAGCCGGTCACCTCCCTGGCCATCGACGAGCAATGGGTCGTCCATATCGGATGCGAGGACGACATGGTGACCGTGCTGCTGCCGCTCGGGCCGGCGCCCGATCCACTGCCGGGCACGGCGCTGGCCAACAGCTTGGCGCAGTGGCCGCCCGTGCTGCTGGATCTGTCCGAGCAGGGCGAGGCCATCCTGTGGGCGCGCGAGCATGTCGGCCGCCTGACGGCCGAGCAATTGCACGCGTTGCTGGCGCGGCTGGCGGCGCGCGCAGCGGCCCTCATGGCCCCGGACGCCGCGCCGCCAGCGTCGCCGCAGGGCACGGCCGAGGTCGCCGGCCGCAAGGCCTGAGGCCGGCCCTATGGCCGGGCCGTGTCGCTCTGGCGCACCAGCGGGGGCACGCGCTTGGCAAGAAAGTCCAGGAAAGCGCGCACCGCGGGCATCATGCCGCGCCGCGACGGATAGATGCAATGCACGATGCCTTCCGGCGAGCGCCAGTCCGGCAGTACCCGCACCAGCTCGCCGCGCCGCAGTTCCGCCTCGCTGGCCATCGACGGCAGCAGCGCGATGCCGCGCCCGCGCACCGCGGCCTGGGTCAGCACGATGAAGTCGTTGCTGGCCAGCACCGGCTGCACGGCGACTTCGACCGATTCCCCGCGCTGGTTGGTCAGCGGCCAGCGCACTTCGTTCTGCGGGTCGTTGAAGCTGAGCGTGCGGTGCGAAGCCAGCTCCTGCGGCGTTTCGGGCGCGCCATGGCGCTGCAGGTAGGCGGGGCTTGCCACCAGGGTGCCGCTGGCCAGGCCCAGATGCTTGACCACCAGCTCGGCATCGGTATCCAGCCTGGTGCGCACGCGCAAGGCCAGGTCCACCCCCTCCCGGATCACGTCCACCCGCCGGTTGGTCACCAGCAACTGCACCGATACCGACGGCCAGGCGTCGAGGAATTCCGGCAGCAGCGGCGCCAGCATCTGCTGGGCAATCGATACCGGGCAACTGACCACCACCGGGCCCGCGGGCTCGGATTGCAGCTGCCGCATGGCGTCCTCGGCCGCACGCGCCGACGCCGTCATTTCCTGGCAGTAGTGCAGGTAGCGTTCGCCGGCCGTGGTCAGGCGCAGGCGGCGCGTCGTGCGTTGCAGCAGGCGCACCCCCAGGCGGTCCTCCAGTTGTGAGATGCGGCGCGACAGGCGGGATTTCGGGATATCGAGCACCCGCGATGCCGCGCTGAAGCCGCCTTGCTCGACGACTTGGGCGAAGTAGTAGAGATCGTTGAGGTCTTGCATGAAAATTGTTCTAAATTCAGAACGTACAGTTCATCTTAACCGGGTTTATGTAAGCAATGAAGCCTCTTAAAGTTACGCCATGGCTACACGGCACGACGCCGTACCACTGGAGGCCCACCTTATGAAAACCCTCGTCATCCTGTCCTCGATCCTCGGCGATCGCTCGAACTCCAAGCAACTGGCCGACCATCTGCTGGCCCGCCTGAAGCAGTCCGAACCCGGCGGTACGGTCAAGATCCGCGATCTGGCCGCCAATCCCGTACCGTATTTCGACGGTGCGACGGTCGGGGCGCTGTTCACGCCCGCCGAGGCGCGCAACGCCGAACAGCAGCGCATCGCGGCGCTCAGCGACGAACTGGTCGCCGAACTCTTCGACGCCGATCGCATCGTCTTCGCCGTGCCGGTCTACAACTTCAACCTGCCGGCCCAGTTCAAGAGCTACATCGATCATATCGCCCGTGCCGGCGTGACCTTCCGCTATACGGCCGAAGGCAAGCCCGAAGGCCTGGTGCAGGGCAAGCAGGTGCTGGTGCTGATCGCCCGTGGCGGCAAGTCGGAGGGTACGCCCGATGACACGATGACGCCCTACCTGAAGCAGATGCTGGCTTTCCTGGGCATGACCGACGTGACGTTCATCGCCGCCGAAGGCATGGCGATGGGCGAACTGGCCGCCCAGGAAGGGCTGGCCCTGGCCAGGCAGCGCATCGATGCGCTGTCGCTGGATGCGCGCCAGGGCCTGGCGGCGGCCTGATAGAACGGGCGCCGGCCGCTTGGGCAACGAGCGGCCGGCGCCGTGGCGTCAGTCGCGCAGCCGCTTGATGAGGCTGGACGTATCCCAGCGGTTGCCGCCCATTTTCTGTACATCGCCGTAGAATTGGTCCACCAGGGCGGTCAGTGGCAGCCGGGCGCCGTTGTTGCGCGCCTCGGCCAGTACCAGGCCGAGGTCCTTGCGCATCCAGTCCACCGCGAAACCGAAATCGAACTTGTCGTCCACCATCGTGGCGCCGCGGTTTTCCATCTGCCAGCTTTGCGCGGCGCCCTTGCTGATCACATCCAGCACCAGCTTCATGTCCAGTCCCGCGGTCTGGCCGAAAGCGATGGCTTCGGACAGGCCTTGCACCACGCCGGCGATGCAGACCTGGTTGACCATCTTGGCCAGTTGGCCGGCTCCCGGCGGGCCCACCAGCGTGACGGCGCGGCCGAAGGCATGCGCCACCGGCTTGATGTCTTCGAACGTGGCGCTGTCGCCGCCGCACATGATGGTCAGCGCGCCATTGACGGCGCCGGCCTGGCCGCCGGAGACCGGCGCATCGATGAATTGCAGCTTCAGTTCGCGGGCCGCCGCGTAGAGTTCGCGCGCCACGTCGGCCGAGGCGGTGGTGTGGTCGACGAAGACCGCGCCGGCCTGCATGCCGGCGAAGGCGCCGTCCGCGCCCAGCACCACACTGCGCAGGTCGTCGTCGTTGCCGACACAGCAGAACACGATCTGCGCGCCTGCCGCGGCTTCGCGCGGCGTGGCGGCGGCCTTGCCGCCGAATTCGGCGGCCCAGGCCTGCGCCTTGGCCGCCGTGCGGTTGTAGACCGTGACCTGATGGCCCGCGCGGGCCAGGTGGCCAGCCATGGGCAGGCCCATGACGCCCAGGCCCAGGAAAGCGACGTTGCGCGGGGTGATGGTGTCGTACGTCTTCGAACCGATGGTGGCCATGCCGGATCTCCGTTGAAAGGCGCTGTTGGGATACAGGACAGTAACCTTAACGCAATCAAAAGCCCGCGGCGAGCCCGTCGCGGCGGCTGTCGCTGGCCGCCACATAGCCGTCGACCGCCGGATCGCCCAGGCGCCAGATGAACTGGCCCGAACCGAAATCCTTGTCGGCCGGCGTCGTGACGTCCACGATATGGCCGCGGGCGCGCAGGGCGTCGGTCACCTGCGCGGGCATGGCGGCCTCGGCATCGACCGAAAGCCCGCGGTTCCATTTCCAGCGCGGGGCATCGCACGCCGCCTGCGGCTGCTGTCGATAATCGAGCATGCGCACCAGCGCCTGCAAGTGCCCCTGCGGCTGCATGTTGCCGCCCATGATGCCGAAACTCATCAGCGGCGCACCATCCTGCGTCAGGAAGGCGGGAATGCCGGTGTGGAACGGACGCTTGCCGCCGCCCACGACGTTCGGGTGATCGGGGTCCATGCTGAAGCAGGAGCCGCGGTTCTGCAGGCTGACGCCGGTGCCCGGCACCACGATGCCGGATCCGAATCCCATGTAATTGGACTGGGTGAAACTGATCATCATGCCGTTGCGGTCGGCGCACGCGAGGTAGACGGTGCCGCCCCGCGGCGCCTGCGCGGCGTTGTAGACGCGCGCGCGGCGCAGGTCGATCAGGCGCGCGCGCTCGGCCAGATAGGCCGGGTCCAGCAGCTGTTCGACGCGGATGCGCATGTGCGCCGCGTCGGCGACGTGCGCATAGACGTCGGCGAACGCCAGTTTCATTGCTTCGATCAGGATGTGCTGGGTGTCCGGATGCTCGATGGGGCGCGATGCCAGGTCGAAGTGTTCGACGATCCCCAGCGCGATCAGCGCCGCCAGGCCCTGCCCGTTGGGCGGCAGCTGGTGCAGCGCGTGGCCGCGGTAGGCCTGGCTGATGGGGTCGACCCATTGCGGCGCATAGTCGCGCAGGTCGCCCAGCGTCAGCGCCGCCTCGTGCGCCTGCGCGTGCGCCACCAGCTTCTGGGCCGTTTCCCCTTCGTAGAAATCGCGCCCGCCGCTGGCGGCGATGCGCCGCAGCGTGGCGGCCGCGCCCGGCAGCACGAAATGTTCGCCCACCTCGGGCGCGCGTCCATGCGGCAGGAAGTGTTCGGCGAATCCGGGCAGGCTGCGCAGCGGGTCCGCCTGGGCAGCCCATCTTCGCTGTACGGTCGGGGGCACCGCGAAGCCGCGCTCGGCATATTCGATGGCGGGCGCCAGCACGTCGGCGAAAGGCAGGCTGCCCAGTCTTTCGTGCAGGCTGGCCCAGCCCGCCACGCAGCCCGGTATGGTCACGCTGTCCCAGCCGCGCAACGGGATCTTGCCCTGGTGCTTGCGCCGGAAATAAGCGGGGCTCCACGCCGCCGGCGCGCTGCCCGAGGCGTTCAGGCCATGCAGGCGCGCGCCATCCCAGACCAGTGCGAAGCAATCCGATCCCAGACCATTGCTGGCTGGTTCGACCAGCGCCAGCGTCGCGGCGCTGGCCACCGCCGCGTCCGCGGCGTTGCCCCCCTGCGCCAGGATGCGCAGCCCGGCCTGTGCCGCCAGCGGGTGGGAAGTGGCGACCACGTTGCGCGCGAAAACAGGAATCCGGGTGCTGGGGTAGGGGTTGTTCCAATCGAACTTCATGACAAGCCGACAGACACGGGTAAACCCGTAGCTTAACGCACGCGCGGCCGATTCATGTCAAATTTGTCGTGATTGGTTGCGATTTGAAATTTTGTGGCCCGGTGCCCGTGGCGTAAGGGCGCCTGTCCCTGCGGGGACAGGCGCCATGCGCGTCGGGGCAGGACAGGCATACGGTGCTGCTGCGAAGCCGAGGCAAAAAAAAACCGGGCCCGCGGGCCCGGTTCGCGCCGGCCGGCAGGCGCCGGCCGCATCGAGGGATCATTCTTCCTCGACGAAGGTCTCCTCGCGCTTCTTGCGGATCGCCGGCAGCGCCACCAGGATCACCAGGAACACCGCGACGGCCAGCAGGGTCGCCGACAGCGGGCGCGTCACGAAGGTGCCGAAGTCGCCGCGCGACAGCAGCAGGGCGCGCCGGAAGTTCTCTTCCATCATGGGGCCGAGCACCAGGCCCAGCAGCAGCGGCGCGCCTTCGCATTTCAGCTTGGCCCACACGTAGCCCACCACGCCGAAGGCCGCGGTCATGAAGATGTCGAACGTGTTGTAGTTCAACGAGTACACGCCGATCGTGCAGAACACCAGAATGGCGGGGAACAGGATGCGGTAGGGCACTTTCAGCAGCTTGACCCACAGGCCGATCAGCGGCAGGTTCAGCACCACCAGCATCAGGTTGCCGATCCACATCGAGGCGATCAGGCCCCAGAACAGCTCGGGGTGGCTGGTCATGACCTGCGGGCCCGGCTGGATGTTGTGGATGGTCATCGCGCCGACCATCAGCGCCATCACGGCGTTGCCCGGGATACCCAGGGTCAGCAGCGGGATGAACGAGGTCTGCGCGGCCGCGTTGTTGGCCGACTCGGGGCCGGCCAGGCCGGCCGGGTGGCCCTTGCCGAAGCGCTCCGGGTTCTTCGAGATCTTCTTCTCGAGCGTGTAGGAGGCGAACGAGGACAGCACGGCGCCGCCGCCCGGCAGGATGCCCAGGGCCGAACCCAGGGCGGTGCCGCGCACCACGGCCGGGGCCGATTCCTTGAACTCCTGGAAGTTCGGATACAGCGAGCCGATCTTGTCGGTGATGTCGACGCGGTTTTCCTTCTGCTCCAGGTTGGTCATGATTTCGGCGAAGCCGAACACGCCCATGGCGACGATGGCGAAGTCGATGCCGTCCTGCAGCTCGGGAATGCCGAAGTCATAGCGGGCCACGCCGGAGTTCACGTCGGTGCCGACCATGCCCAGCAGCAGGCCGAGGATGATCATGGCGATGGCCTTGGGCAGCGAGCCCGAAGCCAGCACCACCGCTCCCACCAGGCCCAGCACCATGAGCGAGAAGTATTCGGCCGGGCCGAACTTGAAGGCGACTTCGGCCAGCGGGGGCGCGAAGGCAGCCAGCAGCAGCGTGGCGACGCAACCGGCGAAGAACGAGCCCAGGGCGGCGATGGCCAGGGCGGCGCCGGCGCGGCCGTTGCGCGCCATCTGGTGGCCATCGAGCACGGTCACCACCGCTGATGTCTCGCCGGGCAGCGCGACCAGGATGGCCGTGGTCGAACCGCCGTACTGGGCGCCGTAGTAAATACCGGCCAGCATGATCAGGCCGGCCACCGGCGGCAGCACGTAGGTGATGGGCAGCAGCATGGCGATGGTCGGGACCGGGCCGATGCCCGGCAACACGCCGATCAGGGTGCCCAGGATGCAGCCGAGCAAGGCGTACGCCAGGTTCTCGGGGGTGAACGCCACCGAGAAACCCAGCATCAGGTTGTCAAACAATTCCATGACTCATGGTCTCCTTAGTTCATGCCCAGAAACGACGGCCACAGCGGGAAAATCAGGCCGAGTCCCTTGATGAACGCCAGATAGCTGAAGACCACGAGGAAGATGCCGTTGGCAACGGCCACCTTCCAGCTGAATTCGTGGCTGGCCAGGCTGCTGACGACCACGAGGATGAAGACGGACAGATAGACACCCAGCGGCTTGAGGATCAGGGCGTACAGGACGACCGAGCCCACCACCAGGAAAACGATGCGCCAATCGAAGCCTTCCACCGCTGTCTCCGTGGCTTTCTTGGACAGCGCGCTGATCAGCACGATCGCGCCCAACAAAGCCAGGACAAGCCCCAGCCAGAAAGGAAAGTATCCCGGCCCCATGCGGGCGGCAGTACCCATTTGGTAGCTGCTGGCTTGCCAGGAAAATCCCAGTCCGAGGACGATGAACATCACCCCCGACCAGAAGTCCTGTCGATTGCGTAGCTGCATGATTGGTTGGCTCCTGTTTTACAGCATGTATGTAAGAGACTGCCTGCTCCGGCTCGTGCTGGATGGCGGGCACAAAAAAGGCACTTGGTGGTGCCGTTTGGTTTTCTGAAATCGGCGCTTGCGTATTTTTGAAGGCCGAATGGTAATGGAGGGCAAGGGCGCTGGAAACCCTGGTTTTCCGCCAGTTGCTCGGGGTTTTCCCTAGAAATGCGCCTGCGGGGGCTTGAATGTGTAACGGGATCGCCGTGGCGAGGCCAGAATGAAAGCAAACTGAAAGTTTGCAGACAGCTGGTCGACAGCCAAGCCGGCTGGCGGGCGCTCATGGCGCCAGGCCGCGCCGCAAAAGCGGCGAATGCAGGTTCTACCGAATATTGCCGTGTTTCTCAGCTTGCGTGAAGAGGCCCGTTCGGTTCCCGGATGGTTTACGATAGCGCCCATGCTGCAAGACCTCGACCAACTCGCCGCCCGCATCGGGCAATTGGTGCAACGCACCCGGCATCTGCATGCCGAGCGTGACGCGTTGCGTGTCCGCCTGAACGACAGCGAATCCGAACAGCGCAAGCTCAAGCAGCGTTGCGCCGATTTCGAGACTGAGCTCCAGGCTTTGCAGGCCCGCTTGCGCGAGCACGACGGCGCCACCGCGACCCAGTTGGCCGAGGCGCAGCAGACCGAAGTCGCGCTGCGCGAGCAACTGGCCCGCGAAGCCGCCGAGCGCCAGGCGCTGGAGTCCCGCGTCAGTGCGCGCGAGGCCGAACTGCAGGGCAACCTGCGGGCGCGCGACACCGACCTGCAACGCCTGCGCGTGGCCGCCTCGACGGCGCGCGAACGTATCGACGCCGTGCTGGCCCGCCTGCCGGGCGCGCCGGCCGGGGAGCAACCGTAATGGAACGTGTAGACGTCACGATTCTGGGGCGCGACTACTCGCTGGCGTGCTCCGCTGAAGAAAAGCCCGTGCTCATGGCCGCCGTGCGCCATGTCGACCAGCTCATGCTGCGCATCCAGGGGTCGGGCAAGGTATCCAGCAACGAGCGCATCGCCGTGATGGCGGCGCTGCAAGTCGCCGGCGAACTGCTCGCCATGAAGGCGCCGGATGGTCCGCTGGGCGGTTTGGCGGTGGGCGACTTCAAGCGTAGAATCGAGGAAATGAATTTGATGCTGGATGATGCGCTGTCCGGACAGGAAAAGCTGCTCTAGCATCAACGCGGCAATCCGCGCGCAGTATCGGTATTTACGCAGTATTCATGGTTTGTCCCTGCCGTGCTCGTGACTTGGCCATACATTCTCTGAACCTATGTCTTACGGCATATGGGTTGCGGGAGTGTAGAGCTGGAGTGATCGTCTACTCGTAGACGAACCCGATGCTCTTCGGATCGCGACCACCTTGAACCTCAGGGTTCGAGATGCCGGCCTAGACGGCACAGGCGGGGCATCTATCCAGGCAGGCCTGTATCGCAGGCCTGCCTTCGGATGACTCTCTCCCTCCCCCCACGTTCCCTCACAGGTCCACCATGCTCCGACATTCCGCGTTTTCGCTGACCCGGCTGGGCGCCGCCTGCGCTGCCGCCCTGGCCGTGGCCGCCGCGCAGCCCGTCCTGGCCCAATCGCAGCCGCCCGCGGCAGCGCCGCAGGCCCAGGCCGACAGCGCCAGCCGCGCGCCCGAACTGACGCTGCAGGCGACCGCGTCTTCCGAGGTCAAGCAGGATACGGTGCGCATCACCCTGTCCGCCGAGGTCGAGGCCAATGACCAGCCGGGCGCCGGCAAGAAGCTGTCGGCCGCGCTCGAGGATGTCGTCAAGCGGGCGCGCGGCGCGAAGAACATCGACGTGCGCACCGGCGGCTACAACGTGTGGCCCAATACCAACTCCAAGGGCAAGATCATCAACTGGCGCGGCCAGGGTGAGGTCGTGCTCGAGTCCAAGGACTTCCAGGCGGCCTCGGCGCTGGCCGCCAAGCTGGGCGACAAGACTGCCATCACCAACATCAGCTTCCAGTTGTCGCGCGCCGGCCGCGAGGCCGAGGAGCGCAAGCTGCTCAGCCAGGCCGCCACGGCGTTTCGCGAGCGCGCGCTGGCCGCGGCCAATGCCTTCGGCTTCTCGGGCTATCGTCTGATCAAGCTGGACCTGGGCGGCAGCGGCGGGGCGCCCGTCCCGCGCGCGGTGGGCGCGCAGATGATGATGGCCAAGGACGCCGGTGGCGGCGCGCCCAATCCCGAGGCTCCCCTCGAGGCGGGCGAAGTCACCGTCAGCATCGCCGTCAACGGGACGGTGGCCTTGCAGTAAACAGGTACAGGCCGGCGCCGGCCAGCACCATGGGTATCGACAGCCACTGACCCATGCTGAGTCCGGCCGCCAGCAGCCCCAGGAAGTTATCCGGTTCGCGCGTGAACTCCACCAGGAACCGGAATGCGCCATAGCCCATCAGGAACATGGCGCTCACTTGCCCCGCCGCGCGGGGCTTGCTCGAATACCACCACAGCAGCGCGAACAGGACGATGCCTTCCAGGCCCAGTTCGTAGAGCTGGGACGGATGCCGCGGCAGCCCGTCGCCCGATTGCGGAAAGACCATCGCCCAGGGAACGTCGGTCGGCCGGCCCCACAATTCGCCATTGATGAAATTGCCCAGGCGGCCGGCGGCCAGCCCCAGCGGAATCAGCGGCGCGATGAAATCGCTCACCGTGAAAAAGCCCAGCCGCTTCCTGTGGGCGAACAGCAGCATCACCACGATGACGCCGATCAGGCCGCCGTGGAACGACATGCCGCCTTCCCACAGGTAGAGGATCTCCAGCGGGTTGGCCAGATAGTGGGCGGGCTTGTAGAACAGGACGTAGCCCAGCCGCCCGCCCAGGACCACGCCCAGCACGCTGTAGAAAATCAGGTCTTCCAGGTCGCGAACCGTCATCGAGGTCGTATGGCCCGACGTGATGCGGCGGCGGCCGAATGCATAGACCAGCGCGAAGCCGATCAGGTACATCAATCCATACCAATGGATGGCGAGCGGGCCGATACGCAGGGCTACGGGGTCGATTTGAGGGTACTGAAGCATGTTCCGCCTGGCGCAAAAAGATGTCCGATAATAACCGGCGAGCGTGTTGTTCCGTAGCGCTGCCTTCCGACAGCGGCCTGGCCGGCCCGGCGTGGGCCTACGCACCTGGAGACAAGACCATGTCCGACAACAATCGTTCCCGTCACATTACCGAGGGCGTGGCGCGCGCGCCCAATCGGGCCATGTACTACGCGCTGGGCTACACCGAGGCGGATTTCCAGAATCCGATGATCGGCGTGGCCAACGGGCATTCCACGATCACCCCATGCAACAGCGGGCTGCAGCGGCTGGCCGACGCGGCGATCGAGGCCATACGCGTGTCCCGCGCCAACCCGCAGGTGTTCGGCACGCCGACGATTTCCGATGGCATGTCCATGGGCACCGAAGGCATGAAATATTCGCTGGTGTCGCGCGAAGTCATCGCCGACTGCATCGAGACGGCCGCGCAGGGGCAGTGGATGGATGGCGTGGTGGTCATCGGCGGATGCGACAAGAACATGCCCGGCGGCATGATGGCGCTCGCGCGCATGAACGTGCCCGGCATCTACGTGTACGGCGGCACCATCAAGCCCGGTCATTACAAGGGCAAGGACCTGACCATCGTATCGGTGTTCGAAGCCGTGGGCGAATACACCATGGGCCGCATGGACGAAACCGACTTCAAGGCCATCGAACAATGCGCCATCCCCGGGTCGGGCTCCTGCGGCGGCATGTACACGGCCAACACCATGAGCTCGGCCTTCGAAGCCATGGGGATGAGCCTGCCTTATTCCAGCACCATGGCCAACGAGGACCAGGAGAAAGTCGCGTCGGCGGCGGAATCGGCGCGCGTGCTGGTCGAGGCCGTGCGGCGCCAGTTGCGGCCGCGCGACATCATCACCCGCGCCTCCATCGAGAACGCGGTGTCGGTCATCATGGCCACGGGCGGCTCGACCAACGCCGTGCTGCATTTTCTCGCCATCGCCCACGCGGCCGAGGTGCCGTGGAGCATCGACGACTTCGAACGCATCCGCAAGCGCGTGCCGGTCATCTGCGATCTCAAGCCGTCCGGCAAGTACGTGGCGACCGACCTGCATCGCGCCGGCGGCATTCCGCAAGTGATGAAGATCCTGCTCAACGCCGGCCTGCTGCATGGCGATTGCATCACCATCACCGGCAAGACCGTGGCCGAGACGCTGGCCAACGTGCCCGATGTGCCCCCGCCCGGGCAGGATGTCATCATGCCCATCGAGCGCGCGCTGTACCCGCAGGGGCACCTGGCGATACTCAAGGGCAATCTTTCGCCGGAAGGCTGCGTGGCCAAGATCACCGGGCTGAAGAATCCGGTCATTACCGGCCCGGCGCGCGTGTTCGATTCCGAGGACGACGCCATGGCCGCCATCATGGATCGGCGCATCCGCGATGGCGATGTGGTGGTGATCCGCTACGAGGGCCCCAAGGGCGGCCCGGGCATGCGCGAGATGCTCGCGCCGACCTCGGCGCTGGTCGGCCAGGGGCTGGGCGAAACCGTCGGCCTGATCACCGACGGGCGGTTTTCCGGCGGCACCTGGGGCATGGTGGTCGGGCACGTGGCGCCGGAGGCGTTCGTGGGCGGGCCGATCGCGCTGATTCGCGAGGGCGATTCGGTTACCATCGATGCCCATCAGCTGCTGCTGCAGCTCAACATCAGCGATGAGGAAATGGCGGCCCGTCGCAAGGCTTGGGCCCAGCCCAAGCCGCGCTATGTGCGCGGCGTGCTTGCCAAGTTCGGCAAGCTGGCCTGTACCGCCAGCCGTGGGGCAGTAACCGATGCATTTGAAGAGTAGTCTGGCCGCGTGGGCGGTCCTGGCCTGTCTGGCCGGCGGCAGCGCCGGCGCGCAGCCGGCGGGCGAGGCGCTGGCGCGCAACAAGAACTGCATGGCGTGCCATCAGGTCGACAGCAAGCGGGTGGGGCCGCCCTTGCGCAGCATATCCGAACGCTACGCAGGGCAGTCCGAGGCCGCTGCCTACCTGGCGGGCAAGATCCGTGGCGGCGGGCGCGGCGCCTGGGGCGCGGTGCCCATGCCGGCCCAGCCGCAGGTCAGCGACGCCGACGCGCAGGCGTTGGCCGAGTGGATCCTGTCCTTGCCCGCCAAGCCCTGAACATTCTTTCCGGAGCGAAAGCCATGTCTTCATCCCAACCGGCCGGCGCGGCCACCGAATCGGCCATTCTCGGGGGCGGCTGCTTCTGGTGCGTCGAAGCCGTCTTCAAGGACCTGCGTGGCGTGACCAGCATCGAGCCCGGCTATGCCGGCGGCCACGTCGAGAACCCCACCTACGAGCAAGTGTGCGGCAAGGACACCGGCCACATCGAAGTGGCGCGTGTCGAGTTCGACCCTGCCGTGCTGTCCTACAGCGATCTGCTGCGGGTCTTCTTCGCCACCCATGATCCCACCACCCCGGGGCGCCAGGGCAATGACGTCGGGCCGCAATACGAGTCCGCCATCTTCTGGCAGGACGAACGGCAACGCGACCAGGCGCAGGCCGTCATGGACGAATTGCGCGCGCAACAGGTCTTCGATGCCCCCATCGTGACCCGCCTGCTCGCGCCGGCGAAGTTCTGGCCGGCCGAGGACTATCACCGCGACTATTACGCCCGGCATCCGGAGCAGGGCTATTGCCAGTTCGTCATCGCGCCCAAGGTAGCCAAGTTCCGCAAGCAGTTCCAGGACCGGCTGGCGCGCTGAGCTTGCCGCGCAACGCGCGCCGCAAACGACAAGGCCCACCGTGAAGGTGGGCCTCGTCGTTTGCGGCAGGGGTCAGTCGACCTGCTTGACCACGCCTCGGCGCATCTGGTCGAGTTCGATCGACTCGAACAGCGCCTTGAAGTTGCCTTCGCCGAAACCGTCATTGCCCTTGCGCTGAATGATCTCGAAGAAGATCGGGCCGATCTGGTTCTCCGTGAAGATCTGCAGCAGCAGCCCGCCGCCGGGCGCGCCGTCGAGCAGAATGCGATTCTTCTGCAGGCGCGTCACGTCCTCGCCATGGTCGGGCAGACGGCGGTCCAGCAGTTCGTAATAGGTGTCAGGCGTATCCAGGAACACCACGCCGTTGCGGCGCAGCGCCTCCACCGTCTGGTAGATGTCCTCGGTGGCCATCGCGATGTGCTGGATGCCCTCGCCACGATACAGGTCCAGGTATTCCTGGATCTGCCCCTTCTCTTCCGTGCCTTCCTCGTTGATCGGAATGCGGATATTGCCGCAGGGCGAGGTCATGGCCTTCGACTTCACGCCGGTCACCTTGCCTTCGATATCGAAGTAGCGGATCTCGCGGAAATTGAACAGCCGCTCGTAGAACTCGGACCACTCGGCCATGCGGCCCTTGTGTACGTTGTGCGTCAGGTGATCGACCAGCGTCAGGCCGGCGCCCGTGTGGTGCAGGTCGGTTTGCGCGGTATCGCGGTCGATCGGCTCGAAGTCGACGTCGTAGATGCCGATGTCGCCGATGCCGCCGTGGCCTTCCTTGCCGCGCCAGCGGTCCACCAGATAGATGAGCGAGTCGCCGATGCCCTTGATGGCCGGGATGTTCAGCTCCATGGGGCCGCTGTGCGAGTCGAACCCCCACGCGCCGAGCTCGAGCGCGCGCTTGTAGGCCTTGTTGGCGTCCTGCACGCGAAAGCCGATGGCGCAGATCGAAGGGCCGTGCAAGCGTGCGAAGCGTTGGGCGAATGAATCGGGTTCGGCGTTGATGAGGAAGTTCACCCCGCCCTGGCGGTACAGCGTCACATCCTTGTGGCGATGCTTCGCGATGGCCTTGAAGCCCAGCAGCTCGAAAACCTTGCGCAACGCGGCGGGATCGGGGGCGGTGTATTCGATGAACTCGAAACCGGCCGTACCCATCGGATTTTCCCAGGGTTGGAAATTCTCAGCCATGGCTGCTCTCCCTTGTATGTTGTGCAATCAATTGCTTGAAACCAGAACGCAAATTGTAGGCAGCGAGGGCGGGCAGGCGATTGCAAACATGCCCTCAAAAAGGCCTGGATCGGCAATAATATTGCCGTAATATTCGAAATAGAGGCTAAGAATGCTGGAAATCGAGTTGGACAGGACAGATCGGAGAATTCTTGCCGAACTGCAGCGCGACGGGCGGCTCAGCAACCAGGAGCTGGCCGAGCGGGTTTCGCTATCTCCCAGTCCGTGCCTGCGCCGGGTGCGGCGCCTGGAGGAGCAGGGCTATATCAAGCGCTACGTGGCGCTGGTCGACGCCGAGAAGGTCGGCCTGGGCTTGCTGGCCTACGTCACCATCAAGCTGAACAAGCACAGTGGCGGCAGCCACGCGCCTATGGGCAATTTCGCCCGGGATGTCCAATTATGGCCCGAAGTGGTGGAGTGCTACGCGATGTCGGGGGACATGGACTATCTGCTGCGCATCCAGGTGGCGGACCTCGCGCACTTTTCCCGGTTCGCCATGGACACCTTGATGCAGCACCCGGCCGTGGTCGACATGAAATCCTACTTTGCGCTGCAGCAGATCAAGGAAACCACCGAGCTGCGCGTATAGCGGTCGCTCTATATATAGGGACACGGCGCGGCGCTCCACTATGCCTTCTATATATAGGGGCCATGGACGGACGGCGGGCTGCCCTCGTCCAGCCGGCCCGGAATAAAAGGGCCGGTTCATTTCAGAGGGGAAACTTGCCGGGCGCACAAAATAATTAACGAAACAGCAAAATTGGTGTCACAACGCCAGCGGACGAATTTTTTCTGTGCTATAGTCTCGCTTCTTCGCCGCACTGATCTTTCAGCGCGACGAAGCCGGAACCGCGAATCCCGCGGTTTGCAGGGTTCTCCGCCCAGGTGCGGGAGCCGGCAAGCCAGGGCAGGAAGCGCGGGCAGCACCGGGGCAGGGCGGGCGGGATTAAGCCGATGGGCGGTTCCCGGGTTCTGGCAGGTGTTGTTGCACGACGGTTAACGAATCGCTGCCTTCGGGTTGCAAGTTCTGCAAAAGTCGTGTTATAGTTTCGGGCTTGGCAGTTGCCGAAACCCAAGGGTTAACCCTGATGCCGATAGGCGCGGGTGCTGGGGTTTCGAGAAGTGC
>Ga0180218_1000791_pt1 | contig 23788 bp, 15 predicted proteins | sample eDN3rd37CKraftBY_FD_151334 | JGI IMG/M metagenome (GOLD analysis project Ga0180218, IMG submission 151334) | Enriched backyard soil microbial communities from Emeryville, California, USA - eDNA 3rd pass 37_C Kraft BY (version 2) (version 2) | ecosystem: Environmental > Terrestrial > Soil >...
CAGGCAGCCATTCCCGAAGGGCTCTCTTGGTGGCCCGGACAATGGGAATGCTCAGGTTAATGACACCAACGACGGCGCCATCGACAAGAATGGGCGCCGCGATGGCCGCCTGACCGTCGACGCTTTCCTCTTCGCTTGTCGCGTAGCCCTGCTGACGAGCCCTTTGCAGGTCGCGAAGCATCTGCGAGAGAGACGTCGTGGTGTTCGCCGCCAGCCTCGCGAAGCGATACCCATGGAGGATCTGATTGAGCTCATCCGCATCGAGAAAGGCCAGCAGCGACTTGCCGGCCGCACCGGCATGGATCGGCTTGGCGCTGCCAATCTCCGGCGCCGCCTTCAGCTCGTGCTGAGAGAGCGCCACCGAGATCGTTACACGCTCGAGGCTGCGCCTGACGACCAGAGCCGCGGTCTCCCCCGTCAAATTCCTCAACTCGATCAGCCGAGGTTCGGCAATTTCCTTGAGCTCACGGTGCGTATCCGAGCCTCGAGCCAGTACCAGGAGCAGCGATCCGGGAAAATATTGTCCGCCATCCGCACGCACCAGGTCATCCGTCGCCAGCGTATGAAGGATGCGATGGACCGTCGCTTTGCTCAAGCCTGTGAGCTCGCAGACCATCGACAATGTCAACCCGGTTGGTCTGAAGGCAATGCACCGAAGTACCGCGGCGGCGCGCCTTATAGAGCGGATCTCCACGTGTCCCATCCTATGAAACAACGTATTCCATAAATTGAAACTCTAGAGAGATTGATGGAGCACTGTCAACCCTCGTGGGCACGCTACTCGCGTTGACGAGAGCAAACGAGGGAATAAAATGATATAATATGTCCCACACTGTGAAACGCGTCACACAGCCATCTGCCCCTTCGGGCGATAAGTTGGTTGCGGCCAGGGAGGATTGGAAATGCAGAAACTGGAATTCGGTTGGTTCCTGCCCTCACGCGGCGATACGGATGATTTCGGCGAACCGCGAAAGGTCGCTTCGAGCCCACAGATGTACGAGCGGGTGATCAAGTCCGCCGAGGGTGCCGGGTTCGACTACATACTCGTTCCAGTCGGCCATCAATGCTGGGATGCCTGGATGACCGCGGCGATGATGCTCGAGAGAACGAGCAGTATCCGAATGCTCGTTGCCGCGCGGCCGACGTACATAAATCCCGTGCTGCTGGCGAAAATGATCGCGACCTGTGACCAGATCTCCGAGGGGCGCATCGCCATCAATCTCATCGCCGGGCAAAGCGAGGCGGAAAACATCGCCGAGGGCATCACGCTCGGAAAGGACCAGCGCTATGAAGCCATGGAAGAGGAAGTGACGATCCTCAAAAAGCTCTGGCAGTCGGAAGGCCGCCCCACCGATCACGTGGGGAAGTTCTACAATCTCAAGGGTGCCGAGCTACCGGTCATGCCCTATCAGAAGCCCTATCCGCAGTTCTACCTCGGCGGCGGATCTTCCCAGGCGGCAGAACTCTCAGCAAAGCACTCCGATGTCCATCTTTTCTGGGGCGACACGACGGAGCGCATTGCCAGCAACATCAAGGAGCTTCGCGCTCTCGCCGCAAAGAACGATCGTGCCGACAAGCTTGGATTCGGAATGCGCCTCCAGATCATCTGCCGCGAAAAGGAGGCCGATGCCTGGGCGGCGGCCGACAAACTCGTCCGCAACATCACTGCCGAGCATGAGCGGTACATCATCGAGCATCATGCGCAATCGGTAGCGAACCAGCGCGTGCAGGAGCTGCGGAGGTCGATGGGCGACCTCATCGCACCGAACCTTTGGTCCGGCCTTGCGCGCGCGCGACCGGGCGCCGGCATCGCGATCGTTGGCAATCCAGAGCAGTGCGCTGGCGTAATCCAGCGCTACATCGACGTCGGCTGCCGCTCGTTCTGCCTGGCTGGCTATCTGCACGACGAGGAGACCTGGCGGTTCAAGAAATGGGTGCGCCCCATTCTTGCCGATCGTAACAGGGGAAGGATGGCTGCCTAAGGGCAAGCAGTGGTTGGGAGTGCAATGAGGGGCGTCCCTGAATAGACACTTCGCTAATAGGGTTCGTCTTTCGTCGAGCGTGGCGCGTCTGGCACGACTGCCATGACGTCGAATGCAACCATGGCGCGGGCGTCGATTAGGCCCGCGACGTACAAGAGCGTTGATGGCGGAAAGCTGCGCCCCATCGTGTCGCGCCACGCGGCGGCGATGGCGGGCGCGGAGGATTCGTAGTCGCTGCGGCTCGTGAAATAACATGTCAACCGGACAACATGATCCCGTGTCGCGCCGTCCTCACGCAACAAGTCCACGACGCGCATGAGAGCCACCCGCACCTGTCCAGCCAAATTACCGACCTCGTATTCGCCGTCCGGGCCGGCGCCTGTTTGGCCAGCGAGAACGATCCAATCGCCATTTCCCAGGAACGCGAGGCCATGGGAGAACCCCCGTGGTCGCGCCCAACCCTCTGGCTGCAGTACGCGCATCCTGTTCTCCACTGATTTACTTCAGCTACGCTGGACGGTATGAGGCCCGGCAGGCCGAAGACATTCGTATTGCGCGTCAGGGCGTCGATAGCAGCAGCGGCTCATCCATCAGCAGGACCGCCGGATCGTTGGCGACCGAGCGCGCCAACGCGCAGCGCTGCCGCATGCCGCCCGAAAGCTGATGAGGTATCCCGCGCAATGAAGGCGCTTTCCGGAGCGTCCGCATCCTCCCGCCGCCGTGACCATGTGTACGGTGTTTCCCGCGGGCGAGATCATGGAGGCCTGCTGGTAAGCCCTCGGCTCAGCGCTTCCGGCTCGAAGCTGTGCCGGCTGGGGCGTCAATTCGTTTCCGATCTCCGCCGGCATCGCCGAGAATGGCCGCACCTTCGTCATGTATCATCGGGCCGGCTCCTCCGGTGGCGGCGCCGTGGACGGTCGGGACGGGTTTCCTCAACAAGGCGGCTTGAACAGTCTTTGCGGACTGGTGATCCCAATATCGAGACTTTCGAACAACTCTATCCGGTGCGGATCGAAAAGCACGAAATGCGGTGCGACTCCGGTGGGGCCGGTAAGTACCGCGGCGGCTCGGGCGTTGCCTACGAAGTGAGGATTATGAGGCCCGTGCAGTTGTCGTTCCGCGGAGAAGGCTTGCGGCGATTCGCTCCGAGAGGTGCTTTCGGCTGCGGCAATGGCGCGCTCGGTCATCTGCGTTGCGTGCCGGACGTCGGGGAGACCTATACCCCACCGGCATACGGGATCCGTCATTCGAGTCCGTGCCGGTTCTCGATGGTCTCCCAGGGCGGCGGCGGATGGGCGATCCGCTCGAGCGCAACGTCGAGAGCGTATTTCGTGAGGTTCAAGATGGCGTCATCAGCCGAAAAGCGGCACGCGAGATCTATGGTGTTCTTATAAACGATCGTGGTGTCGATATCGAGAGTACACGTCGCCACCGCAATCAGGTTCGCTGAACTGATAAGGTGGATTCCCCTCAGCGGGCGACCTCGAAGCCTTCAGGCTACCTCTGCCACAAGACTTTGCGCAGGTTTGGGAATTCGCCAAGAAGCGCTATGCAATACGGTGTTCGATTCAGGAACGTTTGGGAGCACTAACCTTTAGACTCTTCAGGATCAGTGCCGTCCCCTCGGCTCCACCACCCCTCTTCCGCACCTCTTGATCTGCTGAGGTTTATTCCCAGCACTCCCAAACCGACAGGTAAGGTTTGGGAGTCTGGCGCCGCAGTCCAAGGCGAGGTAGGTGCCTTCGGTCCGCGCCTCAGGTATCGGACAACCTAGCTCGCCTCGCGCATCCGCTTCGCCGCCGCCACCATGTTCTCGAGCGCCGGCTTCACCTCCTCCCAGCGCCGCGTCTTCAGCCCGCAGTCGGGATTGACCCAGATCTGATCGGGGGCGAGCCGCTCTTTCGCCTTTTGAAGCAGCTTGGTCATATCCTGGGCACTCGGGCAGCGCGGCGAGTGGATGTCGTAGACGCCCGGACCGATCTCGTTCGGATATTTGAAGTCGGAGAAGCTCTCGAGAAGCTCCATGTCGGAACGCGACGTCTCGATGGAAATGACGTCGGCATCCAGCGCCGCGATCGACGGCATGATGTCGTTGAACTCGCAGTAGCACATGTGCGTGTGGATCTGCGTCGCGTCGGCGACGCCTGCGGCCGCAAGCCGGAAGCAATCGACTGCCCACTTTAGGTAAGCTGCGTGCTCGGCCGCGCGTAGCGGCAATCCTTCACGTAGGGCCGGCTCGTCGATCTGAATGAGGTGAATACCGGCCTTTTCGAGATCGAGAACCTCGTCGCGGATGGCCAGAGCAATCTGCTGACAGGTGACCGAACGCGGCTGGTCGTCGCGTACGAAGGACCACTGCAGAATGGTCACAGGCCCCGTCAGCATCCCCTTCATGGGACGTTTGGTCAGGGACTGCGCATAAGAGGACCATTCGACCGTCATGGGCTTGGGCCGCGAGACATCACCGAAGATCACCGGCGGCTTGACGTAGCGCGAGCCGTAGGACTGCACCCAGCCATTCTGCGTGAACGTGAATCCGGAAAGCTGCTCACCGAAGTACTCCACCATGTCGTTGCGCTCGAACTCGCCATGCACGAGCACATCGATGCCCAGCGCTTCCTGGATGCGGACGGCCTTTTCGGTCTCCTTGCGCAGGAAGTCGTTGTATGCGTCATCGCTCAGCTCGCCGCGCTTCTGAGCGGCACGCGCCTTGCGCACTTCTTCGGTCTGCGGAAAGGAACCGATTGTCGTCGTCGGGAACGATGGCAAAGCCAGCGCCGACTGCTGTTTCGCGCGACGCGCATCGAACGAGCTGTTCCGCGTCAGCTCCTTTTCCGACACGCCTGCGAGGCGTTGAGCGACCGCAGGATTGTGAATCCGCGGCGAGGTTTCCCTGGCACGCGCAGCCGCGTCGCTTGCTTTGAAGGCCGCATCGACCGCCGCGCGGCCCTTGACGGTTGCGGTGGCCAGCGTAGCAATCTCGCCGAGCTTCTGCTTGGCAAAAGCCATCCAGCTCTTCAGCTCGGGATCGAGCTTTGTCTCGTGGTCGAGATCCACGGGCGTATGGATAAGCGAGCAGGATGGCGCAATCTGCAGACGGTCGGCGTCGCGCGCCTTGAGAGCCCTTTCGATGATCTCGAATGCGCCCCAGAGATTCGTCCGCCAGACATTGCGACCGTCGACCACGCCGAGCGAAAGCACACGCTCAGCCGGCAGCCCTGTCAGCAGCTTGTCGACTTCCTTCCATCCTCGCACGACGTCAGCATGATGACCGTCGACCTCCAGGTCGGCCGCGACCGAGATGTTGTCGCCGTACCCGCCGAAGTAGCTCGCGAGCATGATCTTCGGCGCTTGCGGTGCGAGCTTCCTGTAGGCAAGCCGCAAGGCGCGGCGCTGCGGCTGCGAGAGATCGAGCGCCAGAATAGGCTCGTCCATCTGCACCCAGTCGGCGCCAGCCGCCTTCAACTCTGCCAGAAGCTCGCCATAGACCGGCAGCAGAGCATCGAGCAGCGACAGCGGATCGAGCCCTTCGCTCTTGGCTTTACCGAGCGCAAGATAGGTCACCGGGCCAATCAAGACCGGGCGCGTGTGAATGCCCAGCGCCTTGGCTTCGTTGAACTCGTCGACCGCCTTGCGCGATGAGAGTTTGAAGGTCTGGTCCTTGTGGAACTCGGGCACGATGTAGTGGTAGTTCGTGTCGAACCACTTGGTCATCTCCATGGCCGGAGCAGCTTTGGAACCGCGCGCCATGGCGAAGTACAGATCCAGCGCGAAGTCGCCCTGACCGCTCGCAGCCGCCTCCATCTCCCCTCGCGCGCTGCCATTGGGGTGAGTCGGCTTTACCTCGGCATCGGCTAGAAAGCGTGGCGGGATGGCCCCGACCGCCGCCGTCATATCGAGCATCTGATCATAGAAGGAGAAATCGTTCGACGGGATGATGTCGATGCCGGCATCGCGCTGCATCTGCCAGTGCCGCGCGCGCAGCTCCGCGCCGGCGGCGAGCAGCGCCGAGGCATCGATCGATCCTTTCCAATAGGCCTCTGTTGCCTTCTTCAGCTCGCGCTTGGCGCCGATACGCGGAAAACCCAAGTTTGCTGCTTTGGCCATGGTCGTACCTTGTGGTTGAGATCAGATGTGAGAGCCCGTCCGCTTGTGTGCGGCGACGTGAGCGAGAAGATCGAGCAACCGCCGCTGGAACATCGACGGCTGTACAGAGGCCAGTTGATTGAGATGGCGCGCGAGGTGCGCGGCCGCCGAAGGCGCGTCCACGCCGTTCGGGAGCACGGTGAGCCAGGCAATGAGCACAGCTTCCGCATCCTCCTCGCGCTGGATACCGAGAAAGACGGATTCGACCAGGCGGCCCGGATCGATCGGCTGGCTGTCGCGCTGCTGCGTGCTGAAGAACTCGCGAGCGTCGGTATAGTCCGCAAGCTCATGCGCCGCGCGTGAGCGCGTCCGGCCCAGTGGCGAACGATCGGACCGCGACAGAAGTCGCGGCGCGGCCATGGCTCAGTCGCTGCCGGTGCGTGCGAAACTTCTGACGAGCAGAAAAGTCGCGCCGCGGGGACGCAATCGTGCCGGAACTGCCGTGGACATTCTCTCTACCTCCGCCGATGCACCCCGACCGGCTTCAATGGGGTCTAATCCGGCGGTAGGTCTCCTGGCTCGCGGGCTTGAGGCGCTCGCCTTCCCGGGATCGCGATCCCAGTGGCATCTTTGAGCGCCCTTCACCGCTTACAGTTGCGGGGGCAGCTTCGGACTAGCAGGCAGAGCCTGCGCACCGAATTCCCTGTTATCCCCTCGCGGGGACCGTCGGCACACCTCGTTTAGCAGAGGGCCAAAAGACTGTCGAGCGGACTTGTAAGGATCAGATATCACCGCGCACGCCGAACACCGCCGGCGCATTTGTCTGGACTGCCGACTGTGGCGTCTCGTTCACCATGAGACGGAACACATCCGGGCGCGCGTAGTGTCCGGTGACATCGAAATCGTACTTGCCGCGCGCAACTTCGCCGAGGTCGATCTCGGCTGTCAGTACGGCATCCTGGTCGAACACGCGTTCGGTCAGCATCTGTCCGAGTGGCCCGATGATGCAGCTCCCACCGCGCATGAGAATGGTGTCCGAGGCGGGATTGCCGTCGATGGCGTAGTCGGCAGGATAGTCGCTGCGGCGCGTGAACTGGCATGACGAGAAGACGAAGCAGCGCCCTTCGAGGGCGATGTGGCGCATCGTCGAGAGCCATGTCTCGCGATCGTCGGCGGTTGGCGCGCAGTAGAGCGACACGCCCTTGCCGTACATGGCCATGCGCAGCATCGGCATATAGTTCTCCCAGCAGATCACGGCGCCGAGCTTGCCGAGCGGTGTATCAAAAGCGGGAAGTGTCGAGCCGTCGCCAAAGCCCCATACGAGCCGTTCGGTCGCCGTCGGCATCAGCTTGCGGTGCTTACCGAGCAGCGCGCCATCCGGCGCGAAGAACAGCACCGTACAATAGAGCGTGCCCTGGTCACGCTCTATGATGCCCGCCACGAGATGCACAGCATTGGCAGCCGCAATCTCGCCTATACGCGCGGCGTGCGGACTCGGAACCTCGATGGCACCGTCATAGTACACGCGGAACGCTTCGCGGCCTGCGGCCGAGCGCGAGCCGACACGTGCGCCGAAGTCCAGCCCCTTAGGATAGCCACCGACGAACGCCTCGGGGAACACCACAAGCTTGGCGCCCTGTGCTGCGGCTTTGCTGGTGAAGTCACCGAGCTTCTCGACGGTGCGGGCAGGATCGAAGGCGACAGAGGCGGTCTGGATGACCGCGCCGATGAAGGGCTTCATGGGGCATTCCTGGATAGCATCGCGAGGACATGAACGGCGGACATACTAGATGCCCGCCGCTCGCTTTGTCACTCCCAGCTCAGTGCGCCGCCGTTCTGATACTCGATGACGCGGGTCTCGAAAAAGTTCTTCTCCTTCTTGAGGTCCATCGCCTCCGACATCCACGGGAACGGGTTCTCGGCCTCCTTGAACACCGGCGCGAGGCCGAGCTGCGCACAGCGGCGGTTGGCGATGAAGTGCATGTATTGCTCGCACAGCGCCGCGTTCAGCCCAAGGAAGCCGCGCGGCATGGTATCGCGACCATAGGCGGCCTCGAGCCCCGCCGCGTCGTGCAACATCCCGCGCACTTCTTCCTGGAAGCTCTTGGTCCACAGATGCCGGTTCTCGACTTTGATCTGATTGATCACGTCGATGCCGAAGTTCAGATGAATGCTTTCATCGCGCAGGATGTACTGGTACTGCTCGGCGATGCCGACCATCTTGTTGCGTCGACCGAGCGAGAGGATCTGCGCGAAGCCCGTGTAGAACCACATACCCTCGAACACGACGTAGAAGGCGACGAGATCGCGCAGGAAGTCCTGGTCCGCCTCGGGCGTGCCGGTCTTGAAGTCGGGGTCGTCGAGATTCTTGGTATGCTTCAATGCCCAGGCGGCCTTGTCGGTGATCGAGGGCACCTCGCGGTACATATTGAAGAGCTCGCCCTCGTCGAGACCGAGGCTTTCCACAATGTACTGGAAAGTGTGCGTGTGCACAGCCTCCTCGAAGGCCTGCCGCAGCAGATACTGGCGGCATTCCGGGTTGGTGAGATGGCGGTAGATCGCCAGCACGATGTTGTTGGCGACCAGAGACTCGGACGCTGCAAAAAAGCCGAGATTGCGCTTGATGGCGCGGCGCTCGTCCTCGGTCAGACCGTCGCGCGACTTCCACAGCGCGATGTCCGCCTGCATGGAGACCTCGGTCGGCATCCAGTGATTGTTGCAGCCCGCGAGATACTTCTCCCAGGCCCACTTGTACTTGAGCGGGAGAAGCTGGTTCACGTCGGCGCGGCAGTTGATCATGCGCTTATCGTCAACCGACACGCGTGCGCCGCCGCGCTCGATCTCGCCAAGGCCGGTGCTGTCGGCAGGGAGCGCCGGCGCCTTGGCGAGCGGTTTGCGTGCGGTAGGCGTCGGCGCGGGCGCTGCGGGTTCAGACCAGTCGAGCATTGTTGTGTTTCTCCGGTTCTTGAATGCTTGTTGTCGGCTTACTGGCAGGCTTCGCAGGTCGGATCGTCAATCGAGCAGGCCATCACGGGCGGCGGGGCGATCTCTTCCGGCGCCGAGACCATGCCGGTTGCGGACACCGCATTGAGCTTGCCGTCCGTGCCCTTGAGCGTCGACTTTTCGACGTGCGTCGCGGATTGCGTGCGGAGGTAGTACGTCGTCTTGAGGCCCCGCTCCCAGGCGAGCCGATAGAGCGCATCGAGCTTCCGGCCGTTGGGCGCCGCGAGATACAAATTCAGCGACTGCGCCTGATCGATCCACTTCTGACGGCGCGACGCCGCGTCCACCAGCCAATGCGCATCGATCTCGAAGGCGGTCGCATACAGCGCCTTCAGATCCTCGGGCACGCGATCGATGGGACCAAGCGAACCGTCGAAGTACTTGAGATCCGAGATCATGACCTCGTCCCAGAGGCCCCGCGCTTTCAAGTCCCGAACGAGGTACGGATTCACGACCGTGAAGTCGCCGGACATGTTGGCCTTGACGTAGAGATTGCGGAAGGCCGGCTCGATCGACTGCGCGACGCCGACAATATTGGAGATAGTCGCCGTCGGCGCGATGGCCATCACATTGGAATTGCGCATGCCCGACGACATGACGCGCTGCCGCAGGCTGTCCCAATCGAGCGTCGCGGACATGTCCGCCCGCAAATACTCGCCGCGGGTATCGGCCAACAACTGCATGGAGTCGATCGGCAGGATACCGCGGCTCCAAAGCGATCCGTCAAAGGAAGCATAGCGGCCGCGCTCCTCGGCGAGATCGACCGAGGCCGAAATGGCGAAGTAGCTGATCGCCTCCATGCTCTCGTCGGCGAACTTCACTGCCTGATCCGAGCCCATTGGGATACCGAGCGCGTGCAGAGCATCCTGATGGCCCATCAGGCCGAGGCCGACCGGGCGATGACGCAGGTTCGAGCGACGCGCCTCGGGGATCGTGTAGAAATTGATGTCGATGACATTGTCGAGCATCCGCATGGCCGTATTGATCGTGCGCGCCAGGCGCTCCTGATCGAGGCCTTTCTCAGTCACGTGCGCAGCCAGATTGATCGAGCCGAGATTGCAGACGGCGACCTCGTTGTCCGACGTGTTGAGCGTGATCTCCGTGCACAGGTTCGAGGAATGAATCACGCCACAATGCTGCTGCGGAGAGCGGATGTTGCACGGGTCCTTGAAGGTGATCCAGGGATGACCTGTTTCGAAGAGCATGGTCAGCATCCGGCGCCACAGATCGACGGCGCGAACGCGCTTGGCGACGCGCAGCTCCATGCGCTCGGCCTTCTGCTCGTAGTAGGCATAGCGCTCGGCGAATGCGGTGCCGTAAAGATCATGCAGGTCCGGCGTCTCGTCGGGCGAAAAGAGTGTCCATTGCCCATCTTCGGCAACGCGCTGCATGAACAGATCCGGCACCCAGTTCGCCGTGTTCATATCGTGCGTGCGGCGGCGATCATCGCCGGTGTTCTTGCGCAGATCGAGGAATTCCTCGATGTCGATGTGCCAAGTCTCCAGATACGCGCAGACCGCACCCTTGCGTTTGCCGCCCTGGTTGACGGCGATCGCCGTGTCGTTGGCGACCTTGAGGAACGGCACCACGCCCTGGCTCTGGCCGTTCGTACCCTTGATGTGCGCGCCGAGACCGCGCACGCGGCTCCAGTCATTTCCGAGACCACCCGAGTACTTGGCCAGCAACGCATTGTCCTTGATGGACTTGAAGATGCCGTCGAGATCGTCGGAGACCGTTGTAAGGAAGCAGGACGAGAGCTGCGGATGCGTCGTGCCGGCATTGAACAGCGTCGGCGTCGAGCACATGAAATCGAACGATGAGATCAAGTCGTAGAACTCGATCGCGCGAGCTTCACGATCGATCTCGCGAACGGCGAGGCCCATGGCGACGCGCATGAAGAAGGCCTGCGGCAGCTCGAAGCGCGTCCCGTGCACATGAAGGAAATAGCGATCGTACAGCGTCTGAAGGCCGAGGAACTGAAACTGCAGATCGCGCTCGGGCTTCAGCGCAGTGGCGATGCGCTCGATGTCGAACTGCGCGAGTTCCGGATCCAGCAGTCCGGCCTTGATACCTGTCGAAATATAAGCGGGAAAGTACTCGGCATAGCCTGCCGCCATCTCAGCCTGCGTCGCTTGCTCCGTGCGGCCGTGCACATACGTCAGCGCCTCACGGCGCAGCTTGTCGAGCAGCAGGCGCGCGCTGACGTAGGCGTAGTTGGGCTCCTGTTCGATCAGCGTCCTCGCTGCCATGATCGGCGCGAGCGCCAGCTCGTCGAGCGTGATGCCGTCATAGAGGTTGCGGCGTGTCTCGGCGAGGATCGGCTCCGGCAATACGTCTGCCAAGCCTGCGCAGGCCTCCTCGACGACACGGATCAGGCGACGCTCATCGAGCTGAGACCTTGAGCCATCGGCATTGGTCACATTGAGCTGGATGGTGGGCGCTGCCGCTGGCGCATTTCCGGCAGCCCGCTCCTTGGCCCGTGCCTCACGATAGAGCACGTACGCGCGCGCGACCTTGTGGTGCTCGCCGCGCATGAGCGCGAGTTCGACCTGGTCCTGGATCTCCTCGATATGGAAGGTGCGGCCCGCGTCCCCGCGGCGCATGAGAGCACCGACTATCTGCTCAGTCAGCTCCTCGACGGCCTCGTGCACACGGCGCGAGGCGGCCGCACGCCCGCCTTCGACGGCGAGGAAGGCCTTGGTCACCGCGATCGTAATCTTGCTCGCATCGAATGGCGTGACCGTGCCATTGCGGCGGATGACCTGGTAAGCAGGCGCAGACTTTGCCGAGATCGGCGGCGTCCGAACGCTTCGGCCTTCAGCGCTGGACGACTTTGCTTCGAGATTGAGAGACATCGGCTTGACCCCTTGCGTTAGGGGGCATGGGCCGAGCGGGCGCAAGCGGGAAGAGCGCACTGCTGCGCGTGACAAGCCTGCCAGCGACCACCGGGACACCCCGCCCGAGGACGTTGTTCGACTGTCGAGGCAGGTCTCCGGGCTCGCAGGTCATCGCGCTTGTCCGGCCTTCCCAAGATCCGGAGATCTCAGTGACACGATTGGGACAAGCACTCACTACTTACCGTTGCGGGGGCAGCGCCGGAATTGCCTGGATAGGCTCACCGGCTTCCCTCTTAGCCCGGGACCGAACAGGCCCCGGGACCACGACGCCTATATCTAGTTGGTGATTCGCATTTGGGCCGCAAGAGGTCGTATCGATCATACATTTCTCCAGCCCGACGCATGTTGATGTCTTACCTCACACGGCCTGATCGTCGATGGTCGCTGCCGGCTTCGCCAGTTTCCGCAATGCGTCCACATCGCGAATCTCGATCGTCGAGCCGCTCACCGTGACCTTGTAGGGCACGAGCGACGCGAACGATCTGGAAAGGACCTCCGGAGCCATGCCAAGGCGGGACGCGAGAACCTTCTTCTCGAAGGGCAGCGAAAACCGGCCCTCGGATCCAGTCTCGGCATCGTGCGCGAGCAACCAGTTGGCGAGGCGCTCGATGCCCGTCCGAAGCTTCTGGTTTTTCAGCTCCTTGACCACACTGCGATAAGCGTACGCGAGTTCCTGCGCGAGCGCGCGCGCGAAGGCCGCGTCCGAGGCGAAGACTTGGCGCACGGCAGCGGCCGGGATGAGGAGCACACGCGCCGGCGTCAGGGATCGCGCGGACTTCAGGTACACTTTGTCGAGGATCACCGCGGCGACGATGAAGCTGTGCCCCGGGCCGAGAACGGCGACGGTCGTCTCACGATCGCGGTAGGCTGAGAAGATTTCGACCTGCCCATCGACAACGACATGCAGGAAATCTGCCGGCTCGCCTTCCCGTGCCAGTTCGACATAGGCCGGGAAGCGCTGCAGAAACGAAACCTGAAGCAGTTCCTGCGTATGGTCGGCGCCGACGTTTGCGAACAGTGGCAGCCGACGCATTTCTTCGATCTCTTCGCGGCGCATGATCGATCCTCCCAGGCTCATCGCCTAGCACCGGGGCATACGGTACGAATTGATTTATATCAGTCATTGAATTGATCTTTGTGTCGAAATTGCCTGCTCATCATTTTCCTTGCATTTGACCTCTGTTTTCAACGCTCTTGCAAGTTTGCGCAGTGCGGCAGGCATTGACCAAGGTCAAGTATCGCCCCACTTTCGCGCTTCAACATCTCCTCGTCGCGCATCAGCACAGAGGGTGAGCATGTCGAGCGCCATCATTCGCCCAGCCGATCAGAGCAAAGCTCTTTGGCTCTCTACGATCGCCTTCACCGTTTGCTTCGCCGTCTGGACGATCTTCGCCATCATCGGCATCCAGATCAAAGCAGACCTCGGCCTCAGCGATACGCAGTTCGGCCTGCTCGTCGGCACGCCGATCCTGACAGGCTCTCTGATCCGTCTCATCCTCGGCATCTGGTCCGATCAATACGGCGGCCGCCTCGTCTATACGCTGACGATGCTGAGCGCGGCGCTCATGACCGCGCTGCTGACCTTCGCCTACGACTATCCGACATTCCTTCTTGCGGCGCTCGGCGTCGGCATCGCCGGCGGCTCCTTCTCGGTCGGCGTTGCCTATGTCGCCAAGTGGTTCCCAAAGGAAAAGCAGGGCACCGCGCTCGGCATCTTCGGCGCGGGCAACGTCGGTGCTGCGGTGACCAAGTTCGCAGCGCCCGTGATCATGATCGCCTATGGCTGGAAGACAGTTGCACTCATCTGGGCTGCCGCGCTCGCGCTGATTGCCGTCGTCTTCTACCTGATGACGAAGGACGATCCTGATCTCGCCCGGCGTCGCGCTTCGGGTCAGCAACCCGAATCGCTCGCGGCCATGCTTGCCCCCCTCAAGAACGTCCAGGTGTGGCGCTTCTCGCTCTACTACTTCTTCGTTTTCGGGGCCTTTGTCGCACTTGCACTTTGGCTGCCGCGTTATCTCATCGGTGTCTATGGTCTCGACATCGCCACGGCCGGCGCGATCGGCGCCATGTACTCGATCCCGGCATCGATCTTCCGCGCCTACGGCGGCCATCTCGCGGACAAGTACGGCGCGCGGCGCATCATGTACTGGACATTCCTCGTGTCCGTGGTGTGCACCTTCATCCTCTCGTATCCGCCGACGCAGTACGTCATCGAGGGCATCCATGGTCCTATGACGTTCTCGACGCGCATGAGCCTCGTCGGCTTCACCGTTACGGTTTTCGTGCTCGGCTTTTTCATGAGCCTCGGCAAGGCTGCCGTCTACAAGCACATCCCTGTCTACTATCCGGACCGCGTGGGCGCAGTCGGCGGCGTTGTCGGCCTCGTCGGCGGTCTCGGCGGCTTCCTGCTACCGATCGCCTTCGGCGCGCTCAACGATCTCACCGGCGTCTGGCAGAGCTGCTTCTGGCTGCTGTTCCTCATAGTCACCGTCTCGCTCGTATGGATGCACTTCACCGTCCGCGAGATGGAGAAGAGCGCAGCCGAGGCTGGTGTGCCTGCGCGCAAGCTGCCCGAACTCCCCGAAATGCAGCCTGTTCATGGTCCCGAGCAGGAGGGAGCCCTTGCCGCGAGAGGTGCCATTCAGGATTGGCGACCGGAAGAGCGGAACTTCTGGGAAGATCGCGGACGGGCGATCGCGCGCCGCAATCTCTGGATCTCCGTTCCCTGCCTCCTGCTCTCGTTCGCGGTCTGGATGGTGTGGTCCGTCGTCGTCGCGAAGCTGCCAAGCGTCGGCTTCGACTTCTCGAACGATCAACTCTTCTGGCTCGCGGCCTTGCCTGGCCTCTCAGGCGCGGCGCTGCGCATCTTCTATAGCTTCATGCCGGCGATCTTCGGTGGACGTCTCTGGACGACCTTGACGACGTGGTCCCTCCTGATCCCTGCCGCAGGAATGGGCTTTGCCGTCCAGAATCCAAATACGCCCTACTGGATCTTTCTCGGGCTCGCTCTGCTCTGCGGCTTCGGTGGCGGCAACTTCGCCTCGTCCATGGCCAACATCTCCTTCTTCTTCCCGAAGTCGGAGAAGGGCAACGCGCTCGCCATCAACGCCGGTCTCGGCAACCTCGGCGTGAGCGTTGTGCAATTCGTCGTCCCTCTGGCCATTACGGCAGGCGTGTTCGGCTGGCTCGGCGGCGATCCGCAAACAGCGACCGTCAACGGCGTCACGACGACACTCTGGTTGCAGAACGCCGGCTTCGTGTTCGTCCCGTTCATCATCGCTTCGGCCTTTGCCGCGTGGTTCGGCATGGACGACATCGCGAGCATGAAGTCGAGCTTCGCCGATCAGGCCATCATCTTCCGGCGCACGCACAATTGGATCATGTGCTGGCTCTACACGGGCACATTCGGCTCGTTCATCGGCTTCTCGGCGGCCTTCCCGCTTCTTTCCAAGATTCTCTTCCCGGAGATCAACGCCCTCCAGTACGCCTTCCTCGGCCCGCTCGTCGGCGCCGTTGCCCGCGCGCTGGCCGGCAAGCCGAGCGATCGTATCGGCGGAGGACGCATCACCTTCTGGGTGTTCGTCGCCATGAGCTTTGGTGTGATCGGCATTCTCTATGCCATCGGCATGAAGGGGAGTCCGAGCGCCTTCCCGGTCTTTTTTGCGAGCTTCCTCTTCCTGTTCGCTGCCACAGGCGTCGGAAACGCCTCCACGTTCCAGATGATCCCGGCAATCATGCGCAAGGAGGTGTCTCGCCTCGAACCGCAGCTCTCCGCGATCGACCGAGTCAAGCAGTCGGACAAGGAGTCCGCCGCGATCATCGGCTTCACCTCGGCAATAGCTGCATTCGGCGCCTTCTTCATCCCGAAGAGCTTCGGCTCGTCGATCACTCTGACGGGCGGCGCCGAGGTGGCCCTTTATGCCTTCCTTCTCTTCTACCTGAGCTGCATCGCCATCACGTGGTGGTTCTACACGCGGCGTGGCGGCCTTCTGTTCGATATCGAGCGCGGAGGAGGTCCACAAACGCCGACCTCTGCTCTGACGCCTGTTACCTGAGCATCACCGATAAACGAGGCAACAATCCATGAGCCAGTTTCTCGATCGCCTGAGCTACTTCAAAAAAGTCACCGAGCCGTTTTCGAATGGCCATGGCATCACGACGTCCGAGGATCGGGCTTGGGAGGACGGCTACAGGCGACGCTGGCAGCACGACAAGATCGTTCGCTCGACACACGGTGCGAACTGTACGGGCTCCTGCTCCTGGAAGATCTACGTTAAGGGCGGGATCGTCACCTGGGAGACGCAGCAGACCGACTACCCGCGCACGCGGCCCGACCTCCCAAATCATGAGCCGCGCGGCTGCTCGCGCGGGGCGAGCTACAGCTGGTATCTCTATTCCGGCAATCGCGTGAAATATCCGCTGATCCGCTCGCGCCTTCTCAGGCACTGGCGCGCGGCGCGCAAGACGTTGTCGCCGGTCGCCGCGTGGAAAAGCATCGTCGAGGACCCCAGGAAGCGGGACGACTATATCTCCGTGCGCGGCCATGGCGGCTTTGTGCGCGGCAAATGGGATGAGATCACCGAGATCATCGGCGCGGCCAACGCCTATACCGCGAAGACGTATGGGCCCGACCGCGTCATCGGCTTCTCGCCCATCCCGGCCATGTCCATGGTCTCGTATGCGGCCGGCTCACGCTACCTTTCGCTGCTCGGCGGCGTCTGTATGTCGTTCTACGATTGGTACTGCGATCTGCCGCCTGCTTCGCCGCAAACGTGGGGAGAGCAGACAGACGTTCCCGAGAGTGCCGACTGGTACAACGCCGGCTTCATCATCCTGTGGGGCTCCAATGTCCCGCAGACCCGCACGCCGGACGCGCACTTCTATACCGAGGCGCGTTATCGCGGCACGAAGAGCGCTGTCATCTGCCCCGACTATTCCGAGGCTTCGAAATTCGGCGACATCTGGCTTTCGGTGAAACAGGGGACGGACGCCGCGCTGGCCATGGCCATGGGGCACGTGATCCTCAAGGAGTATCACGTCGACCGCCAGGCCAAGTATTTCCGCGACTACGTGCGCCAGTACACCGACATGCCCATGCTGGTGAAGCTCGTGCGCCAGGATGGCCGCCTCGTGCCGGATCGCTTCCTGCGCGCGAGCGACTTGGCGCAGAACCTCGGCGAGACCAACAATCCGGAATGGAAGACCGTCGCCTTCGACGAAGCATCAGGCCGCATCGTCGTACCGAACGGCTCGGTCGGGTTCCGCTGGGGCGAGACAGGCAAGTGGAATATCGAGGAGAAGGAGGCGAGCGGCAACGCCACTACGCTCCGCCTCTCTCTCGAGGACATCAAGGACGAGTTCGCCGATGTCGCTTTTCCCTATTTCGGCAATATCGAGCACGAGCACTTCACGCATTCCAATCACGCGAGTGTGCTCAATCGCCGGGTACCGGTGAAGCGCCTGGCTCTTACCGACGGCGAAACCCTTGTTGCCACGGTCCACGATCTGTTCATCGCCAACTACGGCGTCGACCGGGGCTTCGGCGGCGAGAACGTTGCGAAATCCTATGACGAGGATACGCCCTACACGCCCGCATGGGCCGAAAGAATCACGGGCGTCTCGCGCGACAAGATCATTCAGGTCGCGCGCGAGTTCGCGACCAATGCCGAGAAGACCAATGGCCGTTCCATGGTCATCATCGGCGCCGCGATGAACCACTGGTATCACTGCGACATGAACTACCGCGGCGTGATCAACATGCTGGTCATGTGCGGTTGCATCGGGCAGTCCGGCGGCGGCTGGTCGCACTACGTCGGCCAGGAGAAGCTGCGGCCGCAAGCGGGCTGGGTACCGCTCGCATTCGCACTCGACTGGGGACGTCCGCCGCGTCAGCAGAATTCGACGTCGTTCTTCTACGTGCATTCCGACCAATGGCGCTACGAGACGATGCACGCCAACGACATTCTTTCGCCGACCGCACCCGCAGGCCCGTGGGATGGCGCGATCATCGACTATAATATTCGCGCCAACCGCATGGGCTGGCTGCCGGCGTACCCGACGCTCACGCAGAACCCATTGGAGGTCGCAAAAAGAGCCGCGGACGCGAAGCTGGAGCCGAAGGATTATGTCGCCAAGGCGCTGAAGTCCGGTGAGCTGTCATTCGCATGGGAGGATCCGGACAGCCCGCAGAACTTCCCGCGCAATATGTTCGTTTGGCGCTCGAACATCCTCGGCAGCTCGGGTAAGGGCCACGAGTATTTTCTGAAGCACCTGCTCGGCACGTCGCATGGCGTGCTCGGCAAGGATCTCGGCAAGGAGGGGCGCGAGAAGCCCAAGGAAGTGCGCTGGCATGACGAGGCGCCGCGCGGCAAACTCGACCTGCTGGTGACGCTCGACTTCCGCATGTCGACGACGTGCGTGTACTCCGACATCGTTCTGCCGACGGCCACCTGGTACGAGAAGAACGACCTCAACACGTCGGACATGCACCCCTTCATCCATCCGCTGACGGGCGCGGTCGACCCCGCATGGGAGGCGAAGTCGGACTGGGAGATCTACAAGGCGATCGCCAAGGCGTTCTCGAAGGTTGCGCCGGAAGTGCTCGGCGTCGAGAAAGACGTGGTCCTCACGCCGATCATGCACGACAGCCCCGGCGAGATCGCGCAAGCCTTCGAACCCAAAGACTGGAAGACAGGGGCCTGCGAGCCGATCCCCGGCAAGACCATGCCGGCGGTGACGGTCGTCGAGCGCGACTATCCGAACCTCTACAAGCGCTTCACCGCACTCGGCCCGCTCATGGAGAAGGTCGGCAATGGCATCAAGGGCATTGCCTGGCAGACAGGTCACGAGGTCGAGCACCTCAAGCACCTCAACGGCATCGTGACCGAAGACGGCGCCACCAAAGGCATGGCGCGCATCGACAGCGATATCGATGCTGCGGAAGTTCTGCTCATGCTCGCCCCGGAAACGAACGGCGAGGTCGCCGTGAAATCCTGGGAAGCGTTGTCGAAAACAACTGGTCGTGAGCACGCCCATCTCGCCATCCCGAAGGAAGACGAGAAGATCCGCTTTCGCGACGTGGTCGCGCAGCCGCGCAAGATCATCTCGGCGCCGACGTGGTCCGGGCTCGAAAGCGAAAAGGTCTGCTACAACGCCGGCTACACGAACGTCCATGAGCTCATCCCATGGCGTACGCTGACCGGCCGCCAGCAGCTCTATCAGGACCACCTCTGGATGCGGGCGTTCGGCGAGGGCTTCTGCGTCTATCGCCCGCCCGTCGACCTGCGCGCGATCAAGCCCGTGCAGGGCATGAAGCCGAACGGCGAGAAGGAAGTTGTCCTGAACTTCATCACGCCGCACCAGAAGTGGGGCATCCACTCCACCTACACCGACAACCTGCTGATGCTCACGTTGTCGCGCGGCGGGCCGATCGTGTGGCTCAGCGAGGTGGACGCACGCAAGGCCGGCATCGCCGATAACAACTGGATCGAGGCTTACAACAGCAACGGCGCTCTCGTCGCCCGCGCGGTGGTTTCACAACGCATGAAGGAAGGCACGGTCTTCATGTACCACGCGCAGGAGAAGATCGTGAACGTGCCGGGCTCCGAGATGACCGGCCAGCGTGGCGGCATTCACAACTCGGTGACGCGTACGGTTCTGAAGCCGACGCACATGATCGGCGGCTACGTCCAGCTCGCCTATGGCTTCAACTACTACGGCACGATCGGAACCAATCGCGACGAGTTCGTGGTTGTCCGCAAGCTCAGCAATGTCGACTGGCTGGAGCGACCACTCGCCTCCTCACCAGCCGTCCAGGCCGCCGAATAAAGGACACGACAAATGAAGATTCGCGCCCAGATCGCGATGGTGCTGAACCTCGACAAGTGCATCGGCTGCCACACGTGCTCGGTCACATGCAAGAACGTGTGGACCAACCGTGAAGGCATGGAATACGCCTGGTTCAACAATGTCGAGACCAAGCCCGGCATCGGCTACCCGAAGGAATGGGAGAACCAGGACCGCTGGAACGGCGGCTGGAAACGCAAGCGCAACGGCAAGATCGAGCCGAAGATCGGCGGCAAGTGGCGCGTGCTCGCCAATATTTTCGCCAATCCCGACCTGCCGGAGATCGACGACTATTACGAGCCCTTCACATTCGACTACGAGCATCTGCAGAAGGCGCCGGAGCTTCAAGCCTTCCCGACGGCGCGGCCGCGGTCGCTGATCAGCGGGCAGCGCATGGAGAAGATCGAGTGGGGACCGAACTGGGAAGAGATCCTGGGCGGCGAATTTTCGAAGCGCTCGGCAGACGTCAACTTCGAGGGTGTGCAGAAGGAGATTTACGGTCAGTTCGAAAATACCTTCATGATGTACCTGCCCCGCCTGTGCGAGCACTGCCTCAATCCGGCGTGCGTGGCGGCCTGCCCCTCCGGCGCGATCTATAAGCGCGAGGAGGATGGCATTGTCCTCATCGATCAGGACAAGTGCCGCGGCTGGCGCATGTGCGTCTCCGGCTGTCCGTACAAGAAGATCTATTTCAACTGGTCGAGCGGCAAGAGCGAGAAGTGTATCTTCTGCTACCCGCGCATCGAGGCGGGGCAGCCGACCGTGTGTTCGGAGACGTGCGTCGGACGCATCCGTTATCTTGGCGTTGTTCTCTACGATGCCGATCGGATCGAGGAAGCCGCAAGCGTTCCGGACGAACAGGACCTCTACGAGGCGCAGCTCAAGCTGTTCCTCGACCCCAATGATCCGGCGGTCATCGCCCAGGCGCGCGTCGACGGCGTACCGGACGCGTGGCTCGAGGCTGCGCGCAAGTCGCCGATCTGGAAGATGGCGATGGAGTGGAAGGTCGCCTTCCCACTGCATCCCGAGTACCGCACGCTGCCCATGGTCTGGTACGTGCCGCCGCTCTCGCCAATCACGGCGGCCGCAGAAGCCGGCAAGATGGGCATCGACGGCGCGATGCCCGACGTGCGCTCGCTGCGCATCCCGCTCAAGTATCTCGCGAACCTGCTGACCGCGGGCGACGAGAGGCCCGTCGCGACAGGCCTCGAGCGGATGCTCGCCATGCGCGCCTACATGCGGGCGAAGACGATCGACGGCGTGATCGACGAGGCGATCGCGAGGAAGGTCGGGCTTACCGGCCTGCAAATCGAGGAGATGTACCACGTAATGGCGATCGCCAATTACGAAGACCGGTTCGTCATCCCGACCACCCATCGTGAAGTCACCGAGGATGCCTACGAGCTTCGCGGTCAATGCGGCTTCACGTTCGGCGATGGCTGCATGCCGAGCGACAACCGCGTGAACCTGTTCGGCGGCGTCAAGCTCAAGAACGAGCGCCCGAAGGTGGAGGCCTGAACATGAAGACGCTCAAAGTCCTCTCCGCACTTCTCACTTATCCGAGTGACGATCTCATCGCCGCCGCGCCAGAGATGAAGAACATTCTCGTGCGCGAGAATGTTCTGAAGCGGCATGATCGCGCCGCCGTCGGAGCCCTCATCGACGATATCGCCGGGCGCGATCTCTTCGATGCGCAGGAGCGCTACATTCTCCTCTTCGATCGCACACGCTCGCTTTCCCTGCATCTGTTCGAGCACGTGCATGGAGAGAGCCGCGACCGCGGTCAGGCCATGGTCGATCTGATCAAGCTCTACGAGGACGGCGGATATACGCCGACCACCGTCGAGCTCCCCGACTTTCTACCGCTCTTCCTCGAGTACGCGGCGACCCGTTCGCCAGCCGAAGCCATCGAGCTGGTCGGCCAGCCCGGACACGTCTTTGCGGCATTGAAAGAGCGCCTGACGAAACGGCACTCCCCATACGCAGCGGTCTTCTCCGCCCTAGTCTCCCTGTCGAGGGCAAAACTCGATCAGGTTGCTCTGGCCGCCCTGCGCGACGAGCCCGATCCGGAGCCTGATGACCTCCAGGCGCTCGATGCCGCCTGGGAGGAGGAGGAGGTAACCTTCGGACCGGGAACCGCGGCGAATTCATGCGGTGTCGACGGCCTTGCCTCCAAGCTGCGTCAGGCCCGACGTCCAGCACCGGGCATGGAGAGCACTCAATCGAGCGGTCCACGCACGATCGTCACCACTTCTCCCGCTCACCGCGCGTAAGGAGACACGCCATGCGCGACGCGATCTTCCGCATTCTCTTCGTGTGGTATCCCTATTTCTCCCTGACGACATTTATCGTCGGCAGCCTGATCCGCTTCGATCGGGATCAATACAGCTGGAAGGCCAGCTCAAGTCAGATGCTGCGCAAGCGCCAGCTCTACTGGGGATCAAATCTCTTCCACTTCGGCATTCTGTTCCTCCTTCTCGGCCATACCGTCGGCCTGCTCACACCGACGTCGGTCTACACGCTTGTAATGACGGTGCCGCAGAAGCAGATCATCGCGGTTGTCGCCGGTGGCATCGCCGGCACGGCATGCTTCGTCGGCCTCACACTGCTGCTGCACCGTCGTCTCTTCGATCCCCGCATCCGGCAGACCTCTACTGTCATGGATATCGCCGTGCTGGTCATTCTCTGGGTGCAACTGACGCTCGGCCTGGTAACGCTGCCGTTCTCTCTCGGCCACCGCGATGGCTCTGCCATGCTCACGCTGTCACATTGGGCGCAAGGCATTGTGACGCTGCAGCCGGTCGATGCCAGAACGCTGCAGGGTCTCGAATGGCCATTTCTGGCGCACCTCGTTCTCGGCATGACGATCTTCCTTCTCTTTCCCTTCTCCCGGTTGGTTCACATCTGGTCGGCGCCCGTCTGGTATCTCGGCCGGCGCGGATACCAGGTCGTGCGCACGCGCAAGCCATTGGCATCGGGCGTCGCACGCCGTCCGATCGAGCCCGCGGAGTGAGCACCATGAGCGCACAAACTGCATCGCAGGGCTGCACGATCAAGCCGGCCATCACCACCAAGCAGAAGACCATCAGCGTCAACAGCGTTGTCATTCCACGGGCGGCGATCGCGCGGGAGACGCAGAATCACCCCGCGTCGAAGCCGATTGAGGCTTGGCTTTCTGCGGCACGCGCTCTGGTCGTGCGCGAGTTGCTGCTGCAGGAAGCGCGCCGCTTGCGCATTACCCCTGATCCCATCGTCGACAGTGAGGGACGGCGCGAGACCGATGACGAAGCGCTGGTTCGCATGCTCGTCGAGCAGGAGGTGAAGACGCCCCAAGCCGATGAAGCGGCCTGCCGACGCTTCTACGAAGCAAATCGCAAGCGTCTGCGGTCGCCCGATCTCTATGAGGTGCGCCACATCCTGCTGGCTGGCCCGGCCGGAAAGCGAGAAGACCGCGAGAGCGTGCGGCAACAGGCCTGCGCCATCATCGAAACGCTGAAGCAGGATCCATCCGCGTTCGATGCCATCGCCCGCCACCAATCGGCCTGTCCTTCGGGACAATGCGGCGGCAACCTCGGGCAGATCGGCCCAGGTCAGACCGTTCCGGAATTCGAGCGCGCCTTGGCGGCTCTACCTGTCGGTGAAGTGGCGCCTCAACCGATCGAAACGCGCTACGGCTTTCATGTGGTCCGTGTGGATCGGCAGATTGCCGGCCGCGACCTGCCGTTCGAGATGGTGCAATCGCGGATCGCAGCATGGCTCGACGAGAAAGTGCGCCGCACCGCAATCCGGCAATACATCGAAATTCTCGCCGGCCGCGCCGAAATCACGGGCATCACCTTCGACGCGAGCACGTCACCCCTCGTGCAATAGGAGGCACGTCATGCAGCTCGGCACGCTCATAGATCATCTCTCGTTTGAAGAGGATGCCGCCACCGCGCTCGAGGCCCTCGGCGATATCGTTTTGTTCTCGGA
>Ga0180218_1000793_pt1 | contig 23713 bp, 13 predicted proteins | sample eDN3rd37CKraftBY_FD_151334 | JGI IMG/M metagenome (GOLD analysis project Ga0180218, IMG submission 151334) | Enriched backyard soil microbial communities from Emeryville, California, USA - eDNA 3rd pass 37_C Kraft BY (version 2) (version 2) | ecosystem: Environmental > Terrestrial > Soil >...
AAAAAGAAGTCGAAAGGCGGCGCATCGGCGGCTGCCAAAGCGAAATCGACCGCGGCTGAGATGGCGCGGCTGGCGGCCGAAATCGCCCATCACGACGATCTCTACTACCGGCATGACGCGCCGGAGATTTCGGACGCCGCCTACGATGCGCTGCGCCGCCGCCTCGATGAACTCGAGAAGGCGCATCCGGAACTTCAACGTTCGGATAGTCCAACGAAGACGGTGGGCGCGGCGCCGCTCGCTGCGTTCGGCAAGATCCGGCACGACGTTCCGATGCTGTCGCTCGGCAATGCGTTCGACGATCAAGACGTCATCGATTTCGTCGAGCGCGTGCGTCGATTCTTAGGTCTCAGTGCGGACGATGCTTTGGAGGTTACGGCCGAGCCGAAGATCGACGGGCTTTCGATCTCGATCCGCTACGAGGGCGGCGAACTCGTGCAGGCGGCGACCCGCGGCGATGGCTTCGAAGGCGAGAACGTCACTGCGAACATCAAGACGGTCAAAGAGATTCCCCATAAGCTCAAGGGGCGGAATGTTCCCGATGTTATCGACATTCGCGGCGAGATCTATCTGGGCACGAAGGACTTCGAGAAGCTCAACGCGGCGCAGGCGAAAAGCGGCGGTAAGGTCTTCGCCAATCCGCGGAACGCGGCGGCGGGCTCGCTGCGTCAGCTCGATCCATCGATCACGGCGAGGCGGCCGTTGCGGTTCTTCGCCTACACCTGGGGCGCGGCTTCGGACGTTCCAGCCGATACGCAAGCGGGCGTCATCAAGGCCTTTCACGACTGGGGATTGCCGGTCAATCCGCTGATGCACGTCGCAACGAGCACGGACGATCTCGTTGCATTCTATCGCGATATCGAGCGCAAGCGCGCGACGCTCGGCTATGACATCGACGGCGTCGTCTACAAGGTCAACCGGCTCGATTATCAGGAGCGGCTCGGTTTTGTATCGCGTTCGCCGCGCTGGGCGATTGCGCACAAGTTCGCGGCCGAGCAGGCGACCACGGTGCTCGATAAGATCGATATTCAGGTGGGGCGCACCGGTGCGCTGACGCCCGTTGCGAAGCTTCGCCCGGTGACGGTCGGCGGCGTCGTCGTGTCGAATGCGACGCTGCACAACGAAGACGAGATCGCGCGTAAAGACATTCGCGAGGGCGATACGGTCGTCGTGCAGCGCGCGGGCGACGTCATTCCGCAAGTGGTGGAAGTCGTTCTCGACAAGCGGCCAAAGCATTCGAAGCCGTTCGAATTTCCGACTGTCTGCCCGGTTTGCGGCAGTCACGCCGTGCGTGAATCGGTCGAGGAGACGGGCCGTGCGGATGTCGTCCGCCGCTGCACGGGCGGTCTCATCTGCCCGGCGCAGGCGAAGGAACGCTTGAAGCATTTCGTGTCGCGCAACGCCTTCGACATCGATGGTCTCGGCGCGGAGAAGATCGAGTTCTTCTTCGATACGGGCCGCATCAAGACGCCCGCCGATATCTTCACGCTCGAGCGGCGGGACAGCGAGTCGGACGAGCCTCTGGTCAAAGTCAGAGGGTTCAAGGAAACGTCAGTCCGCAAACTGTTCTCGGCCATCGATGCGCGCCGCGAAGTGCCGCTCGATCGTTTTCTTTATGCGCTGGGCATCCGGCACATCGGCGAGACCACCGCGAAGGATCTGGCCAAGGCGTATGGCTCGCTGAAGCTTGTTCGCGAAGCCGTTGAGGCTGCTGTCGAAGGCGGCAAGGGCAGCCCTGCTTACGAGGATATCGATAATATCGAAGGCATCGGCGAAACGGTTGTCGATGCGCTTGTCGATTTCTTTGGCGAAGAGCACAATAAGGAACAGCTCGATGCCTTGCTTGCGGAAGTAACGGTCAAGCCGTACGAGCGCCTGCAGACGAAGGCTTCGCCCGTGACCGGCAAGACGGTCGTCTTCACCGGCACGCTGACGAAGCTGACGCGGAACGAAGCAAAAGCGCAGGCCGAGCGGCTTGGCGCGAAGGTGTCGGGATCGGTCTCGAAGAAGACCGATTATGTAATCGCGGGCGCGGATGCGGGCTCGAAGCTCACCAACGCACGGGCGCTTGGCGTGACCGTGCTCGATGAGGACGAGTGGATCGCGCTCGTTGGTCAGGGCTGATCGGCGGCCGCGTTTGAGCCCGGCGCACGCGTAATGAAGATTTCGCCGTTGCGCATCGTGATTTCGATGCTGCCGTCGCCCGACGCTGCGTCCGCCAGGAGCGCCAGGATATTTTCAGGACGGCCGAAGCCGGTTACGGCTTTCAAGGCTTCGGGAAAATGCGGCGCGGCTGTCAATTCGTGGATCAGAAACATCGGTGTTCTCCCTCGGGCTGATGCATGAGGGAGATTTATGGAATAGCCGGCTGTTGCGCTGTCACGAGTGAGACAGGCTATGACGGCGAGCTAAACCGGCTTTGTTGCCTGCTTCAGCCAATTGCGCGTCGATGGATCGAGGCCCGGCGCGAGCGTTTCGAATACGTGCTTGTGATAGGCATTGAGCCAATCGCGCTCGCTGGCATCGAGCATGCCGGGCACGATCAGACGGCGATCGATGGGCGCGAGCGTCAGCGTTTCGAAGGCCATCATCTCGCGGTCACCGCCTTCGACGGGTTCGGGCAGAGTGACGAGCACGACGTTCTCGATGCGGATCCCGTATTCGCCGACTTTATAATAGCCGGGCTCGTTGGAGATCAGCATGCCGGGGTGGAGCGTCGCCATGCCGGCGCGCGAGATCGATTGCGGGCCTTCGTGCACCGATAGATAGCTGCCGATGCCGTGGCCCGTTCCGTGATCGAAGTCGGCGCCGATCTGCCAGAGGGCGCGGCGGGCGAATGGATCGAGATCGATGCCGCGCGTGCCTTTCGGGAAACGGGCCGTCGCGACGGCGATATGACCTTTCAGAACGGCGGTGAAATGCCGTTTCATGTCTTCGCTCGGCTCGCCGATGGCGACGGTGCGCGTGATGTCGGTCGTGCCGTCGTGATATTGGGCACCGCTGTCGACGAGGAAGAGTTCGCCCGGCTGCATGCGCCGGTTGGTGTCTTCCGTCACACGGTAGTGGACGATGGCGCCATTGGGACCCGAACCTGAAATGGTCGGGAAGCTCACGTCGCGCAGCATGTTGGTGTCGCGGCGGAACTCTTCAAGCTTCTGGACGGCCGTGATCTCGTCCAACGTTCCGTCAGCGGCCCAGTCGTCGAGCCAGGCGAGGAAGCGGACAACGGCGTGGCCATCACGGAGGTGTGCGGCGCGGGCGCCGATCACTTCGGCGTCGGTCTTGATCGCCTTCGGGAGGATGCACGGGTCTTGTCCGCGCGCGATGAGTTTTGATCCGAGCCGCGCCTCGAACCAGTAGGCGGCGGATTCGGTATCGAGGCGTACGCGCTTGCCCTTGGCCTTCAGCTCCTGCAAGCGCGCAGCGAGCATCTCAGGCGGAAGCAACTTTGCCACCGGCGCGACGGCGGCGCGAGCCTCACGGTCGAAGCGGTCCGGGGCGATGAAGAGTTCGGCCTTGCCGCTCGCGGGTACGATGGCGAATGCGAGCACGACGGGGTTGTGCGCAACGTCGCTGCCGCGAATGTTGAAGAGCCAGCAGATCGAATCGGGCAGCGTCAGGATGACGGCGCTCTGGCCTTCGCTCTTCAGCCGCGCCTGCAACTCGGAGAGCTTGTCGGCGGGCGTCCTGCCGGCGAGCGCGATCGGCTGAGCAATGACGGGATTTTGCGGCGGGGCCGGGCGGGCCTTACCCCAGATCATGTCGACCGGGTTGCTGGCGAGCGCCTTGAGCTTCAGTCCTTTCGGACCGAGGGCTTTATTCAGCCGCTCGATTTCACCTGACGTATGGTTCCACGGATCGAAGCCGATCGTCTGGCCGCGTCCCAGATGCTCGCTCAGCCAATCGGAAAGCTTGCCGCGCGGAAGCAGCGAGACTTCGAAGATGTTCGTGTCAGTCTCGGCGGCGGCTTGAACGGGATAGCGACCATCGACCATGAGGACGGCGGATCGTTTGGTGACGACGGCGATGCCGGCCGAGCCTGAAAATCCTGTCAGCCATTTGAGGCGCTCGGCCGAGGCCGGCACGTATTCGCCCTGGTGCCTGTCGGCGCGGGGAATAAGGACGGCGTCGAGCTTGGAGCGCGCCATGAGTGCGCGAAGGGCCTTCACGCGTTCGGCGACGCGCTCAGGCTCCGACAGGGATTCAAAAGTCTGCAGCATGGTTGAGGTTCTAAGCGGCAACCTTCAAAGCGGCAATGGCGATTTCAGCGGCGTTCGAGCGTCAGCGTGGACCAGCCGGTGAGGCGGTCGTGTCGGGCGAGCGTGAAGCCGTGGGCGCGGTAGGTGGCGATGACCTCGGGCGCCTGCGGGATCAGAATGCCCGATAGGACCAGCGTGCCGCCGGGGACGACCGCGCGCGAGATCGAGGGCGCGAGGCGGATCAGCGGTCCGGCCAGGATGTTGGCGATGAAGAGGTCGAACGGGGCGCGGCTGCGCACTTTCGGATGTCCAACGCCGCTCGCGACGTAGAGCGCAATACGGCTTGCGGCACCGTTGAGCCTAACGTTTTCGGTGGCGACCTTGACCGACTGCGGGTCGAGGTCGGCGGCGATGATGTCGGCATGGGGCAGGGCTTTGGACGCGGCGATGGCGAGCACGCCCGAGCCGCAGCCAAGGTCGAAGACGTTATGGAAGGTTTTCGCACGCGTCAGCCGGTCGATGGCCAACAGACAGCCGAGCGTGGTGGCATGGTGGGCCGTGCCGAAGGCTTCTCCGGCGTCGATCAGGATCGCGTTCGGGCCACCGGCGATGCGGCCCTTGTCGTGGCTGCCGTGGATGGTGAAGCGGCCGGCGTGGACGGGCGGCAGGGCGGCCTGCGAGATGGCGACCCAGTTGAGATCCGGTACCGTTTCGATCGTAAACTCGGGCAGCGGGCCTTGCACGAGGGGCTCGAGTTCCGCGGCCAGATCGCGATCGCCTGCGTCGCCGTCGAAATAGGCTTCGAGGCGCCAGCGGTTGGGCCCATCTTCGAACACGGTCAGCGCATCCGGCGGGGGCTCGATCAGATCCTGAAGGGCGTTGCCGGTTTCATAAGCCAGGGATCGGTCGCTGAATGCGGCCGCGAATTTTTTGACTGCCATTGGATGTTCAGTTCGAGACGGTTCTGCCTTCGAACTCGTAGCCTTCCGTACTGATAGGATCGGGTAGGTGATCTAGGAACAGGTCCCACTTCGCATCGATATGCTTTGCGGCCTCGGCCGGTGGCAACGTGACGAAGGAGCCATCGGCTTTCTCTACGACGATGCCGTCGCGGATCAAGCGGTCGAGCGCATCGTCGATGTCGAAATCGATTTTCACGCCGAAGGTGCGGGTGAGGTAATTTTCGATTGCGAGGTCGATGGAGGGCAAATCTGCGCGCGACGACTTCTCCTTGGCGAGAACGCTGTAGAGCAACATTTCCTCCTTCACGTCCTCCTCGGCGCCGCGGGCCGCGATTTTCAGTATCACGCCGCGATTGTCCGCCATGGTGTGGAAGTAAAGGTTCTGCGCCATGATGACCATGTAGCGCTGCTTCTGGTTAAAGAACCCCATTGCCTGCCGGGTCGCGATGCCGCCAAGCCCGGCGAGCGCGCCAAGAGCTGCGATCGGGTTGCTCATCAGGAGCGCGACCTTGCCGGCAGCGCCCGCGGCACCCATGCCGAGGCCTCCACCCGCGGTGACGCCGAGGCGGAGTTTATCCATCGCCCGAAAACGAACCTGCGTGTTCGGAAACACCATCTCGATGTCGGTGCGCGGGATGTTCTTGAAGAGCTTCAGATAGATGTTCTTCTCGTTGACGTTCTTGGGCAGGTTGGCGCGCGATTTGGCGACCTGCTTTTCGGCAGCCTCGCGCGTGATCTTCTTCTCGCGCATGATCTCTTCGACGCGCACATCGAAGGGCTTCAACTTGAACATGATGAAGAGCCGCTGGAAAATCGGCACGTCGTATTCTTCGCGGCGCAGGAACTTGGCGATGCGGCGGCGCTCGTATTTCCGGTTCGAAGCGCCGCGATAGAAGATCGAAATGCGCTCGAAAGCTTTCATATCGACGAAGAGATCAAGCCCGTAGTGGCTCTCGCGTGTGAGGATGAGTTCGACGTTGCTGGGGTCGATGCGCTCGTAGTTGGCGCGCTCGAGCAGGCTTTCGACGCCTTCGAAGACGCGATGCTTTAAGGCTTCGCGCTCGTCGTCGGAGAAGCTGCGCGTCATCAGGAGGTCGCTGTCGGGCGAGAAGGCCTCGTAGGTCTGTTCGAGGTCGAGCAGAAGTGCGAAATACTGCTGCTGGCGCCAGTAGTCGAGATAGCGGAAAAAGCGGCGCGCGTCGGCAGCTTGGCCGACTGGCCACAAGTGGGGCTTCGTCAGGCGGTCGAGCAGGGCGAAGCGGGTGACGGGAATAAAGCGCTCGCGCTTGCGCGTGTCATCGGGGTCAAGAATATCGATCGGATGGCGTTCTGCATCTTCGATGATTTCGGCCGGCTTGGCTTCGAAGTCGGCCAGATCCGCAAGCCGCTGAAAAAGGCTTGGCCTATGGTGAAATCGGCCTTCCGAAAAATCTGCCGACGCCATTCACAACTCCCCGAACTTCCGTTTCAAACCCAGCTTCTTACCCGCCCCAGTTCATAGCGACTCGCGTAAGATGAAGCGAGCCTGGCAGCCCCTCGTCGCGGAATGATGACGAGCATTTCGAGCCAACCGGTGCGGATCGGCCAGTTGCGGACTGGTTGATGATACATCACTAAGTTCCGCGGCGCGCTGAATTTTTCAGTTCATAACTTTGGATTTCGCCATAGTGGGGACTTTGTTGAACTAAGATCATGCACAACTTGTATTAGAGGGATTTTCGTTCAGGGGCGGAGATCATGGGGGCTTTGCGTTCTTTGGCCTCGGGCTTGGCAGTATGCCTTGTCCTTGGATGCGGTGCCGTTGCGGCGGAAGAACTCGTTCTACCTTACAGTTGCACGATGGACGGTGGGGTGCCGCGCCTGACGCCCTCTGAAGAGACGACCTATCGCATCATCGGTCCGCGGCAGGATATGCCGTTTCCTTCATGCTCCGGTTCGGCAGCGTGGACCTGCGAAACGATGATGATCTACAAATTTTCCATCGAGTGCGCGGGCCAGCGCGTCGCCTGGGCGAAAGTTGCTGCCTCGGCTCGCGAGGTGGGCGTTCACCTGCCCAGCCAACTTCCGGCCGGATATGCGCCTGTCAGCAAGCTTAGAGGCCGTTTCGTCTTCCCGGGTTTCGGGCGCACCACGACGATGCCGCAAGTCGCCTCGCAGACCCTTTCCGCTGATGCGGTCATCGAACCTGCCGCTTTGCGTAGCGAAAGCGAGCCCGAGCAAGCGCCATGGATCACGGTTGTCGATCCGGCGGCGGCATTGGTGAATACGCCGGCTTCTGGAAACGCGTGGAAGGTGGCAGGCGTCCTCTCGATGCTTCTCATCTCGATGATGGCGGCTTGCCTGCTGCTGGTACGGCGGCGGCAACTGACATCGTTCGAGTTTCTGAATTCGGCAGCGAGGGGAACTTCGCGCGCCGCCGGACTGTGGAAATTTGTGACGGAAGCTTTTTCGCGGGGCGCCTCGGGCTTCAGCCGGAGTTATGAAAATTGGCGGGCCGCCACTGCGCAGGATGGCGATGAAAGCGACGAGGCCAATCCGCTCGGACACGTGCATGCCCGCCTGCACGAAATCGAGCACTTGGTGGCTTCTCTTCCGGGCGATCTTCTGCTGCGGGATGTACTCGCGTCTGAACTCGACGCTCTCTACGACCGGACGGCAGATCTCGGCCGGCGGGCTGCGCAGCTCGGACCGGAGAAGCTGCGGGCGGCAGTTCGCGCGATCACGCGGGACCTCGACCGAATCGCGCGTATCGCCCAAGGAGCCATGTTCGGGCCGGACGATCGCGCAACGGCAGCTGAATCCGATCCGCCGACGACGGTGTTCGAGGCCTATAGAATTCTTGGGCTCAATCCGGATGCGCCGGACGCGGCGGTCAAAAAGATCGTCGATGCCTTGCGGATGTCATGGCATCCCGACCACGCGCGCGATGAGGCCGATCGGCGGCACCGGGAGCAGCGAATCAAGCAAATCAATGCTGCGTGGGATTTGTTGAAGGTGCGGCCCGCGGCGGCCGCCTGATCCAAACACAAACGGCACCACTCATTTAAGAAGCGGTGCCGCCGTACATTCGAGTCCGAATGGATTTCTTATTTCAACTCATGAAGAGTAACGATGGGCGACCGGGAGATTTCTGATCTCCTCCTCGGTCAGCGGAGTCGTTTCTGTCAGCAGGTAGTTCCTGCGATTTGCCCGGCTCAAATCACGCTGAACACCGATCCGCCGCGCGGGAACGTCCCCGTCTTTTCCGCGCACGACGCCGACCTTACCCCTTAACGGAAAGCGGTAAGTGCTCATGGATAGCTCCTTTCAAGGACTCTACCCTCCCAAACAAAGGTCCCTCGTTTCGGTTTCATGTCCTCGCAAACTTCTTTTTAGTCAGGGACTTACGCGAACGCACCCGACCTGCACCGGTTGAACCCGGCGCTTTCAAAGTTTTGATTTAGCTGATGAACCCCCACGCTCAACGAGCTGGGGATAAGGTGCCTCACAAATAAGGCGATACGAAGAACTTGGCGGCAACAATTAGACAGGGCTTGAGCATTAACCCTGCCCGATCGTCAGACGAGATCGACGAAGCTCGCCACCACGCGCTTGATTGAACCGTCGTCGAATTCGATGGTCAGCTTATTGCCATCGACTGTCGTGACCGTTCCTTCGCCGAATTTCTCATGGCGTACGCGCGTGCCGGTTTTGAATGATGGCGCGTTCGCGGTCGATGCGGCGACCAGCTCGCCTTCAAGCGTGAGCGGACCGCGGGATCGCTTCTTCGGATCCTTTTTGCTGCTGCTCCAGGATTGCTGGGCGCGCTGCCATCCGGGCGTGTTGTAGGTTGAGCGGAAGGGCTCCGAGGCACCCGGGCGATCAAAGCGGCTTTGAGTGCCGAAGCCGCCTCCATAGCCAAACGGATCCGGCCTGCCGCCGTACGGCATTTCGCTTTGCTCCACTTCGACAGCCGCGAGCGGCAGCTCATCGACGAAGCGCGACGGCAGGGCAGATTGATAAAGGCCGTGGGTCCGGCGGTTCTGTGCGAACGAAATCTTGGCGATCCGCCTTGCGCGCGTGATGCCGACGTAGGCCAGCCGGCGCTCTTCCTCCAGGCCCGCCTTGCCGCTTTCATCGAGCGAGCGCTGATGCGGGAACAGGCCTTCCTCCCAGCCGGGAAGGAAGACGATGCCGAACTCCAAGCCTTTGGCGCCGTGCAGCGTCATCAAAGAGACGCGGTCGCCGTCGCTTCCCTGCTCGGCGTCCATGACGAGCGAGACGTGTTCGAGGAAGCCTTGCAACGAGTCGAAATCGTGCATGAAGCGCACGAGTTCTTTCAGGTTTTCGAGACGCGTCTGCGACTGCGGACTTTTGTCGGCCTGCCACATCGCCGTGTAACCGGACTCGTCGAGGATCAGCTCGGCGAGATCGGTATGGCGCATGTGCTCGAGGTTCGCGCGCCAGCGCTCGAACATTTGCGTCAGGTCGAAGAGAGATTTGCGCGCGCGTGGCGTCAGCTCGTCGGTTTCGACGATCTCACGGGCTGCCTGATAGAGCGGGATCGAGCGTGCGCGCGCCAGCTCGTGAATGCGCTTGACGGTCGTGTCGCCCAAGCTGCGCTTCGGCACGTTGACGATGCGCTCGAATTTCAGGTCGTTCGCGGGGTTCGCGACGACGTCGAGGTAGGCGATGGCGTCCTTGATTTCCTGGCGCTCGTAGAAGCGCGGGCCGCCGATGACGCGATAGGGCAGCCCGAGCGTGATGAAGCGGTCTTCGATGGCGCGCATCTGCGATGAGGCGCGTACCAGAACGGCCATATCGTTCAGGCGTTCCTGCTTGCGCTGGAACTGCTCGATCGATTCGCCGATAGCGCGGGCTTCGGCTTCGTCGTCCCAGAAGTTCGCGACCGTGACCTTGGCGCCGGCCGCACCGTCGGTGAAGAGCGTCTTGCCGAGACGGCCATCGTTCTTGGCGATGAGCCCGGATGCGGCGGCGAGGATGTTTGCGGTCGAGCGATAATTGCGTTCGAGCCGGATGACCTTGGCGCCTGGAAAGTCCTTCTCGAAGCGCAGGATGTTATCGACCTCGGCGCCGCGCCAACCGTAGATCGACTGATCGTCGTCGCCCACGCAGCAGACGTTGGGCGATCCTTGCGCCAAGAGGCGCAGCCACAGGTATTGAGCGACGTTGGTGTCCTGATACTCGTCCACCAGGATGTAGCGGAAGCGCCGATGATAATCGGCAAGCACGTCCGGGTGTTCCCGGAAGAGCCTGATGCATTCGAGAAGCAAATCGCCGAAGTCGCAGGCGTTGAGATCCTTCAGGCGGGCCTGATAGGCCGCGTAAAGCTTGGCGCCGTTGCCGCCCGCGAAGTTATAGGCTTCGCCTTCGGGGACCTTGTCGGGCGTCAGCCCGCGATTCTTCCAGCTGTCGATGAGGCTCGCGAGCTGGCGCGCCGGCCAGCGATCCTTGTCGATGCCGTGGGCTTCGATGACCTGCTTCAGCAGGCGCACCTGGTCGTCATCGTCGAGAATCGTGAAACCGGGTTTCAGGCCGACGAGCTCGACGTGGCGGCGTAGAATTTTGACGCCGATGGAGTGGAACGTGCCGAGCCACTGCATGCCTTCGAGCGTGCCGCCGATGAGCGTGCCGATGCGTTCACGCATTTCGCGCGCGGCTTTGTTCGTGAAGGTGACGGCGAGAATTTGCGACGGGTACGCGCGGCCGGTTGCGAGAATGTGCGCGATGCGGGTCGTCAGAACGCGCGTTTTGCCGGTGCCTGCGCCTGCGAGTACCAGCAGCGGGCCTTCGGTCGTTTCGACGGCGTCGCGCTGCTCAGGGTTCAGGCCTTCGAGATATCGCGGCTGCCCGTAAGACGCGGCGACGGCGCGCGCGGAGATCGACTGGCGGTTCGTGTCATCAGGACGCGCCGCGCGGGGCGCTTCTGGCAGATCGAACGGCGGGTCGTCATCGTGCGGCAAATCTCCGCTGCCGGCGGCGTTCGGTTTCGGAAATGAGGTCATCCCTGTCAGGTAAACCACCGAGGCTGAACGTACAACTGGCGCGGCGCCCGGCCGCGGCCTTTGGGACGGCTAATGGCAAATCGATCCACAGGTATTCAAGCGTTTGAAAACGCGAACATTCCTCGATTGGGGGACGCGGCGTTTTTGGAATCCGGCGGGGCCGAAAACGCCATCGGTCGCGGCTTGTGGATCGTTGCTGCCTGAAGATTGTGCGTGCGCCGCGTTCACTGGAAATGCGAGACGCATGGACCCTCGCGCGGCGTCGGGGGCTTGATGAGCCGCGACTGGCAAATTGCGTGGAAGCATCACATCAGGACCATCGCAAGTTTGCTTTGCCGACGATACTCGGCTTGCCGTCATGCACATTTACAAATCAACTAAGCTTATGATCTAAGATCAGGAAGCCGGTTGGTTGGCGCGCGGCTTCAATTGGGCACGCGCCCGTTCGAATTGAGCCAAATTTCAAGTTCAGAGTGAACTTCTGCCGTGCCATACAGGTGTACAAGGCAGGGACGTTATTCCGATGATGTCCGCCATGGTGCTTTGCGTTTCAGGCGCGGCTCAAAGAGACGTTCATGAACAACGGGCTATTATATTTTGGCGGCCTTCTGGTCGTTGTTCTCTCGGCGCTTTTTGCCGTACCCAATTTTGTCGACTGGAATGGATTTCGCGGCGTCTTCGAGGAAGAGGCCTCCAAGGTTTTGGGCCGTGACGTCCGCGTCGGCGGTTCAGTCAACCTGAAACTGCTTCCCGTTCCCTACGTCCGCTTCGAGAAAGTTCGCATCGCCAACCTGACGGGCCAGACGGGCGAGCCGTTCGTCCGCGCGGAGAGCTTCACGATGTGGCTTTCGGGCCCGGCGCTGCTTCGCGGCGTGCTGGAGGCCACACAAGTCGAGCTGGAAAAGCCGGTTTTGACGCTCGCCGTCGATGACAAAGGCAGCGGGAATTGGACCAATATCGAGCTAAAGCCCGGCGATTTGCCGTTCGTGCCGCGCGATGTGGCACTGCGCTCGGTGCGGCTGACGGAAGGCGCGATTTCGATTTACAACGCCGCTGCCGAGCGCATCGCATTGCTGGAGGGGATCGACGGCGAGCTCTCAGCCGATGGTCTCAGGGGCCCCTTTCGTTTCAAGGGCGCGGTCTCCTGGGCGGGTGCCCAACATGACGTGAAATTCGCGACCGACGTTCCCGGGCCTGACGGTGCGTTTGCACTGAAGCTTTCGGCCCGTGGGGATAAATCGCCGACATCCTATATGCTCGATGGCCGGGTTTCGGACTTGAGCAACAAGCCGACGTTCAAGGGACGGTGGACGGGGAAGCTCGCCATTCCGGGCAGCGGACAAGCAGCTCAAGGAGCGAAGGCGCCGCCGCTGCTCGATCTCAAAGCGGATGTCACCGCCGATCCGCTGCGCGCAAAGTTCGACAATCTGGCACTGACCCTCGACGACGCTGCGGCCGCACAAACGATTACCGGATCGGCGGTCGCTGCTTGGACGGCATCGCCGCGGCTCGACATTGCGCTTCAGTCGAAGTGGCTCGACATCGATCGGCTGGCCGGCGCGGGGCAGGGAAGCGCGTCGTTCGAGAAGCTGAAGCAACTCACCGGTGGCTTGATGCAATCGGTTGCGGGCGACAGCACGGCAACGGCGAAGATCAATCTCGAGCAGGTGAAAGTCGGCGGCGAGAACGCGGGCGGCTTGTCGGTGGATGCGGTTCGCAAGGGCAACGTCACGCATCTCAATACCTTCAAGGTGAGTTTGCCTGGCGGATCGCGGCTTGACCTCGCGGGGGATCTCAAGAGCAACGGCGGCAAGTTCAGCTTCTCGGGCAATGCGTTCATTGGCGGCAGCAGTTTCGGACGGCTCAAGACGTGGGCGGAGAAATCCGGCGTGCCAATCGATTTCGATGCTGATGGCCCTTATTCGGCCGCGGGCAGGCTTGAAGCCGACGATACGCATTTCGCTTTGACGGATGCTTCAGGCGATCTTTCGGGACGGGCGCTTGCTGGGGAACTGAAAATCCTGCGCGGCGAGCGGCAGCAGACGGATTTGACGTTGCAGGCGGCCGATCTCGATACGCGTGAGGTTTTCCCGAAGATTGCCGCCGCTCTCAACAGCGAGTTCCGCCGGTCGCTCGGCCTGGAAAAGGTGGAAGGCGCGGAGGAGCCGCACGATGTTCTACCTGGGGACGTCCGGCTGCGCGTCATCGCCAATCGGCTGACCGACGGCGACATGACCTATCGGGACGTGGATGTCTCGTTCGCGATCGAGGGCCGCGAGATCAAATTGCCGGTGGCGAAGCTCACAACTCAGAACGGGCTGTCAATCGAACTCGAGGGCCGCGTTCTGAGACGGGATAGCGGGCCGTCGGGCACGTTCGCTTTCGATCTCGTGGGCGCGACGCCAGAGGCCATGCAAGATCTCGTCAGCCAGGCCGGTCTTTCGAGCGTGTTTGGGGATGATCGCTTCACGGGACTGAAGGACGGAAAGATCGGGGGCCTGATTCGGCTGGGTCTGAGATCGCCCACCGCGACCGACGTGACCTTCGATGGCATTGTGAACGGCGGCAGTCTCAACGGCGCGGCGGAATTCGATGGCGGACTGCAGGGCTGGCGGTCCCGTCCGAGCCGCATCCGCGCCTCGTTCAATGCGCCGTCTCTGCCCTCACTGCTCGCGACGCTCGGGCGTCCCCAAGTGGCTGCCCGCCAGATGAGCGCTGAGGATGACGAACCGGCGCGCGCGTCGCTCGTGACATCCGGCGTTATCGGGTCGGACGCGGAAGCGCGCGTCGACATCACCTCGCCCGACTTCACTATGAGCTTTGCCGGGCATACCGCGTGGCCTGCTGATGCCGTGCTGGCACTCAACGGCAAGCTCGATTTCAAGGCGTCGCAATTCAGCGATGCGCTCGCCTCTGCCGGGATTTCGCTGCCGAGTGGGGCCGAAGATGTTGCGGCCCACGGTTCACTGCAAATCGGCCGCGAGGGGACAGCTTGGACGGTTGCTGCGCGCGATATTCAGCTCGGAACGTCTAGCCTTGCGGGCAACCTCGTTGTGATGCCGAAGCCCGAGACGTTTGAAGTCACGGGCACTGTCGATGCCGATCGCGTTGCTTTCCAGAGTTTGCTGGCGGCGGTCACCGATGCGCGGCCCGAAGTTCCAGCTAAGCCTGGATCGGATGCTGCCGAGGATGCTGCTGCGGATACGCAACCCATCTGGCCTGAGGGGCTCTTCAATTTCGCGGCGCTTGGCAACACGAACGCGACGCTCAAAGTCGCTTTCAAAACGCTCGACTTGAGCGGGGGTATCGCAAGTCACGATGGCGGGCTGACGCTGACGCTCGCGCCGGGCAAGCTCGTGGTCAGCGATCTCAAGGCAGTCGCCGCCGGTGGGCAGCTTACCGGCGATGTTCGTTTTGAGAAGGCGTCGAACGGTGTTGCCTTCAATTCGACGCTGAAGCTCGAACAGGCGAAATTGTCTGCCGTGAGCGCGGCAGGCAAAGGCACGGCGACCATCGATCTCAAAGCGGAGGCGCGGGCGCAAAGCCCGGCCGGTCTCGTCGCGGTCATGACCGGCGCGGGCACGGCAAGGTTTGTCGATGCGGAGCTTCCCGGTCCATCGCCGTCGCTGGTCGCCGATATCGTGGACGACGTGCTTGCCGGAGAGTTGGCGAACGATCAGAAGTCGCTAGCGGCGGGCCTCGCTGGCGCTCTCAATGCGTCGAAGCTGAAGATCGGCAGCCGCGATTTTGCGGTTTCGATCGCCGATGGCTCGATCAAGCTCGAGAAGTTCCAACTGGCTGGCCCGGACGGGCGGCTCGAGGGTAACGTCACTGCGGATCTTGCCATGCTCGACATGGATGCAGCCTTCCAGCTGACATCCAATGCGCGGCCATTGCCGCCGCCGCCCATTCCGCTTGCGAACTGGACGCCGCCCGCACCTAAGGGGCCGCTGCCCCCGGTGCTGGTGCTTTATGATGGTCCGCTCGACAATCTCGGCGGGCTGACGATCAAGGCGGATGTCGCCACGCTCCAGCGCGAACTCGTCGTCCGGCAGATGGAGCGCAACGTCGAAGAGCTCGAGCAGGCGCGGCGGGTCGACGAGGAACGTGCCCGGATCGAGAAGGAACGCCGGAAGAAAGTCGCGGCCGATCGCGCGGCCGCTATCGCTGCGGCGAAGAAGAAGGAAGCGGAACGCTTGGCACCTGGTGGCGGAGCGGACGCCAGCGGGACTGTGACGCCCCAGGGCGAGCCGCGTCCCGGCGTTTCGGCTGTGACGCCACCTGTGCCTCCGGCTGGAGGCAATGGCGCGACGACTCCCGCGCCGCAAAAGGCAGAACCTCAGGATGCGGCAAAGCCAGCTGAAGCTCCGAGCACCGGCGCGTTGACGCCGAAGATTTCAGTCGATCCCGCGACGCCGGACAGCGCGGCGGGTGCAGACACGACAGGCGCGACGGGCAGCGTTCTGGTCGATCCTGAAACGGGGCTGCCAGTTCCGAAGCCCGAGCCGGCCGTGCGGCCATCACGCTCGACGGTGCAGAAACAGCAGCCGCGGCGGACCTCGTCAGACGAGGTGATGAAGAGCCTCGGCGGCTTCCAGTAAGCGGGAGCCTGTTGGCTCCCGCACATTCAAGCCGTCAGTTGTCGTCCATCTTGAGGGCGTTGATGAACGCCTCCTGCGGAATTTCGACCTTGCCGAATTCGCGCATCTTCTTCTTACCGGCCTTCTGCTTGTCGAGCAGCTTGCGCTTTCGCGAGATGTCGCCGCCGTAGCACTTGGCAAGCACGTCCTTACGCAGCGCTTTGATCGTTTCGCGGGCGATGACCTTGGCGCCGATGGCGGCCTGGATCGGGATCTGGAAGAGGTGCGGAGGAATGAGTTCCTTCAGCTTCTCGCACATCGAGCGGCCGCGGCTTTCCGCACGAGAACGATGGACGATGATGGAGAGCGCATCAACTGGCTCGCCATTCACGAGAATGGAGAGTTTGACGAGGTCGCCTTCTTCGTAATTTTTGATGTGATAATCGAAGGACGCGTAACCGCGCGAGACGCTCTTCAGGCGGTCGTAGAAGTCGAAGACGACTTCGTTGAGCGGGAGTTCGTAGACCACCATTGCGCGCGAACCGGCGTAGGTGAGCTGCTTCTGGCGGCCACGGCGGTCCTGGCAGAGCTTCAGCACGGCGCCGAGGTAATCGTCAGGCACGAGGATGGTGGCCTCGATCCACGGTTCCTCGATGTGATCGATCTTGGAGACTTCCGGCATATCGGCCGGATTGTGCATGTCGATCACGCTGCCGTCGTTCATGTGCAGGTGATAGATGACGCTCGGCGCGGTCGTGATGAGGTCGAGGTTGAACTCGCGCTCGAGACGCTCCGTGATGATTTCGAGATGCAACAGGCCGAGGAAGCCGCAACGGAAGCCGAAGCCCAGGGCCGCCGAGCTTTCGGTTTCGAACGAGAAGCTGGCGTCGTTCAGACGAAGGCGGCCCATCGCTTCGCGGAGATCTTCGAAATCCGCTGCATCGACCGGGAAGAGACCGCAGAACACGACGGGCTGCGCCGGCTTGAAGCCCGGAAGGGGTTCAGCGGTCGGGTTCTTTTCGTCGGTGATGGTATCGCCAACGCGGGTATCGGCGACTTCCTTGATGGCAGCGGTGAAGAAACCGACTTCGCCGGGGCCGAGCTTCTCCAGCATTTCCTGCTTCGGGCGGAATATGCCGACGCGTTCGATCTGGTAGGTGCCGTCGGTCGCCATCAGCTTGACGCGCTGACCCTTCTTCAGGGTGCCATCGATGACGCGCGCAAGCACGATGACGCCGAGGTAGGCATCGTACCAGCTGTCGATCAGCATGGCCTTCAACGGCTTGTTCGGATCGCCCTGAGGGGCGGGAAGACGCTCGACGATGGCTTCAAGGACGGCTTCGACGTTGAGGCCGCTTTTTGCCGAGACGCCGATGGCGCCCGAGGCGTCGATGCCGATCACGTCCTCGATCTGCTTCTTCACCCGATCTTCGTCGGCGGCCGGCAGGTCGATTTTGTTCAGTACGGGTAGAATCTCGAGGTTGTTGTCGAGGGCCTGATAGACGTTGGCGAGCGTCTGGGCTTCGACACCTTGGCTCGCGTCGACGACAAGGATTGCGCCTTCGCAGGCGGCGAGCGACCGCGACACCTCGTAGGCGAAGTCCACGTGGCCGGGCGTGTCCATCAGATTCAATTGATAAAGCTCGCCGTTTTTCGCCCGGTAGTCGAGGCGGACGGTCTGAGCCTTGATCGTGATGCCGCGTTCCCGCTCGATGTCCATCGAGTCGAGGATCTGCTCCTTCATTTCACGATTTGTGACATTGCCGCAAAGCTGGATCAGGCGGTCGGATAGGGTCGACTTGCCGTGATCGATGTGGGCGATGATCGAGAAATTTCGAATATGTGAAATGGCTGTCATGGTGCGGGCTCATAGCACCCGGAACTGACCGGCAAAAGGGGCGTTACGCGACTTAGGGGTGGGTCAGGCCTGCTTGATCGCCGCACGTCGATATAAGTGGCGGTATGGGGCGGGAGTGTGCAAGAAATCTTCTCACACGCTTGTGCTCCCGGCGCCCTGGAGAACCGATATGGCGAATTCATCGTTCGAGTCGAACCCCGCTTTTACCAAGCTTGGGGATGATGCGAAGAAGGCCGTCACCCAGGCTTTCGATGCCATGGCCAGTTGGCGGGCGGAACTTGCCGAACTCGGCGAGAAGAACAGCAATGCTGTCTTCGACAAAATGGCGGAAGCCGCCAAATCGCTCGGTTGGCCGACCGATTTTGTCGAACTTAGCCGCAAGCAGATGCAGAGCGCGTCGAAGCTGCAGCTCCAGGCGGTCGATCAAGTCATGGAGGTCTGGGAGCAGCAGCTGAAAGCGCTGGGCAATCCCAGCCAGTTCTCTTCCTTCCCGTCATTCCCAAACATCCCGAACGTTCCGGGATTCGGGCCGGGCTCCGGCTTTTCACCGTTCTCCAGCAGCAATGGCGGTGGCTTTCCGGATTTCGGCAGCGGCGCCGTCAATCCGGTGCAGTTCTGGATGCAGGCCGCAGAGATGTGGCAGAAGGGTTGGCAGCAGGCCATGTCCACGTGGACGGATGGACAGCAGGGGACGGGAGGCAAGTCCTCCGGCGGCAAAGGCAGCTCGCGGTAACCTGCCCCCGCCGAACAGCCAGATTTTCAAGCGCCGTCCTTTGCGGGATGGCGCTTTTTGCTGAGAGAGTCGGACACGAAACAAGGCTTGATCCGTGTGCACTCGCACTATAGATTGGAATTATTCTAATTCTATGGTGGGGGCATGAGGTTTTCAGATCTCGACCAACGCGGAATTCTTGCGCTCGCGATTTCGCTGGAGGAAGAACACGGGCGGATCTACTCGGACTATGCGGCGGGCTTGGCCGCCGACTATCCAGCGTCGGCGAAGATCTTCCGGGAGCTCGGAGAAGAGGAGAACGAGCACCGCCGCTGGCTGATCGATCTCTTCCGCCGCAAGTTCGGGGATCATATCCCGCTCATCCGCCGCCAGGACGTAGCGGGTTTCGTTCGCCACGATCCTATCTGGATGATTCGACCGCTCGGCATCGACAAGGTGCGCCGTCAGGCCGAGCAGATCGAGCGCGAAACGCGCAATTTCTACCAGTCCGCATTGGCGCGCGCGTCCGACGCTGAAATTCGCAAGCTGCTCGGCGATCTCATCGCGGCAGAAGACAATCACATCGGCATTGCGCAGGAAATCGCCGCCCTTGAACTGACCGACGCAGAACGGGAGCGTGAAGATCAAGCCTCGCGCCGCTCATTCGTGCTGCAATACGTACAGCCCGGATTGACGGGCCTGATCGATGGATCGATCTCCACGCTCGCACCTATCTTCGCCGCCGCCTTTGCCACGCATAACACTTGGCAGACGTTTCTCGTCGGCCTCGCCGCCTCTGTTGGTGCCGGCATATCGATGGCATTCGCGGAAGCATTGTCGGACGACGGGCAGATCTCAGGGCGTGGCAATCCGTGGCTGCGCGGCTCGGTCACGGGCGTGATGACGGCGCTCGGCGGCCTTGGTCATACACTTCCCTATCTCATTCCGGATTTCTGGACAGCGACGACGATTGCCGTGTGCGTCGTGTTCGTCGAGCTTTGGATTATTGCCGGAATTCGCTCGCGATTTAGCGAAACGCGGTTTCTACGCGCGTCTTTCGAAGTCGTCGTGGGCGGCCTTATCGTCTTTGCGGTAGGTATTCTCATCGGAAGTGCTTAGAGAACCGGGGCCTTAGGCCTCACTCAGGCCATAGTCTCTTGACGCTCTCCAGGCGGCTGGCAAAAGTGCCGGCGACCATCAATGGCCGAAGGCATCTCATGCGCGCAGGTTTTCTCGTTTTCACGGTGGCATCTCTCATGCTGGCGGGTATTTCCACGACCGCCAATGCGGAGGCCGCGCCGCCCACGCCGCCCAACAAGCGCAATTGCCAGAACACGGTGCCGTTCAACACTTGGCTGGCCGATTTCAAGCGCGAGGCGATTGCGGAGGGCATTCGTCCCGAGATCATCGAAGAAACCATCGGTGGGATGACGCCCGACCAGGGCACGATCAGCCGGGACCGGAAGCAGGGTTTCTTTTCGCAGACCTTCACCGAATTCTACTTCAAGCTCGCAACGAAGAACCGCGAGCAGACGGGCCGCGCCTATCTGCAACGCTATAAGGACATCTTCGACCGTGCGGAGAAGGAGTTCGGCGTGCCGGGCGCGGTCATCACCGGCTTCTGGGCGCTCGAAAGCGACTTCGGCGCCGGAATGGGTAAGCTGTCCGTTCTGAACTCGCTTCTGACGTTGGCGTGGGACTGCCGTCGCGGCGACATGTTCCGCGAAGAGCTGAAAGCGGCGATGAAGATCGTCCAGCGCGGGGACCTTACGCCTGACCAGATGATCGGCTCGTGGGCGGGTGAGCTCGGCCAGACGCAGTTCCTGCCGCGCCACTATCTCAACCTCGGTATCGACTACGATGGCGACGGACGCGTCGATCTCATTCGCAGCAATGCCGACGTCATCGGCTCGACGGCGAAATACCTTTCGGAGATGGGCTGGCGGCGCGGCGAGCCTTGGATCGAAGAAGTCCGTGTGACGAAAGAGCTGCCGTGGGATAAGGCGGATCTCGCAATCCAGCTGCCGCGCTCGCAATGGGCTGCCTGGGGCGTCCAAGCCGCCGGCAGCAAGCAGCTTCCCGCTGACGAACTTCCGGCTTCGCTGCTGCTGCCGATGGGCCGCAATGGCCCGGCGTTTCTCGCCTACCAGAACTTCCACGTTTACACGGATTGGAACCAGTCACTGACCTACGCGATGACGGCCGCGCATCTGGCGGCGCGCATGGCGGGTGCGCCCGGCCTCAAGCGCGAGAGCGGCAATGTGGCGTCGCTCAGCTACGAACAGGTCAAAGAGCTGCAGAGCCTTTTGAAGCGCCGCGGCTTCGACGTTGGCGAGATCGACGGCAAGATTGGCGCCGGCACGCGCAAGGCCGTCAAAGAAATGCAGATCAAGTTTGGCTTGCCGGCCGACAGCTATCCGACGGCCGAGCTGCTGACGGCACTGCGCGGACGCAGCTAGCGCCGGACATAAAAAATCCCGGCGTGGTGGCCGGGATTGTCGTGCTCGATTTTTGCAGATTGCATGGTCCCGAGGCCCGCTGTTGCGCTGGGCCTCGGGATTTTTCGTTTAGTGCAGCTTGACCTGTGGCTCGGTGCGGCGGTTCAGCAAGCGCGAGAGGGAATCTAGCGCGACCTTGAGATAGCCGTGCAGCGCGACCTCGTGCATCTTATACAGCGAGCGGTACATCAGCTTCGCGAACCAGCCTTCGATCCGCAGCGATTTGCCTTCGATGAAGCCCATCAGATTGCCGACGGTCGAATATTTGCCGAGCGAAACGAGCGATCCGAAATCGCGATACTTGAACGGCGCCAGATCCGTCTCGCCGTTCACACGGCGCGTGAGCTGCTTCACGAGGTGGGATGCCTCCTGATGCGCGGCCTGGGCGCGCGGCGGGATGGGCGCCGTTTCGCCGTCGGGCAGCAGATAGGCGGCATCGCCGATGACGAAGATGTTGTCGTCACGCGTCGTCTGCAGCGTCGGTTTGACCACGAGCGTGTTCATGCGGCTCACTTCCAGGCCGTCGAGCTTCGAGAGAACGTCCGGTCCCTTGACGCCCGCTGCCCAGACGACGAGTTCGGAGGGAATGAACTCGCCATTGGCAAGCGTGACGCCTTCGGCCGTGACCTTTGTCACGGGGCTGCCGACACGGATGTCGACACCAATGCCGCGCAGGATATTCGCCGTCGCCTCGGAGAGGCGCTCGGGAAGTGCCGGAAGGATTCGTGGCGCGGCTTCGATCAGCGTGATTTTGAAGTCTTTCTCAGGGTCGATCTTGTCCAGGCCGAACGCGATCAAGCCGCGAGCCGCATGATGCAGCTCGGCTGAAAGCTCCGATCCCGTAGCGCCCGCGCCAATGATGGCGACATGGAGCTGTCCTGGCCGAATGGGGCCCGGCTGCGCGTAGGCGCGAACGCAGGCGTTCAACAGGCGTCTGTTGAAGCGTTCAGCCTGTTCCGGCGTATCGAGCATGATCGCATGCTCCATAACGCCCGGCGTCCCGAAGTCATGCGATACGCTGCCGATCGCGATCACGAGCGTGTCGTATTCGAACCAGCGGTCCGGAGTAATTTCGCGGCCGTCTTCGTCGTAGGTCGCGCCGAGGTGGACGCGCTTGTTGGCGCGGTCGAGGCCGATCATCTCGCCGTAGCGATAGCGGAAACCGTTCCAGTGGCCCTGTGCCTGGTAGGGGAGCTCGTGCCGCCCGGTGTCCATGCTGCCGGCGGCGATCTCATGGAGGAGCGGCTTCCAGATGTGCGTGCGCGCCCGATCGACAAGGGTGATCTCAGCCTTGCCTGAGCGGCCGAGCTTTCGGCCCAATTGGGTCGCGAGTTCCAAGCCAGCCGCGCCTCCGCCGACGATAACAATTCGGTGGAGGTGCTTCTTTCCGGCTTCTGCGGCGGGTATCGTAGCGGCAACTTGGGTGTTCATATTGGCCTCATGCGCAAAGTCATGACGGCGGCATTAGGAACGCAGTTCGCCGCCCGTCGCCTTAGTAACATCCGAGACTATTTTTTTGGTTATCGTCTCGATCGCTTGGTCTGTGAGGGTTTCGGTCGCAGGTTGAATCGTTATTTCAATCGCGACGGATTTCTTGCCTTCAGCTGCCAGATTTCCGCCCTCGAAGACGTCGAAAACGTTGACGGAGCGGATCAGGTTCTTATCCGCATTTGCGGCGGCCTTCACGACATCGCCCGCTGAAACGTCTCTCGATACGATAAATGAGAGGTCTCGCGTCACCGGCAATAGGTCGGATGCCGCAAGCGGCGGTTTGGCACGCGACTTCTTCTTCTCGGGTGGCAAGGCGTCGAGGAAAATCTCGAAGGCGGAAACGGGGGCTTCAACGTCGAGCGCCTTCAGCGTCGCCGGATGGATTTCGCCGAAATAGGCGAGCACCGTTTTCGGGCCGAGCTTGAGCGCTCCGGAACGTCCGGGGTGATACCAGGCGGGAGCGTCGCGGGTGATCTGTGCTTTCGAAGGATCGAGGCCGAGAGCTGCAAGCGCCGCGAAGACGTCGGCTTTGACGTCGAACGCAGTGATGGGTGCGGCATTGCCGTCCCAGTGCCGGCCAGAGCCCGTCAGCCGTGCCGTTCCCGCGCGAACGCCGGCGGCGCTCGTGTACTGATCATTGGGCTGCTCGCCGCGGTAGGCCTGGCCGAGTTCGAACAGGGCGACGTCGGCGATGGCGCGATTGCGGTTGCGCGTGACCGCCGTCAGCAGGCCCGCAAGCAAGCCCGGCCGCATCGAGGACATTTCGACGGAGATCGGATTGGCTAGGTCGAGCGCGGGCGAACCGCCACCGAAGTGGATCGCCTGTTCTTTCGGAATGAAGCTCCACGTCACGGCTTCGACGAAGCCGCGGGCGGCCAGCAGACGGCGAGCGCGGCGGGCGCGCTTCTGCTTCTCCGTCAGCACGGCGCGCGCGATGCCATCCTTGCGCGGCAAGGGCGTCGCGGGAATGCGGTCGAGGCCGGCGATGCGGACGACTTCTTCGACGAGGTCGGCGGGGCCGTGGACGTCGGGACGCCACGTCGGCACCGTCACCTTCGCGGTGTTCGGCTGGCCTTCGATGGTGAAGCCCAAGGCTTTCAGCGTATCGGAGATCTCTTCATTCGAGAGCTTCACGCCCGAGAGCTTTTCGATGCGTGCGAAGTCGAATGAAATGACACGTTTTTCGATCGGCTCCTTGCCGGCGATCTTCGCTTTCGTCGGCTCGCCGCCGCAGAAGCGGATGATCATATCGGTCGCGAGATCGAGGCCTGGGCGTTCGGACGCCGGATCGACGCCGCGCTCGAAACGATAGCGTGCATCCGTTTGCAGGCCGACCTTGCGGCCGGTCGCGGCCGTGCGGACTGGATCGAAATAGGCGCTTTCGATGAAGACGTCGGTCGTCGCCTCA
>Ga0180218_1000794_pt1 | contig 23652 bp, 21 predicted proteins | sample eDN3rd37CKraftBY_FD_151334 | JGI IMG/M metagenome (GOLD analysis project Ga0180218, IMG submission 151334) | Enriched backyard soil microbial communities from Emeryville, California, USA - eDNA 3rd pass 37_C Kraft BY (version 2) (version 2) | ecosystem: Environmental > Terrestrial > Soil >...
GTGGGGGGAAGCGGGGCCGTGCTTTTATATAGGAATTTGAGGCCATTTTGCGAGGGTTGGGCTTGGCCGGGATGTGCGGCCGGGCCATTCTGACGTGTCGGGAGGGAACTGCGAGGATGGCCGATTTCGACCTCGCCATCATCGGGGGCGGGATCAACGGCGCGGGCATTGCCCGCGACGCCGCCGGGCGCGGCCTGCGAGTGCTTCTGGTCGAACAGGGCGATCTGGCCTCCGGGACCTCCTCGGCCTCAACCAAGCTGATCCATGGCGGACTTCGCTATCTTGAGCACGGTGCTTTCCTGCTGGTGCGTGAGGCGTTGAAGGAGCGCGAGGTATTGCTTCGCAATGCGCCTCACATCATCCGGCCGTTGCGGTTCCTCCTGCCGCCGCAGCCGGAGATGCGTTCGCCGCTTTTGGTGCGGATCGGACTCTTTATCTACGATCGTCTGGGCGGGCGCCGCATTCTGCCGCCGACGCAAACGGTCGACCTGACGCACAATCCGCTCGGGGTGCCGCTCAAGCGGAGCTACCGGTCCGGATTTCTCTATTCGGATTGCCGGGTCGATGATGCTCGTCTGGTGATCCTCAACGCGCTCGATGCTGCCGAGCGCGGCGCAAGCATCCGCACACGAACCAAATGCGTGCGCGCCGAACGCTCCGAGGAATGGTGTCTGATCCTGAATGCGCGCGGCAAGCGACAGGTCATCACCGCGCGCGCCCTGGTGAATGCTGCAGGTCCCTGGGTCGGCGTTGTGTCGGAGACCGTGATCCGCATGCCGGGGCCGCCGCGTGTCCGTCTCGTCAAGGGTAGCCACATCGTCGTGAAGAAGCTGTTCGATCACGATTCCGGCTACATCTTCCAGAATCCGGATCGTCGTGTGGTCTTCGCATTGCCCTACGAGCGCGACTACACCCTGATCGGAACGACCGACGAGAATTTCCAGGGCGATCCTGCGGGCGTCGGGCCGTCCGGCGCCGAGATCGCCTATCTCTGCAACACGGCAACGCGTTATTTCCGTCAGCCGGTCGCGCCCGCCGATATCGTTCACGCATTCGCGGGCGTTCGCTCGCTCTACGACGATGGCTCCAAGCGGCCGGAAGACGTGACGCGCGACTATCACCTTGCCTTCGACAAGAGCTACGGCAATGCGCCGCTGCTCAGCGTATATGGCGGCAAGATCACGACCTATCGCAGGCTTGCCGAAGCCGCGATGAAAAAGCTCTCCGATGTGTTCACGCCGAGCCGGCCCTGGACTGCACGCGTTCCGCTGCCGGGCGGCGACTTTCCCTATAACGGTGTCGAGGCGCAGATCGCCCAGGCGTTGCGCAAATGGCCGTTCCTGGAAGAAGCCCATGCGGGCCGGCTGGTGCGCGCGTATGGCACGCGGATCGGCGACGTCCTCGGCGACGCCGACAGCTATGCTGCGCTTGGAACACGTTTCGGCGCCGATCTCACCGAAGCCGAAGTACGCTACCTGATGACGAAGGAGTTTGCCGTCGACGCTGATGACGTGCTGTGGCGGCGGAGCAAGCTCGGTTTGCGGTTCGCCGATATGGAACGCGCCGCGCTGCAGCGCTTCATGTCGCCATTGCCTGCGTTGAAGCTCGTGACCTGACATGGCGGTCATCGCAATCGATCAGGGCACGACCTCCACGCGCGCCATCGTATTCGACGGCAAGATGCGGCCGCTCGCGACGGCGCAGCAGGAATTCCGTCAGATCTATCCTGCATCGGGTCATGTCGAACACGATCCCGAGGATATCTGGACGAGCGTTCTGGGGACCGTGAAGGGTGCGCTTTCGCAGGCCGGGCTTTCCGCGAGTGACATAGCTGCGATCGGTATCACCAACCAGCGCGAGACCACGCTGATCTGGGACCGGACGACCGGCAAGCCGATCCACAACGCGATCGTCTGGCAGGATCGGCGTACCGAAAGCATCTGCGCCGGCTTGCGCGAAGCCGGCCATGAGAAGGCGGTCGCGGAAAAGACCGGGCTTGTGCTCGATCCGTATTTCTCGGCCACCAAGATCGCCTGGTTGCTCGATCATGTCGCGGGAGCGCGGGACGCAGCGGAAGCCGGCCAACTCGCGTTCGGCACCGTCGACAGTTTCCTGATATATCGGCTCACAGCAGGGCGCGTGCACGCGACCGATGCCACCAATGCAGCGCGCACGCTCCTGTTCGATATCCGCAGCGGCCAGTGGGACGCGGAGCTCGCGGACCTGTTCCGCGTTCCGCTCGCAATCCTTCCCGATGTGAAGGATTGCACCGGCTCGTTCGGCACGACCGCCGCATTCGGCCGTGCAATTCCGATCCGCGGCGTTGCCGGCGACCAGCAGGCGGCCACCGTCGGGCAGGCCTGCTTTTCGCCGGGCATGATGAAATCGACTTACGGGACCGGCTGCTTCGCATTGCTCAATACCGGAGAGGGACCAGTCGCCTCGCGCAACCGGTTGCTGACGACGATCGCCTATCAGATCGGAGGCAAACGCACATACGCGCTGGAGGGCGCGATCTTCGTCGCGGGCGCGGCGGTCCAGTGGCTGCGCGACGGCCTCAAGCTGATTGCGGAATCGTCGCAGGCCGATGCGCTTGCCGCGCGGAGCGACCCCGCTGAACAGGTCTATCTGGTGCCGGCTTTCGTTGGGCTCGGCGCGCCTTATTGGGATGCGCAGGCGCGCGGCGCAATGTTCGGGCTGACGCGCAATTCCGGGGCGGCGGAGTTCGCGCGTGCTGCGCTCGAGGCGGTGGGCTATCAGACCCGCGGTCTGATTGAGGCCATGCACGCCGATTGGCCGGCGGCGGCCGGTACCGTGCTGCGCGTCGATGGCGGCATGGCTGCAAGCAATGCCGCCATGCAATTTCTCTCCGACATCCTGAATGCGCCGGTCGATAGGCCGAAGGTCATGGAAACCACGGCGTTGGGCGCGGCCTATCTGGCCGGTCTCGCGTCCGGCCTTTATCCCGATTTCGATGGCTTCGCCGCGACCTGGCAGCGCGATCGCCGGTTCGAACCCGGCATGGACGACGCCACCCGCGAGCGCAAATGGCAGGGCTGGCGCGATGCGGTGAGCCGCACCTTAACGCACCGTTCACGATAGCGCCGCCGGCGGCCAATCGATTTAAATTGTAGCTACCCGCTTCAAGCGGGTGAAACCCGCAAATGCGCATACAAAGCGAGTCAAATCGCCAAAGCCCTCCCACGCTTGCATCTCAAGCCGACGCAAGAGCTGACGACCGTGAAATCGCTGAAATCGAAAAGCCTGCAAGAACTGGTCCGGTCCACGCGTGTCCTTGTCATCGATGACGATCACTACATGCGCAAGGTGATCCGAAGCCTTCTGCAGGCGAACGGGATCCGGACTTTCTACGATGCGCAGGACGGCGCAACAGGCCTCGAGGCCATCATCTCGCTCAATCCGGACGTCGTCATCCTCGACTGGGATCTGCCCGACCTCAATGGTCCCGAGTTCATGCGCATCGTTCGCTCGCCGCTGACGTTTCCTGCGCCGGCGATTCCCATCGTCATGCTGACGGGGCAGGTCGAGCGCAAGACCGTGATCGAGGCGGTGCGGCTCGGCGTGAACGAGTTTCTCTGCAAGCCGATCTCGGCCAAGACGATCTTTGAGCGGATCGTGGCGATCCGGGCCAAGCCGCGGGAAATGGTGCGCATTGGCGACTATTACGGCCCGGCGCCGCGCAAGGCCGGCGGCAATATCGATACGCTCGCGGACTCCGCCGAGCCGGCCTGGCTCGGATAGCGCCGTTCGCGCGAAGTCCACCTGCGGCGTAAGGGTTCTTGAGCCTCCCGCCCGAGCGGGCTAGGTTGAAAGGCGGACGGAACCACCGTCTGTTTTTCGGAAAACATCATGCCCGATCACCCGGCCAGTTCTCCGGACAGGCCACAATCGATTACGCCGATGGTTCGCTTTGCAGGCGTGAGCAAGCGCTTCGGTTCCTTCACCGCCGTCGATAACGTGTCTCTCGACATCGCCCCCGGCGAGTTTTTCGCGCTGCTTGGACCGTCAGGCTGCGGCAAGACGACACTGTTGCGCATGCTGGCCGGCTTCGAGACGCCGGACGCCGGCGAACTGCTACTCGATGGCCAGAACATCATCGGCGTCCCTCCCTACGAGCGGCCCGTCAACATGATGTTCCAAAGCTACGCGCTGTTCCCGCATCTCACGGTCGCGGGCAACGTCGCCTTCGGCCTCCGTCAGGAGGGCTGGACCAGGTCTGCGATCGCCGCCCGCGTCGCCGAGATGCTCGCTCTGGTAAAGCTCGAGCAATTCGCCAACCGCAAGCCGCACCAATTGTCGGGTGGCCAGCGCCAGCGCGTCGCGCTTGCCCGCGCGCTGGCGAAGTCGCCCAAGGTGTTTCTGCTCGACGAGCCGCTTGGCGCGCTCGACAAGAAGCTGCGCGACGAGACCCAGTTCGAACTGATGGCGCTGCAGCAGCGGCTCGGCCTCACTTTCATCATCGTCACGCACGATCAGGAAGAAGCCATGACCATGGCGGACCGGCTCGGTGTCATGCACGCCGGCAAGCTCGTTCAGGTCGGTACGCCGGCGGAAATCTACGAAGATCCGAAGACGCGATGGGTCGCCGAATTCATCGGCGAGGTGAACCTGTTCGACGGCACGATCTCCGGCCAGCAGGGCGATCTTGCGTCCATCGACACCAGGGCCGGACGGCTCGTGCTTGCGCGCAAGGACGGTTGCGCCGAGGGCCAGACCGTTTCGATCGCCGTACGCCCGGAGAAGATCGAGCTGGCGCGGGAGCCGGTCGCGAATGGGGTGAATGTGCTGCACGGCCATGTCGTCGACATTGCCTATCTCGGCGATCTCTCGGTCTACAAGGTGCGGGACGAGCACGGCATGATCGTGAAGGCTTCGGTCGCGAACAAGGATCGCCGTGCCGCAAGTCTGCTGCATCGTGGCGAAGAGGCGTGGCTCACCTTCGCGCCGGACGCCGGTGTCCTGTTGCGGGACTAAGCGATGGCGGGTCCTGCGAAGTTCGACCGTTGGTATCGCCGCACGGTGGTCGGCATTCCATACGCGTGGCTGATTGTTTTTCTGCTGGTGCCGTTCCTGATCGTGCTACGCATCTCGCTGTCGCAGACCGAACTGGCGCAGCCGCCCTACAGCCCGGTGTTCGATCCGTCCGCCGGCTGGCAGGGTATCAAGGATTTCGTCGGGGCATTGTCGCTCGCCAACTTCAAGCTGCTGTTCGGCGACTGGCTCTACCTCTCGTCCTATCTGCGCAGCGTCACATTCGCGGCGGTGTCGACCCTCATCCTGCTCGCGATCGGCATCCCCATCGCCTACGGTATGGCGCGCAGCCCGCAGCGACTGCAGCCGATCCTGCTGATCGCGGTCATCCTGCCGTTCTGGACGGCGTTCCTGATCCGCATCTATGCCTGGATCAATATTCTGCAGCGTGACGGCCTCCTGAACGACGCGTTGCTGGCGCTTGGTCTCATCTCGGCACCGGTCACTTGGCTCGCGACCGATACCGCAATCTTCATCGGCATTGTCTATTCGTACCTTCCGTTCATGGTGCTGCCGCTCTATGCATCCTTCGACAGGATGGACGACACATTGCTCGAGGCGGCGGCCGATCTTGGCTGTCCTCGCTGGAAAGCGTTCTGGCTGGTCACGCTGCCGCTGGCGCTTCCGGGCGTGATTGCGGGCTCGCTCCTGTGCTTCATCCCGATCGCGGGAGAGTTCGTGATCCCCGATCTGCTCGGCGGCTCGAACGCGCAGTTCATCGGGCAGACGTTGTGGACCGAGTTTGCCTTCAACAGGGATTGGCCGGTGGCGTCGGCGCTCGCGATGGTGTTGCTGGCTATCCTCCTGGTGCCGATCGTCTTCTATCAGGCCGTACAGATGCGCGCGCTGGAGCGGAGATGAACATGCAGCGCCGCACCTCGCCCTTCAACATCGTGTCGGTCGTGCTCGGTCTCGTGTTCCTCTACGTGCCGATCGCGATCCTGGTCATCTATTCGTTCAACGATTCCAGAATGGTTGCGGTCTGGGGCGGCTGGTCGCTCCGCTGGTATCGCGCGCTGCTCGAGGATTCTGCGATCCTGCAGGCGGCCTGGGTCAGTATCCGGGTCGCGTTCATGTCGGCCTGCCTTGCGACCGTGCTGGGTACGCTCGCGGCGCTGGCGCTTGTTCGCATGGGACGCTTCCGCGGCCGGCTGCCGTTCTCGGCAATGGTCTATGCGCCGATGGTGATGCCGGAAGTCATCATCGGTCTGGCGCTGCTGCTGTTGTTCGTCGCCATCGACATCGAGCGCGGTATCGTCACGATCGCACTGGCGCATACCACGCTGACCATGGGTTTCGTTACAGTAATCGTTCAGTCCCGGCTGCTGACCTTCGACTGGAGTCTGGAAGAGGCGGCGATGGACCTCGGCTGCCCGCCATTTCGTGCGTTCATGACGGTGACCTTCCCTCTTATTCTGCCGGCGATCCTGGCGGGTTTCATGCTGGCCTTCACGCTGTCGCTCGATGACTTCGTCATCGCGAGTTTCACCACAGCGCCAGGTGCGACCACCCTGCCGATCCGGATTTATTCGGAGGTCCGGCTTGGCGTGAAACCGGAAATCAATGCGGTGAGCACACTGATGCTGGCGTTTGTCGCGGTCGTGGTGGTTGCAGCCTCGCTGCTGACGAAGCGTTACGCGGCAGCGGAGAAGGGTGAGGCGAGGGGCGCGTTGTAATTGCGACGCGCTTATAACGAAGTAGAGATGGACGCGCGCAATTCTCGTGCCGAGCACCCGAACCGCGCGCGGAAGATGCGGCTGAAATGCGCCGCGTCGTTGAATCCCCAGCTGAAGGCAATGTCGGTGATGGTGCGGCCAGCAAGCGCGGGGTCGCAGATATCACGCTTCGCGCCGTCCAGCCGCTGGTTCCAGATCCAGCTGTTGAGCGACGTCGGCTCGCCCGCGAATGCGCGATAGATCGTGCTCGGCGACAACTTCAGATGCGCCGCGATCGTGTTCACCGACAAATGCGGGTCGCGCAAGTGACGCAGAACGTAAGTCTTGATCTGGTCGCGATGATAGGCGGTGAGTTGCGACACCGCCGGATCGGCAGCGCCCGGTAGCGAGCATAGCCCCGCCACCAGAATATTTTCCACGCTCTCCGCGATCGCAGCGACCGAACCGGCTTCGAGCGTATCGATATCGGCGGCGAGCGTATTGATCATGCCGATCATCAGATGGCCGGCGCCGCGGTTGCCGCAAACCGTGCGCGCCGTCAGCGTCTCGGTGTTTCGCAAGCGCCCGCGCAGGACGGCGCCCGGCAATTGGAGGACGTGCTGCTGGAACGGCTCGTCGAAGATGAGTTCGTAGGGCCGCGTCGAGTCGTAGAGCGCGAAGTCGCCGGGCGCCAACTCCGCGACGCGTCCGTCCTGCACGATCTTGCCGTGGCCCCTGGTCTGGATGCTGACCAGGAAATAGTCTTCGGTCGTGCGTCCGATCTTTGCTGGTGTGCGGCGAACCCATTGCGGTGACGATGTCACACGCGACAGCCCAAGCGTTGCGAGCTGATTGGCTTCGATCGTTCCGCTGAACGAGGCATCACGCCGCGGCGTGTCGCAATCGAGCTGCACATAGGTGTTGCACACCGCCTCGATCCAGTAGGCGAGGCGATCCGGCGCTTCCACAGCGTCTGTGGACCAGAGCTTGTGCATGCCCCAAGCGTACCAAGCCCGTTGCTGCTGTCCACGCGGAAAATGAGGCAAATCCGTGCTCGGGAAGACGGGCATGCGAGGCTCAGTCAAGTCCGGCGCGAGGCGGAGGCAAGCCGGAAACGGCGCGTCGGCCTAGCATTTGCGCAGTTTGAACGCGCAAAGCCGTTCTCAGAGGGGAGATTGCCCATGTCCGTCACGCATCCGAAGTACAAGGTCGCCGCGGTGCAGGCCGCACCGGTCTTTCTCGATCTCGACAAGACGGTCGACAAGTGTGTTGCCCTCATCAAGGAGGCGGCCGCGAATGGCGCGTCGCTGATCGCGTTTCCGGAGACATTCATTCCCGGCTATCCGTGGTTCATCTGGCTCGATTCCCCCGCCTGGGGCATGCAGTTCGTCCAGCGCTACCACGACAACTCGCTCGTCTATGGCTCGCCGCAAGCCGAGCGCATCGCCAAGGCGGCGAAAGACAACAACATCATGGTGGTGATGGGCCACAGCGAGAAGCACGGTGGCAGTCTTTATATGGGGCAATGGATCATCGGCCAGGACGGTGAAACCATCGCCAAGCGTCGCAAGCTGAAGCCGACCCATGTCGAGCGCACGGTGTTCGGCGAGGGCGACGGCTCCGATCTCTCCGTATTCGAAACCGATCTCGGGCGCGTCGGCGCATTGTGCTGCTGGGAGCATCTTCAGCCGTTGTCGAAATACGCGATGTATGCGCAGAACGAGCAGGTCCATATTGCGGCGTGGCCGAGCTTCTCGCTGTATCGCGGCGGCGCCTATGCGCTCGGACCTGAGGTCAACAATGCCGCAAGCCGCATCTACGCGGTCGAGGGCGGCTGCTTCGTGATCGCACCCTGCGCGACCGTGTCGAAGGACATGATCGACATGCTGTGCGGTGACGACATGAAGAAGCAATTGCTGCTGCAGGGCGGCGGCTTTGCGACGATCTACGCGCCGGACGGCCAATTGATGCACGCGCCGTTGCCCGAAACCGAGGAAGGGCTGGTCTATGCCGATATCGATCTTGGCATGATCTCGCTCGCAAAGGCAGCCGCGGATCCGGCCGGACATTACGCACGGCCTGACGTCACGCGTCTCGTACTCGACAAGACACCGGGTGATCGCGTGGTCCTGAAGCGGCGCACGGGCGCCGAAGTGACGCGCGGAAGCGCCGATGCCCCCGCTACCCAGGCGGTGCGGAGCGATGGGCTTTCCCTGGTGAAGGACGGGAGCGAGGAGGCCGCCTGATGGAATCGGCAATCCCCGATTACCTGAAGACTGCGCGCACCCGCCACACCCGATACGGCGACGATTACACGCCGCCGTATCCGGCATTCGTCGCGCGTCACAAGCCGAGCGTCGCTCGCGTGGTCATGGCCTATTTCGGATTGCAGTTCCAGGCGGCGGACGAGGCCGCAACGGCTGCGCCGCTGGCCGAGATCGCCACTGCATTCGGAGCCGAGAACGGTCCCGGTCACTGGGATCGTGCACACTACACCGATGAGGAAGGCTTCGAGACGATCATCAGCATCGCCTATTGGGACGATCCGCTGCGTTTCGACGCGTGGTTTGCCTCGCATGGCGCTGCCTGGGCGGGCGCGGAGAAACCGGGTCCATTCGGCTTCTTCACCGAAATTCTGCGTCCGTCGATTACGCGTTACGAGACCCTGTTCTCCTCCGTCGGTCGCATGGAAGGCCTTGCGGCTGTGGCCGACGGACTGAGCGATATGGTGCGAGAGCACGCGTACTGGGGGGGCATGCGCGATCGCATACCGCTCAGCCAGACCGATGCAATGGCGCCGGCCGGCGCGCCGAAGGCGGACGGCGGAAACGGCCATATCCGGATCGTACCGCACGAAAATCTCTGCCTGATCCGCTCCGGACAGGACTGGTCTGACACCGACGATGCCGAGCGGAGGATGTATCTCGACGATGTCGAGCCTGTGTTGCGCGCCGGCATGGATTTCCTGCGCGACGAGGGGCTGTCATGCGGCTGCTTCGCCAACCGGTACATGACCGTGGTCGGCCCGGACGGAAAGCCGGTCGAGAAATCGTTCGGCATGAGCTGGTGGAGAAGTCTCGATGCGCTCGAACGCTGGTCGGAATCGCATCCGACGCATGTGGCGATCTTCGGTGCTGCGATGAAGTACCTGATGAAGCTCGGTCCGGCGGCGAAGCTGCGCCTCTATCACGAGGTTACGGTCGCGGCCGCCGATGAGCAGTTCTTCGAATATCGCAACTGCCATCCGAAGACGGGAATGTTGCGGGCGGTGTGATGTCCCTCTCTTGAAACGGGAGAGGGAAACATCACTCGCTGCTGGCGCCTGGCGGCCTGAACAGGAAGACCAGGAACCACACCGGGATAATGACGATCGCGCCGAGCATCAGGTTCGGCGCGGCCCAGTCCCAGGCGCGGCGTCCGTATTCGGTCACGCGCTCGGGTGTCACGCCCGCTTCGCGCAGCAGGGCCTCGGCTGTAATGCCGAAATGCGAGAGGATGGTGCCGACGATGAGTGAGGCAACGGCGACCTTCACCAGCGTGCGCAGCATGGGAAACAGCATTCGCGGTCTCTGATTCGCGATCGGCGAATCATAGTCGAATGCGCTCACGCCGCTACGGACAGCGTATCGGCTATTGCGTTTATTCGGCTTTTTCGGTCGGCGCCGGCGCGGCGGCGTCGGCTTCAGGCACTGAGGGCTGTGCCGCGTCGGGTTCCGTCGCGGGTGCCGCGTCAATGGGTGCGGCGGGCTCCGGCTCAGGCGGAAGGACGGCTTCGCGTGCAGCAGGCGCCTCCGGCTTGGCTTCCGGTCCGGGCACGATCGAAGGAGCGGCGGGCAGAACAGGTTGCGCAGGTTCCGGCGCAGCGGTCGGTGGCGTCGAAGCTTCCTTGGCCGGTGATGGCGCGGCAGGAACAGGGGTCGCATCTTTGGTCGCGGGTTGCTCAGGCGTCTGCACCGCGGGTGTCGTTGCGGGCGGCGTGCGTGCGGCGTCGCGCCGGGCGCGCAGCGCCTCGAGAAGCGGCGCCGCGGCGCCAGACCGCTGGATCAGGATCTGCGCATCCGGCAGTACGAGCGGATCGTCCCAGGGGCCCTGGACTGCAAAGGGCAGCTCGAATGACTTGCTGTTGGCGTTCGCCGAAACCAGTGTCGCAACGCCCTTGAGATCGAGATCACGGGAGGGGATGGATGCCTCGCCGGCGATATCGAGCCGCACCGCGGACCCGCGCAGGTTCACGTCTTCCACGGTGACATTGCCCTGCGCGATCTTCATCTTGATCGACAATTCCTCGAAGGGTGTGCGGCCACTCCGGAACTCGCTTCCACCCGACAGCGGTCGGCGTTCCAGCCGCCGCAGCAATTGCTCGACATTCAATCCGGTGAGTGCGCCCTTGGTGCTGGTCAGGGTCGCTTCACCGTCGAGCGTACGCGTCAGGGCGTACACATTCGGTCCCGAGCCCTCAAGGGATAGCGTCATGCTGCCCTTGCCCTCGATCCGCTTCACGCCCAACAGATCGCCGATGCAGCGCTCGAGATTCACCCCGTCGAACTGCAGTTGTGAAGCGAATGTCGCGCCCTGATCGGTACTGGCAAGACCGATGCTGCCACGGATCACGCCACCGAAGCTGCGCGACTCGCCGATGGTGACGCCCAGCTTCCCGCCACGCAGGTTGGTGGCGATGGCGGTGCGTCCGAGAGTGGTCGAGCCGATGGTCACCTTGCCCGCCGACAGGCGAAGATCGAGATCGGCGGTCGTGAGGCCATCGAGATCGAGCCGCGAGCGGCTCCATTCGCGCTCCGGTCCGGTCAGCAGGCGCACGGTGGAAAGATACGGCGTCAGGTCGAGGGCATCGACCGCGAGTGTGCCCTGCAGGGTCTGTCGTCCATCTGCCGCGAAGGTGAGCACGCCCTCGGCGACATTGCCGTCGAGTTCCAGATTCACCTGCGAGAGCGCGATCGTGCCGCCGACCATGTTGGTCTGCGCCTTGAGCGAAAGCCGCTCGAAGCCGCCGCCCGGCAGCGGCTTCTTGCCGAGCCAGACCATCGCACGTCGCAGCGAGGGTGAATCGGCGGAGGCGGCGCCTTCGATCTTCAATGTCGGCCGGGTGGCCATTGCGCCGTCGAACGTGAACTTCAGGGGCGGACCGGCGAGGCGAAGCTTCAGCACCGAGCGTTCGCCGTGAAGGGCCGCGGCGAAGTTGGCGAGCGTGACGCCGACTTCGATCGTCTCCCCGCGGTAGCGGGCGCTGCCGGTCACCGCGAAGCTGCGCGATATCGCCGGCCAGGCGAGGGACAGGTCGGCGTGGGACACGTATTCGTGGATGTCGCGATAATCGTCGCGCACGATCAGCGTGCCGTTGTTGATACGGATCTCGGAGAAGGATGGCGTGCCCGGCTCCACCGCGCGGTCGAGCGTCGTGCGCAGGCCCTCCCAGTTGGAGCGGCCGGCCTTGTCCACGGCCACGAGGATTCTCGGATCGGCCAGTGTGATATCCGCGATGTCAATGCGCCCCAGCAGGAGCGGCAGGAAACTCAGCCGAACCACGATACGGTTGGCCTGGAGCGGCGGTTCGCCGGGGCCTTCGCCGAGGGCAACATCCGCCAGAGTGACCTGGCCATAAGGGAAGAGCGAAACCGATACATCGCCCCGCAGCAACGGGTCGAGGCCGGTCGCAGCGCGAATCTCGGATTTCACGGCCTCGCGGACCTGATCCGTCGGAATCAGGAACGAGACCACAGCCAGCGCACCGAAAACGCCCAGGACGAGGGCACCCACTGCGAGAGCCAGGCGTTTAAAGCCGGTGACCGCTGACAACTTCATTTTTCCGGTTTCGAGAAGAGGCCGAATTATACGGGCCCGGGGTCTGACGGCGCAACCTTGCGCGTGCTGCAAATCATCATCCGTCTGTGACGCTTTCGTGGCCTTCTGCCCGGGCGCCGGCCTGGGCTATTTCTAGTGTAATGAGAGCAGGTTACACTCGGCCGGCCGGAGGGGGATTTTTCGATGAATGATGCACCGCTATGGACGCCAAGCCCGGAACGCGCGGCCGCGAGCCAGGTCATGGATTTCATGCGGCAGGTCAATGCCCGCCACGGCCTCGCACTGTCTTCCTACAAGGAACTGCATTCATGGTCGGTCGCCCATCCTGACCTGTTCTGGGATCAGGTGTGGGATTATTGCGGCGTCATCGGCGACAAGGGGGCGCGCCGGCTGATCGACGGAGACAAGATGCCGGGCGCGCAATTTTTCCCCGACGCACAGATCAATTTCGCCGAAAACCTGCTGCGCAAGCGCGGAAGCGGGGACGCCATGGTGTTCCGCGGCGAGGACAAGGTGTCCTACAGGTGGTCATGGGACGAATTGCACAGCTTCGTCTCGCGCGCCCAGCAGGCGCTCGCCGCGGCCGGCGTGGGGAAGGGCGACCGGGTCGCCGCGATGCTGCCAAACCTGCCCGAATCGGTCGGGCTCATGCTCGCGGTCACCTCTCTCGGCGCGATCTGGTCATCCTGCTCGCCTGATTTTGGCGAACGCGGCGTGCTGGACCGTTTTGGCCAGATCGAGCCGAAGCTGTTCATTGCGGTCGACGGCTACTGGTACAACGGCAAGTCGATCGATCTCACCGAACGGCTTGCGGCCATTGCCGGCCAGCTTCCCACCGCGCAGAAGGTCGTCATCGTCCCCTATCTGAAGACTGCAGACGCGGTCGCGGCCAAGGTGCCGCGCGCGGTAACGCTCGATGCCTTCCTGAAGGATTTTTCGGCGAAGCCGGTGACCTACACGCGCGTCCCCTTCAATCATCCCGTCTACATCCTCTATTCGTCCGGCACGACCGGCGTGCCGAAATGCATCGTGCATGGCGGTGGCGGCACGCTGTTGCAGCACCTGAAAGAGCATCGGCTGCAGAGCGATGTCCGCGACGGCGATCGCGTCTTCTATTTCACCACGCTCGGCTGGATGATGTGGAATTGGCTCGTGTCCGGTATCGGCGCCGGTGCAACGCTCATTCTGTGGGACGGATCGCCCTTCGCGCCGAAGCCGGACGTGCTGTTCGACTATGCGCAGGACGAGAAAATCACGCTGTTCGGCACCAGCGCGAAATACATCGACGCCTGCAAGAAGGCCGGCGTCAATCCGGCGAAGAATCATGATCTGTCGTCAGTGCGGGTGATGACCTCGACCGGTTCGCCGCTCGCAGCGGAAAGCTTCGACTACGTCTATTCCGACATCAAGAAGGACCTGCATCTCGCATCGATCTCGGGCGGTACCGACATCGTGTCGTGCTTCGTGCTCGGCGATCCAACTGCGCCGGTCTATCGCGGAGAAATCCAGGCTGCGGGCCTCGGCATGGCCGTGGATGTGTGGTCGGACGGTGGTAAGCATATCGCCGAGGAGAAGGGCGAGCTTGTCTGCGTGAAGCCCTTCACGTCGATGCCGGTGATGTTCTGGAACGATCCGGACGGCAAGAAATATCACGCTGCCTATTTCGAGCGTTTCCCGAATGTCTGGTGCCACGGCGACTTTGCAGAGTGGACCAGGCATGGCGGACTGATCATTCATGGCCGCTCGGATGCAACGCTCAATCCCGGTGGCGTGCGCATCGGGACTGCGGAAATCTACGCGCAGGTCGAGCAGATTCCGGAAGTGATGGAAGCGATCGCCATCGGACAGGATTTCGAGGGCGATGTGCGTGTGATCCTGTTTGTTCGTTGCAAGGACGGCGTGACGCTCGACGATGCCCTGCGCGATGTCATCAAGAAGAAGATACGCACCGGCGCGTCACCGCGCCATGTGCCGGCCAAGATCATCCAGATCGCGGACATCCCTCGCACCAAGTCCGGCAAGATCACCGAGCTCGCGGTTCGCGACGTGGTGCATGGCCGCCCGGTGAAGAACACCGAAGCGCTCGCCAATCCCGAGGCGCTGAAACTGTATGAAGGGCTGACGGAGCTGCGAAGCTAGCGGTTGTGTGCGCCGCGGCGAACTGCCCGGCAGTTACAGAAATGTGATGCGGAGCCTGTCCCGCGCCACTTCCCAACGCGCGGCCTTAAGGCCCATGCTGAAGGCGGGTGGAAGCTAGCGGCACGATGCAGTGCCATGCGGCCCTGTAAGTCGTGCCTGAACCTCAGGAGGGTTCGATGCATGGCAAGGCACCCCTGATTATTCTCGTCGTTTCGCTGCTCGCAACTGTGCCCTACGGCGCTTCGGCATCGCCGTTGGTCGCAGGAGGCAATCTTGCGGTCACCGCCGAGACGCTCACGCCGGTCGAGAGCGTTCACTATTACGGCTACGGCCGCGGTTACTACGGCTACGGGCGTGGCTATTACGGTTATGGCGGCGGCTACTACGGTCGCGGCTATTACGGCCGTGGTTATTACGGCGGTTACTATCCGTATTATGGGCGCGGGTACGGCTATCGGTACTACTGACCAAGCCTCTCCGTTGCGGCTGTCGTGCGCGTCGCGAGGGCCGCAACGGTAGAGCAAACGTGCTCGTCCGGAGCAGCGTACTTGCAACAAGCGCGGGTGTGCGCTTGTGCCGCTAACCGAAGGCTTCGAAAGCTATCCCTCCAGTTCCTGATACACGTCCATTTCCACATTCGGCGCCATCGAGCGCCAGACCTGCAGATAGGCCTGCACCCGCGGGTCGGACGCGAGCGACTGCCGGTTGGCCTCGATGGACTTCGGGGCGTTATATTCGACGATCTGAAGAATCTTGGCGCGATCGTCCGCATTCTGGAGGAAGCGCACCTTCACCTCGCCGAAAATGGTGGAATAGGGCTTCGACGTTTTCAGCATGCTGAGAAATTGCGCTGAGTCCGCCGACGGCAGCGTGAACTTGAAATGCAGGATACGGCGAACGGTTTTTTCGTCTTCGGACATTGTCGCTCCGGTGCAGGGCCGATCAGGCGGAGCAGAGTCTAGCGCATCGCAGGCGTGCTTCGCACGTCAAGACTGGTATTTTGCGGCCATCGCGCAGCTCCGCGGTGAACGAAAGTGCCTGGTGCCGCGACCAAGAGGCGGGAGACACTGCATGTTCGACATCCTCGCCGCGATCTGGGTGAAATTGCCGCTGGTCCTCAGTCTTGGATTCATCGGCCTGATGCTGCTCGGCTTCTGGCGTGGGCTGCGAATCAAACCGCGCCCTGCGGATGAACACGCGCCGCAGCGCGGAACGGGTTGGTGATGGGCGACGCATTGGCCGCTTTTCTCCATGCGCTTGCTGTGATTCTCGGCTTCGGAATCCTGGTCGGCTGTCTGTACGGGTTCTGGTGCGGCCTGACGCTCAGGCCGAAGGATCCGGACGAGCGCTCCCCCGATCCCGTTTCGCCTTCGCAAGCGCTTTCCGACAGCTTCGCGTCCCCGCCGATCTGGCCGCATTGGCTGCGCCGACTGTTTGGGCGGCAGTAGCGGTGCCAAACTGACACCCTCGAGGCACACGCTACGCAAATTTTGCGCCGCCTAACATTTTACCGAAATGTTTACGCGACGCTTGCTACAAGGAGCTCAATGAAATTCCGGCCCGGAATGGGACACTTAAATATGCATCGCCCCCTGCTGGCTGCAGCCTTGGCCCTTGGCAGCTCGAGCGCCTTTGCCGCCGATATCCCGCCGGCTACGGTCAAGGCCCCTGTCGCAGTCCAGAATCCCTATGACCTCGTCATCGAGCTTGGTGCCGGCGCCGAAGTGCGGCCCGACTATCCCGGCGCGAAGAATTACGAGGTCTGGCCGACCGGCTTTGTCGATCTGCATTTTCTGCGTCTTCCCGGCTTCGGCGTGGTGAAGAACGGACGCTACGAGCAGGGCTGGTCGTTCGGCCCATCCTTCAACTGGCAGTCGAAGCGCAAGACCTCGGATTATCCCGAGCTGTTCGGTCTGAACGACGTCGACGCGACCTTCGAGCTCGGTGCCAAGGTTGGCTACACGTTCGACTGGGTGCGGCCCTGGATCGCGGCACGCTACGGCCTCGGTGGACATAGCGGCATCGTCGGTGAAACCGGTCTCGACTTCATCTTCCGCCCGTCTCCGGTGTTCGAATGGACCGTCGGTCCGCGCGCGACCTTCGCAAACCGCGACTACATGGAAACCTATTTCGGCGTTACTCCGGCGGAGTCGGCGCTGTCCGGCACGCTTGCGCCCTATTCGCCCGGCGGCGGCTTCAAGAGTGTCGGCTTCGAATTCACGTCGCGCTACGAGTTCGCTCCGCAATGGGCGGTACGCGGCGAGTTCATCTACGACCGGCTGATCGGCGACGCGGCCGATTCCCCGATTGTGAAGGTGGGCAGTGAGAACCAGTACACCGCCAAGCTCGGCCTGACCTACACGTTCAGCCTGAGACTGTTCGGCAACTGACCCTCCGTCGGCGCTTGCACGCGGAGCGGGAGCCGCTTCGCGTGAAGAACAAGGGTCGGGCGATCATCGTGACGATGGCGGCACGGGTGCGGGCGCGATCTCCGAAAACCGCGTGAGATGGATCACCGGCAAGATTCCGACCGCGACGATCAGGAGCGCGGCGAGCGATCCCTCCTCGAAGTTTCCGCGCGTCGCGAATTGATAGATGTAGGTCGAGAGCGTCTCGACATTGAGCGGCCGCAATAGCAGCGTCGCCGGCAATTCCTTCAGACAGTCGACGAAGACCAGTAACGCCGCGCTGCCGAGCGCCGGCCGCGTCAGCGGCAGGTGAATGAGCCACGCGATACGCGAGGGCTTTGTGCCGAGGGTGCGGGCGACATCGTCAATCTCTGTCGAGATGCGCGCGAGGCCCGCCTGTGCCGACCCGGTCGAAATCGCAAGGAAGCGGATCACGTAAGCGATCACCAGCGCCGCGCTCGAGCCCGCAATGACAAGGCCGAGATGGGGTCCGCCGACTAGCGCGGAGACCGCATTCAGGATGGTGTCGATACCGACCAGCGGCGTCAGCAAACCAAGCGCCAGCACGGTGCCGGGGATGGCATAGCCGAGGCCCGCGACGACAAGGCAGGATGTCGCGAACCTGCCACGGACGATCCGGACCGCGATCGCTGCGGCGAGTCCGAGTGCGATCGCGACGGCGGTGGCGGTCGCGGCGAGCGTCACGGTCGTCGCGGTGTACCGGAGAAGATCGATATCGAAGCCCGTGATCAGCCCGCGCAGCACGACCTCATAGGCCAGATAAAAGAACGGCAGCAGAAATCCGAACACGAAGGGGAGGGCGCAGAAGATGGCGGAAAGCCATGCAGGGCGGCCGTCGAGCGCAATGCGCGGCACGGTGCGCTGACGACGCGGCGAGGTCACGAAGCGGCGATGGCGGCGGCCGTGGCGCTCCAACGCCATCAGCGCGATGACGATGACGAGCATCGCGCAAGCAATCTGCGCCGCTCCCGGCAGGCTGGACCGGTTGATCCAGGTTGTGAAGATCGACAGAGTCAGCGTCTGTACGCCGAGATATTCGCTTGCGCCGATATCGTTCAGCGCTTCCAGAAGTGCGAGCGACAGACCGACCGCCAGAGCGGGGCGGGCGAGCGGCAAGGCGACATGACGCGCCAGCATCAATCGGGATGCGCCCAGCGTGCGGGCGACTTCGATCAGCGACGCGCTCTGCGTCAGGAACATCGTGCGCGCGGCGAGATAGACGTAGGGATACAGAACAAGGCTGAAGACGATGACCGCGCCCGGCAACGATCGTACCGACGGAAACCAGTATTCCGCCGCTGTCCGATAACCGAACAGCATCCGGAATGCCGATTGGACGGGCCCGAGCGCGTCGAAGATATCGACGTAAACGTAAGCGACTATGTAGGTCGGAAAGGCGAGCGGTAGCGGCAGCAGCCAGACCAGCGAATTGCGACCGGGAAAATCGTAGGCCGTGACGAGCCAGGCCGTACCGATCCCGGCAATCGCCGTAAGTGCGGCAACGCCCGCGAGCAGCAGGGCGGTTTCGCGCGTGGCGTTGGGCAGAACGAAATTGACGAGATGAGGCCAGATCTCGGCGTCACCGCGGAAAGCGAACACGGTGAGGCTGATCAGCGGCAACAGGACCGCAACCGCCAGCGCGATCAGAAAAAGCCGAGCGACGATGTGCGAGCGTCGCAGCGAAAGCCGCGGCGCGGGGGATATGGTGTCGGTTGCTGTCACATCAATTGGAAGGGCCGTCGTCCCCGCGAATGCGGGGAGCTCTTACGCCGGAACTGTTAATGATCGGCCCCCGCTTGCGCGAGGGCCGACTTTTGCATCGACGATCAGTTGTCGAAGCCGACCTTGTCGACGAGGTTCGCGGCAGCCTTCTTGTTCTGCGCGATCTTCGCAAGCGGCATCGGGTCGGCATTGAGTTTGCCGTAGCCCGCAACGATGTCGTTCAGCTTGATGCCGGCCTTCACCGGATATTCGAAATTGGTGTCGGCATACATGTGCTGGGCCGTATCGCCGGCGAGCCACTCGATCAGCTTTATCGCGTTGGCCTTGTTCGGCGCATTCTTCGCAAGCACCACGCCAGACACGTTCACATGCGTGCCGCCGCCCTCGAAGGTCGGCAGGATCACGCGGGTCGCATCCGCCCAATCCTTCTGTTTCGGGTTCGTGGACATCAGCGCCCAGTAATAGGTGTTGCCTATGCCGAGGTCGCATTTGCCGGCTGCGACGTCGCGCGCCTGCTCGCGGTCGCCGCCCGACGGCTTCTGCGCGAGATTGGCCTTGAGACCCTTCAGCCATTCTTCGGCCTTGGCCTCGCCGTGCTTGGCGATCATCGCGCCGATCAGCGCGTTGTTGTAGATATGCTGACCGGAGCGAATGCAGATCTTGCCCTTCCATTTCGGATCGGCGAGTTCCTCATAGGTGATCGCGTCCTGCTTCACACGGTCCTTCGATGCGTAGATCACGCGAGCGCGCATCGACACAGCAGCCCAGTGACCTTCCGGATCGCGATATTGCGCGGGCACCGTCTTCTCGATCACGTCAGACTTGATCGGCTGAGTGATGCCGGCCTGCACCGCATCTTCCAGGCGGCCGATATCGACCGTCAGCAGCATGTCGGCCGGGCTGTTGGCGCCTTCGGTCTTGATGCGCTGTTCGAGGCCGGAAGAGGCGGAGACGACGTTCACCTTGATGCCGGTGTCCTTTGTAAAGGCATCGAAAAGTGGCTGGATCAGCTTCTGCTCGCGATAGGTGTAGACGTTCACTTCGCCCTGGGCCGAAGCGATGGTCGGCAGACAAACGGCGATCGCGCTTGCGGCCGCGGCGACCCACATGCGGGTCTTGAACATCGGTGTTCTCCCGGTTGAGTTTTGTGCAGCTAATGGCCGGGAAACACACAGCGTCAAGGCAAATTCCGAAAGTAGATCAACCAGTTAGAACGATTCTAGTCTGATTTAGAATGGAATGAATCCAAACAAGGCCCTTCCGTGTTGAAGAGTCGACCACTTCGGCGCGGAGGCTTTTGCGAAGCTCTGGATGCAGCCAAATGCCTCAGGGTCGCAGGGCGAGACCGGTTGTCGACGGCCGCGGTGCTTGTGCGATCTCCGCAATCAGCTTCGAGATCAGAGCCTGCCCGAATGACTTGAAGCTTTCGGCCACCGCGACGAACGCGCCCGGTCCGCCAACCACATTGTCCTGGAAGTATTTTGCAAGACCGCCGGGTGGGTTCGTGTGTTCGGGATTCCAGGGCAGCGGGTGCTCGCTCAGGATCACCAGCCCGTTGATGGTCACGCCCTTGGCAAGCGCATCCTCGCGCGCCGCCGGCAGGCCGCGGCCGGAATTATGCGTGCCATCTCCCGACACATCGATCGTGCGTCGGGGCGCTTCATAAGGAGCGCGCTCCAGCATTTCCATGGAGAAATCGATCGCACCCGAGATGGATGTGCGATCTGCGAACGAGCGGGGCGCCTCGACAAGGGCGTCTGCAAATTTGCGTGCCGCATCCGCGCCATCGATCAGCGTCCAGTCGATCACGATCTTCTGCGCGCCGGCACCCGACCATTCAATGAAACACAATGCAATCCGGCGCTTGGGCCCCGACATGATCGCATTCATGACGCGTTCGTCGGTGATGGCGGCGGCGTAGCCGTCACGCTGCAACTGGAACTTCGGTTGGTCGACGCTGCGCGACACATCAGCGGCAAGGACGAGAAGGAGATCGACGGCCTCTGCCGCACGGGCGGGGAGGGCGGCCGCGAACAGCGCCAGAATTGCAAGCAGGATGCGTAGCTTGGCCATGACGCACTCCGGACGGAGCGATTTCCATTCGCCACGCCTGCGCGAAGTCTAACGCCGTCTGTGGCGGAAGTCAGCCGAACCGGATCGAGAGCCCCGCCAGCGGAATTCCCGCCATGCGGGTTGACCACACCTCGCCCGGCCGGACGGGGTAGGCTCGGGTCAATGTTCCGGTGGTCACGATCTCACCGGCGGCGAGCCGCGGGTTGTGCGGGTCCGTCGCAAGCAGACCAACGAGATGACGGAGCGCCGACAGCGGCCCGTCGAGAACGTTACTGCCGCGGCCGGATTCGATCTCCGCGCCGTCACGCGACAGGCTGACGGTGAAGCTGTTGAGGTCTGCAAATATCGCGTCACGATTGCGGGCCGTTACAGCGAGTGGCGGGCCGAATCGTAATGCGCCGTGCATCCCGAAACCGACGATCGTGTCCGGCCCCTTGAAGCGCCAGCTTGGATAGATTGACTGCACGACCTCGAAGCCATGCGCCACCCACTCGATGCTGTCGAGGATCGCGCGCTCGTCCATGTCGCTTTCGAGGGGGTGCGACAGCCGGAAGACGATTTCAGGTTCGATCTGCGGTTCACAGAGGGGCGAAAGCGCGACCATCTCCGACGGCTCGAACGGCCGCGCGGTATGGGCGTACATGTCGCCCCAGATTGGCCGGTCGATCCGATACTGCGCCCAGATCCCGCGATTGGTGAAGCCGATCTTGCGGCCGATGGGCCTTTCACCGCGTGCGACGCGTAGCGCACGAACCGCAGCGGCAACTGCGTAGCCTTGCGCGATGTCTAGGTCCGGAAAGCGTGTGGTGAAAGGCTCAATGGGCCGGGCTTCGTCCAGCGCTGCAAGCGCTTCGCGCGCAACCGCCTCGATATCCGGGGTCATTGCGCGAGAGCGCGTGCCGCCGGAAATACGATTTCGACCAGTGTGCCGGCATTGACCGCGCTCTTGATCGAGAAGCGAGCGCGGTTGGCCTCGACCAGTGCCTTCGTCAGCGGCAAACCGAGCCCTGTGCCGTTCGTGTCGGTGCGTGACGATGTCGCGAGTTGGCGGAACGGCTGCAGCGCGGTTTCGATGTCTTTCTCGCTCATGCCAACGCCGGTGTCGCGTATTCGAAGCATGACGTCGCCGCGCTCGCCGCTCGCGGTTGAAACGATCACCTGTCCGCCGGGAGCGGTGAACTTGATCGAATTAGAGAGCAGGTTCAGCACGATCTGCCGGACCGAACGCGTGTCGGCGACGATGCCGGGAATATTCATCGACAGCGCGGTGCGAACGATAACGCGCGCACGGTTTGCCTGCGCCTGCATGATCGCGACCGATTGCTGCGTCACTTCATTCAGGTCGACGCGCTCGAAACTCAGCTCCATCTTGCCGGCTTCGATCTTCGACAGGTCGAGCAGGTCGTTGAGGAGCGAGACGACATGCGCGCCGGACATGTTGATGTCCTTCAGATAATCGCGGTAGCGCTCATTGCCCACCGGACCGAAGCGCTCTTCCATCATCACTTCGGAAAAGCCGATGATCGCATTCAGCGGCGTACGCATTTCGTGGCTGATCTTGGCGAGGAATTCGGACTTTGCGGCCGACGCCTGTTCAGCCTGGTGGCGCGCCGCGATCATGTCCTTCTCTGCGTCTTTCCAGCGAGTGACGTCGCGGAACAGCGCATGGAATTGCGTGCCGGCGCTGTCTGCGCGGCCGAGCGTCAATTGCAGGGCCAGAAGGCCACCCTGGCGGCGCCGCCCGATGATGTCGTCGGCCGTGTTGTCGGCATTCGCATCGCCGCGCACAAGACGATCGAGCCGCGCCTTCGCAATGCGCTCGCTTTCGGGGGCAAAGAGGTCGCCGAACGCGCGCCCTGCAAGTTCACCCGGTTCATATCCGAACAGCCTTTCCGCGCGCGCGTTGGCGCTTGTGATTTTCGCAGTACGGTCCACCGTGACAACACCATCGACGGCAATGTCGAGCAGGCGGTCAAGCTCGGTTCGCTCTGTCGCAACGGGTTGCGCCGGCTTTGCGGCCGGCTGCAGCATGAGAACCATTGCGCTTTCGCCATCGACCCGCGCGGAGACGAGTTGGCCCTCCAGCGCGGAATTGCTGTCCGATGCCGGGACGCGCAGGCGCCGTGCATCCTCGCCATCACTGCCGCTGAATTCGACATGCATCGAGTCGAGGCCGCCTGCATCGGCAAAGGCCGTCAGCGTGGGGTGGCCCGAAAATGTCAGGAAGGCGCGGTTGGCATAAAGGAAGTTCGCGCCGCGGTAGATCAGAATGCCGATGGGCAGCTTGTCGAGGACCGGCCGCTGTGTCGCAAGATCGGTCTCGTCCTCGGCGAACGCGTCGGGCAAGGCGTGCGCCTGCGGATGCGGTTGAGCGTGCGGCGTCGCGACGATGGCCGGTGGAATATAGGGTGGATCCTCGCGCGGATCGGATTTTTCGATCAGGCCGCGCGCGAGTTCGTCGGCGCCCTTCAGCCGCGAACTCAGCCGGCTGCCGAGATCGCGAAACGCGCTACGCTCGGCTGGGTTGAGTCCGACAGGTTTCGGATCGACGTGAGCGAACGGGAACGGGACAACATTCTCTGTATTCGGGAGAGTGTGACTCTCCGTCACGGCGTCGCTGTCTGATGTCGATGAGTCATCGGTTTCGACATCAACGGCGATGGGGCTGGCCGGGCGCGCCAACGTGTCGTGCGTTTTTCGCGGAGCATCGGCGGCGGCGTCTTCCGCAGTCGAAGCTTCGAGATCCGCCTGCATCGCAACGAGCG
>Ga0180218_1000797_pt1 | contig 23560 bp, 20 predicted proteins | sample eDN3rd37CKraftBY_FD_151334 | JGI IMG/M metagenome (GOLD analysis project Ga0180218, IMG submission 151334) | Enriched backyard soil microbial communities from Emeryville, California, USA - eDNA 3rd pass 37_C Kraft BY (version 2) (version 2) | ecosystem: Environmental > Terrestrial > Soil >...
TTGCGCTTTTGTAAGGACTGTCCCATTTGCCGAACAGCACGTTGCCCCAATGCCGGCTGCGCAAGCCCACGGCGGTATTGCGGCCCGCCAGTGTTCCGGTACCCGTGGCGGAATTCAACGACGATTCGATCTGATACCAGGCCCGCGCACCGCCGCCCAGGCTTTCACTGCCTCGTATGCCGAATTCGGAAGAATTGCTTTGCATGCGGTAGGTGCTGGCCATATCCACGCCGGTGGGCGCCGCGGCGGGAGTGGCGCCCCGTCCTTCGGATTCAGGTGTTGCCCCCTTGCGCGACGCAATCTCTATGTCGGTATTCAGGACGCCGTATACTTCGACGCGGGAAGACCCCGAGGCATCCGGTTTCGCGGCGGGGAAGCCGGCCGCAAAAAGGGCCGGCAGGGCCTCGGGCGCCAGCGAGGCCGACAGCCACAACCGGTTCCGGTTGCCTGACGCGTCCCACGCTGAATTATCGTGAGGCCGCAGCGCATAGACCGCCCTTAAATAGCCGTAACGGCCAAAATCCCAATGCGCGCCCACGCCATAGGCATGGACGTCATAGCTGTTTTTGTCGTTCGTCCAGGGGTATTTGTTGACACGGATATGGCCCATGTCGAAGAAGCCGAAGGCATGCAGGCCGCCGTGTATGCGACGGCGCAACTCGAGGCTGCCCAGCAGGCCTTCGTCGCCGCCGCCCTCGCCGCTTTCAAATGCGCGCACCCCATTGGGGCCGCCCAGATAAAAGCGCGAGGAAGAGTCCAGATTGCCCGACGCCAATTGGCCGCGAGCCGCCAGGCTTAGCGACCAGGAGTCGTCCAGCCTTTGCAGGCGCTCGAGCGACAGATTGAATTTTGAATAGCTTCCGTCGCGCCGGGCCGTTTCCGCGTCCCAGGTGCGCTCGACTTCCGATTTGATGTCCAGGCGGCCGAACGTGGCGGAAACGTCCCACAGATTCACGCCGCCCGTTGCAAAGCCGTCACGCCATTGACCCGACATGCCCACCTGTACGCTACGGCTGCTTTTGGGGTTGTCGGTCTGCAGCAGGCCGATGCGCTCGTCATAGCGATCGTGCGCCAAAGTCGTATATACGGAAGCCGATACGTCGCGGGAGCGCAGGACCGGATACTTCAGCCCCAGTTCTACATGCGCAGCACGGCCCGTGATGTCCAGGACGTCGAATGCACTGCCCAGGCGATAATCGACCTCGGCGTAACCTGCGTGCGCCCGCAGGCCCGAGCTTCCCACCGGAACCTCCCAGCGCACATTGAAATTGCGCAGATCGCCCTCGGAACGCATTACACCCAGGTCGATCCTGTCGCCCAGGCCCGTTAAATCATTCAATTGCACAGCCAGGCCGGCCCGGTGTTTACCGGTGTAGTCATTGCCGAAGTTATCGACCACCACCCGCGACTGGATCAGGCTTTCCTGCTCGACCTGCACAACCAGTTCCACCGTTTGGGGTGCTTGGCCCGGACGCAATGCCGACCTGACTTCAATGCCCGGATTGTCGGACAGCAGCAACAATGCCCGCTCGAGGGTGGGCATATGCACCGGTTGTCCCGGCTTCAGAATCGCAAGCGCCGCGTCAATGCGCGATTGCCGCAGCCGCAGGTTTTCGCCCCGCTCGACAACCACATTCGACAGTACGCCTTCCACTACTTCGATGCGTACCACGCCATCCGGTACTTCCTGCTCCGGAATATAGGCTTGCGCCATGGAGTATCCCGCAGCGCGATAATAGGCCGTGATGCGGGCGGCCAGGCCATCGAGTTGCGCCAGCGTCAAGGACTGCGGTTGCGTCGTTCCCACTACGGCCTGAAGCTCTGCATCGTCAAAAACGCTGTTGCCCTCTATCCGGAAACCCGATACCTGCAGGGCCGGCCCGTCAGCTTGGGCGCCAGGCACTGCCGGCGCATCGACGGATGCGGCAGGAAGGGCGAGATCGGCCCTGGGCCGGGCGGGTATGGTGTCGAAATCGCGCACCGACTGAATCACTCCGCCCGGAGTCAGGTCGGGCGACTGGGCGGCGACAGGCGCCGCCGCACCGGCCAGGGCACTTGCCACGATGGCCGCTCCCACCCGCACAATTGCCGGCCCCCGCCCGGGCAACATCGAGTTCGGGCATACGCCCTCTGCCTCGCACTCTCGATGACTGCGTCGATTCCTCACTGCGTCTCCTTGATGGCTCTTCCCACCGTGTTTTCCTGGCTTTTATTGTGTATTTCACATTCGTGCCAGACGGCTGCCGTATTCTGCGTGTAATAGAAGCTTCAAACAAATAGCGATCACGGCATGGATAATAACTAAACGTTATGGAGTTGTTACTTTTCTTGTTTCACCCCGGCCATCTCCAAAGGGTGGGCTGCGCCAGAGCCGACGCTACAATGGCCAGGTATTTTTTTCGGCCCGGAGTCTCGCATGCGCCTTCGCCACATAGAAGTATTCGAAGCCATCCGGCAGGCGGGGTCTTTGACCCAGGCCGCGGTACTGCTGAACATCTCGCAGCCGGCGGCAAGCAAAATCCTGGCTCACGCAGAGGCCCAGTTGGGGTTCAAGCTGTTCGAGCGGATCAAGGGGCGGCTCTATCCCACGCGTGAGGCTTCCATTCTGGCGCCACAGATTGCGCGGCTGGGCCAGGACCTGGCCAGCATACGGCGGCTGGCCTTCAATCTTCGACACAGCCGGCAAGGCCACCTGCGCATCGGCTGCGCGCCGGCCCTGGGCCTTGGCCTGCTGCCCCAGGCCATACGGAATTTCCAGAAGAAGGAATCGAACGCCACCTTCGAGATCAGCACCATGCACAGTGCCGAGCTCGTCGAGGGCTTGCGCACGCGGGAGCTCGACCTGATCGTTACATTCGATACCGCGGAACATCCCGGCGTCAGCCGCCGGGAGATCGGCCATACGGAACTGGCCCACCTGAGCCGCCGCAAGACGGCCAGCCCCGTACGCCTGGACAAGCTTCCGCATGATCACCTTATTATCCTGGACGCGCGGGACCCTGCCGGCGCGCTGCTCGACGCGGCGCTGAATGCCCTCGACACGCACATCGAGACACGCATCGTGGTGCAGACCCATTACGTAGCCTACAGCCTGTCGGAAAGCGGCTGCGGCGACGCCATCGTCGACCTGCTGACCGGACGTGCGATGGTGCGGCCGGGCATGTACCTCAACCGCCTGCTACCCGCAATACACGTTCCCATCAGCATCATGACCCATGCCACCGACCCGCAAAGCATGCTGCACCACGACTTCATCGAGCGCCTCACTCGCACTTGCCGGGAACTGCAGAACGCGCCGCTGGATGCTCCAACCGGTTCCTGAGCCTGTCTGCCGCGCCTCTGCTCCATAGAATTCCCGGCACATGCCTTTTGGTTATGGTTCGTACCGAAATCGGAATTTGCCTGCCTTGCTTCCCAAGTACAAAATCGCGGCAGTAAAACTTCGAGCTTCTAGCAATGCGCATCTGTGTGATCGGGGCGGGCGTGGTCGGCGTGACGACAGCCTGGACATTGGCCAATCGTGGCTGGCAAGTAACATTGGTGGACAGCCACAGCGATCCGGCCCAGGCGGCCAGCTACGCCAACGGCGGACAACTCAGCTACAGCTATGTAGCGCCGCTTGCCGGTCCCGGCGTCTTGCCGAACGTACCGAAGTGGCTCTGGAGCAAACGGTCGCCCTTGCGCTTTCACCTTCGCATGGACCCGCAGCAATGGCGCTGGTGCGCGGCCTTCATCGCCTCCTGCCGCGGCTCGGTGGCGCGCTATTCCACAGCCAGCCTGCTTGACCTGGCCTACTTGAGCAGAACCAGCTTGCAGCATCTGCTCGATGAGACAGGCCTCGAGTTCAATCACGCCCGAAACGGAAAACTCATTGTTTATCGCAGCCCGCAACTGCTGGACAAGGCCACGAAGCTGGTCGAATACCAATCGACACTGGGCGCCAGGCAACTGGTGCTAAGCGCGGCCGAGACGGTACGTCGCGAGCCCGCGCTCCGGCCCATCGAGCACAAGCTGGCCGGCGCCATCTATACGCCCAGCGAAGAAAGCGGCGATTGCAGGCTGTTTACCCATAACCTGTTTGCGTGCATCAGAAGCTTGCCCAATGTCGAGGTAAGGATGAACACCTCCATCCAGGCCCTGCATGGTTCGCGAGGCGCCGTCACCCACGCCACCGACTCGAGGGGCGAGCGCATCGCCGCCGACCACTTCGTGGTTGCCGCCGGATTGGGCAGCCGCGGCTTGCTCAGGCCGCTGGGCGTCAATCCTTTGCTCTACCCATTGAAGGGCTACAGCCTGGACGTCGAAACGCAAGCGGGCGTGGCGCCGGGCATCAGCGTCACGGACTACGAACGACGCACCGTCTACGCCACACTGGGTTCAAGCCTGCGGGTAGCGGCGATGGTGGGCATAGGAATGAACGGCGGCAACGTCGAAAGCGACCGCATCGGCCTCGTCAAGGAGCAGGCCGCGGAACTCTTCCCCCGTCTGGATTTCTCGAAAGCCCGGGCCTGGGCGGGCAATCGCCCGGCAACACCTCATGGCCGGCCCATCATCGGCCCCGCCCCGCGCTATGACAACCTGTGGATGAATATCGGCCATGGTGCCCTGGGCTTCACGCTGGCATGCGGAAGCAGCCATTTGCTGGGCGCCCAGATGGCCGGAGAAAACTTGCCCATCGACGCTAGCCCGTTTCTTTACGGCCACGCAGGCTGACCGGAGTCGCGCTCACAATCTGTACGAATTCTGACGCTTCCCGCCCTGGCGGAAACACAAAAGTTACCAAACGGCCCACAACCGGCCTAATTGGTTTCAGTACGCTGCAAAACGGCTTTTTTGGCTTGCGCACCGAATAGCCGGTGACTACGCTTCCCCCATCATGCAATGGGAATGGAGCCTCATATGAACATACGAACCAATATCGCGCGCTTCGGCCTGGTCGGCCTGCTGGCCCTTTCCATGGCCGGCTGTGCAAACGCCCGCGACCGCAAAACCGACAACACCCTGATCGGCGCCGGCCTGGGCGCCGCCGCCGGGGCCGTCATTTCGCAGGGCGACCCGCTATATACCATCGGCGGTGCCGCCGCCGGCGGCCTCCTGGGCAACATCCTTACCGAAGAGCCCCGCTATCGCGGCCGCGACTGGAACCGTGGCCGCAACCACTACAGCGGCCCGCCCCACCGTCACGTCAAAAGAAACCACTACAAGGGGCACAAGCATCACCACCGGCATCGCCACTGATCCGGGATTTGCGGGCTATCGCGCGGTAGCGCCCGCCGGCTCGCCCTTGGCCACGTTCCGAACACTCAATATCAGCAAGGCGGCTTGCCCCCATGGCCGGGCAAGCCGCCTTTTCTTTCGCTTCCAGCAGGCAAGGCCTCTTCAGGAATCTGTAAGAATTGCATCGAGACAAAGTACACTGAATATGACAAAATGCGTTAGGACCTGTGCAATTATTTTTTCTCCGGTCATAATTTCCATGATGTAGAAAAATGCAGTGTCCTGTTTGGTTTGTGTGCTTATATTCATTAGCCAAACAGGACACTAAGGTTCATACGCCCATGGATGGCGCAAATAGCTAACAACCTGTGGAGAAGACACAATGAAACGCCTATTGAAGACCGTGCTGGCAACGGGCATTTTGGCCGCAGCCACATCCGTTCAGGCAGCCGAGCCTTTCAAGATCGGGCTCATCCTGCCCATGACCGGCCCCTTCGCCTCGACCGGCAAGCAAATCGAAACCGCCACGCGCCTGTACATGCAACAGCATGGCGACGAAGTCGCCGGCCGCAAGATCCAGGTCATTCTCAAAGACGACACCGGCCTGGCTCCTGAAGTCACCAAGCGCCTGGCCCAGGAACTGGTCGTGCAAGAAAAGGTCAACGTGTTGGCTGGCTTCGGCCTGACGCCGCTGGCCTTTGCCGCCGCACCCGTGGCCACGCAGTCCAAGACCCCCATGGTGGTCATGGCCGCAGCCACCTCTTCCATTATGGAAAAATCGCCCTACATCGTTCGCACTTCGCAAACGGTGCCGCAAATTGTCCAGCCCATGGCCCAGTGGGCGGCACGTCCCGAGTCGGGCATCAAGCGGGTAACCACCCTCATCTCCGACTACGGCCCGGGCCACGACTCTGAAAAAGTGTTCGTCAAAGAGTACACCAAGGCGGGCGGCGAAATCGTCGACTCCCTGCGCGTTCCGCTGCAAAACCCCGACTTCGCTCCCTTCCTGCAGCGCGTCAAAGACAGCAAGCCCGACGCCGTCTTCATCTTCGTGCCCTCGGGCGCGGGCTCGTCTCTCATGAAGCAATTCGCCGAGAAAGGCCTCAAAGACGCCGGCATCAAGCTTATCGGCACGGGCGACGTGCTCGACGACGACCTGCTGCCCAGCATGGGCCCCGAAGCGCTCGACATCGTCACTTCGCAGCACTATTCGGCCGCCCATGACTCGCCCGAAAACAAAGAGTACGTTGCAGCCTTCCGCAAGATCTCCAACAACACCATGCGCCCCAACTTCATGTCGGTGGGCGGCTACGACGGCATGCACCTGATCTACGCCGCGCTTGAAAAAGCCGGCGCCAATGCCACGGGCGATCAACTGGTCGAGGCCATGAAGGGCATGAGCTGGACCAGCCCGCGCGGCCCCATCTCCATCGACCCCGAAACGCGCGACATCGTGCAAAACGTCTATATTCGCCGCTCTGAAATGGTCGACGGCCAGATCTACAACGTCGAATTCGAAACCTTCAAAGACGTAAAAGACCCGGGCCTGTAAAAACGCGCGGCCTGCAAGCCTTGATGTGCGGCGCCGGCATCCCCTGCCGGCGCCGATTTCATTTCAGGCGGCCGCGTCGCGGCCCGCCAGATAGGCCTGCGCCACCTGCCCGCCCGTGGCAAACCACACATCGGGCCTGCCTCGCATATGGTCCAGCGCCATATCCAGGTATTTGGCCCGGAACGGGTGGCCGACAATGAAAGGATGCAGCGGAATGGTCATGACTGTTCCGCTGCGCTCCCCTTCTTCGTACAACACATCGAACTGGTCCTTCAGCAACTGCAAATAGCGCGGCCCGTCATAGCCCGCACGCAGAAAGCAATGGATGTCGTTGATCTCGCCCGAGTACGGCATGGAAAGCAGTGTGCCGTTGGGCGTGTCCATAAGGTAGGGCTCGTCGTCGTTGAGCCAGTCGCATACATAGCGCACGCCCGCTTCTTCAAGCAGGCGGGGGGTTTCCCATGATTCGGCCAGCGCGGGGCTCAGCCAGCCTTCGGGCCGCGTTCCCGTGGCCGCCTCGATCATGTCAAGGGTTTCGGAAATGACCTGCTTCTCGGCTTCGGGCGCCAGCTTCGTCAGTATCTGCGAGTTGGTCAGCCCGTGGCCCATGATTTCCCAGCGCCGCCGGACCAGTTCCTGGATGACGCGCGGGTAATGCCTGCATACCAAGGCGTTCAAAGCCACTGTCGCGACAATGCCATGCCGGTCCAGCACACGCGCCAAGCGCCATAGCCCCGAGCGCACGCCGTAGTCGCGCCATGAATGGTTGTACACGTCGGGCACGAAGCCCGCAAAGCCCGGGTTGATCGAGGTGGCGGGCACGCCGGGTTCGAAGTATTCGATGTTCACGACCAGGTTGACGGCAATGCGGGCGTCGTCCGGCCAATGTATGGGGGCCCTGTCTATGCCGGCCAGGTACTGTACGGGGTATTCCATAAAACAGCGTCTCCTGAAAAATGCCGTTGCGCTACCAATGCACGATTTTTCTTTCGATACGGACGAAAATGAAATTCAGCACATAACCCACCACGCCCAGCGTAAAGATGCCGGCGTACATCTGCGACACCTCGAAAGTGCGCTGGGCCTGCAGGATGAAATAGCCGATGCCGCTGTTGGCCGCCACCATCTCAGAGATCACCACCATGATCAGGCCGATTCCCAGGCTGATGCGCAAGCCGGTGAAGATCTGCGGCACGGTGGCCGGAAGAATGATCTTCCAGAGGATCTCGGCGGAACTCAGGCAGAAGGTCCTGCCGGTGTCGATCTGCACCGGGTCCACCTGTTTGACACCGCTGTAGGTATTGAGCAGCACTGGAAAGAAGGTGGCCGCCGCTATCAGGAAGACCTTCATCTCGGTTCCCAGCCCCAACAGCAAGATGGCGATGGGAATGTACGACGGCGTGGGCACGGGCCGCAGCAATTCGACCAAGGGCTCGAGCAGGTTGTCGACAAAGCGAAAATACCCCATGAGCAGACCTATGCCGACCCCCAGCGCCGATGCAATGAAGTAGGCGATGAACATGCGGTACAGGCTGGCGCCAAGCTGGTTGGGGATCACGCCGGATACGATCAACCTGCCCCATTCGGCGAAAATGCTGCTGATGGGCGGCACCGAGGGCGATGTGGAAACCCCCGTGCGCACGATCAGTTCCCAGCCGATCGCCAGCAAGACGATCAGCAGAACCCCCACCAGCCGCGTACGGCACAGTCTGGCTATTCTCATCTTGCCGCCTCCGCCTTGTGGATTTCCTGGAACAGCTGGTGCCGGTATTGCAGAAACGCCGGCATCTCGGGAGTCAGCAGATGGTCCCGCGGGTAGGGCAGTTCGATGTGCATGTCCAGCGCCACGTTGTGCGGCGACTTGCGCAGCACAATGATGCGATCCGAAAGGTAAACGGCCTCGGCTACGTCATGCGTCACGAAGATGATGGTCAGGCCCAGGCTGGACCATAGCTGCAGCACCAGGTCCTGCAGCGATGAGCGCGTCATGGCGTCCACGGCGCTGAAGGGTTCGTCCATCAATAGCACATCGGGTTCGCATGCCAGGGCGCGGGCGATGGCCACCCGCTGCTGCATGCCGCCCGACAGCTGCCGCGGATAATAGTCGCCATAGCCTTCCAGCCCGACCAGGCGTATAAGCTCGTCGCAGCGCTGCGTGATTTCCCGCCTGGACCATTTTTTGCGGCTTTCCATGCCGAAGGCGATGTTGCCCTTTACGCTGCGCCACGGAAAGATGGACTTTGTGTATTGCTGGAACAGATAAAGCATCTGGAAGGGCGGCGCCTCGATGCGCTGGCCGTCCAGTTCCACAGCGCCGCCGTCCGCCTGCTGCAGGCCGGCGATAATCTGCAGCAGCGTCGACTTGCCGCAGCCCGACGCCCCCAGCAGCGACACAAAGCTGCCCCGCTGTATGGAAAAGTCCACACCCGACAGCACGTTGCGCCGCTGACCTCCTTCGCCGAAATCCTTGCGGATGCCAAGCACCCGCAAGAAGGTGTCAACGGACTCGGTGCCGGGCGGGAAGGCGCGCTGCATCGCGGGGGCTGGCTTATGCGCTTCGTTCATTGCATCGCGGTCGGATACACGACCTCCTGCGCCTTCATGTCGGCATCGATCAGCTTGTATTCCTTCATCAGGTCAAGCAGGCGCTGCCAGGTGGCCATGTCCACCTTGCTGTTCCAGAGGATGGGCCCCATTTTCTCCACAACCTCTAGTTTCAGGCCCGTGAACTCGGCGATCATCTTGCGCGCTTCGTCGGGATTCTGGACCAGGTACTCGTTGGCCTTGTGCATGGCGCGTACGAATTTCTCCGCCGCCTCGCGGTTGTTCTCGAGCCACTTTCCCGAGGCCCAGAAGGTACCCACCGGCTGCCCCGGCAGGGCCTCGACCGCGGCATAGGAAATGACTTTCAGCCCGGCCGCCGCCTTCATCCGCGAGGTAAAGGGCTCGACGTTGAACACGGCGTCGACCTGCTTGTTGACCAGCGCGTCCTGCATGTTCGGAAACGGCAGCTCGATGAAGCTGACCTCGTTCTTGTCTATGCCGTTCTCTTTCAGCACTTCGACCATGGAGAGCCACATCTGGTTGCCGATGAAGTTCACGGCGATGCGCTTGCCCTTGAGGTCTTTCACGCTTTCTATGCCGCTGTCCTTATTGACGAAAACGGCCTGGCTATCGCTACCTTGCTGGGCCGCCACCTCGTTCTGCATGACCATCTGGAAATCGAAGCCCTTGTCGCGCGCCTGTATGGCGTTCGACGGAATGCTCAAGGTGATGTCTATCTTGCCGGCGCTGACCGCGGGCAGCAGTTCGGCGCCTCCTCCCATCGGCGAGAACGTCGCCTTCAGGCCCTCTTGCTGGAAGTAGCCCAGCCTGTCCGCCGCATACAGGTTGGAAAGCGCCGCGATCTTCAGGGTTCCGATGTTCAGCGCTATGGCGCTTTCGGCCTGCGCGGAAGACTGCTCGCCAGATTGCGCAGCCGGCTGCGTGGTCGAGGCCGTCTCCTGCGGCTGCTTGTCGCAGCCCGCCATGGCCAGCGCAGCAAGCGCCGCTGCGACAAAGCCCAGATACTTGCCGATGTTGCCTGTCCGTAATGTCATGATGCCTCTCCTCTTCTATTCAGTATGTGCCGTCCCTTCCCGGGTTGGCGTGGGGGTTTGATCAAGGGTTTTCTTCCAGCCAAGCCAGCACATCCGCCAAAGGCTGGACGTTGGCGTACTTCATGTTCATGTCCATCAGCCCGACCTTGTGCGAGATCTGGCTGCGGTCGGCCACGCATTCCTGCGGCACGACAACGCGATAGTTGTACGAGAATGCGTCGACCACCGTGGCGCGCACGCAGCCGCTGGTGGTCAGGCCCGTGACGATCAGGCTGTCGATGCCGTGGAAGATCAGCATGTCCACAAGGTTCGTGCCGAAGAAGCCGCTGGGACGCCGCTTTTCGATCACCACCTCTTCGGGCAGGGGCGCAATCTCGTGGACGACGGTGTTCTCTTCGACGCTTTTTGCCTCGCCGCCCTTCCACAGCCCCGTTCCCGACGCGCTGCTTTCGGTAATGCCCCGGGTATAGAAAACGGGCAGCTTCACGCGCCGCGCCGCCTCGAGCAGCCTGGCCGTGGCCTGCACGGCCGGATACCCTGTTTCGGAATGCCCCAGCCGGAATCGGCTGTCGACAAAGCCGTAGGTCATGTCCACGATGACCAGCGCCGGCTTGCTGCCCTGCAGCGCCTTGCCGCCCATCCTGGCCTTCTCAAACATCTGCCGGTCCTGCTCGTCTAGCACGTCATCCCAAATTGCCATCTTCCCTCCCTTTCTTGCGTCCGTTGCCGCCGCGGCCCTTCAGGTAATCGACGACGGCCTGAACGGGCACGACATCGGCGAACTTCTTCTCGATATCGGACAAATTGCTCCGATGAACATAATCGTCGCGGTCTCCCACCGCTTCGGCCGGCACCACCGGTCGCACGCCATACTGGGGCGATTCCATGGCGACAGCCCGTACCGACGCGCTGGTGGAGAAACCGCAAATGAACAAGGTGTCGCAACCGTTCTCGCTCAGCATCTCCAACAGGCCGGTCTGGTAATAGACCGACACGTATTTGGAGAACAAGTGAAGGTCGGACTTGCGTGTCGCCATGCGAGAGTCGAGGGCCACCTCTTTCGAGTCCATGGTCAGGGCCTCTATGCCGCGTATCTTCCTTGCCCACAAGCGCAGGCCCTGATCCGATTCGTCGTAGTACGAATGCGAATAGATGACAGGGCATGCCGCCTGGTGCGCCGCCTGAACGATGCGATTGATCTGCTGGATCTCCTTGTCCCAGTCGCCACCCAGCGGCGACTGCTTGTTGGTAAACGCGTTGATGCAGTCTATGGCGAGCACGGCGGGGCGTTCGCCCACCCCCATCTGGCCCGAGAACCCCCGATGCAGGTAGAAGCGCTCGATCTCTTCGGTGAGATAGCGGCGCTGCCCGCCCGGCGTGTAGTACACGCGCAGCCCGTAGCCCTTGACCTGGCCGTCGTGTTCCAGGCGGCGCAGGGTTGTGGCCGAAACGCCCAGCAGGCGAGCCGCTTCATTGATGGGTACAAAAATGTCCGTCTCCTCGCCCCAAACTTGTTCAAACCTACTTTTTTTGCCAATTCTATCCGCGAAAAATCATTTTTGCCAGTTTTTTAGAACGTTGTTCCACTTGTAAGAACATCAATATGCGGGCTCGAACTCTTGCCCTGCCCGTTCCCAGACAGGCAGGCCGCGTTGACGCGATAGTCAGGCGGCATTACCATGACCTTCGCTTTGCTTCCCGCGGCGTTCAGCACCTGGCTTTCAGCCAGGGGCCACTGCGCACGGGCCGCTGCACGGCCGGCCGCCGGCCGCCCCCGCAAGTACCATCCAAAGAAAGGAAATCAGCATGGACCAGCAGTTTCAGCACCGCTTGCAGATCGCCGAAGTCGTACAGAACTGGGCCGTATGGCGCGACGCCGGCTTCTGGGAGCGCTTTGCCACCGTATGGCACGACGACGGCTGGATGTCGGCCACGTGGTTCCAGGGTCCTGCCTCGCAGTTCATCGAGGTCAGCCGCCGCGGCTTCGAGAACGGCGTTTCCATTCTGCATTTCCTGGGCGGCGCCAGCGTCGACATCCAGGGCAAGCGCGCCATCGCGCAAACCAAGATGACCATCAGTCAGCGCGCCGAAGTCGACGGCCAGCTTGCCGATGTGCTGTGCACCGGCCGCTTCTATGATTTCTTCGAGCAACGCAATATTGCGGGCAAGGACGAATGGCGCATCGTGCGGCGCCAGCCCATCTACGAAAAAGACCGCATCGACCTGCTTGACCCCGCCGCGCGCCTCGAGCTCGACCCGAATCTGCTGGGGCGGTTCCCGCATGGCTATCGTCATCTTGCCTACCTGCAATCAAGGCTGGGCTTCAAGATCAAGCCCGACATGCCCGAGCTTACCGGCCCCATCGTCCAGGCCCTGTACCAGCGCGGCCAGAAGTGGCTCGAGGGCGCCGATTCGCCCTTTGACGAACCGCCCGTTCCCAGCGGCATATAAAATTGCTTCCAGGCGCCGCCCCAACGGGCCGCGCCTGAACACGCCCTTCGGTCTTCAACCAGGCCCGCTCTCTTCATGCCCAGCACCACAGACCACAAGAACAAGAGCCGCAACGCGGCTTCACGCTCCCTGCCTAACTCTGATCGGCCGCATGCTTCCGACCCCAGTTGGCGCCGCGAAAACATCGGCCGCTTGCTCAATGACGCCATCGCCCGCTTCGAAAGCGGCATCCTGCGGCAGATGGACGCAGCCGGCTACCATGGTTTTTCTCTGAGCCACATCACCGTTACGCGCAATCTCGACCTGGCCGGCACCCGCGCAACCGAACTGGCCAGGCGCGCCGGGATCACCAAGCAATCCATGAGCGAGCTGATCCACCAGCTCGAGGCCAGCGGCATCGTCGAACGCCGGCCCGACCCGGCTGACGGCCGGGCCAAGATCGTCTTCTTTTCAAAAGCGGGCCTGGCCTGGCTCGAGGCTTTTGGCTCGGCCTTGCACAACGCCGAACAAGAGATGGCCGGCGAGCTCGGAACCGACAGCTTTGCGGCGCTGAAGCAGGCACTGTCCACCTATGCGCGGCGCGCTGGCAACGACTAGTGTCCTGTTGACACTAAAAAGACAGTCGCAATGAGCACGCAAATAGCTGACCATTTAGTGTCAACAGGCCCTAACCGCCCATCTGTCCTTTCGGGCAAGGCCGGGACGGCGTCCGCGCTCGCCGGCATCTGCCGCCCAAACAATGCGGCAATTGACAAAATAGTCAGGCATCCTTACCATTATCGGCATGGACCCCACCGGAGATATCCCCATGCTTCCTGACCAGGCTTCCGTCGCCATCATCGGCGGCGGCCCCTGCGGCCTCATGCTCGCCAACGAACTGGGCCGGCGCGGCATCAGCGCGGTGCTTGTCGACGACAAGCCCAGCACCGCCTTCAACCCCCAGGCCAACGCTACCCAGGCCCGCACCATGGAGCACTACCGGCGCCTGGGCTTTGCCGATGAAATCCGCAACCTGGGCCTGCCCAACGACTTCCCCACTGACATCGCCTACTTCACGCGCTTTGCCCGCCACGAGCTGGCGCGCTTCAGCCTGCCCTCGGCGGCCGAGGCCAAGCAGCGCATCCACTCGCTGTCGGGCTCATGGAGCGCGGCCGAGCTGCCCCATCGGGTGTCGCAGAAGTATGTCGAGCAGGTGCTGCGCAAGCACGCCCAGCAACTGCCCGGCATCAGCATCCACTACGGCTGGCGCATGACAGCCTTCGCCGACGCCGGCGACAAGGTCGTTGTCGACGTGGAAGAAATCGAAACCGGCCGCAAGCACCGCATCGAGGCGGCCTACATGGTGGGCGCCGACGGCCCGCGCAGCATGACGCGCGAACAACTCGGCTTTCGCTATACCGGCGAAACCGGCATCAAGCGCGACTTCATGGGCGGGCGCATGTATGCCGTCTATGCGCGCGCGCCCGCTTTCTACGATGTGGTGCCGCACGCCCGCGCCTGGATGAACGTCTGCGTCAACCCCGAGCGGCGCGCCTTCATGGCCACGGTCGACGGCAAGGGCGAGTTCGCCTTCCACACCCAACTGAAAGAAGGCGAAGACGAAAACACGCTCACGGCCGACGACGCCCGGCGCATGTTCCAGGCCGGCATGGGCGCCGACATTCCCGTCGAGGTACTGTCCCACGGAACCTGGACGGCCGGCCACTCGCTGGTGTCCAACGGCTTCCAGAAGGGCCGCGTGTTCCTGGGCGGCGACGCCGCCCACCTGTTCACGCCCACGGGCGGCCTGGGCTACAACACCGCGGTCGAAGACGCCGTCAACCTGGGCTGGAAGCTGGCCGCCGTCATCAAGGGGCAGGCCGGCGCCGCCCTGCTCGACTCCTACCAGGCCGAGCGCCAGCCCCTTGCCATACGCAATACGGGCTATGCGCGCGGCTTTGCCGACTCGCTGGGCCTGTTCAAGCCCGCAGCCGAAATCGAAGAGGACAGCTCCGCCGGCGAAGCCGCGCGCCGCGAAGCGGGCGAACACATGGCGGCGCATGGCCGCGCCGAGTTCAACATTCCCGGCATCACCTTCGGCGGGCGCTACGACGGCTCTCCGGCCATTGTCTCCGACGGCAGCATGCCGCCGCCCGACAAGGCCAACGAATACACGGCCACCGCCTGCCCCGGCGGCCGGCCGCCGCACATGTGGCTGGACGACGTCCGCTCGTTGTACGATGCCTTTGGATTTGAATGGACGCTGCTGTGCATGGGGGCCGATAATGAAGGACAGCCGTTCGCAAGCGCCGCCCGCGACAAAGGCGTAGAGCTGGCCGTGGTGCATGTGCCGCAGGCACGCGAGCTGTACCAGGCCGATTTCGCCCTGATACGGCCCGACCAGATCGTGGCCTGGCGCGGCGATTCCTGCCGCGATGCCGCACAAATATTCGAAACCCTGCTGGGCGCCCGCATGCGGGCTTCCAGCCTTACTACACAAAAAACCACCGCATAGGAGACCCAGATGCGCGACCTGAACGAGCACACGCTTACCGACGAAGTCATCTCACGCTTTGCGGGCAGCAAAAACCCCCGCATCAAGCAGATCAGCGAAGCGCTGGTGCGCCATCTGCACGACTTCGTGCGCGAAGTCGAACCCACCCAGGAAGAATGGGAGTTCGCCATTGATTTCCTGACCCGCACCGGCCATATGTGCGACGACAAGCGCCAGGAGTTCATCCTGCTTTCCGACGCGCTGGGCATCTCCATGCTGGTCGACGCCATCAATCACCGCATGCCCGAGGGCGTAACCGAAACCACCGTCTTCGGTCCCTTCTACGTCGAAGGCGCCAAGCAGTATGAGCTGGGCGGCGACATCACCGAAGGCGTAACCGGCACCCCCATGCTGATCACCGGCACCGTCTCCGACCAAGATGGCAAGCCGCTGGCGAACGCCACCGTCAACCTGTGGCAATCCGACACCGAGGGCTTCTACGACGTGCAGCGCCTCGATTCCCTGGCCTTGCGCGGCGAACTGCACACCAATGGCAAGGGCGAGTTCAGCTGTTGGACAGTCCGCCCCTCGGCCTATCCCATTCCCGATGACGGCCCTGTGGGCCAGATGCTCGAGGCCCAGGGCCGCCACCCCTACCGGCCCGCCCACGTGCACTTCATGATCGAAGCCCCAGGCTTCCAGAAGCTCGTCACCCACGTCTTTGCCGACGGCGACACCTACCTCGACAGCGACGTGGTGTTCGGCGTCAAGAACTCGCTCATCCGCGAGTACGAGATGCACGAGCCCGGCAAGGCGCCCGACGGCCGCGACATGACCGAACCCTACGCCTACCTGCACTACGATTTCCGCCTGAAGCGGGTTTAAAGCCCATGAACCACGAATTCATCTACGAAGCACTGCCCACACGCGTCGTGTTCGGCGACGGCAAGCTGGCGGCCCTGCCCGCCGAGATCGAAAAGCTGGGCGCGCAGCGGGCATTGGTGTTAAGCACCCCCGCGCAGGCCGACTGGGCTGGCGAAGTGGCCAAGGTGCTGGGCCAAAAATGTGCGGGTATCTTCAGCCAGGCCACCATGCACACGCCCGTGGAAGTCACCCTGCAGGCCATGGAGCACGTGAAGAAGCTCGAGGCCGACTGCGTGGTGGGCCTGGGCGGCGGTTCCACCATCGGCCTGGGCAAGGCCATTGCCTTGCGCACCGGCCTGCCGCAACTCGCCGTGCCCACCACCTATGCCGGCTCTGAAATGACGCCCATCCTGGGCCAGACCGAGAACGGCGTCAAGACCACCCTGCGCGATGCGCTGGTGCTGCCCAAGACAGTCATCTATGACGTCTCGCTTACCCTGTCGCTGCCGCCGGCCCTGTCGGCCACCAGCGGGCTGAACGCCATGGCCCATGCCGTCGAAGCCCTGTATGCGCAAGACCGCAATCCCATCGTTTCGCTGATGGCCGAAGAAGGCATTGCCGCCCTGGCCCAGGCCCTGCCCGGCGTCATTGCCGACCCCCAAGACCGCCAGGCCCGCGCCCAGGCGCAATACGGCGCCTGGCTCTGCGGCATCTGCCTGGGCTCGGCGGGCATGGCCCTGCATCACAAGCTGTGCCATGTGCTGGGCGGCACCTTCGACCTGCCCCACGCCGAAACCCACGCCATCATGCTGCCGCACACCGCCGCCTACAACGCGCCCGAGGCCCCCCAGGCCATGCACCGCGCCGCCCGCGCCCTGAAGGCCGACAACGTGGCCGAAGGCCTGTGGACACTGGCCGAGCGCATCAAGGCGCCCCGCGCGCTGAAAGACATCGGCATGCCCGAATCGGGCATCGACAAGGCCACCGAACTGGCCCTGAAGAACCCCTACTGGAACCCGCGCCCCCTCACCGAAAAAGACATCCGCGCGCTGATCCGCCGCGCCTGGGCCGGCGAAGCACCCCTGGCCTGAGCCTTCAGACTTCGATTTCGTCGGGCTTTCGCGCTAAGCGCAACGGTTGAGTTCTGCCGCCGCCCGACCGAACAAGAGAAATTCGGGAAGTCCCGCGCAGCGGGACCGCAGGATGCGGCCCGGCAAAGGGCACCCCGCCCCTCGCCCGGATCAAGAACTCAAAAAACGCTTACAGCTGCGCGCTAAGCCTCGCCTGATGGCTGGCCAGTTCCGCCGGCAAATGCTTGCGCAGCTTCTCGAACAGCTCGGCATGCAGACCCAGCTCTTTGCGCCAGGCCTCTGCGTCAATAGCCGTGATCGCCTCGAACTGCTCGTTGGAGAAATCGAGCCCGTCCCAGGTAATGTCCTCGTACCGCGGCGACACCCCGAACAGATTCTCTTGCCCCTGCGCCGTGCCCTCGATGCGCTCGAGCATCCACTTCAGCACCCGCATGTTCTCGCCGAAACCCGGCCAGATGAACTTGCCCTCGGCATCCGTCTGGAACCAGTTCACGTAGAAAATGCGCGGCAGCGTTGCGCCGGCCTGCTCGAGCCGCTTGCCCAGCGCGAGCCAGTGCGAAAAATAGGCCCCCATGCTGTAGCCGCAGAAAGGCAGCATCGCGAACGGGTCGCGGCGCACCACCCCCTGCTTGCCCGCGGCCGCCGCTGTGGTTTCAGACCCTTGCGTAGCGGCCATGTACACCCCTTCGACCCAGTTGCGCGCCTCGGTAACCAGGGGCACCGTGTCAGAGCGCCGGCCACCGAAAATGAAGGCATCGATCGCCACGCCCTCGGGGTTGTCCCACTCGGGGTCGATGACCGGGTTCTGGTCGGCCGCCACCGTGAAGCGCGCATTCGGGTGCGCCGCCTTGCGGCCCGAGTCGGGCGTCCAGTCGTTGCCCTGCCAGTCGATGCAATGCGCAGGGGCCGGGCCCTTGCCCTCCCACCAGACATCGCCGTCGTCGGTAAGCGCCACATTGGTGAACAGCACGTTCTCGCGCAGCGAAGCCATGCAGTTGAAGTTGGTCTTCTCGTTGGTGCCCGGCGCCACCCCAAAATAGCCCGCCTCGGGGTTGATGGCGTACAGGCGGCCGTCGGAGCCTGGCTTGATCCAGGCAATGTCGTCGCCGATGGTGGTGACCTTCCAGCCCGAAAGAGTCTCGGGCGGGATCAGCATTGCGAAATTGGTTTTGCCGCAGGCCGACGGAAACGCCGCCGCCACGTGCATTTTCTTGCCCTGGGGCGACGTCACGCCCAGAATCAGCATGTGCTCGGCCATCCAGCCCTCGTCGCGGCCCATGTTCGAGGCGATGCGCAGCGCAAAGCACTTCTTGCCCAGCAGCGCGTTGCCGCCGTAACCCGAGCCAAACGACCATATCTCGCGGGTTTCGGGGTAATGCACAATATATTTTGTTTCATTGCAGGGCCAGGCCACGTCTTGCTGGCCCGGCTGCAGGGGCATGCCCACCGAATGCACGCAGGGCACGAAGGCGCCATCGGGGCCCAGCACGTCGTACACCTTGCGGCCCATGCGCGTCATGATGCGCATATTGGCCACCACATAGGGCGAATCGGTAAGCTCGACGCCGATGTGCGCAATAGGCGAACCCAGCGGCCCCATCGAAAACGGAATCACATACATCGTGCGCCCGCGCATGCAGCCCGCGAACAGCCCGTTCAGCGTTTCGCGCATGCCGGCCGGATCGACCCAGTTGTTGGTGGGGCCGGCGTCTTCCTCTTTTTGCGAACAGATGAAAGTGCGGTCTTCCACACGCGCCACATCGGAAGGATCGGACCACGCCAGGTAGGAATTCGGCCGCTTTTCAGGATTCAGGCGGCGCAGCGTGCCGGCCTGCACCATCATCTCGCACAACCTGTCGTACTCTTCCTGGGAACCGTCGCACCACTCGATGCGGTCGGGCTGTGTCAACTCGGCGATCTTGCCCACCCACTGCTTGAGAGCCGAATGCCTGACCCAGTCGGGCGCATTCACATTGGTGGCGGGTTCGGGCACTGCTGCGGCGTTCATACGCTGGTCTCCTGTATGTGATACTGATGTTCAGTCCACTTTATATATCGTCCCGCCGCTGCCATAAAGCCCGGCGGGGCAACGAAACGAGTCTGCGGTTACAGAGTTTTGGCGGCGGGCGGGATCACCGTAGAGGCCCACGACACCAGCAGCCACTGCCCGTCGCGTTCCGCCCACACCGACTGGAACAGATTATTGAGGTCTTTTTTCTTGCCGTGGCTTTCGATCTGCATGATGACATGCCCGTGCATGATCGCCATTGGGCCATACAGCCGAACCTGCGCGCTTTCGCGCCTGGCCGCCAGATAGCGCGTGCTGCCCTCGCGCAGCGACTGCAGATATTGCTCTTTCGTGTCGACCACCGCCGAAGAGTGCGTATAGATCACATCATCGGCCAGCACGCGCGCCAGCGCATCCAGGTCATTGGCCAGCATGGCCCGGCAGCGCTCGTCGTCCGCCTGGTACAGGCGGTGCTCGGCGTCAGATTGCATATTCATGTCTTGTCTCCCTTGAAGCCTAAAGATACTGCTCCCTCGCCCTCATTACCAGCGCCAAAGCCCAAAAAACGCCCTGGACTTCCCTTTGGCCCTGCTCTTATAGGGCAATTACCGAGTCCAACCACTGAACTCTCGAGCCACATAAATATACTTTTTGTTTATAGTCAGGGCCACAACACCAAGGAGACTTCAAGATGTCCACCCCCGAACCCATCAAGCTGCTCGGCCTGTGCGGCAGCCTGCGCAAAGCCTCCAACAGCCTCGCCGTCATCAGGACACTGGCCGAATCCCTGCCCGGCCACATCCGGATGCCCCTCTTTCCCCTGCACGACATCCCGCCCTACAACGCCGACCTCGACGGCGACCTGTGCCCCGACGAAGTGCGCAAGATGAAACAGGCCATCGGCGACTGCCAGGGCCTCGTCCTTTGCTCGCCCGAATACAACTACGGCATCTCCGGCGTACTCAAGAACGCCCTCGACTGGGCATCCAGGCCCAGCATGAACTCCCCCCTGAAGGGCAAACCCGCCCTCATCATGACCTCGTCCCCCAGCTTCGCCGGCGGCGTCCGGGCCCAGGTCCAGATACGTGAAACCCTCACCGCCTGCCTCTCCCGCCCCCTGAACCGCGCCCAGGTCGTCGTCAACCACGCCAACGACAAGGTCAAGGACGGCAAGCTCACCGACCAGCCCTCCATCGACTTCATGCTGGCCGCCATCGACGACTTGGTCGCCGAGATACGGCTGGTCGAAGGCGCTTAAGAGGCCAAACGCCCCTTGCCACGCTCCAACGTTAGCAAGGGACGGCGTGTCCTTTGCTGGGCCGCCACCTCGCAACCTGCATGCCGCGCGGATCCACCATGCGCCAACCGGTACAGTGATGGGCAGCGAGCCGTTCGGATCCGCCATGCACCAACCGGTACAGTGAGGAACAGTATGTCGTTCAAATCCGCCAATGCACCATACTGGTAGGGCGAGGGGCGACGTGCCCTTTTCCGGACCGTCCACCCGCGCCGAATTTCTCTGATTGGACCGGGGGCTTTCGGCGCCAGCCTGTCCGAATCCCGAGTCGCGCAGCGACGAGGTTGAGTTCTGCCGCCGCCCGGACCAATCAGAGAAATTCGGGAAGCCCGAAGGGCCGCAGGGTGTCGGTCCGGAAAAGGGCACGTCGCCCCTCGCCCGGTTAAAGAACTAGGCTCTCGAGAATGTCCAAAAAGGGTATGCCGCCCCTCGCACGGTTAAGAACCCAGATCAAAGCATGGTAATAAGAGAGAAGAGTCTCACTCTATACGGTAACGGCCCAGCTACGGCACCGGCCCAGCGGAAAAAGCTACCCCTTCAGCCCCCTAACCCACCGCCCATAAGCCCTCCGCAACATCTCACGCATCCCCGCCGTACGCGCATCCAAATCAGCCACAATCTCGTCCCGCGTATTCACCGCCGACGCCCCCTTCGCCAGTTCCCGGTCTATCGCCTTCCCGTTCGCCCGCACATACAGTTCCACCAGTTCAGGCGTCATCTCAAGATGAAACTGCATTCCCAGATGACGATCATCCATCAAGAATGCCTGGTTCGGATACTGCGCGCTGGCCGCCAGCCGCTTCGCTCCCTCGGGCAGACTGAACGCATCGCCATGCCACTGGAACACCTCCTTCGCCCCCTCGCCCAGCCATTCGTCCGCCTCAGGCGCGGGCTCCAGATTCACGTCCTGCCAGCCGATCTCCATCGACGGCCCGCGCGCAACCGCAGCGCCGAACGCCGCCGCCATCACCTGGCTGCCCAGGCAATGGCCCGCCACCGGTATGCCTTCCTGGCGGGCCCGCTTCACCAGCTCGATTTCCTCATCGATCCAGGCCAGCCCATCGTTAACCCCCATCGAGCCGCCCATCAGGATGATCCCGCTGAACACCGACGGATCATCGGGAATGGGCGCCCCGTCCATCACCGGCACGATCACCCAGGGAACCCCCAGCTCGTTCAATACAGACGTAACGGCGCCCGGCAGGCCAACATGAGTGTGCTGGAAAATAGCAATGGGTTTCATTGAAAGCATGTCTCCCCCGGCGACGAACCGCCGGAAAAAAAGCGTGGCAAACACCCGGCCTGTCGGCCAGGGCGGCTCTGCCACGATGTACCAGGGGCGCCTGCTGCAGCGCCCCTATTGAATACGCCCGGCATTGCCCCGCCATGGACAGCGGCGCATGCGCCGAGGCGCACGATCGATGCCGGCAGCAAGGCTGATACCGGCATCGACCGTGCGCATCAGAACAGGCTGAAGTACTCCCGGTGTTCCCACTCGGTCACTTCCAGGTTGAAGCGGGAAAGCTCGGCCTCTTTGATGTGGCAGTAGTAGTTCACGAACAGCGGCGTCAGTTGCTCGCACAGGTACTCGTCGCGGCGCAGCGCATCCAGGGCCGCCGGCAGCGAGCGCGGCAGCGGCTCGGTGGCGTCTTCATACGGCATGTCGGCGCTGGGGCAGGGAACCAGCTTGCGGCGTATGCCGTCCAGCCCCGAAAACACCTGCGACGCCATGTACAGATAGGGATTAGCCGTGGGTTCGCCCACCCGGTTCTCGATACGGGTGGCCGCCTGCCCCACCCCGCCCAGCACCCGCAGCATCGCCCCGCGGTTGTCGCGCCCCCAACTGGCCCGATCAGGGGCCAGCGAGAACGAGCGGTAGCGGCGGTAGCCGTTGATGGTGGGCGTGGACAACGGCGCCGCGCCACTGGCATGCGCCAGCAGCCCCGCCAGATACTGGCGGCCAAGCTCTGAAAGATCTTCCCCTTCGTTCTCGGGAATGAACAGGTTGCGGCCCGTGGCCTTGTCACACAAGGACTGGTGCAGATGCCATCCGCTGGACATCACGCTGGGTATGCGCGGACGGCACATGAAGGTGGCGTGATAGCCATGACGCTGGCACACCTGCTTGACCGCGCTGCGCACCAGCACCATGGCGTCGGCGGCCAGCATGCCCGGCATGGGCCCGAAGGTAAGCTCGAACTGGCTGGGGCCGAATTCGATTTCCATCGAATGAACCGGCAGCTTAAGCCCCTGCATCGTGGTGCGCAGCAGCTCCATCAGCTCTTCGCTGGCGTCGTAGCGCTGCTCGGTCAGGTACTGGTAGCCGTGGGTCAGCAGCGACACCTCGGGCGGCACGCCCGGCTGTCCCGGATGGCTGCCGTCGTGCAGGCCCATGCGCGGGTCTTCCACCCGAAACACATGAAACTCCACTTCGAGCCCCGCGGTCAGGCTCAGGCCAAGTTCGTCGAGATCGGCCAGCGCGCGGCGCAGAATGCTGCGGGTGGCCAGGGGCGCCGGACGGCCGTCGGTCATATAAGCGTCGCACAACACCCAGCCGCTGCGAGGCGACCAGGGCAAAATGCGGAAGGTAGAAGGGTCGGCCACCAGCACAAAGTCGGCGGCGCCCTGCATGCCTTCGAACTGAAAACCGCCGCCGGCCGAAAACACCGGAAACACCGTCATGTGCGAGGTGTCTTTGGCGAACAGCGTCGTGGTCATGTTGACCCCGCCCCGCAAGGCGCCTATGGCCTCGGAGGCCACCAGCGTCTTGCCGCGCAAGATGCCGTGCTGGTCGGGAAAGGCGAAGCGCACCACATCCACTTCTCCGGACTCCAGGCGGCGCGCCAGCTCTTCGGCCGCGCCCGCCTGTTCAGGCGTCCAGGCCTGGTACTTCTCGACAAAACTAGCCATGTTTCGTCCTTAGGCGCTAAGCCGCTCAGATGCCCAGCCGGATTCCTGGCGGCGCCGCAGGTCGGCCTCGACCCAGTAGGCTTTCTCTTGTTTGCGCG
>Ga0180218_1000798_pt1 | contig 23544 bp, 27 predicted proteins | sample eDN3rd37CKraftBY_FD_151334 | JGI IMG/M metagenome (GOLD analysis project Ga0180218, IMG submission 151334) | Enriched backyard soil microbial communities from Emeryville, California, USA - eDNA 3rd pass 37_C Kraft BY (version 2) (version 2) | ecosystem: Environmental > Terrestrial > Soil >...
GCATTAGCGTGGACCATGAGGACCTCTCGGTGATCGATGTGCCTAGTGCTAACCACACCGATACCGGAGGTCCTCACCTATTAGCGCTCACCACGCCGTTCACAACCTGTCTGGGAATTACAGCTAGGCGACCGGGATCTCGGCCGCGATGCGGTCCAGCAGCGCGGTGTAGCGGTCGGCCTCCCGGTGCGGGCCGGGTTTACCGCTGCTGATCAGCCCGGCCGCCAGCCGCCGCTGCGGGTCCGCCCACACCGCGATGTTGGTCAGCCCGGTGTGCCCGAACGCGGCGGGAGCGTTGCGGCCGAACGGCCCGAACCGCTTGGAGCCCAGCATGTATCCGGTGCCCCAGCGCAGCGGCGCCAGCCCGACCGCCACGTCGGGGCGCAGCCGCCGGGCCTGGGCCGTCGCGGCCGCCAGCGTCTCCGGTCTTATGATCCGCACCCCGTCGAGTTCACCTCCGCGGCGCAGCAGTTCGGCGAACCGGGACAGCTCGAACGCCGTGGACACCGTGTTCGACGACGGCAGCACGCTGGTCAGGTACTGCGGGCTGTTGGTGAACGGGATGATCTTGTACAGCGACCCGCCCACCGCCAGCTGGAAGATCGTCCGCGCCGGCTGCGGCAGCTCCCGGCCCGTCGCGTGGCTGGGCGCGACCAGCGGAACATCCTGCGGCGCAACGCCGTAATTCGTCCACCGGAAGCCGAGCGGTTCGAGGATCTCGGTGGCCAGGATGTCGCGGATGTTGCGGCCGGCGGCGGCGCCGACGATCTCGCGGATCAGCGGCCCCCACGTCAGCCCGTGGTAGATGTGCACCAACCCGGGCCGGTACAGCGGTTTGAGCTTCCCGAGTTGTTCACGGGTGTACTCGCTGTCGTCCATCCGGCTCAGATCCGGCCGCGGACCGGTGTGGATCGGGATACCCGCGCTGTGGGTCATCACATGCCGGATCGTGGTGCGGTGCTTGCCGTGGCTGGTGTAGGTCGGCAGGTACTCGCACACCCGGTCATCGAGCGAGAACACCCCGCGCTCGACGAGCATGTGCACCACCGTCGATGTGATCGCCTTGGCCGCCGAGTACGTGCAGAACGGGGTTTCGGTTGTGACAGGTATCTTTTCGGCGTCCGGCGGGTCCGACGGTCCGTTGCCCCAGGCGTGCCCGATGGCGCGGTTGAGCACCACCCGGCCGTTGTGGCGCAGGCACAGCTGGATCGCCGGGTGCATGCCGGCGCGGTACCAGTGCCGGGCGGCCTGCCAGATCCGGTCGACGGCGGCCGGGTCGATCCCGGAGTGGTCCTCCTCGCCGACGGTGGTGACCGCGTCGAGGTCGTCGGGCACGACGATCCGGCCGCCCGGCGTCACGGGGACTCCGTGCGGTGCAGGGTGGCGCCGAGGTGGTGCTGCAGCGGCTGGCCGACGGCCGCCATCTGCACCGTGTAGGTCAGCTCGTCGCCGCTGACGGTGATCGAACGGGTCAGTGTCACAACGTCTTTCGCAGAGGCGGTGCGCCCCACGGACGTCGACGTCAGCTCCAGTCGCAGCCCGGCTTCGGTGACCGTCAGCGTGCCCTCCTCGATCTCGGTGATGCCGGTCGGATGCGCCAGCACCCACTCGGCGCGGCCCGGCGCGGGCACCCGCAGGTAGCCGACCTCGGCGTGCAGGGGGCGGCCGTCGTCGGCGGCCGCGGTGCGCTGCTGGTAGGTCAGGAACGGTTTGCCGACGTGCCCGAAGGTGATCTGCTCGGTGTAGGCGAACGGGGTGATCGTCGGGTACTCACCGGAGCCCCGCCCGGCCCAGGTGCCGAGCAGCGGCGCGAGCGCGGTGAGATCGGGGTGCAGGTCGGCCACGCGGCCAGATTAGCGGGGCGGCCCGGTCAGGATGCCCTTGCCGATGAACGTGCCGAGCTGGCCCAGCACGTCACCCGCGGCGGGCGGGGGTGGCAGCGGCTGGTTGGTCAGCTGCCACTGCTGGCAGTCGTTGGTGGTGAACGACGCGTCGGTGGCTTCGATCTTGACGACCTGCGGCTTCTTGGTCAGCGCGTTGTCCAGCATCTTGTTGTCCGCGCCGGTGCGCTTCCAGTAGCAGGCGCCGTTCTCGATCGGCCCGGCCGAGGCGTACACACCGGGGACGATGTCCACACCGACCTTGTACGTGCCGTCGGCGTCGATCGAGGTCTTGGGTGCGGGCGGCGGCGCGGGCGCCGGGGTCGGCTCGGCGTGCGCGACACCCGCCCCGCCGAGGGCGAGGATCGTCGCCGCGGCGACGATCACGGGTCGCGTCAGGCTCATAGAAAGATAGTCTAAGTGATTTCGGGGGTGGTGGCGAAAAGCCTGGACACCGCCGCCACGGCGGACCGTGGCGGCGGATCGTCCCGGCTCAGCCGGCTCAGCCGGCCGAGTCCGTTTGGCCGGCTCAGCCGGCCCAGCCCATTTGGCCGGCTCAGCCGGCCATGAACTCGGCATAGGCCGACGCCAGCTCCGGCGGCAGCGCGGTGATGTTGCAGCTCTGCTGCACCTCACCGATCGGTGCCAGGATGCCGCGCAGCGCGTAGTACTCCTGCGGGTTGCCGGTGAAGTAACCGCGCAGGGTGGCGGCGGCCTGCGGCCGCGGCTGACCGAACGCGGCCGTCACCGCCTGGTTGGCGCCCGGATGGGCGTCCAGGTAGGCGCGTGCCTCCCCGGTGACCGAGCTGACGGTGCCCGACACCGCAGCGGCGCTGCAGTCCGGAGCGGCCACGGCCGACGGTGCGGTTGCGGTGACCAGACCGCCGAACAGGCCGGCAGCACAGACACCGGCGATACGCACGGCAATACCACGAGAATTCATAGTCATTTCCTTTGATTTGGTTCGTTGCTTACGTCCCCCGAACCCGTAACCCAAAGTACCCACAGCGATCAGTGCTCAATCGGGCGCGCATATGCGAAAAACCATGATCACGCTGGTGTTACACCATTTCGGGGTGATCTATGTTGCAATTTCTGCCGATTCGGCTAAGCCGGCGAACAGAGATCTTGATTTCCCTCACAATTGCCGCGCGGCTCTTAAATGATCGTGATACCGGACGTGACCGAATTGTTATTCGCGCTGCCGCCGGCGGGACCGCGGAATCTAAGGTGGTGGCCGTGACACAGCCCTGGCCCAGCCCGCCCCCGCCGGTGACGCCCACCTGTTACCGCCACCCCGACCGCGTCACCTATGTGCGTTGTGCGCGCTGCAACCGCTTCATCTGCCCCGAGTGCATGCGTGCCGCCGCCGTCGGGCACCAGTGCGTGGACTGCGTCAACGAGGGCGCCCGCAGCGTGCGTCAGCCCCGCACCCAGTTCGGCGGGGTGCCGCAGGCCAAGCCGACGGTCACCTACACGCTGATCGCCGTCAACGTGCTGGTCTTCCTGCTGCAGGCGGTGCTGCCCGGGTTCACCCGCGAGTTCGTGCTGCAGCCCTACGCGGTGGCCGACGGCGAGTTCTACCGGCTGCTGACCTCGGCGTTCCTGCACTACGGCCTGACCCACATCCTGTTCAACATGTGGGCGCTCTACGTCGTCGGACCAGCCCTGGAGGCGGCGCTGGGCCGGTTGCGGTTCGTCGGCCTGTACGCGCTCAGCGCGCTGGGCGGCTCGGTGCTCGTCTACCTGTTGTCGGCGCCGAACGCCGCGACCGCCGGCGCGTCCGGGGCGATCTTCGGGCTGTTCGGCGCGACGTTCGTGGTGGGCAAACGGCTCAACATGGACGTGCGGTGGGTGGCCGCGATCATCGTCATCAACCTGGTGTTCACGTTCGTCTTCCCGCTGATCAGCGGTCAGGCCATCAGCTGGCAGGGCCACCTCGGCGGGCTGTTCACCGGCGCGGCGGTGGCCGCCGCCTACACCTACGCCCCGCGTAACTCCCGCGACGTCGTGCAGATCGCGGCGACGGTCGCCGCCCTGGTGCTCTTCGCGGTGCTGATCTGGTACCGCACCGCAGCCCTGTGGTCGGCGCTGGGCGTCTGACCGTGCGGTCCGGCGGCAGCGCCGCCTGCACCCCCATCGTGACGGGGTTGGCCGTGCTGCTGGTCGGGGTGCCCGCGGTCGCGGTCGTCGGCATGTTCGCGCCGCGGATCCCGTATCTCGGGCTGGCCACCGCGTTCGCCCCGTGGTACATCGCCTGGGTCGTCGTGGCCGCGGCGGCGGGCACGGTGCTGGCCGCCGCGGGGTGGCTCGTCCGGCGGGGCCGGGTCACCGTGGTCGTCGCGGTGGCCGGGGTGCTCACCGTCGTCGGCGCGTCGGTGATCACCGTGCGCATGGCCGACGCGGTGCGCCGCGCCGGGGCCGACGTCGACGTCGCCGCGCTGTTCAGCCTGGCCCGCCCGCAGCAGGAGCCGCCCGACGCCGAGGTGGTCTACACCGAGTTCGACGGAAAACCGTTGGAGCTGAGCATCTATCGCCCACCCATCGCGGCGGCCCAGGCCCCGGTGCTGGTGTTCGTGCACGGCGGCGGATGGGTGGCAGGCCACCGGCTGGCGCACAGCGACGACCTGCGCTGGTTCGCCGACCGCGGGTGGCTGACCATCACCGTCGGCTACAGCCTGTCCACCCCGGAGCAGCCCCGCTGGGACGTCGTGCAGAGCCAGATCGGCTGTGCGCTGGCCTGGATCGGCCGCGAGGCCCACCGCTACGGCGGCGACCCGCGGCGGCTGTCGATCACGGGTGACTCGGCGGGCGGCAACCTCGCGATCAACGCCGCCTACCAGCGGGCCACCGGAACGCTGCGCTCGTCGTGTGGCGGCGACATCCCGGCGGTCTCCGCGGTGTCGGCGCTCTATCCGGCGGTCAACCCCGCGGGCATGTTCGACAACGACTACCCGGTCACCGGACCGCAGGGCCGCGCGATGGCCTCGACCTACACCGGCGGCACCCCGCAGCAGTACCCGGACCGCTACGCGGCCATCGCGTCGGCCACCCACATCAGCCCCGCCGCCCCGCCCACGCTGATCCTGCTGCCCGAGGACGACCACCTGGTCCCGCCCGCCGACACCTACCGGTTCGTCGAGCAGGCCCGCGCCGCGGGCGTCGAGGTCGACCTGGTGGCGGTCCCGTTCGCCGACCACGTGTTCGACGCCCGGCCCGGCAGCATCGGCGAGCAGGCCTACCGCCAGTTGACCGAACGCTGGCTGCGCGAACACGGCCAGGCGCCATAGGGGCGGTGGTAGAGAGGCAGACATGGCCGACGATCCGCTCGACGCGCTCTACGCCGCGAGCCTCGAGGACTTCACCGCGCTGCGCACCGAACTCGCGCGGGCGGCGAAGAAACGCGGCGACACCGAGGCGGCCAAACGGATCTCGTCGGCGCGTAAACCCACCACCGCCGCCTGGGTGGTGAACCGGCTCGCGCTGGCCGACGAGGACACGGCCCGGCGGCTGCGTGAGCTCGGGGAGCGGTTACGCGACGCACACGCCGCCATGGACGGCGCCCGCATCCGTGAGCTCACCGCCGAACAGCGACGGCTCGTCGACGCCTATACCAGGGCCGCGTTCGAGGAGGCCGGCGTCACGGAGACCGCTGCGCTGCGCCACGACGTCACCGCCACCCTGCAGGCCGCCGTCGCCGACCCCGACGTCGCGAACCGGCTCGGCCGGCTGACCAAGGCCGAACGATGGTCGGGCTTCGGCGAATTCGGGGACACCGCGATCGTCGTCAGCCCCAGCGCCAAGCGCCGCACCGCGGCCCAGAAGCCCGAGCCCGAACCGGAACCCGAGCCCGAGGACGACCGCGCGGCCGTCGAGGAACGCCGCCGGGCCCGCGAGGAGCTCGCCGCCGCCGAACACGCCCGAACCGAGGCGGACCACACCCTCACCGAACGACAGTCCGATCTGGCTGCCGCACGGTTGCGCCACCAGGACGCCCAGCGGCGGCTCGAGGAAGCCGAACGCGCACTGGCCGAGGCCGAGCAGGCCTACAGCGCCGCCAAACAGGACACCCGCGACGCCGCCGCCCGGGTCCGGGAGGCCAACAAGCGGCTGCGCGCTATGGAGTGAGCGCGCGGATCAACCCGTTCCGGTGTCGCCGACGACCCGTTATGTTTCTAGGGTCGCTTACCGCCGGTAAGCGAAATGCTAAGCGGGACGCTTAAATTCGGAGGTTCGGCGTGTCAAGCGATGTGCGTAGGGCGGTCACCGGAGCCTCGATCGGCAACGTCGTCGAGTGGTTCGACTTCGCGATCTACGGGTTCCTGGCAACCTTCATCGCCGCCAAGTTCTTCCCGGCGGGCAACGACACGGCCGCGCTGCTGAACACGTTCGCGATCTTCGCCGCCGCCTTCTTCATGCGCCCGCTCGGCGGGTTCGTCTTCGGGCCGCTGGGCGACCGGATCGGCCGCCAGCGCGTGCTGGCCCTGGTGATCCTGCTGATGTCGGCGGCCACGGTGCTGATCGGCCTGCTGCCGACATACGCCACCATCGGCGTCGCCGCGCCGCTGCTGCTGCTGTTGCTGCGCTGCCTGCAGGGTTTCTCGGCGGGCGGCGAATACGGCGGCGGTGCAGTGTATCTCGCGGAGTATGCCGACCAGCGCCGCCGCGGTATGACGATCACGTTCATGGCGTGGTCCGGGGTGGTCGGATTCCTGCTCGGCTCGGTGACGGTCACCCTGCTGCAGGCGCTGCTGCCAGCCGCGGCGATGGACTCCTACGGCTGGCGTATCCCGTTCCTGATCGCCGGGCCGCTGGGGCTCGTCGGCCTCTACATCCGGTTGCGACTCGACGACACCCCGCAGTTCGCCGAACTGAGCCGCTCCGAGCAGGTCGCCGAATCGCCACTGCGGGAAGCGGTCACGACATCATGGCGGCCCATCCTGCAGGTCATCGGCCTGTTCATCGTCTTCAACATCGGCTACTACGTGGTGTTCACGTTCCTGCCGACGTATATGAACAAGACGCTGGAGTTCTCCAAGACCGACTCATTCATCTCGATCACGCTCGCATGTGTGGTCGCGCTGGTCCTGATCCTGCCGTTCGCGGCGCTGTCGGACCGGATCGGCCGGCGCCCGATGCTGATCGCCGGGGCGGTCGGGTTCATCGTGTTCGGGTATCCGCTGTTCCTGCTGTTGAACTCCGGATCGCTGGCCGGTGCGATCGCCGCGCACTGCGGGTTGGCCGTCATCGAGTCGATCTACATCTCGGTCGCGGTGTCGGCGGGCGTCGAACTGTTCGCCACCCGGGTGCGCTACAGCGGCTTCTCGATCGGCTACAACGTCTGCGTCGCCGCGTTCGGAGGCACCACCCCCTACGTCGTCACCTGGTTGACCGCGCGCACCGGTGACACCCTGGCGCCGTCGTGGTACCTCATCGCGGCGGCCGTCATCTCGCTCGCCACCGTGCTGACGCTGCGGGAGTCCGCGGGACGTCCGTTGGCGCAGACCACTGATCGCCGGCAGGCGGCAGCGATACAGTGACGGTGTGCCGCCGCAACGAAGTCCCGCACCGCGGCCTCGGCTGACGTCACGAGGCGCCGCCACCCGCAACCGGATCGTGCTTGCCGCCGCGGAACTCATGCACGCACAGGGTGTCGCGGCGACCACCATCGACGACGTGCTGGCCGCCAGCGCCACCAGCAAATCACAGTTCTACCAACACTTTGACGACAAGACCGAGCTGGTCTACGAGGTCATCAACCAGCGCGCCGACGACGTGCTGTCCTGGCAGCGGCTGCGGCTGGAGAAGGTCGACTCCTTCAAGGGCCTGTACCAGTGGCGCGACGCGATGGTGCAGCGCTGTGTGCTGCGGCGCGGGTTGTGGGGCTGCGAACTCGGTTCTCTGGCAGCGGAATTGTCCGACACCGACGACCGCGCCCGCGCCTCGCTGGCCGAGCACTTCGCCGAGTGGAAGGCCCTGCTGGCGGGGGCGCTGGAGCGCATGCGTGACAACGGCATCCTGCGTGCTGACGCCGATATCTCTACGCTCGCAACGGGTTTACTCGCCGCGGTGGAGGGCGGCTACCTGCTGTCGCAGACCGGCCGGGATCCACGGCTGATGCAGTCGGCGCTCGACATGGCCATCGGCCACGTGGCGTCGTTCGCGACAGCCGCGACGTCCTAGTTGTCGCCCGGGATCGCCGTCGGCGCGGGCGGGGCGAACACCGTCGGGGAGAACGGGTTGGGGCCCGGGTCGATGCGCGGGGCCTTCTCCGTCGGCTCCACCTCGGCGGCGGTGGTCGTCGTCGTGGTGGTCTCCGTGCTGGTTTCGGTGCTGGTTTCGGTGCTGGTCTCGGGGGCCTTCTCCTCGTTGGAGCACGACGCGGTGATCAGGACCATCGACAGTGCGGCGGTACCTCCGGCCAGCAGCGCGATGCGACGACCCAACTGAGCATTCATGATGCAGTCCAATCTGTAGCTGGACTGAACTGTATCGTCCAAAAATCAGACTAGTCAACAGGGAAAACATCTAGCTCTGCTCCATAAATTGGACTGTGCAGTCCAATCTGATGCCTGCGGGGCCGGGGTGCGCTGCTCGGCTCGCGGGGAGTTCTCAGCGACCGCGCAGGCCGGAGCCAGTTGCGAGCCAGTTCGGTGGCCTACCGTCGCCGCCATGACCAGATATCGGCTACTCACCGTCGCGGTGCTGACCGCGGCCGCGGTCGTGGCCTCGGCGGGCGTCGCCGCCGCCGACGGCTACACCGGCGAAACCTACGGCGACGCGGTGGCCCAGCTCAGCGAGGCGGGCGAGACCGCGATCATCTCCAGTCGCACCGGCGACGCGCTGCCCGAGGACGAGTGCGTCGTCACGCACGCCCAGAAGGCGTCGTGGCTCAAGGGCGACGACTTCAGTCACGTCACCGACACCGTGCTGCTGGACCTCAACTGCAACGCGCCGGTCGCGACCGCCAAGACGCCGGGCAACTCGGCGGCCAGCCCGCAGGGCCGGGCGGCGCTCAAAGCCAGCAAGCAAGCCAGCAAGCAAGCAAGCCAGTAAGCACTAGCGAGCGCTCACCCTCGTACGGATTCGGACAATCCCGTACCAGGATGAGCGCTCGCGGGGTGAGGGAGGGGGTTAGCCGGCGCGGACGGTGCGGCCGCCGACCAGGAAGCTTCCTGCCAGCACCAGCACACCGATCACCGCGACGGGGATGCTCCACATCCGACGGTCGGACACCGCGGTGTCGCACTGCGCCACGTAGTCCGTGTGCGGAATCACTTCGTTGATGATCGGCAGGTTCACCGGGTTGTTGTTGTCGGCCCGGGCGGCCGACGAGTTGTCGGCAGCAATCGCGTTACCGCACCCGATCTTCTGGTTGTCGGGACCCGCGATAGACACCGGCATCAGCAGTCCGATGATTCCCACGAGCAGCACGAGCGCGCCCGCCAGCAAAACCAACCGTCGTAGATTCATGATCGGTTCTGTGCCCGGTTCGGCTGCCGCTCAAACCCGTGGTCGACTTCGCGGCGGTGCGCAGGATGTGCTTCTCTTGTCCGGTGTCCGGCCGTAGTCGAAAGGAGCGCGACGCGTTGGAGGGCCCGCGGTGCTAGACCAGGGTTTGACCATCCTGTTCGCCCTGCTCGCTGCGGTATTTCTCGCCATCGGCATCGTGGTCCGGCAGCGTGCGACGCTGGACGTCCCGCCGGAGCACGGGGTCAGCGGGGTGATGCTGATGACCCTGCTGCGCCGACCGCTGTGGTGGGCTGGCACCGGCGCCGCCGTCGCCGGATACTTGTTCCAGGCCCTGGCGTTGATGAAGGGTTCCCTGCTGCTGGTGCAGCCGATCCTGGTCTCGGCGCTGCTGTTCGCGCTGCCGCTGAGCGCGCGGCTGGCCAACCGCCGGGTCACCCGTGCCGAATGGCTGTGGGCGCTGCTGCTGACCGTCGCACTGGCGGTGTTCGTCGTGCTGGCCAAGGCCCGGCCCGGTGACTACGAGGCGTCCGCGCCGATGTCGGCGATGGTGGCGGTGATCTGCGCGGTCGCGGTCACGGCGTGCGTGGTGATCGCACTGCGGTGCGGTGACTGGAAGCGGGCCGTGCTGCTGGCCGTCGCCGTCGGCCTGCTGTTCGGGGTGGTGGCGGTGCTGACCAAGATCGTCGTGCACCTGCTGGCCTACGACGGGCCGCTGTCCGTGGTGACCGCACCCGCGCTGTATCTGCTGCTGGTCCTCGGGGTGCTCGCGGTGTTCCTGCAGCAGTCGGCGTTCCACGCCGGCTCGCTGCAGACCTCGGTGCCGACCATGCTGGTGCTCGAACCGGTGATCGCGGTCGTGCTCGGTGCGCTGGTGCTCGGCGAGCACCTCACGGTCAACGGGGTCAAGGTGGTGGCGATCGGCGTCGCGGTGGTCGCGATGGCGGCGGCGACGATCGCGCTGGGCCGCGAGGAGGGGGCCCTGGAGGAGGAGATCGAGGCCCTGGCCGCCGAAAAGGCCCGCGGCCGGGGTTAGCGCTCCTTCGATATCGCCGTCCACATCAGCCGCGCGGCGTCGCGGGCCGGCTGGTTCGGGGCGATCGGCTCCGACACCCCGGGCTGTTCGGCCGGTGCGCCGCTGATGTGCTCGATCAGCGCCACCGCCAGCTCGCGCAGTTTGACGTTGAACTCCTGGCTGGCCCGCCGCAGCACGCTCCACGCCTGTTCGGCGTCGCAGCCGAGCAGGCCCATCAGCGCCCCCTTGGCCTGCTCGATCGCCCCGCGGGACTGCAGCGCGGTGAGCAGGTCCTCGAACGCCGCCTCGTTCTGCGCCGCCGTCGTGACCAGCGCCGCCGACACCAACTGCTCGTAGCTGATCAGCGCGGTGACGGTGGCCGCCGACGCCGGCTCACTGAGCGTGGCCGACAGCACGATCGCGGCGTCCTCACGCCAGAACCCGGGCACCGCGGCGACACCGTGCACCGACTCCAGTTCCGGGATCGGCGTCAACGCGGCCACCGCCTCGCGGGTGAGCTGCGGCCACCGGTCGTCGGACCACACATCGAGGCTGAGCACCGGCACCTGGTACGTCAGCGCGTCGGCGACCGGGCCGCCGAGTCCGGACAGCTGCGCCGACACCAGTTCGGCCCCGATGCCCAGCGCCGCCAGCGGCGCGGGATCCTCCCGCAGCTGCCTGTCGTGCACGGTCACGGTGATCCCCAGCGCCGACGGCAGCTCCGCGCGCAACCGCTCCAGGATGCGGTGCAGCAGCGTGATCAGCTCGGGGTGATGCCGGGGCTGGAAGTTGGGTGCTGGCACAGGTGATCCGCTCTGAAATCCGCTCAGTCGACGATGGTGACCGTCGCGACCTTGTCCAGGCCGGAGATTCTGAGCAGGGTCGGGACCGAACCCGTCGCGGGGACCACGAGGTTGAGTTTGGCGGTTGCCGCGACCGAGAACAACTCGCGCAGGGCTGCGCTGTCGCAGTAGCTCACCTCGGTGAGGTCGACGGTGACGTCCGAGCCGCTCTCGGCCGCCTGCGTGAGCAGCTTCGCGAACTCGCCGACATTGGCCAGGTCGATCTCGCCGGTCGCGGTGACCACCGCGGACGTCTCACCGCTACCGCTGGTCAGCTGGAACTGGTTGGCCGTCATGGCTGTTCAGACCTCCACCGCCGTGACAGTGACGGTGTGAACATGGGCGATCACGGCACCTCCCTAGCTGTTTAGAGGCGCCACCGCCTCGGGGCATGTTCCACAGTCCGCATCGCTGCCTCTCGCCGACAGACGTCCCGTAGTTGTCATATCACACGCCTCGTCCCCGGAGATTGACGAAAACGATGACACCTGGAATGGGGATGGGATTGCGGATTGAGACATCGTCCTGGATTGCGGAGGTGCCCCACGCGATAAGCTCGGCGCATTGCCGCCTGAGGTGGCGGCGCTGACCGGAGGGCGGCTGTTGTCTCGTATCGATCCGATCACCACCTCGGTTTCCCACGAGGGTGGCATCGCGGTGCTGACAGTCGGTGGCGACGTCGATCTCGCCACCGTGCCGACGTTCGAAGCGGCGATCGCTGAGGCCCTGGCACCGGAACCCACCGCGTTGGTCATCGACCTGACCGCGGTGGACTTCCTCGCCTCCGCCGGGCTGCAGGCGCTGGTCGCCACCCATGAGAAGGTCAGCAAGTCGGCCCGCTTCGTGGTCGTCGCCGAGGGGCCGGCCACCAGCCGGCCCATCCGCCTGACCGGTCTGGACCAGGTCTTCGCGTTGTACCCGACGCTCGAGGAAGCGCTGGCCGCGCTCAACGCCGGTTCCTGATTTTCGGCGGTCCGCTTAACCCTGCGCTGACCCGCAGGCTCGGTTAGAGTGCGGGCACGCCGGGATGATCTTGAACAGCCGGGCCTTTCGGTCGAACAGAAAAGGGACTGCACATGAGGTCAGCTCAGTTGGGTCGCCGTATCGCACTGGTGGCCGGGGGAACCGCCGTACTGTCGATGGTGCTGATCACCGCGTCGTGCTCCAGCGAGGAGGAGAAGGCGCCGGAGGAGACCACGACCACCACCTCGGAGACCACCGAGACCACCACGTCTGAGGCCGCCACGACGACGGCAGCCGAGGTCGAGCCGACGGAGAAGGCCCCGCGCATCGACCCGGGCCCGAACCCGTTCTCGCCCACGGTGTTCGCTCCGCCCGCGCCGACGGCGATCCCGGGCGACAACTAGGCACTGACCCGCCGCGGCGGGTTTCGGACGTACGCTGACGTTCGTGGGTGCCCGGCATCTCGGTGTGCTGGCGCTGGTCGCTGCGGGTGTGTTGATGTTCGCCGGCGACCTGCGTCCGGACACCGCGCGCCGTGGCGGCACGCCGATCGCCGGTCCCTACTCGTATCTGCTGGCCGATTCGGCCGATCTGGGACCGTCGCGCACCGGCGACGTGCAGGTGACGGTGGCATTGCATGACTCGCGGCGGCCCGCCGCCCTGTTGGACTGGGCCGCCGGCCGCGACCTGGCGGTGCGCTGGCGACCGGGGCGGGACTGGGCCGTCGTGGAGGGCCCGGCCCAGGCCGTGGCCGACGCGTTCGACGTCGTGGTGCACGACTACCGCGGCCGCCGCGGGCAGGTGTTCTACGCGTCCCCGATGCAGCCCGCGATCCCGGCCGGACTCGGCGCCGAGGTGCGCGAACTCGGCCGCATCCTCGGCTACGTGCCGCATCACACGTCGCACACCTGGATGCTGCCGCTGGATGTGCCCGACCGCGGTCTGACCCCCGAGCAGTTGCGCAACACCTACAACATCACCCCGTTGACCGAGGCGGGGTACACCGGCAGGGACACCACGATCGTGTTCTTCGCGTTCGACGGCTTCGACCAGACCGACCTCGACACCTTCGCCGACACCTACGGGCTGCCCCGGTTCACCCCCGAGGTGGTCTACGGCGAACTCGACGAGCCGCGCGGTGAGACCACGATGGATCTGCAGGTGGCCCACGCCGTCGCACCCGAGGCCCGCAAGGTCGTGTTCAGCGCCCAGCCCACCATCACCGGGGACGGTGCCTTCGAGAAGATCGGCGAGATGCTCGCCGAGGCCGATCGCCGCTATCCCGGTGCGGTGTGGAGCTTTTCGATCGGGTGGGGCTGCGACAAGCTGATCACCGCCGCCGACCTGGCTCCGGTGCGCTCGGCGCTGGCCGCCGCGCAGGACAACGGTACGACGGCGTTCAACGCCAGCGGCGACCTGGCCGGGCTGGAGTGCAAAGGCGGCGACGACTGGTCTTCTCCCCCAGGGGAATCCGACATCGGACTGGACTCCATCGCGTCGCTGCCGGAGATGACCGACGTCGGCGGCACCACACTGTCGACCGATGCGGCCGGCCGCTGGGTATCCGAACAGTCCTGGTTCGACGTGCCGTTGTCGGTGGGCACCGGCGGCGGGGTCTCCGCGCTGTTCGAGCGGCCGTCCTGGCAGCGGGCGGTGATGCGCGACAGCGACACCGACAAGCGGCTCACCCCCGATGTCGCCGCGGTCGCCGATCCGTTCACCGGGGTGCGCATCGTGTTCGACCGGACGCCGCTGGTCGGCGGCGGAACCTCGCAGTCGGCGCCGATCTGGGCGGGCATCGCGGCGGTGATGAACCAGTACCTGCTCGCCAACGGGGGCCGGCTGATCGGTGCGCTCAACCCGTTGCTGTACCGGATGGCGCAGGGCGCGCCGCTGCCCGCGTTCCGTGACGTCACGCTGGGCGGTAACGCCGTCGCCGACGCCGCACCCGGCTACGACCTGGTGACCGGGCTGGGCACCCCCGACGTCGACAACCTGGTCCGCAACCTGCTCGTCCTGCAGAAGGGGGCCGCATGAGCACCGAGGACGACCGCGTGCCGACCGCCGAATGCCGGGTCTGCAAGGTCGATGTGCCCGCGGGCAACTACTGCGGGCTGTGCGGGTGCCACCTGACGCCGCGCAAGCGGGAGGGCCCGGACTGGTTGCGGCTGCGGGACTTCGGTGCCGCACCCGAGGAACACCTGCTGCAGCCGTCGCTGGCCAGTTCGCTGTTCCCGCATCTGCCGCAGAGGTCGCGCACCGCGTTCCGGCTCGGGCTGCTGGTGCTGGTCGTCGCGCTGGTGGCGTGCACACTGCTGCGGCTGCCCGCCGCCCTGGTTACGGTCGCCGCGCTCGGGCTGCCGCTGCTGTACCTGCTCTATCTGCGCGAGTCGGATGCGTTCCGCGACTTCCCCGTCGGCGTGATCGCGCTGACCGTGGGGCTGGGTGTTGTGCTCGGGGTGGGCTGGGTGCTGCTGACCGGTGCGATGGTCGCGCGGTCGTATCAGATCGCGCTGGGCTCCGGGATCGTCGGTGTGCGGCTGCTGCGCGACGGGATCGGCATCCCGCTGGGCGGGGTGCTGCTGATGCTGCTGCCCGCGGTGATCGTGCGGGTGACGCGGCCGGTGACGCGGGAGTCGTTGGACGGCTTCATGATCGGTGTGGTGGGGGCGTTGACGTTCACCGCGGCGGCGACGTTGACGCGGCTGGCTCCGCAGTTCGGGACCGGGGTGGTGAGCCGGCGGCCGATGGAGAGCCTGCTGGTCGAGGCCGGGATCCGCGGGCTGGCGGTGCCGCTGATCGCCGCCGCGACGGGCGGGCTGATCGGCGCCGCACTGTGGTTCACCCGCCCGCCGAGCAAGCGCGACCAGCACCCCGGCGTGGTCCGGGCGATGCTGGTCGGTTTCGCGGTGGCGGTGCTGGCCGTGTACCTCGGGCTGGGGCTGATCGACGTCGCGCACTTCCCACAGGTGCTGATGCTGGTGCTGTACCTGGCGCTGGCGATCGTCGCACTGTTGTTGTTGCGCATCGGGATTCATCTGGCGCTGCTGCACGAGGCGCACGACGAGATCCGCTCCGACGAACCGTTGTTGTGCACCCACTGCGGTCACGTCGTCCCCGACATGGCATTCTGTCCGGCCTGCGGGGTGGCGACGCGGGCGTCGTCGCGAACGTCGCGCACGTGGCGGCGGCGCGCGCGTCCGGTGCGCGGTGACCCGGGGACCGCATGAGCGCGCCGACGACGTTCTTTCCCGGTTACGCGGTGCCGGCGGGCGACTACGCGGCACCGCAACCCCGCCACACGTCGCGCACCGGGCTGGTGCTGACGTGGTTCGTGGTGATCGCGGTGATCGCCGGCTCGCTGCTGTGGCTTTCGGCGCGGATGGCCAAACCGCCGGTGCGCTACATCTGCCCGCCGGACTGCGGGCACCCGCCGAGCGCCGCCCCGGTGTCGATCAATCCGCGGTTCACCGCCCCCGACGGCTCGTTCTCGGTGTCGTATCCGGCGCCCGGCTCGGCCTACCGGGTGACCACGAAGCCGAACGGGGTGACCGCGGACTTCCTCGCCGGCGACGGCGGCACCCTGCAGCTGTTCAGCGAGCCCGCGGCCGGACGGTCGCCGGAGGAGATCGCGAAGGAGTTGGTGCGCAGCACGTTTCCCGACACCCGCACCGCGTACGAGATCCCCAACGCGATGGTCGGCTACCAGCCCGGCTACGGTGAGGTCGCCGACTGCTGGCCGCAGGGCGCCAACGCCAGCTATCTGCGCATGCGGGTGATCGTGATGGCCGCGGTGAAGAACGATCTGGCCCTGGTGGCCGCCGCCGTCGGCCCCTACCACGCGTTCGGCCCCGACTTCGGGTTCGGCAAACCGTCCGGGGCGAATCTGCAGATCGCTTTGGACATGGGCAAATACGTCAACAGTTTCAGTTGGCGCGGCGACCCGTCGAGGTGACTGGAACAGCAGGGCGCCGGGGCCAGGCACCCGTCAGGCCGGTGCGAGCACCTTCGCCGCCGCGTGGTCGGGCATCGGATCGTAGCGGGCGAACCTGCGGGTGAACGTCCCCGCACCGTGCGCCAGCGACCGCAGATCGATGGCGTAGCGGGTGAGTTCGACCTGCGGGATCTCCGCCCTGATCGCCGTGCGGCCGCCGTCGACCATGTCGGTGCCCAGCACCCGGCCGCGCCGGGCTGCCAGGTCGCCCATCACCGCGCCCACGAAGTCCTCCGGCACCAGCACCGTCACCTCGTCGACGGGTTCGAGCAGGCTGATCGTGGTGGCCGCGGCCGCATCCCGCAGCGCCAGCGCACCCGCCGTCTGGAACGCGAAGTCCGACGAGTCGACGCTGTGCGCCTTGCCGTCGACCAGCGTGACGCGGATGTCGACGACGGGATAGCCGGCCGCCACGCCCTTCTCCATCTGCGCCCGCACCCCCTTCTCGACGCTCGGGATGAACTGGCGCGGAACCGCCCCGCCGACCACCTTGTCGACGAACTCGAACCCGGATCCCTCCGGCAGCGGTTCCACCTCGATGTCGCACACCGCGTACTGGCCGTGCCCACCGGACTGCTTGACGTGGCGGCCGTGACCGCGGGCCTTGCCGCCGAACGTCTCCCGCAGCGGGATGCGCACGTCGACGGTGTCCACCGCCACCCCGTAGCGCCGGGACAGCGCGTCGAGCACGACGTTGGCGTGCGCCTCACCCATCGTCCACAGCACGATCTGGTGGGTCTCCGGGTTCTGCTCGATGCGCAGCGTCGGGTCCTCGGCCGCCAGTCGCTGCAGACCGACCGACAGCTTGTCCTCGTCGGACTTCGCCCGCGGCGCAACCGCGATGGGCAGCAACGGTTCCGGCATGGTCCACGGTTTGAGCACCAGCGGCTCGGCCCGGTCCGACAGGGTGTCACCGGTCTCGGCGTGGCTGAGCCGGCCGATCGCGGCGATGTCCCCGGCGATCACCGACGGCGCCGGCCGTTGCTGCTTGCCGAGCGGGAAGCTCAGCGACCCGATCCGCTCGTCCTCGTCGTGGTCGGCGTGCGAGCCACCATTGGTGCCGAAGAACGACGAGAAGTGCCCGGACACATGCAGAGTCGAGTCCGGGGTGATGGTGCCGGAGAACACCCGCACCAGCGAGAGCCGGCCCACGTACGGGTCGGAGGTGGTCTTGACGACCTCCGCCAGCAGCGGCGCCCCCGGGTCGCACGGCGGCTTCTCGTGCGCCTTGCCCTGCGGGGTGAACACCTCGGGCAGCGGATGTTCCGACGGCGGCGGGAAACCGGCGGTGATGATCTCGAGCAGCTCCATGGTGCCGACGCCGGTGGCGCTGCAGACGGGGATCACCGGGAAGAACGAGGCGCGCACGACGGCCTTCTCGAGATCGGCGATCAGCGCGGCCTCGTCGATCTGCTCACCGGCGAGGTAGCGGTCCATCAGCGTCTCGTCCTCGGACTCCTCGATGATGCCCTCGATCAGGCTGCCGCGATGCTCGGCGATCATGTCCGCGTAGGAGCCGTCCGGTGCGTGGGTGGCCACGCGCCGGCCGTCGGCGTACTCGTAGTGGCTCTGCGTGAGCAGCCCGATCAGCCCGCTGCACGGGGTGTCGGCGGGCACGTACAGCGGCAGCACCTTGTCCCCGAACGCCCGCTGCGCCTCGGCCAGCGCGTTGTCGTAGCTGGCGCGGGCGTGGTCGAGCTTGGTGATCACCACCGCGCGCGGCATGCCGACCTGGTCGCACTCCGCCCACAGCGACCGGGTCGGTTCGTCGACGCCCTCGTTGGCGGCGACGACGAACAGCGCGCAGTCCGCCGCCCGCAGCCCGGCCCGCAGCTCCCCGACGAAGTCGGCGTACCCGGGGGTGTCGATCAGGTTCACCTTGACGCCCTGGTGTTTCAGCGACGCCAGCGCCAGCCCCACCGACCGCTGCTGGGCGATCTCAGCCTCGTCGCAGTCACAGACCGTGGTGCCCTCGGCCACCGATCCGGGCCTGCTGAGCACGCCGGCCGCGACGAGCAGCGCCTCGACAAGTGTGGTCTTCCCGCCACCCGACGGCCCCACCAGAGCCACATTGCGGATGGCGGCCGGACTGTCCGCGGTGGGGACGGCTCCGGCGCCCTGGGCAGTTGTCGTCTTGTCGGCCATGACGTTCCCTCCCCGCGGCGGCCACCCTGCCGCCGCAGTGTGTGCTACACCACAATTCTCCTCCCCGGCGGCGAGCACAAGGGGCGGACGGCGAAATCGGTTCAGGCGCGCCAGGACGACCAGCGGGCGACCGCGACGGTGACCACCGGGCCGTCCAGCGCGACGCGCTGGTACTGCGGGTACTTCTGCCGCAGCAGCGTGTATCCGGTCGCCAATTCCTCACCGCGGTGGTGGATCTCGGCGTACCCGTCGGCGCGTACCCACCACAGCCGGGACCAGTCGTCGTCGTAGTGGTCGACCAGCAGGCTCACCTGCGGGTTGGCCTCGATGTTGGCCAGCCTGCGCAGTCGCTGGGTGGTCTTGCGCTTGGCGTCGACGGCGGTGTAGACCACGTCGCCGTGCGCGGCGAACACCACCGGCACCAGATGCGGGGCGCCCTGCGGTCCGACCGTGGCCAGCCGTGCGACCGGCGCGGCGGCGAACGCGGCGGCCGGATCGAACTCGGGCATGCGGCCAGCCTATTCCGGGAGCTGCCCTAGTGCCGGGGAGACCTCAGCGCTGCGCGGGCCGGTTCGGGGCGACGCTGATCGGGGACCGGGTCACCGGCGTGCGGGTGACGTTGTGCTCGGGCGCGCGGCTCTGCCGCGTCGACGGGCTGCGCGGGCGCTGCGTCTGAACCGGCGGCGGCGGAGGCGGGGCCGCCTCCGAGGTCTCCGGCGGTGGCGGCGGCGGAGGCGGGGGCTTGCTCGGGCTCGACGACGGTCGCGGCGCCACCGACGTCTGCGCGCTGGGTGTCTCGGAGGTGACGTGCTCGACGTCCGGGGCGCCGGTGCCGCGGAACGCCAGCAGCACCCCCGACACGACGAGCGCCGCCGCCGCGACCGACGTCGCCACCAGCAGGCTCATCGCCTGCCGCGTGCGGTACCAGGGCACCGGTGCGGGCTCGAAATACCAGGTCTCGGCGTTGAACGCGTCGAACGACACCTCCGGCTGGATGACGTCCAGCGCCTCGTAGTCGTCGGCGGCATCCGACTCGTCGGCATCGGTGATGTCGTCGAACAGGTAGTCGAAGTCCCCCGAGGCTTCGCGTTCCGCCACACGAGCATGCTAACGCCGGGACCTGCGTTAACGTCGGGTCGGGAAAACTCGGGCGAATCGGCGCGGTCGGATCGCGGGCACGATAGGGTTTCGGACGCCTCGTATGGATTCATTCATCGCGGCGACCGGTGGCCGTCACCAGAGCGCCACCGCACCGCCACTTGACCATCGGAAGGTACGGTCATGAAACTCAACCGTCTCGCCGCGGCGTCCGCCGCATCCGCTCTGCTGCTTGCGGGTTCGATCGCCTGCGCGCCACCCGAGAAGAACGACGGCGGCGGTGAGACGGCATCCGGGGTGAAGGCCGCCGAGGCCACCTCCGCCGAGGACTTCGGTGGCATGGACGGCCTGATCGAGGCCGCCAAGGCCGAGGGCGAGCTCAATGTGATTGCGCTGCCGCCCGATTGGGCCAACTACGGCGAGATCATCAAGGCGTTCTCGGACAAGTACGGCATCAAGGTGAACTCGGCGCAGCCCGACGCCTCCAGCCAGGACGAGATCAACGCCGCCAACCAGCAGAAGGGCCGCAGCAGCGCACCCGACGTGTTCGATCTGGGCCAGTCCGTCGCGCTGGCCAACGTCGACATGTTCGCCCCGTACAAGGTCGCCAACTTCGACGACATCCCGCAGGCGTACAAGGATCCCGAGGGCCGGTGGGTCAACGACTACGGCGGCTACATGTCGATCGGCTTCGACTCGGCCAAGGTGCCGCCGGTGACCTCCGTCGACGACCTGCTCAAGCCCGAGTACCGCGGCAAGGTCGCGCTCAACGGTGACCCGACCCAGGCCGGTGCGGCGTTCTCCGGCGTGATGATGGTCGCGCTGGCCCAGGGCGGTTCGGCCGACGACATCGCGCCCGGTGTGGAGTTCTTCCGCAAGCTCGCCGACGCGGGCAACTTCCTGCCGGTCGACCCGACGCCGGCCACCATCGAGTCCGGTCAGACCCCGGTGGTCATCGACTGGAACTACACCAACGCCGCCGAGACCAAGAAGCTTCCCACCTGGGAGGTGATCGTGCCGCCGTCGCCCGCGGTGGCCGGCTACTACTACCAGGCGATCAACAAGGACGCCCCGCATCCGGCGGCCGCGCGACTGTGGCAGGAGTTCCTCTACAGCGACGAGGGCCAGAACCTGTTCGCCGCCGGTGGGGTGCGCCCGGTGCGCGCCGACGTGATGGCCGAGGACGGCACCCTGGACCCGGCGGTCAAGGACGCGATCCCGGTGATCGACGGCCCGGTGACGGTGCCCACCCCGGAGCAGACCGAGAAGGCGCAGCAGTACCTGGCCGAGCACTGGGCCGCGGCCGTAGGCTGATCGGCCCGGCCGATGGACCGCAAAAGGCTGCGCGCGACGACGTTGTCGTCGTTGCCGCTGCTGCCGTTCCTGGCCGTGGTGGTGATCTTCCTCGTCGTGCCCACGGTCACGGTGATCGTCAACGCGTTCATCGTCGACGGCGCGTTCTCGCTGGCGCGCATCGAGGCGCTGTTCAGCGGGGCGGCGCTGTCGGCACTGGCCAAGAGCGTGATCCTGTCGGGCAGCACCGCGCTGATCGGCGCGGTGTTCGGCGCGGTGTTGTCCTGGCTCATCGTGTCCAGCCCGCCGACGTCGATGGTGCGCCGCGCGGTGCTGTCGCTGTGCAGTGTGCTGGCCCAGTTCGGCGGTGTGGCACTGGCTTTCGCGTTCCTCGCGACGATCGGCCTCAACGGTGTGCTGACGCTGTGGATCCAGCAGTTGTTCGGGTTCAACCTCGCCGGGTCGGGCTGGCTGTACGGGCTGACCGGGCTGATCCTGGTGTACACGTACTTCCAGATCCCGCTGATGGTGATCGTGTTCGTGCCCGCGCTGGAAGGCCTGCGCGAGCAGTGGCGGGAGGCGGCGGTCAGCCTGGGTGCGACACGCTGGCAGTACTTCCGCGAGGTGGCGGTGCCGCTGCTGACCCCGGCGTTCCTCGGCTCGGCACTGTTGCTGTTCGCCAACGCGTTCGCCGCCTACGCGACGGCGGCCGCACTGGTCAGTCAGGGCAGCCCGATCGTGCCGCTGCTGATCCGGGCCGCGCTGACCAGTGAGGTGGTGCTCGGCCAGTCCGGGTTCGCCTACGCGCTGGCGCTGGAGATGATCGTCGTCGTCGCGGTGGTGATGGTGGCCTACAACGCCCTGGTGCGCCGCACCGCGAGGTGGCTCAAATGAGTGTCGGCAACAAGGTGATTCGCGGCCTGCTGTGGGTGCTGTTCGGGTTCTTCTTCCTGTTCCCGCTCTACGCGATGGCCGACTTCTCCACCCGCAACCTGATCTCCGGCGGGCGCACGCTGCAGGCGTGGGCCAACCTCGTCGCCGACGATGCGCTGTACCACGCCATCCTGGTGTCGCTGATGCTGGCGGTGCTGACCGTGCTGGCGATGCTGGTCCTGCTGCTGCCCACCATGATCTGGGTGCGGCTGCGCGCGCCGTGGGCCAGGGGTCTGGTGGAGTTTCTGTGCTTGCTGCCGTTGACGATTCCCGCGCTGGTGATCGTCGTCGGCCTGCGCAACGTGTACCTGTGGGTGACGTACTTCTTCGGCGAGTCGGCGCTGACGCTGACGTTCGTCTACATCGTGCTGGTGCTGCCGTTCGCGTACCGGGCGCTGGATGCCGCGCTGTCGTCGATCGACCTGCAGACGCTGACCGAGGCGGCGCGGTCGCTGGGTGCCGGCTGGATCACCACGATCGTGCGGGTGGTGGTGCCCAACATCTGGTCGGGCATCCTGTCGGCGGCGTTCATCTCGATCGCCGTGGTGCTCGGCGAGTACACGATCGCGTCGCTGATCGGGTACGAGACGCTGCAGGTGCAGATCGTGCTGATCGGCAAGTCCGACGGCCCGACATCGGTGGCGGCGTCGCTGGCGGTGTTGCTGTTGGCGTTCGTGCTTCTGCTGGTGCTGTCGCTCGTCACTCGCGGGCGCCGCAAGGTTCAAGGAGTGACCGTATGACCGACGGAGTCGCCGTCGAACTCAACGATCTGACCCGGGTCTACGGGCAGGTGAAGGCGCTCGACGGGCTGACGCTGCACATCGAACCCGGGGAACTGGTTGCGCTGCTGGGCCCGTCGGGCTGCGGGAAGACCACCGCGCTGCGCATCCTGGCCGGCCTGGACACCGCCACCTCGGGCACGGTGCGCGTCGGCGGCCGCGACATCAGCAACGTGCCCGCCAACAAGCGCGATATGGGCATGGTGTTTCAGGCCTACAGCCTGTTCCCGCACCTGACCGTGCTCGACAACGTGGCGTTCGGGCTGAAGATGCGCGGAAAAGCCAAGGCGCAGCGCTTATCCCGGGCAGCCGAGATGCTGGAGATGGTCGGCCTGTCCGAGCACAGGCACAAGTACGCCAGCGAGCTGTCCGGCGGGCAGCAGCAGCGGGTGGCGCTGGCCAGGGCCCTGGCGATCCAGCCGCGGGTACTGCTGCTCGACGAGCCGCTGTCGGCGCTGGACGCCAAGGTGCGCACCCAGTTGCGCGACGAGATCCGCCGCGTGCAGCTGGAGGTGGGGACGACGACGCTGTTCGTCACCCACGACCAGGAGGAGGCGTTGGCGGTCGCCGACCGGGTCGGCGTGATGAGCCAGGGCCGGCTCGAGCAGCTGGCCCCGCCCGCCGAGGTGTACGCACACCCGGCGACACCGTTCGTCGCCGAGTTCGTCGGCCTGAACAACAAAGTGCCGGGCGAGGTTTCGGGCGGACGGGTGCAGCTGCTGGGCACGTCGGTGCCGGTGCTGCCCGGGTCGGTCGCCTCCGGGCGCGGGCTGGCGATGGTGCGCCCGGAGTCGGTGACGGTGACGCCCGACCCGGCGGGCGGCGCGACGGTCAGCTCGGTGGCGTTCCTGGGCCCGGTGTCGCGGGTGTACGTGACGCTGCCCGACGGCACCGTCGTCGGCGCCCAGCTGACCAGCTCGGCCGCCCGCGCGTTCGCACCCGGCGACCGGGTGCGCATCGGCGTGGAGACCGACGGCGTGCTGGTGATGCCCGCCTAGACGTCCTGGACGGGCTCGATGCCCAGATCGCGGTAGGTAACCAGCGGCACGAACGGCACCCCGCGCGCCGCGAACCGCTTGGCCGCGATGTCACCGCGGTCGACCATCGGGATCACCCCGGCCACCACCGCGCC